>Ga0265327_10003224_pt1 | contig 15871 bp, 15 predicted proteins | sample 41621metaG_FD_202089 | JGI IMG/M metagenome (GOLD analysis project Ga0265327, IMG submission 202089) | Rhizosphere microbial communities from Carex aquatilis grown in University of Washington, Seatle, WA, United States - 4-16-21 metaG | ecosystem: Host-associated > Plants > Roots > Rhizosphere... | reverse complement strand
GGACCGCCGGACGAGCCGTTGTCTTCAGCGGCACGACCGTCGCGATCGGCCTTCTGGCGCTGGTGGCGCTGCCACTGCCGTTCCTGCGCTCGGTCGGCTACGGCGGCCTGCTGATCCCGCTGATCAGCGTGATCGTCGCGATAACACTGCTGCCGGTGGTCCTCGCCAAGTTCGGCTCCCGCCTGGACTGGCCTCACGTTCGTGATGACGACAAAGCCAGTGCCTCCTGGACGAGATGGGCGGAGATGATCGTTCGTCGCCGCTGGATCGCCGCGGCCGGGGCAGCCCTCATCCTTGCCGCGCTGGTGTTCCCCGCCACCAACCTCCAACTGGGCCTGTCGAACCTCAACACGCTGGCCAAGGAGGGCGACGCCAAGCAGGGGCTGCTGGCGTTTGAGAACTCCGGCATCGGTCCCGGCGCGCTGGTGCCGCACGAGGCCCTCGTCGAAGGTGCAACGACACCGGAATCGGTCGCCACGGCGCTTGCGGGCGTGTCCGGGGTTCACGGGGCGGTCGCCCCCGCCGGGGCTTGGCGAACCCCAACGTCGGCGGTCGTCGATGCGTTCGGAATCGACGATGGATCCTCCTCGGCGGGAAGAGAAACCCTCGATCGTGTCCGCGCCGCGACGCTGGCAAGCGGCCCCGATGTGCACCTGGGTGGCCTGCCGGCCCAGAACCAGGACTTCATCGAAGCGGTCTACGGGAACTTCCCCCTGATGATCGCGCTGATCGGGGTGGTTACCTTCGTGCTGCTGGCACGCGCCTTCCGCTCGCTGCTGCTGCCGCTGAAGGCGGTGATCCTCAACGTGATCAGCGTCGGTGCGGCCTGGGGCGTGCTGACCATCGTCTGGCAGAACGGGCACGGCTCCGAGTTCATCTGGGGCATCTCCGCGACCGGCTCGATCACGGCCTGGATCCCGTTGATGGTGTTCGCCTTCCTGTTCGGCCTCTCGATGGACTACGAGGTCTTCATCCTGGCCCGGATGCGGGAGGAATACGACGCCACCGGCTCGACCGACGGAGCTGTCATCCGCGGAATCGGACGGACCGGCCGGCTCGTCACCAGTGCGGCCCTGATCCTGTTCCTGGCGTTTGTCTCACTCGCCTCGGGACCGGAAACGGAAATCAAAGTCCTGGCGACCGGCCTGGCCGCGGGGATCCTGCTCGACGCGACGATCATCAGAGCACTCTTCGTGCCTGCCGTCGTCTCGCTGTTCGGCCGCTGGAACTGGTGGCTGCCACAGCTGCCCGCACGGATTCTGCGGGTCGAGCCGTCCCTGCCGCCGCGCAGCGCCCCCGGTCAGAGTGCCGGCTGAGGAGGGCGGGCAGGAAAGCGTCGAGGCGCTACGGTGAGTTCATGTCCTCGCAATGGCTTCCGTTGCCCTTCGCGCAGTGGCAGGAGACCTGCGACACGCTGCACGCTCACACGCAGCTGCTGGGTAAGTTCGCCGTCGCGCTGGCCCCTCCGGAGCCCCAGCTGCAACACGCCGCGCTCCACCTCAGTGCTCGCGGTTGGGAGACGCTCGCGTTGCCGGCGCCCGACGGCTCGGGCTCGCTCGCCGTGGCGCTTGACCTGCGCCATCACGAGGCGGTCCTCGAGCACAGCGATGGCCGCGGCGCACGTGTGCCGCTGACGCCTCAACGCTCGGTGGGGGAGGTAAGCAGGGATGTGATCGCGGCGGCCCACGCGCTCGTGGGTGAATTCCCCATCGACCTTCGTCCGCAGGAGGTCGCCTGGACGGTTCCCCTGGACGATGACGAGCAGCACGCCCGATACGAGATCGAGGATGTTGGGCGCTACTTTGCGGCGGCAACCCGGGCGGCCCTGGTGCTGGGCGCCTTCCGGGCGCCCTTCCGTGGCCGCTCGACGCCCGTCAACGCCTGGTGGGGTTCGTTCGATCTTGCCGTCAGCCTGTTCTCGGGAGAGCCCGCCGCCCCGCCCTCGGAAGACTTCATCATGCGTAACGCAATGGATGCGCAGGAGGTCGCCGTCGGCTGGTGGCCGGGAGACCCGCGCTACGAGAAGGCCGCCTTCTACGCCTACGCTCACCCCGCCCCCGACGCGTTTCCGACGGCTGTCCTCTCGCCGGCCGAGGCTCGCTGGGAGGACGGCTTGGGAGAGTACGTCCTCGACTGGGACGTCCTCTGCGCAGCCGCCGACCCTCATGCCATGGCGCTCGATTTCGCCCTGTCGGCCTTCCGCCATGCCTGCGCCGTGTGCGACTGGGACCCCACCCTGGCCGCCAGCGCCCAGGGCACCCCGCCGCCGGTCGTGTAACGCTGCAGGGCCTCCGCCGGACCTAGTTGGATGACCCTGTTGTCCCACATCCCCGTGCCCTCGATACACCTCAACCTCATCGCAACGCTGGCCGCCGTCACCTGGCAGCTCGCGCGCAACCGTGCCGAGGACGAGGACGCGGCTCTCGTCAAGCGCCTGCGCGAAGGAGACGAGGAGGCATTCCTTGCCCTTGTTGGCCGCTATCAGGCGAGCATGCTGCGCTTGGCCCGCTCGTTCGTTCCCAGCGCCGCCGTCGCGGAGGAGGTGGTCCAGGACACCTGGATCGGCGTGCTGCGTGGAATCGACGGCTTCGCCGGGCGCTCCTCCTTCAAGACCTGGCTGCTGAGGATCCTTGTCAACCGGGCGAAGACCACCGGGGTGCGGGAGGACCGCAGCATCGCCATAGGCGACGCCGGCCCGGCTGTCGACAGCGCCCGCTTCGACGCCTCCGGAGCATGGATGGCACCGCCCCAGCACTGGATCGAGGACAGCCACGATCGCCTCCTTGCCGAGTCGATGGCCGACGAGATCAGGGATGCCCTGGAGGAACTCCCGGGCCGCCAGCGCGAGGTCGTCCTGCTCCGCGACGTGGACGGCCTGACCAGCGAGGAGGTCTGCGACGTCCTCGACATCAGCGAGGGCAATCAGCGGGTCCTGTTGCACCGGGGGCGCAGCCGCCTGCGCCAGGTGCTCGAATCGGAACTGGGGGGAGCATGATGTTCCGCCGCCGCGAGGAACTGGTCTGCCAGCAGATCGTCGAGCTCGTCACCAACTATCTGGAGGGTGCCCTTCCGGGCCCCGAGCGCAGGGGCTTCGAGGCTCACATCTCCGGCTGCGAGCACTGCACCGAGTACCTCGAGCAGATGCGCATGACGATCCTTCTGAGCGGCCGTCTGCGAACGAGCGATCTGACGCCCGCGATGCGCCAGGAGTTCTCGGCGCTCTATTCGAGCTGGCGCGCAGAAGGGCGCTAGTCCCCGACGAGAGCGGGCGTCCTTTCGGGGATCGCCGCAAGCAGTGCCGTGCCGACCGCCGCCAGCGCCGAGAGGTAGAAGACGGCCGGGTAGCCGAACAGCGATGCGGTCATCCCGGCGATCAGCCCTCCCAGCCCGACGCCGATGTCGAAGAAGGCCGTGAAGGCACCCAGTGCCGAGCCGCGGCGGTCCTCGCCCACCTCGCCCACCACCATCAGGGCAAGTGAGGGGAAGAGCATCGAGAAGCCGATCCCGACCACCAGGGCGCCGATCAGCGCCAGCTCGAGCGACTGGGCCGAGGCGATGATCGTCAGCCCCACCGCCTCGCAGAGCCCCGCGGCCGTCGCCGTCCGTCGCGCACCGGCTTTGTCGGGGACCCGGCTCAGCACCAGACGGCTGGCGAAGACGGCGATCGCAAAGGCCGTGAAGACGGTCGCCCCGCCGCCGATCCCGCGGGCACTCAGCGTCAGCACCACGAAGCCCGCCAGAGCCGCGTAGCCGATGTTCGCGAGCGCCAGGGCGAACCCGGGGCGGTGGGCCGCCTTGGGGAACAGGGCCATCGGCCCCGGCGGGGCTCCTGACACAAGCTTGACCGGCTCGGGCAACCGCATGGCGATCAGAGCCGTCATCGCCGGCAGCACGGCCGTGAGGATCCAGACGGCGCTGTAGCCGACGTTCGAGCGCAGCACCTCCCCCGCGACGGGGCCGATCGACAGGCCGCCCCAGACGGCCAGCCCGAACAGGCCCAGGGCGAACCCGCGCTGGTCCTCCGGAGCGAGATCGACCGCCCAGGTCGCCCCGGCCGTGTAGAGCGAGCCCTCTCCCATGCCGACGACCAACCGCGCCAGGATGAGGGTCGCGACGCTGTCCGAGACGAAATAGAGCACGCCTCCGACTGCCATCGCCAGCGCGCCCGCGATCAGCACGACACGACGCCCGCGCTGATCGGCCTGTCGTCCCGCGAGTGGCCGGCAGATGACGGAGGTGACGGCGAAGACTCCCACCACGATGCCCACGGCGAGGTCGGTCGAGTGCAGCGGTCCCCGCACGTAGGTGGGGAGCACCGGAAGGGCTGCCCCGATCGCGATGAAGGACAGCAGGGCGGCAACGAAGACACCCAGGGAAGCCATGATTCCCGGGTGCCGGGCGGCGAGCGTTCTCACGGGTTGGGCAGTCTACGGGCGCCCCGCCGCACGGGAATCGACCGCCCCGACGCGTGATACTCGGGGCATGGTCCGTGCTCGGCGAGCGTTCTGGTTGACCCCCACGGGAGCTTTCAGCGGCCGGGGAAAGCCTGTTTGATCCGGACGGCGAGCAGCCTCTGGACGAGCTCGGCGGGCAGCGGCTCGTCAATCGGGAAGTGCAGTGAGCTCTTCGTCTGTGTGTATCCCTCCGTCTCCTGTGCGAGCTGCTTGAGCACTGAGCCGCTGTGAGGGAAGTAGCTGAGGTGGTTCTTGAAGGCCCCGAAGCCCGCGATCGTCCTGCCCTCGAGCCTGAAGGCGGGCAGCCCGTAGGAGATGCACTGTTCGGCGTTGGGAACGGTTGCCAGAATCGTCTCCCTCAGCGTGCGAAGCGTCGCTTGCTTCGGTTCGTGCAGGCCGTCCAGGTACTCGTCGATCTGCTCCTTTGACACGGGTCGATTCTCGCTGATCCTCGGCCTGGGTGTCGGAGCGCTCAATCAGACGTCGGAGCGTAGGCGATCGGCTGGCCGAGTTGGTCGAATAGGATCTCCGAATCGGACTCGAAGAAGTATCGGTCACTCCGCTGGACCCCGACCGGCTGCGAGCCGTCCTTGGTCCCGACACCCTGGCGGCCTTTGCACACACGCTCTCCCGTGGTCGTGAGCTGCTCGAGTCCCGGACCTTCTGGAACGTCAACTCGACCGCCCACGGCGGCGGTGTCGCCGAGATGCTGCGCTCTCTGATCGGCTACACGCGCGGCGGCGGAGCTGACGTGCGGTGGATCGTGATCGAGGGCGACGAGGAGTTCTTCCGGGTCACCAAGCGACTGCACAACCGGCTGCACGGACACGATGGCGACGGTGGCGCGTTGGGGGAGGACGAGCGGGAGGGCTACGAGCGCGTCTGCTCGGCAAACGCCGAGCAGATGGCCCAGCTTGTCGGTCCCACCGATGTCGTGCTTCTACACGATCCCCAGACCGCCGGCATGATCCCGCGCCTGTTGGAGACCGGCGTGCCGGTGATCTGGCGTGCGCACATCGGCATCGACCCCCCCAACGACCTCACCCGTGAGGCCTGGCGGTTCCTGATGTCCTATGTCGAGCGCGCCGACGGGTACGTCTTCTCGCGGGAGGCCTACCTCTGGGAGGGGCTCGATCCAGCCAAGCTGACGGTGATCGCCCCCTCGATCGATGCCTTCTCGCCCAAGAACCAGGCGATGGCGTTCACCGGCGTCGCCTCCGTGCTACGTGCCGCGGGACTGGCCGCCGACCGCCTTCATCAGCATCCGAGAGCAGTCTTCGAGCGCCTCGATGGGACCGTTGGCCGCGTGCAGTCAAGGGCGCGGATCCTCGAGGAGGGACAACTGCCGCTCGACGTTCCACTGCTCGCCCAGGTCTCTCGATGGGACCGTCTCAAGGACCCTCTGGGGGTGCTCGCATCCTTCGCCGAACATGTCCCCGACAGCGACGAGCCCCACCTGTTGCTGGCCGGTCCCGACGTTACCGCCGTGGCTGATGACCCCGAGGGCCAAGAGGTGTTCACGGAAGTCGAGGCGGCCTGGTCGGCGCTGGGAGGCCCGATCCGCCGCCGCGTGCACCTTGCGCTGCTGCCGATGGTGGACGCCGACGAGAACGCCGTCATCGTGAATGCTCTGCAGCGGCGCGCCGACGTCGTCGCACAGAAGAGCCTCGCCGAGGGTTTCGGCCTCACCGTCGCGGAGGCGATGTGGAAGGGCCGGCCGGTCGTGGCCTCGCGGATCGGTGGCATCCTCGAGCAGGTCGAGGACGGTCGCACGGGCTTCCTCGTGGACCCTGGAGACCTGCGCACATTCGGAGAGCGCGTCAGCTCTCTGCTTGAGGATCCCTACGCCGCCGAGCGCATGGGCGCGGCCGCTCAGACACGCGTGCGCGACCTGTTCCTCGGCCCACGTCATCTCGGCCAGTACGTCGAGCTGCTCGAGAGCCTGCTCAGCAGCCGCGCGTAGCGGCGAACCTCAGACCTTCATCTTCTTCCACTCCGCCTTGTGCTCCCGCTTGGCGGCCTGGTAGTCGAGCAACGCCTGGGGGGAGTCGACGTCGCCCAGGGTCGGGTGGGGCGGGACGAGGCTCTTGGCCTTGGCCAGTTTGTAGCGCTTGGCCAGCACCGAGCCGAGCGCCTTGACCTTCATCTCGCCGAAGCCCGGCAGACCCTCGAGATTCTCCTTCAGCTGCCGCCCGTTCCTGGCGTCCTTCCAGACCCGCTCGGCGTCGCCGTCGTACTCGGCGCTGATGTGAGCAGAGAGGTCGTGGACCCGTTCGGCCATTTTCGAGGGGAAGCGGTGGATCGCCGGTTTCTCGCGGAACACCGGGTCGAGATCGGCAGCGGCGAGCTTCTTCGGGTCCAGTGTTCCCAGGCGCTCCTTGATCGCCAGCGGCCCCATGAAGGCCTTGGGCACAGTCACCTGCTGGTCCAGGGCGAACCCGATCAGCAGCGCCATCGGGTCCTTGGCTATCAGCTCGTTGGCCTCGTCGGAGTTGGTGAAGTACAAACGCTCGGGCACTCGACCGATCGTATCGCCGCGCAAGGGGTCTAACGCTCGGCGCCGGCCAGATAGAGCATGGCCAGGGTTCTGGCGACCGCTCCTACGGCAGCGTCCGGAGGCAGCAGCTCGGGGTGATGCAGCGGCCTGGAGTGGAACCCCGGAGCGCCCTCCAGCCCCACGAATGCCATCGCGATCGGTGCCAGCTCGCTGAAGAAGGCGAAGTCATCCGATCCGCAGGAGCGCCACTCGGCGGCCGCCATGAGGCCGGCGTCCGCGAGCATCGGCCGGGCCGCCGCGACGATCAGATCATCGTTCTCGAGCGCCGGCTCGCCGGCGGTGAGACGGACGCTTCCCTCGCACCCGTGGGCCGCCGCCACGCCCGCGACGACTCGCTCGGTCATTGCCCGCATCCTCAGGCGGTCCTCCTCGCGGTGAGCCCGGAGCGCACCGTGTGCGCGCGCCTCGGAGGGGATCACGTTGTCGGCGCTGCCACCGGCGATCACGCCGATCGTCAGTGTCGACGGGTGGGTCGGATCGACGCTCCGTCCGAGTTGCGCGTGAAGCGCCACCACGACAGCCGACAGAGCCAGGACCGGGTCGCTTCCAAGGTGGGGGTAGGCCCCATGTGAGGGCTCGCCCCGGATCTCTATCTCGATGCCGTCGAACGAGGCGTTGACGGCTCCCCCGTCGAGCGCCACCGTCCCCCACTGGAGCTCCGGGTGGATATGAGCCGCCACGATCGCCCGGGGAGCCGGTCGCAGACCCTCGGCGGCGAGCATCTCGGCACCTGAGGGGGCGGCCTCCTCGCTGGGCTGGAAGATCGCCAGCAGCGGCGCGGGGAGTCGCTCGGCCATGCCGCCGGCGGCGCGGCAGAGCGCGCACAGGGCAGCCATGTGGACGTCGTGGCCGCAGGCATGCATGGTGTTTCCCCGCGCGCTGAAGTCCGCGCCCGTCCGCTCTATCAGCGGCAGGCCGTCCAGCTCGGCACGCACCCCCACCGGCGGGCGTTCGTCCTCCGTCGCGCCGATCGTCGCAAGCCGCCCCGTCCCGGCGAAGGCCTGCGGCTCGACCGGCAGCTCGGCCGAGATCGCCTCGGCCGTACGTATCTCTGCGTGGGCCAGCTCGGGGTCCCCGTGCAGGCGCCGGCGCAGTCCGATCGCTCGCGGGAGCTCCCGCTCGATCGCCTCGAGGAGCGCGGACTCGAGCTCAGTAGATCGAGGCATAGCGGCTGCAGGCCTCCTCGAGGGACAGCTCGGCGGTCCCGCTCAGCTCAGCCCGCTTGAGGCTCAGGTAGGCCTCGCTCAGCAACGGCCCCAGCCAGCCGCGAGCCGTTCCATCCTGTTCGAGCGCGCTCAGCGCCCCGTCCAGCGAGGAGGGCAGAGCGCCCACGCCGAATCGCTCGGCGTCCTCCTCCGAGAGGGTCGCCGGGTCGACCTCGAGGATCGGCGGGCAGGGGAGACCCTCGCGGATCCCCTCCAGTCCCGCCCGGACGATCGCGCCCAGTGCCAGATAGGGGTTCGCCGCGGCGTCGGCGCCCCGGTACTCCAGGCGCATCTGCCCCGCCGCATCCTCTCCCGCCAGGGAGATGAGGGGGGGAATCCGCAGCAGGGCTTCGCGGTTGCGCACGGCCAGACAGAGCGCACCGGCGCTCCAGTGATGCGGCCGCAGGCGCTCGGCCGAGACGGGGCTCGGTGCGCAGACGGCCGTCAGGGCTCTCGCATGTGACAGCACGCCGGCCGCGAAGCTTCCGCCCAGCTCGCTCAGCTGTCCCGGGCGGGCCGGATCGTGGAGCAGCGGCCGGCCCTCCTCGTCGGAGAGGCTCATGTGGATGTGCACGCCGTTGCCCGCCGCGGCGGGATCGAGCAGCGGGACGAAGCTGGCTCGCAGGCCCTGGCGCCGGGCCACCTCGCGCACGACCTCACGCATGATCACCGCCCTGTCGGCCGCCTCCATTCCCGTGGCGGGCGCGACGGGGATCTCAAACTGGTGCGGCGCGAACTCCGCGAAGAACCGCTCGGGTTCGACCCCTGCCTCGAGCAGCGCTCCCATCAGCGTGCTGGCGAACGGCTCGGCCCGCCGCTGCGCCTCGAGCGAGAAGGGCAGTGCCTCCTCCTCGGTGCTGAGCAGCTGGAACTCGTGCTCGAAGCTGCTCGTCAGCTGTGCACCGGCCTCGGCCCGGAGCGCTGTCAAAGCGCTCGCCAGGAATCTCCGCGGGCAGCACTCCCAGGGCGTGCCGTCGGTCTCGACGATGTCGCACAGCAGCAGGTCCAGCGGGGTCTCGCCCGGCCCTGCCCCGACCGTCGCATGGGTGCTCTCGTCGGGCATCAGGCGAAGATCGCCGGTCGACCCGAACGGGTTGGGTTCGGCCAGTCCCCCAAGCGGTGTCAGCGATTGGTTGGCCGGCACCCAGCCGACGCCTTTCACCAGATGCTCCGAGAGCTCCGCGGTGAACACCGAGCGTCCTCGGGAGATCGCGCCGAGGTCGCATGTGAGGAGTGTCGAGAGCTCCGGGGGGCTCACGCCGGAGCCTCCCCCGTCACCGTTCCGTTGTCCCAGATCTCCTCGCGCAGTCCCAGCGCCCCGGCGCCCTCGCGCAGGCGTGAAGTCTCACGCTCGCAGACGACCGCGATGATTCCCCCGGTCGGCTTGTCGCGCCGGTCGATCGCCGCCGCCAGCCGTCCCGTGGGCTGGAGGTGGATTCCGCGGTTTCCCAGAGCCGGGTATGTGTCGGCGACCAGATAGAGGCTGCCTCCCGGTCCGTCGATTCGCCCCGCCACACAGGTGAAGTGCCCGACGTCCCAGTCTGCCGCCGGTCCCTGTTCGCGACCCTCATAGAGCTGATCGAGGATCTGAACGCTGCTCGGGTGCCCGCCCCACAGGTGATGGGTGGCAAGGTTCGCGATCAGCGTTACTGGCTCTTCGAGGGTCAGCGCCAGATCGAACATCCCCGTCAGAGTCGCGGCCGTCCAGGGGCCGCTGATGGGTATCGGGACGACCCGTCCGCCGCCCAGCTCGGCGATCGCCTCGACGACCCCCGCCGCGGTCGTCCCGGAGATATCCGGATCATCGATCCCCGGTATCTCGAGGCGATAGTCCCTGCGACCCGTTTCGCCATGGGGCAGCGTGTCGGGGTCGCGCGAGTCCGAGACGATGCTCCCGGCGGCCAGCGCGACTGTGTCCTGATCGAGCTGCTCGACCCCAACGCGGTCGATTCCGGCGGCCCGCATCGCGAGCGCCCCGCAGAACGCGCCGCACAGGTCGTCCCGCTGGGGGATTTCCTCCGCATGGGCTGCCAGCAGCGCCCGGGCGCCCGGAAGCAGCATCGCGCCGAGCGCCCCCCCGTCGCCCATCTCAGGCCTCGGTCGTGCGCGGGGCGTAGCGGTGGTGGAGCATCAGGGCATTGCCGTCGGGGTCGTTAAAGAAGGCCATGTGGCAGACGCCCGTGTCGAACGTGTCCCGGAGGAAGGCCACTCCCTTCGCTTCCAGGGAGGCGCGTGCCTCCCCCACATCATCGACATGCAGTGCAATCGGCTGCTGGTTCACGTGATGCCCGATTCCCATCTTCTCGCCGTCCAGGACATTGAGGGTCAGGTTGCCCGTCTCGAACTCGGCGAAGTTCCGCTCGGGCATATAGACCGACCTGGGGAGCCCCAGGGTCTCCCCGTAGAAGGTCACCGCTGACTCGAGGTCGTGCGTCGAGAGACCGATGAAGTCGACCCCTCCGACGATCGTTCCCTGACTGTTCATCTGCTCCTCCTCTGATGGCTTTCGAGCGCCACTGGTTGATAGCACGTAGGCTCTGCTCGACTTCACCGGGGAGCCCGACCGAAAGGACGAAAGAGATGAGCTGGGATTTCTCAACCGAGCCCGAGTTCCAGGAGCAGCTCGACTGGATGCGCGACATGGTTCGCCGCGAGATCTGGCCGCTCGAGACGATCTGGCCGGAGCTCGGTCTCGATGGCCTGATGCGCGCAATGGCCCCCCTGCAGGAGCAGGTCAAGGAGCGGGGCCTCTGGGCCGCCCACCTGCCCGAGGACCTCGGCGGCCAGGGCATGGGACAGGTCCGCCTCGGTCTGATGCACGAGATCCTCGGCACCTCCCCGATCGCTCCGCTTGCGTTCGGCAACGCCGCCCCCGACTCCGGCAACTCGGAGATCCTCGCGATGAACGGGACCGAAGAGCAGAAGGACCGCTGGCTTCACCCGCTGCTCGCCGGCGACCTGCACAGCGCCTTCAGCATGACCGAGCCCCACACCCCCGGATCGGACCCCACCCAGCTCGCCACGAGGGCCGTCCGCGACGGCGACGACTGGGTGATCACCGGCCGCAAGTGGTTCTCCTCCAACGCCTCGATCGCCGACTTCCTGATCGTCATGGCCGTCACCAACCCCGACGCCAGGCCCTCGCAGCGCGCCTCGATGTTCATCGTCCCGACCGACACCCCCGGTGTGGACATCCTGCGCGACGTCCCCACCATGGAGCACCCCTCGGCCGAGTTCGGCAACTACGGCGGCCACGCCGAAATCCTCTACGACGGCGCCCGGCTTCCGGCGGAGGCCCTGCTGGGCAAAGAGGGAGAGGGCTTCATCATGGCCCAGCACCGGCTCGTCCCGGGACGGATCCACCACTGCATGCGCTGGCTGGGAGTGGCACGCCGAGCCTTCGACATGATGTGCGAGCGGGCGACCTACCGGCAGGCCCACGGCTCGCTGCTGTCAGAAAAGCAGACCGTCCAGAACTGGATCGCCGACAGCGCCGCCGAGATGCAGGCGGCTCGCCTGATGACCCTTCACGCCGCATGGACGATGGACACCCAGGGCGCCAGCGCCGCCCGCGACCAGGTTGCCCTGATCAAGTTCTTCGGCGCCAAGGTGCTCCATGACGTGGTCGACCGGGCCCTGCAGCTGCATGGCTCGCTGGGCTACTCGACCGACCTGCCGCTCGAGCAGATGTATCGCTTCGCCCGCGCGGCCCGCATCTATGACGGGCCCGACGAGGTGCACCGCCAGTCGGTGGCCCGTCACATCCTGGCCGGCTACCAGCCGCCCGAGGAAGGCGTGCCCAGTGAACACCTGCCCACCCGCAGGGACGAGGCACGCCAGCGCTTCGGAGCGCTGCTCGAGGCCGTCACGGCGAACGACTAGAGGGGCCCGCCGCCACGCTGGCTCTACGCTTGGGCCATGGCAGTAGACGCTGAGCAGCCGGTGGTCGCCTTCGACCGCACAGCCTTCGAGAGCTTTCGCTTTCTCGGCCGCGAGCTGGGCGCCGACGGACGGGTGCGCCTGGACTACGCACTGGACCAGGAGTTTCATTTCAGCGAGCAGATCGAGCTGCCCGTCCCGCAGCCCCTGTCCTGTGCCGAGTGCGCCCGCGTCGACGGCCTGCTGGCACTGCTCCACTGGGTCGCCGGAATCAGCTATTTCAAGGCGGCCCTCCCGCCTCGGATCAGCTGCGAGTCGGGGGCGCCCTCCCCTGCCGCGGCCGCGCTGCTCGAGGCGCTCTACTCGGAGGGCCTGGGCGAGCTCGCCTACACCAATCGCCTGGAGTCTCTCCCTCGGCCGGTATTTCCCCGGACAGCCGCCTCCCCTCCGGGAGTCCCGGCGCCCGAACGCCTCGAGCGCCTGCTCGTTCCGGTTGGGGGAGGAAAGGACTCGGCAGTGGCGATCGAGATCGCACGGCGCTCCGGCGCGGAGGTCTCGCTCTTCTCGATCGGCGACGCCCCGCCGATCGCCCGGACCGCCGCCGCGGCGGAGCTCCCCCATCTGATCGCCCGCCGGACGATCGACCCGCTGCTGTTCGAGCTGAACGCCGCAGGAGCCGTCAACGGGCACATCCCCATCACGGCGATCGTCACCTGTGTGGCTCTGTTGACAGCAGCCCTGAACGGCTTCGACGCGGTCGCCATGGCCAACGAGCGCTCCGCCTCGGCCGGAAACCTTCAGTGGGACGGGGTCGACGTCAATCACCAGTTCAGCAAGGGGCTGGTCGCCGAGCGCCTGCTCAGCGCGGCGGTCGCCGAGACGGGGGTTCCTGTGCGTCAGTTCTCGATCCTGCGGGGCGCCTCGGAGCTCGCCATCGCCCGGGCATTCGCAGGCATGGAGCGCTACCACGGTGCTTTCACCAGCTGCAACGCCATCTTCCGGATCGATCCCACCCTGAGGGCCGCCTCGTGGTGCTGCGACTGCCCCAAGTGCCGCTTCGTCTTCCTCGCCCTGGCGCCCTTCAGCTCCCCCGAGCACCTGCACGAGATATTCGGTGCCGACCTGCTCGACGATGACGCCCAGTTCGAGGGTTTCGCCCTGCTGGCGGCCAGCGGCGGGCATAAGCCCTTCGAGTGCGTCGGCGAGGAGCAGGAGAGCCTGGCGGCGATGCGCATGCTCGCCGAGGACCCGCGGTGGCGCGAACATGCCGTCGTGAGGCGCCTGACCGATGAGGTCCTGGCGAGGAGCCCCGACTCCGCCGGAGCGCCCCGGGAAGTCCTGGCGCTGGGCGAGGATCACGACGTGCCCGCCCAGCTGCTCGAGGACGTCCGTGCGATTCTCAGACCTTGACGGCGCCCGGGTCGGCGTCTGGGGCGCCGGGCGCGAGATCACGTCCTTTGCCCGCCAGCTGAAGCTGCGGGGCCAGGGCGCCCGGATCGCTGTCGCCGCCTTCGACGCGCCGCCCGGCGATCAGATCCCCGAGCAGCTGATGAGCCCCCGCCTGCAGGTTGTCACCGGCTCTGAGGTGCTCGAGTCGCTGTCGGGGTGCGACGTGGTCGTCCGCTCACCAGGCGTCTCCATCCATCGCCCCGAGATCAGGGCGCTGCGCCAACAGGGCATCCCCGTCACGACCGCCACCTCGCTGTGGCTGGCCGAGCACGGCTCGCAGCGCGTCATCGTCGTCACGGGCACCAAGGGCAAGTCCACCACCGCCGCGCTGACCCACCACCTTGCACTCGCGGCCGGCGAGCCGGCGGTGCTGGCAGGGAACATCGGCCTGTCGGTTCTCGACCTGCTCGACGGCGACCCTGAGGCGCTGACGATTCTCGAGCTGTCGAGCTACCAGATCTCCGACCTGGCTCTGGGCCCCGAGATCGTCCTGTTCACAAACCTCTACAACGAGCACGCCGACTGGCACGGCAGCCACGAGGCCTACCGCGCGGACAAGCTCCGAATCCTGGCCCTCGATGGTCTTCGCACCGCTGTACTGCCCGCCCGCCAGCCCGAGCTCGCCGAGGCGCCCACCGCCGCCCGCCGGCTCCTCTACGGTATGCCGGCCGGCTGGGATGTATCGGAGGAGGGGGTATCGCTGCGCGGTGAGCTTCGGGTCGCTACGAGCCAGCTCCCCCTGCCCGGGGAGCACAACGCCCTGAACCTCTGCGGGGCCCTGGCGGTCCTCGAAGCCGCCGGTGTGGGGCTCCCCGCTCTGCCCACTTCCCTCGCCGGCTTTCAGGGGCTCGAGCACCGGCTGCAGACCGTCGCCGAGGAGCCCGGGCTGACCTGGGTGGACGACAGCATCTCGACCACTCCCGAGTCGACGCTGGCGGCCCTCGAGAGTTTCCCCGGGCGTCCCATCGTGCTGCTCGCAGGGGGGCAGGATCGCGGCCAGGACTACGCCGAGCTTGGCCGGAGGCTGGCCGCCCTGGAGGCGACTGTCATCGGCCTGCCCAGCACAGGTCCCCGCCTGCTCGAGTCCGTCCGCGCCGCCGGAGCGCCGGCCGCCAGGGCCCTCGAGGCGGCCGACCTCACCGAGGGCGTCAGGCTGGCTCGCGAGCTCGCGGGGGAGGGGGCCGTCGTTCTGCTCTCCCCGGCGGCGCCCAGCTACGACAACTACAGGGACTTCACCGAGCGGGGACTGCTGTTCCGCGAGCTCGTCGCCGCCCCCTAGAACGGGAGCGGCCCCGCCGCCCGCGAGGGGCGACGGGGCCGTGCACCGTTTGCTTCAGCTCAACCCTCTAGGGGCAGAGCGGGTTCGCCGGAACTCCTTCGCAGGGTTCGGGCATCGTCGGCTGGGGACCCGGAGCAGGCTGCACTTCCGGTGTCCTGAGCGCGCCTGCCTGTTCGGACAGGATGACCACGTAGCCGATTCCGGCAAGGCCGTTGTTCGGCGGCGGGGTCGTCGCGTTCGAGCAGTTCCACGTCGTGTCCAGTGCCAGCGGGTAGACGGCGCCGGTCGTTTTGTTACCGGTGACGCAGTCGTTGGCCGACGTGTATTTGCCGTGCGGGTAGATACCGCCCTGGAACGTGATGTCGCTGGCGAATTCAAGCCCGCTCGTCCCGTTTTCGGCAAACGTGTTGTTCGCGACCTTGTTCCCTGTGAACTGGAAGTAGATCGTTTCCGGCGTCGGCGGGAAGGGGTTCGGGTACTCGAAGCCCAGCACGCCGTTGTTCACGTTCTTCGTGATCGTGTTGTTTTCAACCAGGTCGCCCATGTCGCCGGGAAGCTCGACGCCAACGCCCCAGGGGGCCTTGTCGGTCGATGCCGTGGCGGGAACGGTCAGGTTGTTGTTTTCCGTGACCAGGTTTTCCTTGAGGACCGTGCAGTGTGCAATGGCCGTCGAGGGGAACAGGTAGTACGGGCTGCGCGGCCTGTGGGCCCCGCAGACGCCGTTCTGAGGCGGCGGGCCGTCACCGGGGTTTTCCCCGTTGGGCACGATGCCGGCCGAGTTGTTCCTGAACGTCGATTTTTCGATCACAAGCCGCCCACCGGAGTTGGAGCCCGAGTAGCCGACCGCGTTGTTTTCGATCGTTGCATCGCTGATTTTTGCCTGACAGTCCCAGCATGCACCCAGGTAGAGCCCCGCGTCGTTGAAGCCGGAGGCGTAGACGTGTTCCCAGGATCCTTCGCGCATGTTCTGGGTGAAGATCCCGTACACGCCGCCGAGGTCGGTCTGGTAGGCGGTCAGGTACTTGCCGACCCAGCCGTGGACGTTCTG
>Ga0265327_10003223_pt1 | contig 15878 bp, 11 predicted proteins | sample 41621metaG_FD_202089 | JGI IMG/M metagenome (GOLD analysis project Ga0265327, IMG submission 202089) | Rhizosphere microbial communities from Carex aquatilis grown in University of Washington, Seatle, WA, United States - 4-16-21 metaG | ecosystem: Host-associated > Plants > Roots > Rhizosphere... | reverse complement strand
GAGCACCTGCGGGTCATTGGCGGCCTGCTCGATGAAGTCGACGACCGGCGCGAAAGACTCGTAGGGATGGAACAGGAGGACGTCCCGCTCGCGGATGGCGTCGAACACCGACGCGCGGGCGCGCAGGTACGGCGGCTCGACCGGGGCGAAGGGCGGGTACTTGAGCGCCGGCCGGTCGATCATCTCGGGGAGGCCGATGAGGCGGAGGAAATTCAGGGGCCCGGCGTGCTTGAACACATAGTCGGGCGGCACCCCGAGGTATTCGACGAGGGTGTTGCACAGGGCGTCGGAGATCCCGGCCTCGATCTCCAGGCGGACGGCGGCGCCGCGGCGCAGGTTGCGGAGTTCCTCCTCGATCTTCTTGAGAAGGTTCTCGACCTCCTCCTCGTCGATGTAGAGGTCGCTGTTGCGGGTGATCCGGAACGCGTGGGCGCTGCTGATGCGGTAGCCGGGGAAGAGCTCGCCGGCGCAGAGCTTGATGATCTCGCTGAGGAAGATGAAGCGCAGCGGACCGGCCGAGTCGGGGGCGATGGGCACGATCCGCGGAAGGCTGCGCGGCACCGGCAGGATTGCGGTGAGGTTTTCCTGCTCCGGCGTGTCCGGCGTGTTGAGCGAGACGAGGACGTTGAGCGTCTTGTTGCCCAGTTGGGGAAACGGATGGGCCTGGTCGATGGCGAGCGGCGTGAGGACCGGGTGCACTTCCCGGCGGAAATAAGTTTCCACCCAGATCCGCTCGGTGGCGTCGAGCTGGGTCGCCGTCTTGAAAAGGATGCCCTCCTTGGCCAGCGCGGGCACGAGCTGCTCATGCCAGCACTTGTTCTGGTCCTTGACGAGGGTGGCGACGGCGGCCTGGATCTGGCGGAGCTGCTCGCGGGCCGTGAGGCCGTCGAGGCTCGGCTCGCCGCCCGGCGAGGCCACTTGCTGGAGGAGGCCGGCGACGCGGATTTCGTAGAACTCGTCGAGGTTGGAGCTGACGATGGCGAGGAACTTGACCCGCTCGAGCAGGGGATTGGCTTCGCTCTGGGCCTGTTCGAGCACGCGGGTGTTGAACGCCAGCCAGCTCAGCTCCCGGTTGAAATAGACCGGCTTGCCGCCGCCGTCCGCGCCGCGCGCGATCGATTTCCCCGCCTTGGCGGTGATCTTCGGGGAGCGTTTGACTCTTTTGGCGCCAGTCATGGGAGGGTTAAAGATGGGCAGTGCCGGCAATTGTTCAAGACCAGCGCCGGAAACAGATGGAAGTCGTTACGCCTATTTGATTTAACGTGCGTGGAGCCATCGACCCAGGTTGGGGGTGGAGGTTCCGCCAGAATATGTCTTGCGGCGGCGAGATTGTGGTCGAGGAGGGTACCCGTGTGACCGGCCTTTCGCGGGCAATCAAAAGACGGGGTCGGGCCCAATCGGCAGGCCGTTTCGGCATCGCTCAAGGTCCCGAGCATTGTCGAGAGACTCAGGACGGGCGGCCCCGCCCCGAAAATGAACGCGTCCGGAGGCCGCGTTCCACCTCGCGGCTTACGCCTCGATCAGGGTGATGTCGGGCTCGAAGCTGACCGCGAGGCGGTAAACCTGGCCCGGGCGCATGATCAGCGGGTGATCGCGCACGAACATCTGGACGTAGTGCAGCTTGCCGTAATTGGTCCGGTAGGCGGGATCCGGCGTGACGATTTCGGTCTCCTGCCAGTTGGCGTGGAAGTCATCCTTGAGCACCGAGCAGCGGTGGCCGTTGGGCCCGAGGGCCGGCGATGTGCCGAGCCGATAGCGGGAATGCGGCGCGCCGATGACCAGGGCGAAGCGGAACTTGTCGAGCTGCACCTGGTTCTTGACCGTGTAGGCGAACTCCGCGCTGACCTTGCCGCCAGTGAAGATCCACTGGACCTTGACGCTGCCGAGGCCGCGGACCAGTTCTTCCTTGGTGTTGATCAGTTCGGGCTGCTCGTAGCGGAAGAAGAACGAGTTTTTCAGGCCCAGGCCGGTCACGCACCGCTGGCCGTAGAAGGCGGGCAGGGTGACGTTCTCGCCGAACGTGAGTTCGGGGACCATGATCGGCAGGTAGAGATTGTTGGGCCAGTCGAACACCCCCGGGCTGTGCGGGAACGGCAGGTTGTCCGCGGTGGGATTTCCGCCGGAGCTGACGAGCGGGAGCTGCACGTGGAGGCCCGAGTCGGCGTCGCGGTAGAGGAACAGGCCCTGTTCCTTGCGGTTGCTCTTGTCAAAGATGACGAAGCGGCCGCTCGTGCGCTGGGGTTCGGCGCGGATGCCGTCCGGCATCTGCACGGCCTTGACCAGGCGCGACCACTGGCACAGGTAACGGGCGGCGTCGAAGTTCGCCATGCGCGTCGTGTGCGAGGCGTAGGCGGTGCGCTCCTCGTCGCGCACGTCGAGGAAGCCCTGTTCCTGGTCGAGATAGGTCTGGAAGAAGAAATAGAACAGGCGCCGCAGGATGTCGAAATACTTGGTCCGCTGGTCCTCGGGGATCCAGCCGTCGCGCATGCCCTGCAGGATGAGGCTGATGCAGTGCATCTGGCCGTACACCCCGGCGGCCTTGCCGTACGCCCAGCCCAGGCCGTCGGCGCGCACGAGGTCGGGCATCATCTTGATGTACTTCTCGGCGTAGGTGCGGAGCGTCGGCAGCTTGCGCTCGCGGAGCGCGGAGTTGGCGTGCAGTTGCAGCGCGGACCGGACGAACACCAGCGTCATCACGCCGTAAAGGTTGAAGTGTCCGCCGAAGCCCGGCTCGGTGTCGTCGAAGAAACCCGACGAGCTGGTCTGCTCGATGCGCTCGACCATCCGCTCGATCAGGCGGGACGTCTCGTCCTTCTTGGACAGGCCCAGGCTGAAGCGGGAAACGGCCTTGGCGATGTTGAATGCCTGCCAGTAGTTGTCGTAGTCGCTGCGGTGCAGCAATTGCTTGTCGAGCCGCTGGCGGGTCTCGTCGACGAGGCGTTCCCAGACGGGATTGCGCTCCTTCGACGGGCCGAACGACAGGAGGCCGAGGGCCGCGTACGCGAGGCCGTTCTCGCCGGCGGGCTCGGTGAAGACCTGGGCCGTGATGCAGCGGGCGGCGAGGTCGATGAGGTCGTGTCCCTTCAGCGAGGTCTCGCCGGTGGCGCGATAATACTCTCCGAGTGCGAACGCGACGTGGCCGGGTTCATCCGAACGGGGGTTTTCGCCCGCGGCGGGCGTGACGGAGCCGTCTGGATTGATCGAAGGGAGGTTGTGGGCCAGCATTGAGCGGGCCATGTCGAGACATTGCTCGGAAAAGCTATTCATTCAGGCGAAAGGACAGGTTGGCGGAGTCGGGACGGGTCGGGCAAGGCGGAATTTACCGGGCGATCAGTTTGAGGAACTCGTCGTTCGTCTTGGTCTTGCCGAGCCGGGTCACCATGGTGTCGGTGGCCTCCTCGATCCGCTGCTGCACGAGGGCGCGGCGGAAGAAATGGATGCCCTCGAGTTTCTTGGCGTCGAGGAGCAGCTCCTCCTTGCGGGTGCCGGACGAGGCGATGTTCACGGCCGGCCAGATGCGCATCTCGGCGGCCTTGCGGTCGAGCACGAGCTCCATGTTGCCGGTGCCCTTGAATTCCTGGAAGATGACCTCGTCCATCTTGCTGCCGGTGTCGACGAGGATGGAGGCGATGATGGTGAGCGAGCCGCCGTCCTCGGTGTTGCGCGCGGCGGCGAACAGTTGGCGGGGCTTTTCGAGCGCGCGGACGTCGAGGCCGCCCGTGCCGGTGCGGCCGGAGTTGCGCGCCGTGTTGTGCGCGCGGGCCAGGCGGGTGAGGGAGTCGAGCAGGATGACGACATCCTTGCCGACCTCGACGAGGCGCTTGGCGCGCTCGATGCACAGGTCGGCGACGCGGATGTGGTTCTCGACGGCCTCGTCGTTGGACGAGGCCCAGATCTCGGCGGGCACGCTGCGCCGGAAATCGGTGACCTCCTCGGGCCGCTCGTCCACGAGCAGGATCATCACGTGGCAGTCGGGCTGGTTCTCCTGCACCCCGAGCGCGATGTCGCGCAGGAAGGTGGTCTTGCCCGTGCGCGGCGGGGCGACGATGAGGCCGCGGGTGCCGCGGCCGATCGGGCAGAACAGGTCGATGACGCGGTTGGTCATCCGGCCGTCCTTCATCTCGAGCCGCAACTGCTCGTTGGGCGTGATCGTGAGGAGATTGGCGAAATCGAGGGCGCGGCGGCGCGCCTCGATGTCGAGGCCGTCGACCTTCTCGATGAAGCGGACCTTGGGATTCGGAAACCGGTCGTCGGGCGTGGCCTGGGCGGTGATGATGCTGCCCTGGTTGAGCTTGAAGCGGCGGATCAGTTCACGCGGGACAAAGGGATCGCTCGGCCGGCGCTTGCCGAAGCGGGTCAGATCGAGCAGCTGGCCGTTGCGGCTGGCATCGATGTCAAGAATACCTTCGACTCGGACCGAATTGTCGGGCTGGGCCGGAGTCTGGGCGGTGGGAGCCTGCGGGGCCGGAGTGGGCGCAGGCGGATTGTCATTTTCCATACAAAAACAGTGGTTGGCAGCTGCCCAGACTTGACCGTGAAATCCATCGGCGGCATTTAGGGAACTCTATCATTCCCAAACCCCAAACGAGGAGTAGCAACCAGTGACGGATCAAACGATAACCTCAGTGTCCCGGGAGAGTCGAATTTTCAAGCCCTCAGCCGAGTTCAAGGGCCAAGCAAACCTTGGCAGCTTCAACACTTACCGTAGGCTCTACGCCGAGTCTGTCAACGCTCCAGACAAATTTTGGGCCAAACAAGCCAGGGATTTGCTCGTCTGGCGCAAGCCGTTCAAGTCGGTCCTGCAATGGAAGTCCCCTCACGCTAAGTGGTTTGTGGGTGGTAAGTTAAACGTGGCCGAGAATTGCCTCGATAGGCACCTCGGCACGGCGTTCGAAAACAAGGCGGCACTTATTTTCGAGGGCGAGCCCGGTGACGTGCGGACGATCACCTACCGGCAGCTGTATTTCCACTCGTGCCGTATGGCGCATTTCCTCGAGAACATGGGCATCAAGGCGGGCGATCGCGTCGCCATCTACATGCCGATGATTCCCGAGGCGGTGATCGCGATGCTCGCCTGCGCCCGCGTGGGCGCGGTGCACACCGTCGTTTTCGGCGGATTCAGCCCCGAGGCGCTCAAGGACCGCATCAATGACTGCCAGGCCCGCCTTGTCATCACGGCGGACGGCGGCTGGCGCCGCGGCAAGGTCATCGAGCTCAAGGCCAGCGTCGACAAGGCGATCGAGGGCGCGCCTTGCGTCCACACCGTCATGGTGGTCAAGCGCTGCGGCAACGCGGTCACGATGGTCGAGGGCCGCGATGTCTGGTGGAAGGAGGCCTGGGAGGGCGCGCCGAACAAACACGAGGCCAAGGGCTTCGATTCCGAGCACCCGTTGTTCATCCTCTACACGAGCGGATCCACGGGCAAACCCAAGGGCGTGCTCCACACGAGCGCGGGATACCTCCTCGGCGCAAAACTGAGCTCGCACTACGTCTTCGATCTCAAGCCCAACGACCGGTATTTTTGCACGGCAGACATCGGCTGGATCACCGGCCACAGCTACGTTGTCTACGGACTCCTCTCGAACGGCGCCACGATCTTCCTCTACGAGGGTGCGCCGAACCAGCCCGAGCCCGACCGCTTCTGGCAGATGGTCGACCGCCATGGCATCACCATCCTCTACACCGCCCCCACGGCGATCCGCGCGTTCATGCGCTGGGGCGACAACTATGTCCTCCGCCACCGGCTTGACTCGCTCCGCCTGCTCGGATCCGTCGGCGAGCCGATCAACCCCGAGGCGTGGATGTGGTATTACCGGATGATCGGCAAGAAGCGCTGCCCGATCGTCGACACGTGGTGGCAGACCGAGACCGGCTCCATCATGATCACGCCGCTGCCGGGGGTCACGCCGCTGAAACCCGGTTCCGGCACGCTGCCGTTCTTCGGCGTCGCGCCGATGGTCGTGGATGAAAACGGCACTGAGGTGCCGCGCAACACCGGCGGAAAACTCGTGCTGACCAGGCCGTGGCCGTCGATGCTCCGCACCCTCTGGGGCGACGACGACCGCTACCGCAAGGCGTATTGGAGCGAGTTTCCGGATCATCCCGACTATTATTTCACCGGCGACGGCGCGCGGCAGGACAAGGACGGCTACTTCTGGATCGTCGGCCGAATCGACGACGTGCTGAACGTGTCCGGTCACCGCATCGGCACCGCCGAGGTCGAGAGTGCGCTCGTCTCGCATCCCGCGGTGGCCGAGGCGGCCGCCGTCGGCCGGCCGGACGAATTGAAGGGGCAGGCGCTGGTGGTTTTCGTGACGCTCAAGTCCGGCCAGGTGGCCAGCGAGGCGCTCAAGGAGGAGTTGCGGGCGCACGTCGGCAAGGAAATCGGTTCGCTGGCCAAGCCGGATGCGATCCGCTTCGCCGCCGGCCTGCCCAAGACCCGCTCCGGGAAAATCATGCGCCGGTTGCTCAAGGAACTCGCGGGCGGGGGAATCATCAAGGGTGACACGACCACCCTCGAGGACTTCTCGGTCATCGCCGCGCTCCAGCAGGACGAGTAATCCGCCCTTTCCTCGGGTGGTGCCCGGCCTCCGGACGGGTTTCCGCGCCGCGCGCGAATGCCAACTGGAGGGCCCGCGTGGTCGCGGGCCGCATTCGCGCCTGAATAAGGCGCGTCCGGAGGCCGCGCGCCACCTGACATTCCCCGGGTGAGCGCACCCCGCCTCCATTGGTGGGCACCGAACGCGTCCAGAGTCCGCGTTCCACCGGTGCTGGGTCGGCGCCCGATACTCGCACGGCCGTGCCCGTCCGGCCGCCGGGCTCCACCTTCCGCCCCACGTGGCCTACCGCAATTGCGGTATTCTGTTCGGTTGAAACGACTGCCGGTTGCAAACCCGATACGGGCGCACGCCGTCGGGCCGGCGGCGCGACTACCGCCATGCATTTCACCGGGTCTTCTTTCCTCCCGAGGGATTTTCGCCGAGCCTTCACCCTCCTCGAGTTGCTGGTGGTCATCGGGATCATCACCGTCCTCAGCGCCGTGGTGCTGGGCGCGGCGCGGCACGCGGCCGAAATGGGTCGCGTGGCGCGCGCGAGGGAGGAACTCGCCGCGCTCGTCATTGCGCTCGAAAACTACCGGCGCGTTTACGGTGACTACCCGCAGACCGACGATGCCGCGCAGTTCTTGCAGTCCCTGATTGGCAAACGCGGTCCGGCCGGCGATGCGCTGCAGGATCCAGCCTGGCTGGACCTCGGGCGTTTTGCGACCTCCGGCGCGGGCGACTCCTCCGCCGATCCGCTGGCCCGGCTGCTCGACCCGTGGTTCCGGCCCTATATCTACATCTACAAGGTCCCGCTGGAGGGGTGGACCAATCCGTCGTACATTCTCTACTCGGCCGGCCCGGACGGCATTCACACCCCGGCCCCGGTTCCGGGTGAGGCTTTCGACCCGTCGTTGCCGGGTAATGCCGACAACGTGGATGCAAACGGAGGTTGAGGATGGCTGCTGCACCCAGTCGCGCGATGAGCTCCCGAGTCGCATGCGTCCCCTGTCGGGCGGGGTTTCCGAACCCCGCCCATCTGTTCGTGTTGACCCGTCGGCGTCGCCGCGGTTCAGCCCGCTCGACCGCCTCCGGACGGGCGACCCCGGCTGACCACGAACGCCGCCGAGCCTTCACGCTCGTCGAGCTCCTCACCGTGGTGGTCATTCTCGGCCTGCTTTCGGCCCTGATCTTTCCAAGCCTGGCCGCCGCGCGGAATGCCGCCAACCGGGCGCGGACAAAGGTGCAGTTCAATCAATGGGCGGCCGCCATCGAGGCCTACCGTGCCGAGTACGGCTCGTATCCGCAGTTTGCCGCGAGTGGGAAAGTCAACGCGGGGGCCGCGGCCGGCCTGGGCGGTGACCACCTCTTTCACGACCTGCTGGCGGGCCGGCACCGCGATGGATCCGCGCTCGCGCCGGGCGCCGATCCGAAGTCGGCGGCCGCGCAGAATCCCAAGCTCAGCAGTTTCCTCTCGTTCGCGGGCTCCGAGTTCACCAGCGGAGGCTTGCTGCAGGATGCCTTTGGCAACACCGACATCGCCGTCGTGGTTGACGCGGATCTCGACGGCCTGATCAAGCCCGGCACGGACGTCGAGGGGTTGCCGGCGGTGCGGACTCTGGACGGGAGCATGGCCACGCCGAGCAGCGCCGACCTTCCGGGCGCCGGGGTCCGGGCCGGGGTGATTTTTTATTCCGCCGATCCGCGTGCCACCGCCGCGAACCCGGCGTTCGTGTTTAGTTGGAAATGAGAACCATGCTGCCGGTCTCCGCAAATCTGCACCTCCCGGGCGCGGGTTCCGGCGGCTTCAGCCTGCTCGAGTTGCTGGTAGTGGTCGGGTTGGTTGCGGCACTCTGCGCTTCGTACGCGGGAGGATTCGGGGGAGGCCAGGCGGCGGCGTTGCAGTCAGCCCAAGCCATCGTCGCGGAACTCGTCGCGACTGCCCGGACCCGCGCAGTGGCGAACGCGGCTGCGACGCGCCTGCTGGTCAACCAGCGCGTTGCCGGCCCGTCCGCGGCAAGGCGCTACCTGCGCTGCCTGGTCCTGCAGGAGCAGGACACGAACGGCGCGTGGCGGGACGTCACCGAGCAGTTTCTTCCCGAGGGAGTCCGGGTGCTGCCCGCTCGCGGCAGCACGCCGCCGGGCTTGCTGATCGATCCGGGGAGCTGGACCACGCCCGCCGGAGGCGCGTTGGAATCGTCCGCCCTCGCGGTCGTGCTCGGACCGGGCGAAGTGACCGCCCATCTGGACGACACCTGGGGCGTCGTCGTATTCGGCGCGGCCGGCGACCCCGTTCCGCCCGGTGGAACGGTCGTGATCGCCGGTGCGCGCCGGGTTCCGCCAGGCCAGACGGTGCCGGTGACGTTATCGAATCCGCTGGAAGTTCGCGGCGTCAGGATATCCCGCTATGGCGTGCCGGTGCCGCTCAACGGCTGGAATGAGTTCTAGAATGAACGGGCGCCCACCAGGCCGGGCCTTCTCGTTGACCGAGGTTATTGTCGCGACCGGGATCTTCGCCTTGGCGGTCGTTGCGGTCCTGGCTTTGCTGCCGCTGGCGGTCCGGCAGGCGTCGTCGTCGCGCGATCTCCAGACGGCCGCCAGACTGGGCGACGCCATTCGGATCCAGGTGCAGCATCTTGTGCCGGCGTCGTCCTTTCCGGAGTTTGCGTCGCTCCGTTTGGTGGCGGCGCGCGACGGCACCAGTCTCCGGGCGGAGGACTCGCCGCCCGCGGATGCCGACCGCTATTTTCTGGTCGAGGTGGCGCCCTATGGCCGGCCACCGCTGCAAGACGATCTCGCCGCACCGCTGCTCGTGCTCACCGCCCGGGTGAGTTGGCCCTGCCGAACGCCGCTCTCCGGTCCGGGCGCGACAACGTCATTGAAACAGGATCGCTTCAGCTTCGCCTTCGCGCTCCGGCCATGAGACCCGGGTGGGACACTTTGAGCGTGGCGGGCGCCGGGTTCGCCAACGACCCTCGATGCCTGGAAGGAGCGGGTTTGCTCGCGACCTCCCGGTGTCGGGCGCAGGCTCGCTCCCACCAGGGCGCGGGAGACGGATTTCGACGGCGGTTCCACCCGGCGGGCTTCACCCTCGTCGAGTTGTTGGTGGCACTGGGAATCACGCTGGCACTGGCCGGGATCGCCCTGGCAATCGTCGTGAACACGCTCGGAATCTGGCATCGGGTGCAGGGGGATTTCTCCGGCGCCGTCCAGGCCCGCGCTGTTTTCGACCTGATCGAACGCGACCTGCAAGGCGCGCTGCAACGCAGCGACGCCGGGCCCTGGCTCGCGACGGAGTTGGCGGACTCCGCGACGGCCTTGCGTGACACCCACGGCTGGGTTGTCGATGCACCGCCCCTGGGACGGATCAAGCCCGACGGCGTCCTCAGTCTCGACGCCGTGCCCGTCGCCGATGCGTTCGGGCGCGGCAGTGGCATCGGAAGGGCGCGCTTCGGGCTGGGCGGCGCGTGGCTGCGCTTCTTCAGCCTGGACCGCGCCGGAATGCCGATGGCGGTTTCCTATGAACTGGCGCGCTGCCCGGCGGGCGGAGCCGGCCCGCCGCACTATTTCCTGGTTCGGGCGACCTCGACCGATCCGCTGGCGCGGGGGTGGGATGTCACGGCGGGCTATGATGACGTCCTGGCCGCGCCCGGACCATCCGCGGCGCTGGCCGACGGGGTGGTGGACTTTGGCGTCTGGCTGTACGTGCGCGACCCGACCGCGGACGGCGGGCTTCGGCGGCTCTTCCCGACGGGCGCAACGGACCTGGCGCGTTTTGCGCCCGCCGGGCGAAATGTCGCGAGCAGCGCCGTCGCGTATCCCGAGGTCGCTGATGTGATGGTCCGTGTTCTGACAGAAGAGGGGACTGAACTGCTGGCGAATCTTGAAAGCGGTCGCGGCCGGATTGCGGGGGCGACGGATGCGGACTGGTGGTCGCTGGTGGAGGCTCACTCGACAGTTTTCGTTCAGCGCGTGGAGCTGAAGGGGGTGGGCCGGTGAACCCGGAGCGCCAGGGTCGTCGCGGCTTCGCCCTCGTCGTCGCCCTCAGCCTGATCGCCCTGCTGGTCGGGTTGGCGACGGCAGTAACTTCGCTGGTGAAGCTGGACGGCACCGCCGCCGCGACCGCCGTGCACCAGGCGGCCGCCCGCCAGAATGCGTTGCTCGCACTGGATGTCGCCGTGGCAGAGTTGCAGAGATTCGCCGGTCCGGATGCGCGGCTCACCGCAACCGCGGATTTTCTCGGCGACGTTCCGAACCCGCACCTGACGGGAGTCTGGGGAAGCGAGGCTGGGGCGACGCCGTTGACCTGGCTGGTGAGCGGCAATGAGGGGAGCAATCCGCTCGCGGTGACCCCGGTCGCCACCAACGCAAGCCGGGTTTTGCTGGTTGGTCCGGGCACGGTCGGGGCGGGCAATCCGAACGCGGAGGTGTTGGCCCCGCTGGTGGAAATCGCGTCCGACGAAATTCCCAGCCGGGTCGGCGGGGCGCCGGCGGGCCGTTACGCGTGGTGGGTCGGCGACGAGGGCGTGAAGGCGTCGGTGGCGCTGCCGGATCGTTCGCGCGATCTCGCGTACCCCCCGTTCGACACCCCGGAAACGTTGCTGACGCTCCGCAGCCAGATGTCGCGCGCCCCGACGTTTTTCTCCACGACCGTGCCGGATGGATTCGACCCGCAGGCTCCGGAGAACGTCCCGCTGCTGGCTCGGCTGGTGGCGCCGGCGCAAATCGCGCAACTGGCTCCCGTCGGCGCGGAGTCGCTCACGGATTTCCCCAAAGCCAATTTCCACCAGTTCACCTCGGTGCATCTCGGCGTTCTGGCCAATACGAGAACCGATGCCGGCCGCGGCCTGAAGCGGGACCTCTCGCTCGACCCTGGGCAACTGGGTCCGGCCTTTGCGGCCTACGCCAATTTCGCGGCCTACCTGGAGCCGACCGCAGCCGGCGCCGGGCTGATTCCGCCCCTCACGGACGATTCGTCGATGCGGCGCCGCTACCGCGTCCAGGCGCCGCAAGCCAGTCCCGACTCGTTTGCGGTCCCGCTGGTGTTCAGCGTGGCCCCGGTGCTGACCGAATGCCTGCTGCAGTTCAGCATCCAGCGCGCCGGCCCGGTTGTTCAGGTCAAGGCGCGGATGTACGCCGGCCTGTGGAATCCCTATACCAGCGCCCTCGTGCCGGAGACACTTCGGCTGGAAGTCGCGGGACTCCCCACGGTGGCGGTCGCGGACCTCGCCGGCGGCGGCAGCCTGTCGTTTGATCTGCAGACCATCTTCGGGGTTTCCACTGGACCGCCGTACCGCGTGAACCTGCCGTTCACGAGCAACGGCACGAACGACACGCTTTCCTGGTTGCCCGGCCGTCTCTACTCGTGGACCACCCAGACCGGCGCGGCGCCGTCAGCCGACCTGCATTTCTACGACAAGAACATCTCCGCCACCGGCTGGCTGCTGACGACCTCGATTCCCGGCACCGCCCATCTCGGCGTGAACGCCGGTACGCCGACCTGGCTGACGGTTCGCCTCACGCGGGCGGACGGCACGCTGCTGGCGACGTACACGAGTCCGGAGCTGCCGGCCTTCGCCATTCCCGACGCCATGGCCGTCACCCAAGGGGGCTGGAACTTCGGCTTCGGATTCCGCCTCAACCAGGTCAGCGCGCACACCACCGATCGCTCCTGGCTGGTGACGCCCGGCACGGATCCGCGCGCGGCCGATTTTCCGGCCGGCGGCCTGGGGCCGTTCGACCCGGCCAAGGGACTGAACCCGGCGCAGTATTTCGGCACGACCGCCACGGCCGCGGGGCTCGATCATTTCCTGATCTTCCGGTCGATGGGCGGCTCGAGCAATATCTCGGTATCGGCCAACAATGACGTCCCGCTCTTTGAGCTGCCCCGTGCGCCGATCGTCAATCTCGCGGGCTGTCAGCATCTCCAGGTGGCCGGAGCACGGCCGTTCGCGTTGGGCAACTCGTGGGCGCCGGTGTCGGCGGACGGTGTCGGCGCCAACTCCGTGTTCGAGCGGTTCTTCTTCTCGGGACTGACGGCGACCGCCACGCATCCCGACTTGTCCCTCGGCGAACCGCTGCCCAATTTTCATCTGGAACCGGTCGAGACGCGGCTGAGCCCGTCGGCGCCGTTGCGGCTCGGCGACCTGCAGTCGGCGGGCGGCCTGAGTTCCCGCCACCTGCTCATGCGCGGCGCCTTCAACGTCAATTCGACCTCGCCGACGGCGTGGCAGGCCGCCTTGTCGAGCCTGCGGTTTGCGGACACCGGCTGGCTGCGCGCCGACATCGACAACAGTGCGGCGCCGTCGCCGACCCTCGGCACCCAGGTGGCGGCGATGCCCGGCACGGTGACGGAATATTTCCCCGATTCCGAACTGGGCACGGCGGGCTTCGCGGTCTTTCGGTTTCCGCAGTCGGCGCAGGAGACGTTTGCGGCCGCGCCGCTGGCGAATCCCCATGCGCCCACGCGGGTCCCGTTTCGCCGGGGTGTCCGCGGCGGGGATGGTGGCGGCAACTCCCCGGGTTTTCCAAACGCCCAGATTGCGGCGCTGGCCGAGGCGGTGACGACTCGCATCCGGCAGCAGCTCGTCTCCGGTGGGCCGTTTCGCACCCTGGAGGAATTCCTGGTGCCGGCCGCCGCGTTCGGCGGGCGCAGTTTGCTCGAGGATTCGATTCTCGCCGCCGGGCTGAATGCGGAGAATGTGCAGCCGGGCGCGACGGTGCCCGCGGCGGGGGATACCGGGCTAAGTTCGCAGACCGTCACCCAGGCCGATTTGCTCGGGATTCTCGCCCCATTCCTGCAGACGCGATCGGATACGTTTGTGGTCCGCGCCTACGGGGAGAGCGTCAATCCGGCGACCGGTGCGACGGCCGCCCGTGCCTGGTGTGAGGCACGGGTGCAGCGGGTGCCGGCGACGATCGACCCGGCCGACGACATCGCGCAGCCCGCCGGGGCGTTCGGGCGGCGATTCCGGATCGTGTCGTTCCGGTGGCTCAGCGCGACCGACGTGTGAGGGCGGGACGGTCGGGGCGAGGGTCGGGCCGAATTTTCAGCCGTGGAGGCGGGGTGCCCACCCCGCGTCGATATCAAGTTGAGCCGCGAAGGGACACGAACGGACACGAATCGGGGCCCAAGGCGAGACCAGCCGAAATCATGATCACTAAACGGTGACTGGCATCCTTGCGATCATGCCTCCAGCGTTGCTTGTGGATTTCGTTTTCTTTCGGGGTTTCCTACTGAATCGTTCCGGGAAAGCTCGTGCCACCGTCTGTGCCTCCGTGGTTAGTTGCACCGGGCGGGCTCAGTCATCCCCGTCCAGCGAGCGCCACAGGTACCAGCTGGCGACGCTGCGATACGGCTGCCAGCGCTTCGCGTGCTTGAGGATCGCCTCGGGCTTGGGGTCGCGCCGCTTGCGTAACAGGTTCTTGAAGCCGAGCCGGATCGCAAAATCCCCCGTGGGCATCACGTCGGGCCGGCCGAGATAAAAGATCAGCAGCATGTGCACGGTCCACGGACCGATCCCGCGCACCTCGGTCAGGCGCGCGACGAGTTCGTCGTCACCGATCTGGCGCGACTCGCGCAGGGTTGGCACGACCCCGGCCAGGCATTTTTCCGCCAGGTCGTGGGCCGCCAGCATCTTGGCCTGCGACAGGCCGGCGCCGCGCAAGGCCGTGTCGGGCGCCTTGAGCAGGGCCTCCGGCGTGGGGCCGCCGTGCTGCTCCAGCAGGGCGAGCACCCGGCCGAGGATCGTCGCCGCGGCCTTGCCGTGCAGTTGTTGGTAAACGATCGAGCGCAGCAAAGCCTCGAAAATGCTGTCCGCGGGCTTCATCTCCAGGTCGAACGGCCCCACGCGATCGATCAGCGCCGCCATCGCCGGATCGCCCTTGCGAAGATGCGCGACCGCCTCGGTTGGGTCAAATTGCAGGCGTGGTTTCATTCGCATTGAGTCCGATATCCAGAAGCTTTCTTGTTTTGGAGGAGCTTGCTTGCAAGCGACCATCCATGTCGCGTGTAAACACGCTCCTACACCCCGGCGCCTATTCCGACAGCAACTCCGCCCCCTCGATCGTGAGCAACCGTGTCTTCGTGCGGACGCCACCGGGCGCGGAGAAACCGGTCATCTTGTCGCCCGCCGACACCACGCGGTGGCACGGCACGATCAGCGGCCACGGATTGGTGGCGAGGGCGACGCCCACGGCCCGGGCCGCTTCCGGTCCGAGCGCCAGCTCCCGGGCGATTTCGCCATAGCTGGTCTTGTAACCGGGCCGGATCGCCTGCGTCCGCAGACACACCGCCTGTTGGAAGTCGCTCACTCTCGACCAGTCGATGCGCACATCCGCGAAGTCCTGCAGCTTGCCCTTGAGGTGCTGCTGGACCCGCGCGATCAGGTCCTCCACCCACAGCGGCGGGGCGGTTTCGGACGGTTTCGTGCGCGCCTTGCTGGCGAGATGCTGTTCGGTGAGCAGTTCCGTCGCCTCGGGCAGTTGGAATCCGGTCAGGCCGGTGTCGTTCCAGGCCACGCCGCAGGTGCCGAAGGCGGTGGGGAACAGCAGGTGTGGCATGGCGGCAACCGTAGGTGATGGGAGCATCCCGTGCAAGCAAGCCCGTGCGAATTTACCGGGCCATGACGAAAAACGGACGGGGAAATCCCACATGAAGAAGCGGGCCAGCAATCCTAACAAACAAAGCAAGGGACTGGGGGGACGAACAGGAAGTCGCGAAGCCGCGAAGAAGGCCAGCCACGAACCGAGAACAAAATGAACACCAGGCAGCAAAGAAGCGAGGCAGACGACGGCGGCACAGATTGTACCGACCTGCACGGACGAGATTCTGGAGGGCCGGACTCCCGACCGGCCGCGTCCCCGCCTCCAGTCTCATCCATGCGGAAGTCGGCGCCGGCTTCAGTTCAAGAAAGCCCCGAGGTGATTTCCGGTCCCACTGGGTGCCGCCGCGTCCTTGCCAAACCGCCGTCCATCCAATAGACCAGTCGGCATATTAGCCATGGTGCCCCAGCGGTTTTTCGCAGACGACGAAATCTCCAATGAACTTGTCGCCTTGGTTTTATGATTTTCCCCCGCCACCCGCGTGGCATAAACATAGTTAGGCACCAGCATCGATAAATGCCTATGGACAATTTCCACGCCTTCCTTGGCAACTGGCACGGTTCGGGAACATGGCGCGATGCTGCCGGGAAGTCTGGCGGCTACCGGGTGAACCACGAATGCCGTCGTCGGGAGAGTTCCCTAGAGGTTATCTTTCGTCATGACTTTGATGACTCCACCGTCACAAACGCCCGGTTCCTGTTCGCTCCGATCAACAGCGTGTTATTCGACCTCTTT
>Ga0265327_10003222_pt1 | contig 15878 bp, 15 predicted proteins | sample 41621metaG_FD_202089 | JGI IMG/M metagenome (GOLD analysis project Ga0265327, IMG submission 202089) | Rhizosphere microbial communities from Carex aquatilis grown in University of Washington, Seatle, WA, United States - 4-16-21 metaG | ecosystem: Host-associated > Plants > Roots > Rhizosphere... | reverse complement strand
TGTCCCATAGCTTCATGACAAAGACTATACGGGAGCGGATACCGCGCCGAACAGTGTGCGGCGCGGTGCCTCCGCAGGTTGTTCGAGATCGCGTCGCGCTCCATCTCTGAGTCCCGTGACCGCCGCCGCGCCTGCCGATCTCCCTGCCCTTCCCGCCCGCTTCGCGGCGTGGTTCGCCGCGCGCGGCTGGAGCCCGCACCGCCATCAATTGGAAATGTTGGCTGCGGCGCGCCGCGGCGATTCGGCGCTGCTGATCGCGCCGACCGGAGGCGGCAAGACGCTGGCGGGGTTCCTGCCGAGCCTCGTCGAGCTGGCCGAAACGCCGAGCGAGGGACTTCACACGCTCTACCTCTCGCCGCTGAAGGCGCTCGCCGTCGACATCCAGCGCAACCTGGAGGCGCCGGTCGCCGAGCTGGAACTGCCCATCCGGCTGGAGACGCGCACCGGCGACACGCCGAGCCAGAAGCGCCAGCGGCAGCGCCGGCAGCCCCCGCAGATGCTGATGACGACGCCGGAATCGCTGGCGCTCCTGCTTTCCTACCCGGACTCGCCCGAGTTCTTCGCCGGGCTCAGGACGGTGATCGTGGACGAGTTGCATGCGCTCGCCGGAACCAAGCGCGGCGAGCTGCTGGCGCTCGGCCTCGCGCGGCTCGCCGCGCTCGCGCCGGCGCATCGCCGCGTCGGTCTCTCCGCCACCGTCGCGTGGCCCGACGACTTAGCCGCCTATCTTGCGGCGGGCGGGGATACCCCGGTCGCCCGCGTGCGCGGTGACGGCGGGCCGCCGCCCGAAGTCGAGATCCTGACGACGCGCGAGCACCTGCCCTGGTCCGGCCATATGGCGGTGCACGCGATGGGCGAGGTCTACGACGCGATCCGCCGGCACCGCACCACCCTGGTCTTCGTCAACACCCGCGCGCAGGCCGAGCTGGCGTTCCAGGCGCTGTGGCGGCTCAACGACGACAACCTGCCGATCGCGCTGCATCACGGCAGCCTCGCCGTCGAGCAGCGGCGCAAGGTCGAGGCGGCGATGGCGGCCGGCCGGCTGCGCGCCGTGGTCGCCACCTCCTCGCTCGACCTCGGCGTCGACTGGGCCGCGGTCGACCTCGTCGTGCAGGTCGGCGCGCCGAAGGGCGTGGCGCGGCTGACCCAGCGGATCGGCCGCGCCAACCACCGGCTCGACCAGCCGAGCCGCGCCATCCTCGTCCCGGCCAACCGCTTCGAGGTGCTGGAATGCCGCGCCGCGCTGGCCGCGCTCGGGGCGGGCACGCTCGACGGCGACCGCCCGCGCCCCGGCGGTCTCGACGTGCTGGCGCAGCACCTGCTCGGCATGGCCTGTGCCGCGCCGTTCGGCGCCGACGAGATGTACGCCGAAGTATGCCGCGCTGCGTCCTATGCCGGCCTATCGCGCGACGATTTCGACGACGTGCTGCGCTTCGTCGAGACCGGCGGCTATGCGCTGGGCGGCTACGAGCGCTGGCGTCGGCTCTTCCGCGACGCCCAAGGCCGCTATCACGTCGCCTCCGACGCCGTCGCGCAGCGCTACCGGATGAATATCGGCACGATCGTCGAGGCGGCGATGCTGAAGGTCCGGCTCGGCAGCGGCAGGGGCGGCCCGACGCTGGGCGAGGTCGAGGAGTATTTCGCGCAGGGGTTGCAGCCGGGCGATACGTTCATCTTCGCCGGACAGCTCCTGCGCTTCGAGGGCATCCGCGAGATGGCGCTGATCGCAAGCCGCGTCGCCTCGCGGGAGCCGCCGAAGGTGCCGGCCTATGCCGGCGGGCGGCTGCCGCTCTCGACGCACCTCGCCGACCGCGTCCGTGCGCTGCTTGCGGACCGCGGATCGTGGGGCACGCTGCCGGCGGCGGTGCGCGAGTGGCTCGACCTGCAACGTCGCCGCTCGGTGCTGCCGGATCGCGAGGGCCTGCTCGTCGAGACCTTCCCGCGCGGCGGCCGGCATTACCTCGTCGCCTATTGCTTCGAGGGGCGCAACGCGCACCAGACCCTGGGCATGCTGCTGACGCGGCGCATGGAGCGCGCCGGGCTGCGCCCGCTCGGGTTCGTCGCCAGCGACTACGCGCTCGCAGTGTGGAGCATGGAGCCGCCGCGCGAGATCGAGGCGCTGTTCGACCAGGACATGCTCGGCGACGATCTGGAGAGCTGGATGGCGGAATCGTCGATGCTGAAGCGGACCTTCCGCAACGTCGCGATCGTCGCCGGCCTGATCGAGCGGAACCTGCCGGGACAGCGCAAGACCGGCCGGCAGGTGACGTTCAGCAGCGACCTCATCTACGACGTGCTGCGCCGGCACGAGCCGCGGCACGTCCTGCTCCGCGCGACGCAGGCGGACGCCGCGGGCGGCCTGACCGACATCGGCCGGCTCGCCGCGATGCTCGGCCGCGTGCAGGGCCGCATCGCCGTCCGGGCGCTGCCGCGCGTCTCGCCGCTCGCCGTACCCGTCATGCTGGAGATCGGCAAGGAGCGGGTCGACGGCAGCGCGATCGACGCGCTCCTCGACGAAGCGGCGGAAGACTTGATCCGCGAGGCGACGGAAGAGGAGAGCGAGGACGCGGCGGCGGTGCCGTTCGCCTCCTGAAACGGCGTGACATGAACCGGGCCGGTGCGTGACCTTCCCCGGCGGCGGCGTATGCCGCCGCAACCGGGCATGGTGCGGCGGGGGACGGCATCTTCAATCCGAATGCTTCAGTACTTACACCAAAGAGGTACTGAATACTCGATCGCTTCTGTTGCACTTCCAAGAAGACCCGATATAGTTCAGACGAACGCGTATATTGGGCGTCCGCGGTGCGCCCCGCCGTGCCGCGAATCCGGATAAAAATAACGGGAGAGCGACAAGCCATGGCGAAAGCAACGGAAAGCCGGCACGGCATCAATCAGCTGGCCGGCTTCAATAATGTTGCGGTAATGAACGTCGAGCCAATGCTCCAGGCCGGCAATCGCCTGCTCGAAGCCTGGATGGTGATGACCACCGAGATCCTTGAGATGAGCCGCGCCCGCATCGACCGCAGCATCGAGATGAGCCGGGCCATCGCGAAAAGCGGCAGCGTCAACGAGGCGATGGAACTCCAGGCGAAGTTCGCGCAGGAGATGATGCAGGATTACGTCACGAGCGCGAAAAAGCTCGCCGATCTCGGGGCGCGCGGCTTGGCCGACGGTATCGGCCAGCTCCGTGCGCCCGCCGACGCGGTGGGTCATGCACGCGTGACGCGTGCCGCAGCCGAGTAACGGCGGCGCTTCCTGACGTGGCGGGGTACGGCTAAAAACCCGCGCCAGATGCAGTTCGGGGCCGGCGGCGATCTTCGCTGCCGGCTGTTCGCATTGTGTCGACAGCCCTGTCTAACCGAAAGCTCGCTGCGGCGTTCGGAACGGAGGACTGTTTGCGGGAGAAGCCGGTCGGATTACCCAAACGGGAGCGACGGTTTTCTTTACAATTTTACGTCGCAGCCCCGGCGGCACCGCAGAAGACCCTTGCAAACGCTCATCTTTCAAGGACTGGCATACGCTTTGCTGGCACAGAGTTAACCGGAGCCGAACGGCCCGTCACGCTCATTGGGGGACACTAGTGCTTTGTGCGAGCGAAATTCCGGCCGGCCCCGCATCCCGCCGGGCGGCATGAGCGTCGTGGCAGCGACGGAATCCGAAACGGTGCATACGGCGGCCCATGCAGCACCGCCGCCGCCCTCCGCCGCAGAGCTGAAGACGCTCCGGATCGCGCTGGTAGCCGGACGGCTCATCCGCAGCCGCGGCGGCTTCTGGACGCCTCGGGACGGCATCGATCCCTCGCTGATGTCGGACGAAGCGGCATTGCGTAGCCCGGCGCGCATTGTCGCGTCCTGCTTCGCGCGCCGCTGGCTGCGGCCGGTGCCGACCGAGCGGCTGCCACTGCTGGAGGTGACCCCGGCAGGCGTCGGCGTCGTGCTGCTGACGTTCGACGAGACGGTGCTCGCGGCCGTCGATGCCGTCTGCGCAATCCCGCCCGAGCAGTGCCGCATGCTCGGCATCTCCGTCCAGGCCGGCGTCCTGCGCAGGACGGCTCCCGACCGCTGGAATCCCGACGGCGCCGCACGGACTGCCGATGCGGCGGCCACGCCCCTTACCGACGCCATGATCGGGGCGGCGCGCGAGCGGTCCTGGGTCGAACCGTTCGACGGCGACGGGCGCAGGATGGTGCTGATGCCCGCCGGCTACCGCGCCGCGACGCTTGCGGCGTCGCGTGGCTCGGCCTTCAAGCTCGCGGCGGAAACGCGCCGTCCTTCCGTGCGGCGAGCGGCAGCCGTGCGGTCGACAGCCGTTTCCCCCGATGCCGCCGACGACGCATCCGAGGCGGATGCGCGCCCCTTGATGAGCGCCGACGCTCCGTAGGAAGGCGATCGGGGAGACGGCATCGGTCCCGTTCCGTTCTGGAGCACGGCGAAGCGGCTTGCTATGCAAGGCGCCCCATGGACGATTGCGCCGCCTCTTCCGCCTCCTCCGTCGTCTCCCCGATCGCCCTGAACGGCGCCGAGCTGGTCGCCGATCCGAGCGGTGCACTGTACTGGCCGGCCGAGCGGACCCTGATCGTCGCCGACCTGCATCTTGAGAAGGCGTCGAGCTACGCCGCCCGCGGCGTACCGCTGCCGCCCTACGATACGCGCGCGACGCTCGCGGCGCTACGGACGGCGGTGCGGCGCCACGCGCCGGAGCGGGTGATCTGTCTCGGCGACAGCTTCCACGACGCAGGCGGCCCGGCGCGGCTCGACGCGAGCGACGCTGCGGCGCTCGGTGCCGCGATCCGTGCCGTGCGGGAGTGGATCTGGGTCGCCGGCAACCACGATCCGGCGCCGCCGCCATGCCTCGGCGGCCGTGTCGTCTCGGACGGGCTAGCGCTCGGTCCGCTGCTGTTCCGCCACGCGGCGGCATTCGAGGCGACGTCCGGCGAGGTGAGCGGGCATTACCATCCCAAGGCGAGCGTCGCGGTGCGCGGCCGGCGCGTGACCGGACGCTGCTTCGTCGCCGACGGACGGCGGCTGGTGATGCCCGCGTTCGGCGCGCTTGCCGGCGGGCTTGACGTATTCGATCCGGCGCTCGCCGCCCTCTTCCCCGGCGATTTCCAGGTTCACCTCATCGGCCGCCGGCAGGTTGCCACGCTCGCCCGCGCCCGCCTCACCGGCGCTCGGAGCACCTGACACCGATTGCGGTCGGCGCAGGACGGCACCCCGGCCGGCGCACAACGAAAACCGGCCCGCCGCGACGGCAGGGCCGGTGTCCAAACGAGGAGAAAGTTCGACGGAAGCAGGCGTCAGGCAGCCGCCACCACCTTCTTGGCGGACTTGGCGGAACCGGCGACCTCATCGAGGCCGGCGGCGAGACGCTTGGTGACGATGTCGAGCGCTTCGGACTGAACCTTCGTCACGATGTCGGCGAGCTCGCGGGCGTTCGCGGTCGCGCGCTCGATGCCGCGCTTCACGAAATCGGCCTGATTGGCGACGAAGTCGTTCGGGTTCTTGCCCTCGAAGACGCTGCGGAGCGCAACCGGCGCCTCGGCGGCAGTGTCCTTGAGGATCTCAGCGCTGCGATTGGCGGCAATCCGCGCGCCTTCGGTCAGCACGGCATTGACCTGCACCAGCGTCTCGAAATTCTTGCGGTAGAAGGCGGAAACGGCTTCCGCATCGAACGCGGCCGGCGCCTTGAAAGCAGCGAATTTCTGGAAAGCGGCGAAAGGATTGGTCTGGGTCATCATCGGCTATCTCCTCGGGGCGAGTGATCAATTGTGCATCGCACAACCGATATGATCCTTAGCAACGATACGTTCAAGAGAAAATTTTGTGCACTGCACAAAAATTTGATTCCGGCGTCCGGCCACAGGTCGGAAAGGGCGCCGCTCGATGTCCGCCGCCCGGCGGAGCCCGGTCATTGCCGCTGTCGATCCGCATCGCCGACGGCGAAGGGTCGCCGGCCGCGGAGTCATCCCCGCGGCCCGGACGTTGTGATCGACGGGAGGTTTCGATGCCCACGATCGATGCACCGGGCGCCACCGCCCACGCAGAGACCGCCGCGAGCGACGGCAAGGAGCCGTTCGACATCGACGAGGCGTTCCGCAGGCTGCGCCGCGCCACCGCCGGACTTCCGAAGGCGGCGATGTTCGAGCTGCGCGAACGCGGCTACGGCTCTCCGTTCGAGCAGCTCGTCGCGGCGCTCGTCTCAGCCCGTACTCGCGACGAGACGACGATCCCGGTCAGTCTCCGCCTGTTCGCCGTCGCGCGCACGCCGGACGCGATGGCCGCGCTCGACGAGACACGTGTCGCCGAACTGCTGGACGGCGCGACCTTCCCAGAGCCAAAGGCGCGCGACATCAAAGCGATCGCACTGCGCATCGTCGGCGAACTCGGCGGCCGCGTGCCCGACACGGTCGAGGGTTTGACCGCGTTCCGGGGCGTCGGTCCGAAGATCGCGGCGCTCACCCTGGGCGTCGCCTACGGCAAGCCGGCGATCTCGGTCGACGTCCATGTCCATCGAATCGTGCGCCGTTGGGGATACATAGCAGCGCCCACACCAGAGAAGACCCAGGAGGCCCTGGCGCAGAAGCTGCCCCGTCGTTACTGGATCGAGATCAACGAGCGGTTGGTGCCGTTCGGTAAGTATGTCTGCACCAGCGAGCGGCCGAAGCGCTCGACCTGCCCGCTCCTATCGATGTGCTGCCAAGTCGGGGTGACCGATCACCGATGACGGCGGACAGCTGCTATGGTCTCTCAAGGAACCGCTCGACCAACGCTCGCCGTGCCCCGTCGGGCGCGCCTCCCCGTTCTCCCATCGAGAACGCGACATGACATCAACCCCGATCATGGCCACGGCTTGGTGCTGGGACAGACCGAGCGATCGGCGCTTCGCGATGAGGCGCTCCCCAAGCGGCGGCGCCGCCGCAGCCTCAGCCCTGTGCTGTCCACCAGCAGGTGCACCGGCTCGCCGCTTGATCGTGGTCGCGGCACCCGCAATGTCACGGCGCGACGGCTCAGGGTGGAGTGGTCCGGCACGGCGAGATCGAGACCAAGCAGGCCGATGATGGACCCGATCAGCCCCTCGGTCTGACGCAGCGCGAGGCGGGACACCGCTCAGAGCGTGAGCGCCGTTGTGATCGCCAGCGCCGAATAGTGCGGCTGCCTGCCCTGCGTGGTGCGCGGTTCAGCGCGCCAAGCTGCGATCGCCGCCTCAGTGAACCACACCGTCAGGCTCTCGCGCTGGCGCAAGGCGGCATCATACGCTGGCCAGTTCGTCACCCAGCGCCGCTGCTTCGGGATGTGGTGGCGGCGATCCTGGTTAGTCTTGAACGGCACGGTCGACATCCGGGGACACGAAAGGACGAGCTCCCTATCTCAAGCCGGGCTGAGGCGCTAACCGCCGGTTCGCGCAACAAGGTGGTATTCTATAGCATTTACCAAACGCCGAGAATCCCTCCCCTTCAATAACTTGACCGATCTTCAGCGCCGACTAAGTAGGACGGGTGTTGTCGAGCCAGCCGGCGCGGGGCACGGCAGAGTACCGGCCGCTCACCTTGTGCCGGTGCGCGTTATATTGAGGCCCACACGGTGATTGCCGCTGTCCCGGCTGATCCAGAATGGGTCAAAACGGCGGAACCGGACGCTCACCCGGAGCGGCTGTTCGCGAGCGCATCGCGGAAGTCCGCCATTGTTGAGGCGATCTGTTACGGCCCCTCAAGCCGGGATGAACTCCGGGCCGGACGTTGTCCCGGCTTCGCCTGAAACTTCTGCGCTATCCGCTCGTCCTTTTCGAGAAGCGTTACCGTATCGACATTGGCATATTGCAGAACGCCGAGCTTTTCGTAAGCAGATCTTATCTTATCACCCCAGAGGCCAATATCCTTCACCGTCGGAACGATACGGCTGAACAGACGATGGCGGAAATACTGCATTGCCGGCGACGTCGCCGTGACGGCCAGGCACTCCTGTTTCGGCAGTCCGACGCATTCCCACGTTTCGTCCGGAACAAATCGGTCCTTCAGCAAATTGCAGGCTTCGGCCAGGAACTCTTCCCGCTCACGCTTTTCCGCCTCGGTAAGGTGAGGATAGTATTCGCGAAGCACCATGCGGCCGAAGGCGACGTGCCGCGCTTCGTCCTGCATGACATAGGCATTAATCTGCGCGGCGAGCGGGTTCGCGGCATGATCTCGGATCAGCTGGAACGCCGCGAGCGCCAGACCTTCCACCACAACCTGCATGCCGAGATAGACGAAATCCCACTCCTTGTGGTTCATGATGTCTTCGAGCAGGCTCTTCATCGGCCCGGACACCGGGTAGACGATCCCGAGCTTCTCGTGGAGGAAGCGCGAATAGATTTCGACGTGGCGCGCTTCGTCGATGACCTGCGTCGCGGCGTAATATTTCGCGTCGAGAGAAGAGACCTGCTGCACGATGCGCGCGCTGCAGACGAGAGCGCCTTGCTCGCCGTGCAGGAACTGCGATATCTGCCAAGCCTGCAGATGCCGCCGCAGCAATGCCCGTTCGGCAAGCGTCATCCGGTCCCAAATGTGGGATCCCCAGATGGCGATCATCTCGTCGGGCAGGCCGATGGGGTTCTCGTCGTCGAGGTCGATCGACCAATCGATGCGGTCCGCCGCATTCCACTGATCGTTCTTTCCCTTTTCATAGAGGGCCAGAAGATCCTTTCGCCCGTCGTCGTACTCCCATCGGAAGTGCGTCTGCTGCGGAGCTTCGTGCTCCCACAGGCGATTTCCGGGGTCCAATACATATGGCGAGCTCATGCGCTGCTCCCTGTTTCGTGCGGCGGGATGTCGCCTACGCCGCCGTCTCGGCGCAGGGGAATTCGGCGACGTATTTCAGATAGCGGGACAGGTAACGGTCGGACGCCACGAGGACGCCTTTCCGGAAGCGCATGCTTTCGAGAACCGGCGCATCTTCGACATAGAGCTTTTCGACGAACCCCTTGGCCCCGTTGAGTCGGCCCTGGGTGATCTGCTCCGCGCCCGGCGTCTCCGGCCCGACACGGCGCACACCGACCATCGTGAAATAAGTCGAGCGTCCATGTTCGAGCGGCGCGCCGGTGAACATCATGAAGACGTCGAGGCCGTTATAGGTCAGGTGCTGGGAATATGTGCTGGTCCCGGTGACCAGCCCGTGCTGGAGATAGCCGGCCTGCTGCCGCTCGATCCGATATTCGACGGCGTATTCATGGACCGTGAACGTGTCGGGCTCCGGGACAGGCAGGCCGTGCAACGCGCGCAGATGCTGAAAGTCCACGCCGTTCGACCGCGCCATCCACGGATCGATCGGCTGAATGGCGCGCAGCTTGGTCTCGAAGGCGAGTTCCGCTTCGTGCGTGCCGGGAATGCCGGGGACATCGAACAGCGGCTTCTCGCCGTTGAAGGCCCAAACCAATCCCCACGCCTCGGCACTCGGATAGGTGGCGACCTTCGCACCCGGCGGGATCTTGTCGCCGGTCGGAATGTGCACGCAGGTGCCGTCGGAATCGAATTTCCAGTGATGATAGGCACAGCGGATCTGCCCATCGACGATTTTCCCGACCGAGAGGTCGGCGCCGAGATGAGGGCACCACGCGCCCTGGACGACGGCTTTGCCGGTGCTGTCCCGGTACATGACGACGCGGGTGCCGAGGAAATCCTTTCCGGCGATCACGCCGTCATCGATCTCGCTCGACAGTCCGACAGGAAACCACGACTGATGAAACCCATCCCCGCTCAAGGCGACGCCATGATCGGCAGATTGCGGATTAGCCCTCATTTCTTGCCTCCGATTTTCAACTCTGATAGAGGGTATTATTTAAATAATAAACCCTATTATAGGAACATTACAGACTCAGGGCAGCCTGTGGAGAATGTCAATTTTTGTGCACTTCGAAGAAGAAAATTGAGCGAACTATATCGCTCAATCACATTGATGGAAATTGGCGTGATCGTCGGCAGGGCGAACTTGCCGCGCCCAGACTTAGCTGGTATAAATACCATAAACAATAGAATCATCTTGGTCAAATGTGTTCATACAAGATTTCCCGATTATTTGGACTGCGAACCGCCGGCGACCGGGCAGGCGACGCGCGGCGCCGACGCTTGGCGTTGCAATGCACTTTGCGGCGATCGGCATATCGCCGTATGACAGTGCCCGGCGACGATGCCGGCTCTACGGAGGACAGGATGACCGTCTCGCGGAAAGAGGCGCTGGAAGCGCTCAGAGACATCGAAGCCGTACGCAATCGCAGTTCGGCTCTCCGCCAATATGCGCTTGTGGCGCCGCATTTCTTCCTTTGGGGGGTCATTTGGGCCGTCGGGTACGGCGTCGCGGATTTCCTGCCGTCGCGGTCTGCGACGGCGTGGGGCATCCTCCTGCCGGTCGGCGGCATCGCCGGGTTCGCCATCACGCGCCGCATGCGCGGCAGCGGCAGCGGCATGCAATTCGTGGCCGCCGCCGTGACGATATTGCTGTTCTTGTGTGCGACGTTCGCCGTCATGTCGCCCTTGTCCTCCCGGCAGGTCGCCGCCTTCATTCCTCTCGTGATGGCGGCCGGTTATGCGCTTGTCGGCATCTGGTTCGGTCTTCGCTTCCTCGCGGCCGGCGCGGTCATCGCCGCGGCGACCCTTGTCGGCTTCTTTTTCTTGTCTCACCATTTCTCCCTCTGGATGGCAGGCGTCGGCGGCGGCTCTTTGATCCTCGCTGGAATCTGGTTCAGACGGGCCTGACATGAGCGTTCCGGACGAGATCATCCACCAGACCATTCGCCTGCGGATCATGTCCGCCTTGAATGCGCTGCCGCAGAGCGAGCTCATCGAGTTCACTCGCCTGCGGTCGCTCGTCCAAGCGACCGACGGAAATCTTGCAACTCATCTTGCCACACTGGAAAACGCCGATTACGTCGTGATCAAGAAAGATTTCGTCGGCAAGAAGCCGCGTACGCGCATCGGCATGACCCGCACCGGCCGCCGCGCTTTCGAGCGGCATGTTTCGTACCTGCGCGAAATCCTCGACCTCGACGGTCCCCCGGCGACGGCGTAGCGCCGCGGCTGCGGCAGCCTCCGTATCGGCGTCGGCGGTCCGGTCGTGCCGATGGAACGCCGCCATCATCGCGGACGCACGCCGTCGAGGAACAAGGCGACGGTACGCGCGACCAAAATCGTCCGATCCTCCGCCCCGGCCGGGCTGAAGCCGTCCAATGCACCGCCGTCGCCATACGAAATGTTTCTCACGGCCGACAGGAATTGGCCGGCTACGAAGACCGGATCGTCGGCGATAAGGAGACCGCGCGAGACGGTGTGCGCGATATAGCGGCTCACTGCGCCGCGCAGCCGGGCCAGCACGTCCCGCATGAAGAGCCCTGCGATCTCCGGAAAGCGCGCGGCTTCCCCCATGACAAGCTGTTCGATGCGGACGGCCTCCGGCGAACGGAGGAGATCGAACAGGCGCATCCCGATCAGCAGCAGCGCGTTCTCGACCGGCAGACCGTCCAGTTCTTCGATCGGGACGTCGAGCTTGTAGTGCCGGCATTCCATCGCGACCGTTTCGGCGAACAGGCTCTCCTTGGACGGAAAGCGGGTATAGAGGGTGGCCTTCGATACCCGCACCCGCCGCGCCACGTCATCCATAGAGACCGCGGCATATCCCGTTTCGAGGAAGGCAGCGCGGGCGGCCGCAAGGATGAGCGCCGTCTTGCCGTCGGCCAGCGTCGCGCCGGTGCGGATCGCTCCTCTCCGGCGCGGCGCGGTAACATCGGCCATCCGTTCCTGCCGTGCGTCGCGCAACTCGGTCATCTTGTTGCGCCTCTCCATGACGCCCGACGGGAGCCGCCTCCTACGCCCGCGGCGTGCTTTACGGACGACGCGCCGGCGCCGGCTGGAAATGGTCGGCGTACTTGGATGCCCGCCCAACCCAATCGTCGGCGTCGGCGGGCGGCGTCCCCTTCCGGGTGATGCTCGGCCACTGCGAGGCGAACTGGCGATTCAGCTGCAGCCATTGCGCGCTGCCTTCGTGCGTGTCCGGAACGATGGCCTCGGCAGGGCACTCCGGCACGCATACGCCGCAGTCGATGCATTCATCCGGGTTGATGGCAAGCATGGTCTCGCCCTCGTAGAAGCAGTCGACCGGGCAGGTTTCCACGCAGTCCATGAATTTGCACCGGATGCAGGCTTCGGTCACGATATGGGCCATGATGCAATCTCCCTCGCTTTCATTTGCCGGATACACCGCTGATTTAAGGCCGGAGCTTGGGGATTGACCCCGGCCCCGGCCACCTGCGCGTCAGGCCGCCTTGCGGACGGCAGCCGCAGGGGCGGCCCCCTGCCGCCAACTGCTCGACAAAGTCACGCTCACGTTGATGGCCGCGAAGATGAGGGCCGCCACCGCTGCCACGCCGAACAGCGCCGGCAGACCGAAACCGTATTCGGCGACGGCAAGCCAGCCGGCGACCGCGACGATCGCGAGGCGCAGCGTCCCGGCGAAGAACGGCCACAGCACGCGGCCGGCGCCTTGGCTGGCGAAGAAGAGCAGCATGCCGAGACCGACCGCCCCATAGACCGGCGCGACGATGTGCAGATAGAGCGTGCCTGTCGCCAGCACGGCAGGATCAGAACTGAAGAGGCCGATCCAGGCGCCGGGCGCGGCGGCGGCGGCGAGGCCGATCGCCTCCGTTATGCCGGCTGACAGAAGCGCCCCGGTCCAGGCGATGCGCCGGGCCCGCGCCATGTTGCCGGCGCCGACGCACATGCCGACCATCGTGATGGTCGCGGTGCCGAGCCCGAAGATCAGCGGGATGAGCACGTAATCGAGACGCGACGCCATGCCGTAGCCGGCCAGGGCCTCCGTTCCGAAGAGGCCGACCGTGCCGGTTATCAGGACGATGGTGAGATTGAACTGCGCCGTGGCGAGCGCCGCGATCAGCCCTACCCTCAGGATGTCGCGGAAGAGACGCGCCTCCAAGCGAGCGCGCTTCAGCACCAGGACGGCGCGGCCGGACATCATGTAGCGGATCAGGACGACCGCCGCGACGACGTAGTAGGCGGTGACGGCCAGACCCGCGCCGGCAATCCCGAAACCCGGGATCGGGCCGACGCCGAAGATCAGCGCCGGCGACAGCACGATCAGCACAGCGGCGGCGATGAAATTGACGATCGCCGGGATCCTCACGTTGCCGGCGCCGCGCAAGGCTGCCGAGAACAGGTTCACGATCCAGAGCGGCACAGCCGCGGCGAAAATGAAATTGGAATAGGTCACGGCGGCGTCGAGCGTCGCGCCTTCGCCGCCGAGCGCGCGATAGATCGCCGGTCCCAGAAGCAGCGCGGCGATCGTGAAGCCGGCCCCGCAGACGGCAGAGATCACCAGGGAATGCAGTACCAGGGCATCGGCGTCGTCACGGCGTCCCGCGCCGATGGCGCGAGCGACCGCGGCTGACACGCCGCCGCCGATGCCGCCGCTGCACATCATCGTGACCAGCATCAGCACGGGAAAGACGAGTGCGACGCCGCCGAGCGCACTCTTCCCCAAGAAGCTGACGAAAAAGGTCTCGGCGACCCCGACCAGCGTCTGGACGAGGATCACCGCGGTGGTCGGCACCGCGAGCCTGACCAGCGTCGCCAGGATCGGGCCTTGCAACATGGCCTGGCGCATGTGCGCCTTGGCGGCAGCGGCGGGCGCTGCTGCGGCGGCGGTGGGTGGCTTGGGGGCGGGCGTCGCGCCGGTCGGCGTGTCGACCGCGTCGATCCCGGCGGCGGCGTCTGAGACTGCCTGAGTCATTCGATTTCTCCGTCTGATCACGTTGCTCGCGCGGCACAGCGCAGCGTTGCGGCCGGCGTCGCGGACTCACTCCGGGACGGCGAAGGCGTAGAGCTGGTTGTTCGGAATACCGTCGAACCTGCTGTAGCCGGATCCCCAGTACAGGGTGCCGTCGACGATCGCCGGGCCGGAGATCACGGTCCCGCCGCTGGCGAACTGCCACAGAACCTTGCCCGTCGCCCCGTCGACCGCTGCCATGTCCCCGGCGTTGGTTCCCGCGTACATCACGCCGTTGGCGACGCTGACGGAGCCGATGCCGAGAGACCCGACCTTGGGGTGCGCCGGATCGTTACCCATCGTCGGGATCTGCCAGAGAATCCCTCCGGTCGCCGGATCGAGCGCGGCCCATGAGCCGGAGTGCCAGGGCTGACCGCTTGGGCTCAACTTGTAGGGTTTGTGCAGGACGTCGGCGATGGCGACATAGATGCGGTCGCCGTCCACTGCCGATCCCCACTCGATGCCGCCCAGCGGACCGCCGGGCCCCACCCGCGTCGCCCAGATCACGGAGCCGTTATCAGGGTCGAAGGCCCAATAGATTCCGCTCTTCTGCCCGATGCCGAGGATGTCCCGCGGCTCGTGCTCCGCGCTCCGCTTCGTCGTGAACAGGTTCGGCGCGGAGGCGAAATCATAATCGGGGCCGACCGGATCGGGGCATCCCGGCAGGTTGCGCCGGCAGCTCCCCGTCCAAGTGTCGAAGCCCTCGGTCCGGGCGGACCATTTGAGATGGCCGTCAGTCAGATCGAGCGAAAGGACGGCATCGACGTGGTCGAGCGGGTCGAGACAGGCGGCCTGTTCCTCCGCCGTCTCCTTCCCCTTCAGGCACGTCGTCACGCCCGGCGGAACGCTGTAGTTGTTGCCTGCGCCGGCGTACAGCGAGTTCCGCTTTTCATCGATGGCGAGATTGCCGCCGACTATGGCGCCGCCCGTATATCCTTCGGGGACGGTGTAATGCCGCCAGACCACGGCGCCAGTTTCGAGATCGAGCGCGACGATGCTGCCGCGGAACTCCAGCTTGTATCCCGGCACCGTCGCCACCAGGACTTCCTCGTTCGACGACACGCCGACGTAAACCCGGTTTCCGGCGATCACCGGGGAACTGGCGATCCAGGCGCCGGGAAGCGGATCGACCACCGTCTTCCAGACCAGGTCTCCTTTTTCCTTGCCTACCGCGATGATCGTCGCCCCGCCCTGGTCCCCGAACACGATGGTGCGGTCGCCGATCGCCGGCGAGGTCCGGGAAAGTGATTTTTCGTTCCCCGTGTATTCCGATACCTTTCGGCTCCAGATCGGCACGCCGGTCTTGACGTCGATGCTGTGCAGCATGCCGCCCCAATCGGGAACGTAGAGGACGCCGTGATCTACCGTCGGTGTGGCGGACAGATCCCCGGCCGCCTTGAAGATCCATTTGGGCGCAAGCCGCGATGCGCCCTCGGGGCCAAGGCGTCGCTCGTCCGGCGCGCTGCGCGTATTATGGATGTCGGCGCCGGCGAAGTGCCACGATCTGCCGTCGGCGTCGTTTCCGGCAGCCTGCGCCCAGGTTGCCGTCACGCCGCCGAGGAACGAAATCGTCGCCAAGCCAGCAGCCATCGCGCCGGCAATATGGAGCAATCTCATCTATTTCCCCTCATCGCTCGTTTATTCCGCCGGCGGCGGACAATCCCCTTTGCCCGCCGCCGGATCAGGGCCGGGCGGCACGCACCCCGAGTCATGCGCGCGCGATCCGGGCGCCGGTTCGACTCTTGAGCCACTCGAGATATTCTTCGGACCGGTTCAGCAGCGCCTTTCGCGACAGCCCGAATTCTTCCAGCCCGTATTTGTGCTTGAATTTCGGCTCGCTCGCCGTCCGCTCGATGTACTGAACCATCGCGGCATGGAAGTCGGGCCGGTATTCGAAGCCGAACTTGCTATAGATTTCCGATATCACGTCGGTCGGCCTCGCGACGAGGTCGTCGAACAGAACGTCGATGCAGTTCTCCCGCGTATCGTTGCCGTCGGCCCGGACCATCCTGCCGATGCCGTCGATGAAGATGTCGGACACCATCTGCCCGACGTTTTTCGGATCGACGGAGGTTT
>Ga0265327_10003221_pt1 | contig 15880 bp, 11 predicted proteins | sample 41621metaG_FD_202089 | JGI IMG/M metagenome (GOLD analysis project Ga0265327, IMG submission 202089) | Rhizosphere microbial communities from Carex aquatilis grown in University of Washington, Seatle, WA, United States - 4-16-21 metaG | ecosystem: Host-associated > Plants > Roots > Rhizosphere... | reverse complement strand
GACGTAAATATATGGGCACGCATCGCATCACGTTCCTTATCGGACCCGATGGAAAGATTAAGAAAATCTGGCCGAAGGTAAAACCTGCCGACCACGTCGCTGAAATCCTCGCCGCTCTCTAATTAACGCCGAGATATAAAGAGCGCAGAATTCACAGAGGAAACTGAAGGTGTTTCTCTGCGAACCTCTGCGCTCTCCCTCTGCATTCTGTCTTAAACTGTCGCCGGCTGTTCAGGCGCGGCTTGCGGCGCAGGGGTCGGAGTTGCTGGAGCTTCAGCCGTTTTGTAGGGTGCGATTGAGTCAATCCGATAACGTTTCTTTGTAGAATCGGATTGGACTTCAACTTCCTCGCCGGCCTTATGGCCGATCAACGCCTGTGCCACCAGCGTCAGATAGCTGATGATGCCTTTGTCCGGGTCAGAATCCCATGCACCTAAAATCGTGAATTTCTCAGCCTGATTGTGCTCGAGATCGGTGACGCTGACGATTGTGCCGATGCTGACCACGTCAGTCTTTGCGTTGGCAAAATCAGTTCCACGCGCGCGCACGAGTTGTGATTCCAACTCAGATTTGCGGCGCATGAGGATCTTCTGCATTTCCTTGGCCGCCTTGTATTCGTGATTTTCGCGCAAGTCGCCGTAACTGCGAGCGATGGCGATTTCCTTCGAGTTCGCCGGGATTTGCTTTTGCACGAGCTCGGCATATTCGTTTTTGCGGCGTTCCAGGCTTTCCCAGGAAACCTGATAGGTCGTTTCCTGTTTGGTCGCCTCGCCAGAAATCATTGACTGCATCGCCGGATAGCTCTTTACGATACGGGCAAGCAACGAGCGCTTGTCCATATCATCGAAGCACGGCGACAATTGCAGTGCGCGGGTTAAATCCTTGATCACTTCCAAGTCTGCCGAGCCGATGAGTTCCACCAATAAAGTCGAATCATCCAAAATAAAATCGCGCAGCTTGTTCGAGCGTTTCTCGTTGAACTGATCGCGTTCCATCGCGGTGAGCATGGCGCGGAAAACTTCAGGCCCGAGAATATCGGCGTAAGTGTCGGAGCGTTCTTTTGCCAGCCATAGCAGCAAATCGCTGCTGGCCTGGTGTTGGCTGATCAAACGTGAAAGTAATTCTTTGAGGCGATCCAACTTGGTGCCTTCGATCAGCGCGTCCGCCATTTCGGTAGCGAGCTTGGTCGAGACATTGTTCAAGGCGCCAACCAACGCATCGTCCCAATCGGACGTGGCGGCTTTGAACGATTGCAATGCACGACGATGTTTTGCGCCGGGAACAGCTTCCAGCAAATGGCCCATACGTCGCATTTCCTGCTGCCAGATTTGGGCCGAAGTAAATTCGCCTTCCGCGACAGGCACACTTGACGCTTCGCGAATGTCATCGCGAACAAAGATGGCTTCGAGTGCGACGGATGGTTGCGTACGTTGATGGGTTGCTATTTCCGCGTTCAACGCCGCAATCACTTCCTTGGAGACCCCGGGCTTGTCGTTGAGATCGGAAAAGTTGCGTAAAATTTCGTGCGCGACCGTGTGGCGCGCCTTCAAACCTTTGGCAGCGCGGAATTCGGTTAACAAGCGATCCTGCAACGAAGTTTCTTTAACCTGATAAATGATCGGTTCGGATTTTTTGAGCGGCACTTGAAAATGGCCGTCTTTTTTCAATTCGCGCTTGGCCGCTTCCCACCACTTTTTCCAATCGTCCTTAATGACATCGGGAACGAGCACCTGTTGAATCTGGTCGACCGTTGCTCGACCATTAAAGCTTTGCAGGACCAACTTGATCAAATCGAGATGATGCAAAGCTGCCATTTGGCGAAGATTTTCGATATCCGCAACTTTCCGAGCGTAAATGTGATCCTTGGAAATGGGCTTGAGCGATTCAGCGGCGAACGCCAAATCCATTTTGTGACCCTTTTTCGTTTGAAAATCGATGACGAACTGGCCAAATACAGCATCTACGGTGGTGATCTTTCCGAAACCCCAGCTGCGATGCCAACAATAGCCGTTATCGGTCAATTGCAGAAGCGTGTCCATTTGGGGGCGGGAAATTTTCCCAGTGGCGACCAGCTTCTCAAATTCATCTTTCATTGAAATGTTCTCGGTTCCCATATAGTCAGCTATTATTACTTAGTGAGTTTGCAAAAACCAAGAGAAATTGCCGCCCGCGTGCTCAAGCGCCGACGCAGCGTCCACGAATATATCGAGCGCCTGCTCGAGCCCGAACTCGGTGGTCTCGCGCCCGAAGATCGCGCGCTTTGCCAGGAACTCGTCTATGGCGTCGTGCGCTGGCAGAAGACGCTCGATTGGCTCATCGCCCGCAAAACCGGCGGTCGCGAGCAACATCCCTTGGTTCACATTCTCCTCCAATTGGGACTTTATCAACTGTTCTGGTTGGAACGAGTGCCTGACCACGCCGCAGTGCACGAATCTGTCGAAATGGCAAAGAGTATGGGTTTCGAGTCGAAGGCTGGATTCATGAACGCCGTCCTCCGCGGATACACCCGGGAACGCGATGAAACCAGGTCCGCGCTGGAAGCATTGAAACAAAACGACCCCGCGACCGGCTACTCTCAGCCGGATTGGCTGGTCGAGCGCTGGCAGCAGCGCTTTGGCAAAGAAAAAACCATCGCGCTGCTCAAATGGAACAACACCCCGCCGCCGACTTTCGCGCGCCTCAACACCTTGAAAGCGGATGCGAGAAAGTTAAAACAACTTTGGGATTCCGAGCGCGTCGCTTACAGAACGGTCGAGCGCGATTGGTTTGGAAAGGACGAGGTTTTCGAGTTGGAATCGCACCCGTCCCTAACAAGCCTTCGCACGTTTCAGGACGGAATGTTTTATGTTCAAGACCCGAGCACGTTATTCGCAGTTGCCGCTTTGGATCCGAAGCCCAATGAACATGTGCTCGATTTCTGCGCAGCGCCGGGCGGCAAAACGACACTCATCGCGCAACGCATGGGCAACACAGGTCTGGTCGTAGCCGAAGACGTAGATGCAGAACGCCTGAAATTAGTTGTCGAAAACTGCAACCGCCTCGGCGTGACCTCGGTCGTTACGAAATCACCCGCGCCATTGTTCGATCGGATTCTCATCGATGCCCCCTGCTCCAACACCGGTGTGTTACGTCGCCGCGTCGAATTGCGTTGGAGAATTCAACCCGAAGAAATTGCGCGTCTGCGCCAAACCCAACTTTCCATTTTGGGCACCGCTATCCAACGGCTTAAGCCAGGCGGCACTCTCGTTTACAGCACGTGCAGTCTCGAGCCCGAGGAAAATCAGGACGTCATCAAAACATTCCTCGCGAAAAACCGGACTTTTAAATTGCACAATGAACGACAGCTGTTGCCGTTTGAAGATGGTGTCGATGGCGCTTACGTCGCGACACTGACGTCGAAGTAGCTTACTTCTGCTTCCCGTTGCCTTCGTCGAAATACTGGACGCCGTTATATTCCGTGATTTTCAAATACTGTTGCCAATGCTTCATCAAAATCTGTCTCTTCCTGGTTTGCGGCGCAGTTGGGGTTTCCGACGGTGCATTCTTCAACGCTTCGTAAAGAACGCGTCCATCAAGTTTTTGTTTCGGCTTAACTCCGAGCACGTGCAGCACCGTGGGCGCGACATCTAAATTCCCGCTCGGCAAATCGCTTTTAAGTCCGGCGCGAAAATCGGGCCCGGCAGCAATCAGTGTGTTATGCATATCAAACGGGCAAAGGGTCACATGCGCGCCCTGCGCAGGTTTGTAACTCGTGCCGTCCGCCACAACGGCACCCGGCACACCGAAGCGATTCGTGTCATTACTCCACCGCAATGAAATTACAACGTCCGGCGCTTCCGGTGAATCGAGATGCGCAAGCTTGAGCGGGAACGTTGCAGGAATATTGTCACGGGTAAAAATCACGCCGGTGAATTTCCAGCTCTGTAAAAACCTGACCACGTCCGTGACGATTTTTTTGTCATGACCAATCACATAGACCATGGTCGAACCACTATTGCTCGCGACGACGATGTCGCCGTCTTTCGGTTTGGCGGAATATTTGCGCGCCGCGTGAAATCCCGCCCGCGTCAGGTCCCCGGGCAAGTCGGCATTTGCTGTAATGGTTGAACAACCGTGATCGGATACAACGACCACGTCAGTCGAGTCGCGCACACCCTTTTTGTCCAGTGCACTCAAGATTTTCGCGACGTTGTCATCCGCATTCCGAATCGATGCTAACGCCTGAGGCGAACCAGGACTATATTTGTGTTGGGCAAGGTCAGGCTGATTCATCCACACGAAGGAAAACGTCGGCACCTCGGTTTTCCATAGATCATTTACCATTGCGTCTACCGTCCAATCAATCCGCGAGGGGCTCCCCTCTTCATCGGGAAAATTTCCAAAGTGATTCGTCAGATCGCCGCCCAACGATTCTGGCAGTGCGCCTCCGAAAAACACATTCACACCTTCTTTCGCAGCTACGCGAGCCTTGCGATCCAACAACAATGCGACCGGTTTCGAACCAGCGACGACGGCGGTCCCGCCGGAGGCACGAACTGTTTCCGCAAGAGTCGGCACGGCAATGTAATCGCCGTGATCATGCTCATCGCCTTTGCGCACCGATGCCAGGGCTTCCGTATGCACGTCGGCAAGTTCGTCGATGTAAGGTCGATATTCGTGATTGCCGACAATGTGGCTGCGCGCCGGATTCACTCCAGTGGAAAGGACGGTGCCATTCACTTCGGTAGCGCTTGGATACGCGGCATGATGCTTCGTAAACGTGACTCCCTGCTGCGAGAGTTGGAACAATGTCGGGCAATTCGACGCGGTGACGAAATCCGGTCGCATGCCGTCCCAGACAATCAGGACGACGTGTTTGGCAGCGTGAACTTGAAGCGTGAGCAGCGTTACGAAAAAAACAAGGACCGTGCGTATCATTTTAGTAAGCAGTAATCAGTAAACAGGAATCGGAATGCCTGCAATCACTGATTACTGCACACTGTTCACTGATTACTTTCTTAAACCGTTGCCTCAAGCGTCTGCGATTTCAGAATGGTGAGTTCATTGAGATCAAACCACTCACATCCGGCCCATCCGGATCTCGGCACATTTTGAATCGCTGCCTGCATGAAATAATTATAGTGCGACATACCGACCCCGTCGCATTATCGCACTTGGCAACAGATAATCCCAGTCTTACAGTTGGGCAAGAGCAACGGATGAGTGAAGAACGATCATTGCGCTTGCCAATTTGGACCGCTGTCATCTTTCTTTGTGCGGTTGTCAGTTGCTTTCTACCCCAACTCGCGTCCAGCGGACGGCCAAGCCCAAAGGGTAACATTGTTCGAAAATGGCAGTTACGCGAGATGGCTATTGCCTGCATGCAATACCATGCGGAATATAATTTGTGGCCGACGAACCTCCAGAACCTGTACACAAATGGAAATGCACGCCATGTCCGGTTTGTAAACTGCGAAACAAACGATGCCTGGGGTCACCCAATTATTTACGAATCGTTCGATAGTACTCGGGGATTTGGACTAGTGAAGAGTCTTGGACGAGATGGCAAGCCTGGTGGCGCTGGTGTGGACCAGGACATTGAAATCCGGTTCAACGCGATTAGTGAGCGAAACTAGTCTTCGAGATCACGCACCCAGATTCTGCGTAACACTTTCCAACTCCACCAAATCAAACCTAGCGACCAAACAATCGCGCCATATATATAATGCGATGCCATGATCTTCGGCCAGAAATCGCCACTGATCCGCGTCACCATCGCAAACCACATAATGCCGGTGACCCAAAGCAGCCATCGATTCGGTTGCGACATCAGCGCGAGATTTCCGCTGTGACCAAATATCACGCGTGTCGCGACACTGAACGTAATCACCGCGAATCCGCCAACGAGCGTCAGGTGCAGCAATCCAACGCGCCATTGCGGAAACAGGCTCACGAAGAAAAATCCCGCAAGCATCGAGGCAAATGCCAGTTTCAACACGAGGCTGAATGCATTCTTGATTTTCGCACGACGGAATAGCGGCAATTCAAACACGACATACGCCGCGCTGACGACGAACCGCAGGGCCGAACCGAAACGATACCAACCATCCGCTTCCAACCAAAACGACAGCAGGATCAACGCAGCTGCGAGCAATGCCGGCCATGCGCGCCCCATCCAACTGGCTGTTGGTTTCTTTGCCTCGGGAAAATCGTGCGGATTTGGAAGCCCAAAAAAGCGCGGCAACACAAAGGCTCCCACACCAAGAATCGGGAACAGCACGAAGCCTTGATACGACAGTAAGTGCTGCAATAACGGAAGCGCCGGCGGTTCATCCGAAAAACTTGCAACAATTCCCAACACCGCCCCGGCCGCCGCGCACAGCAATCCGAGCAACACTAAAATAAACCCAGGTGGCGGAGTGTCCTGGCGTTTTAAAAATCGCCACGCGATGCAAACGAAGAAACAAAACAACAACCCGAGAAACAACTCGTCGCCTAAAGGAATCTTCGCAAGAAAATATGAAGCCGCCATCGCAAGGTAAACCAACACGAGCGAAACGGCTTCAGCCACAGTAAACGGTCGCACCGACAACATCCTCGGCATTGCTGTCCCCAGAAACCCAAAGATAAACCCGCCAAACAATCCATACGCCATCAGCCGCGCATGGCTGAGTCCTGGATAAAGTTTCATCACGCCACTGAAATGCAACGGCCACAACAAGACGCCCGCCAGGCCGACAATTACCGCTGCCGGAAAAAACAACCTGAACGGCTCCGCCGCCAATTCCCGCATCGTTATGCGCGACTGATTCATCGCATTACGATACGAACGACGCCAAAAAAGCACTCACCGTTGTTTGCGCTTACTTGCACAATTTTTGGTGCAGATTTTGTGCGGTTTTTTCTTCGTTTCAATTCGCACTACCTCCAAAATACCCACCGATTCTACGATGAACGTCAGCCGTCCGTTCCGTCTTTTTCCGATTTTGTTCGCGCTCGCGCAATTGCCGTCCAGCGCGATGGCGCAGATTGACGACTACGAACAACCTCCAATCAATTACTCCAAATCACAACCGCACGACGCCATCAGTCGTTTGGAAAAACGTCTGGCCTCGGGCGGAGCACAGTTCGCCGGCGACGACAAAAATATCGCGCGCGCCCTGCTGCGCGAATTGCAAATTCCTGAGGCCAGCCAAATCGTTGTCTTCTCGAAAACCAGTTTCCAACGCAAACGCATCGAGCCCTCGCATCCGCGCGCCCTGTATTTTTCAGATTCGTGCTACGTCGGATGGGTGCCCGGCGGCTTGATGGAAATAACGACCATTGATCCCCTGCTCGGCCCGGTCTTCTATTCTTACGACCCGCACGCCGCACTCGAAAAGAACGCGCCGCGGTTCGCGCGCGATTCCGATTGTCTGACCTGCCACGCCACCAGTGGAGTGAATAATACGCCGGGTGTCTTTGCCCGTTCCGTATTTCCGAACAACGAAGGTGAGCCGTTGTTGCGGCAAGGTTCCGAGATGGTTGATTACCGCACGCCCTTCGATCATCGCTGGGGCGGCTGGTATGTCACCGGCCAACACGGCAACGCACTGCATCGCGGCAACGTTTTCGCAAGCGAACACGGTGATGAACTCGTCGCCGACTTCCACAAGGGCGCGAACGTCACGAATCTCTCGTGCTTTTTCGAGACCGCCAATTATCTTCGCGCTGACAGCGACATCGTCGCGCTCATGGTTTTCGAGCATCAACTCGCGATGCAGAACGCCATCGTGCAAGCAAACTTCCGCTGCCGTCGCATGATGGATTATCAACGCAAGCTGCAGCACGACTTGAAAGAACCGATCACCGACGATCCGACGTACGATAGCGTCAAAAGCGTCTTCAAAAGTTCAGCAAACGACGTTCTCGATGCGTTGCTGTTCAAGGATGAAGCGAGCCTGCCCGACGGCATCAAAGGTTCCGCCGATTTTCAAAGGGCCTTTCGGGCAAATGCAAAGACCGTCAAAGGCGCCGGCTCGCTCAAAGACCTGTCCTTGCACGGCCATTTGTTTGTGAACAGGTGCAGTTACCTTATCTATTCTGAATCTTTTCTCGCGCTGCCGAAGTTGTTGAAGGAGCGAATCTACGACGGCCTCGATAAAGCGCTGCGTAGCAAAACTCCTGACGAACGTTACAGCTATCTCGATACCGACGAGCGCGCCCGCATCGTCAAGATTCTGCGCGCCACTCATCCTGACCTCGCTGTGACGTGGCGCTGAGAATCTCAATTAGGTCGCTGCACTTATCGATCAAAAGGCATTTTCCAGGACTCTCGCGCTTCGGCGAAATTGATTTCGTGCGCCCAAAGATTTCCAGAGATGTGCGTGAGCGCAGCCGATTTTTCAGTTAGCGGAAAATCAAAATGCGGACTGAAACCATTCGGCACGTAGATAAACAATTGCCCGCTCACGCCTGGCATGCGCTCACATTGGCCGGACAATACGTGCGCCTTATCGTCCCACCCGAGTTGTTTCAATTCATGGTAGCCCTGCAACAAGTGCATGTCCGTGCCTACAATCTGCGGGTGATCGGACGCCTTATGTATCGCCAGAATGCGGCTCGTCTGCGGCGGCAGCGTCATCGTGAATTTGTCACGTTTCAAACCAAGAAATTTTTGTTCCCAGAACTCAAACACAGTCGCGTCCACATTTGTTCCGAAACCCAGCGCGCCGAAATCGAGCGTTCGATCCTCAGGTTTGCTTTCGAAATTAAACAGTCCAACGATGTCCCATTCATCGGCATCGTTCTTACAATGCACTCGCCAGATCGAAGGGATCGCGCGTTCGAAAAGATCAATCGGCTTCATTGGCGGATTTCCCGGCGGGAGGCACGCTTGCATCATGCGGATGCGCGAGGGCGGCAAATATTGAAACTCGTCGCTGAACGAAATACTGCAGCCAGCCAAAGTCATAATCGCCAGACGCAACCGCACTTCTTCCACATCCGCATGCATGCGGACACTCATGTCGCAAACCTCGCGGTGATAGTCGCGATCGTTCAACCAATAGCCGGCGGCGAGCGAGCGGGCACTTGTGCGCAGGACGTCGATGTTCCCGTTCAGCCCGGCATCCAACGTATCGGTTCCGCCAATAACGCTGTCAGCAAGGCCGGCGGAAAGGACCGGTGGTGTTTGGCAATAACGGATCCATGCGTTCGTTCCCGCACCGCGTCGCAGCGCTTCCATCGCGCTGCGCAAGACGCCCCAGCCGCGCGTCACTTTCGGATCGCTCTGGATGAAATGTTGCCCGCCGGATGCTGCGATGAAATCAATTTTGTAATAGCTCACACCCCAGTCAGTCAGTTGTGCGAACGTTTTTTCGATCCACTTAGCCGCGTCCGGATTTGAAGCGTCGAGCTCGTAACAATTTGGGTTCGGTTTCCAATACCACTTCCAATTCACGAGCGGTTGGCCGTTAGCGCCCTTCAACATCCACTCGCTATGCTTCTGGTATGTCGCACTTGGTTCAGCGACATCAGTGGGCGCTATCCACGCACCGAGCCTCAATCCATATCGCTCTTTCAACTGGTCTGACAACCAGCGCAAGCCGTGCGGGAAACGTTCGTTCGGAACCCAGTCACCGGTAATATCGCCGCGTTCCCAGCCGTGATCCATCTGCATGATCTCGAACCCAAGCGGCTTGAAATACTTTGCCGCCACTGCCGCATTCGCCAACACAAGATCTTCGCTCAGCGCCATCCGATGCGCATACCAACTGCACCACAGCGCCGTCGCTTTCGTCCGCACCGGCTCCTGGGCAAACGCAGCGACTGCATCTCCATATTGTTCCAGCGCGACATAACTGTTGGTGTTGGCGATGACGTAAACGGGATCCAGTTCCAGGGACTCACCCGGCCCAAGAAGTCGTCCATTCAATTGTTCGTGCGCTAGCAGCCTCGTCCCTCCTTTGGCGGTCTCAAACTTGGCGTTGAGATTGGGAAATCCCTGAAACGTCGTTAAAAACCCCACGACGAGGCCGGTTCCTGACTCACGACTCGACAGCCCAAGAAAACTGCTGCTGTTATAGTCGCGTTCTTTGGAACTGTCCGCCGGCAGACATTGCAGCTCCGAAAACCCAGCAACGTAAACCGACGCCGGAGACAAATTTGGCCGGCCCAGTTTCCACCCCGCGTTTGTGGATCCGTAGAGATCAATCATGTGCTGCGTGCCGAGGCTCATGTTCGCAGCAGTCGGGTTTCGAATGTGCGCAGAAATTGTGAAGCCCGGACGATCGTCGTAAACGCGAAACGTGTTCAGGACTTCGATACCATTGGTCCACCGTTGCACGATTTCCTTGCCGCTCCCCATTTTGTCGTGGAATGGCTGAATCTCTGTGACGGCCGATCGCGCGTGCAACGTTTTACCGTCAATTTCCAACGCAAAGCTCGCCTTGTGAGTCGCCGCATCCACGCCGGAGCCCCAAACACCGTCCCATGTATTCTGTTTTTGGTCGAAAACGAATGTCACTTGCTTATTTCGAAGTTGAAATGATGACGCTTCGTGGGTGCTGGTAACCGAATCCATCGGCTCAATCGCGTTCGCAAAAAACGCGCTCAGCGCCAAAACATAAATCCCCCAACACGATGCCCGCACATGGTGATTCATGCGCACGATTGAATCAGATATCGCCTTTGTCGTCCAAATATAGAATCAACCGTGATGTTTGATGGGATGGAGTAAATTCGGTTTGTTGACTCATATCAAAGCCCATCCGGCACGAAAGTGAAAATATTAAACAAATGAACACCACCTTTCGCCCATTCACCCGCAGGCAGTTTCTTTCGGCATCTGCTATAGCTGCTGTCGGCCTGACGTTGCCGTTTTCGACGCAGTCCGCGACTCGCAAACATCGCAAGGTTGGTGCGAATGATCGTATCCAGGTTGGCGTGATCGGGCTAGGCGGGCGCGCGGCGCACATACTTAGGAATGAACAGTTGGCAACCATGCCGGACGTGGATGTAGTTGCCGTTGCGGATTGTGATTTAAGCCGGCTCAACGGAAAAAAAGACATCCGTGGCAACGACAAATGGCACAAATATCAGCATTACCAGGAGATGTTGGAGAAGGAAAAACTCGATGCGGTGTTCATTGAAACAACCACGCATGCTCGTGTTCTTGCCTGCATTCACGCGCTGCAAGCGGGTTTGGATGTTTATGGCGAAAAACCGCTGACGCTGACGATTGCGGAAGGACAAACCCTGGTGAAAGCTGTGCGAAAGTATAAGCGTATTTTGCAAACAGGTTCTCAACAGCGTTCGATGCCGATCAATATTTACGCGAGCGACCTCGTGCGTGAAGGAAAGATCGGAAAAATTCGTGAAGTGCTGACGTGTAATTTTTTGCCCGGCAAAGTTTGGCAAAACCCCGGGAAAACGGAGTCGATTCCGAAAGGGTTGGATTGGGATGCGTGGTGCAATCAAACAGACCTGCGTCCTTATTCAAAGGATCTCCAGCACGGCTGGGGCAATTACGTCGATTACGATGACGGCGGCCAAAGCTGGGGCGTGAGTGGTTGGGGTACACACAGTCTCGACCAGGTGCAATGCGCCCTCGGCACCGACAGCACTGGCCCGGTGGAAATCTGGCCGGAAGAACCCGGTCCCGCCGGAAAAGTCACCGCGCGTTATGCCAATGGAACGCTGCTGAAAATGCACAACCCGAAGCGCCCAACGCATGAAGATCTCGGTGCAATTTTCGTCGGCGAAAAAGGCACGATCGAAATTCTGCGTGGCGATTTCCGTTGCACCATCAAAGAACTGCGCGACGCCGCGCCTCCCGTGCTTCCCGAAGGCCCCGGCGAATCCGTTCCACACATCCGAAACTTTTTTGACTGCATGCGCAGCCGCAAACAGCCGAATGCGGATGTCGAAGTCGGCCATCGTTCAGTGACGTTGTGTCATCTGGTCACGATTTGCCGGACCTTGGGACGGAAACTAAATTGGGATCCGAAGCGCGAACAATTTCACGATGACAAAGAAGCAAACGCATTGTTGTCTCGACCGCGTCGTGCAGGGTATGAATTACCGGTCATATGATTGATGTCGAAACGCTGCGCCGCGAATACACGCAAGGTTCACTGGACGTAGAAGACCTGAAATCGAACCCGTTCGATCAGTTTACCGTTTGGTTTGAACAGGCGTGCAAAGCGCAGTTGCAGGACCCAAACGCGATGAGCGTTGCGACGGTTTCAGTGCAAGGCCAGCCGAGCTTGCGCACCGTCCTGATGAAACATTACGACGAGGACGGCTTCGTTTTCCTGACCAACTACGAAAGCCGTAAAGCGCGCGAGATCAGCGAAAACGCCAACGTCGCGCTGATGTTCCCGTGGCTTGCCCTGGAACGCCAGGTCATCATCACGGGTACCGCTTCGAAAATTTCGACCAGTGAAGCGTTGAAATATTTTCTCAAGCGACCCACAGAGAGCCAGATCAGCGCCTGGGCGTCGCCGCAAAGCCGTATTGTCGAGTCGCGCAAAGTGCTTCAGATGATGTGGGACAAGATGAAGCAGAAATATGCCGACGGCAAAGTTCCCCTGCCCTCGTTCTGGGGTGGGTACCGCGTTGCTCCGAAAACGGTTGAATTCTGGCAAGGCAGGAAAAACCGTTTGCACGATCGCTTTCTCTATTCCAGGCAACCCGACAGTTCGTGGGCAGTGAACCGTCTTGGGCCTTAACTGATAACTGATATGGCCGCTCCCCAAGCTCCGTTAGGAGCGCCATGTTTATAGAAACCGGTATTATAAAATAATCCCAAGCTCCGTAGGAGCGGCATGAAATCGTTGGCACAACGACATGCACGCCTGCTTACGCGCTCCTTAACTGGTGTCAATACGACATCGCTTTTTAACCGCCCACTTTGCGACCTCACCACGGGCGCGTGCGTTTCAGATGCTCGGGGTGTTTCACGCGCGGTATTTTTTTCTCGCGAACGGCTGCCTCGTCGTCTGTCACCGGCTCCGTCTTCGCCGAAGTTTCGAGCGGCTCTGCGGCCAGCGACTGGTCAATCATTCCCAGCAGTTCACTCCGGCCCGCCCCGGTCTTTGCTGAGCATGTGAAAATTTCCGGCAACTGTTCAAACAACGGCGCGATGCGATCCGTGAACGCCGCGATGTTCGCCTGCACTTTCGAGGGCGACATCCGGTCGGTCTTGGTAAAGGCCAGGACCAACGCGATCGAGCGGCCGCTGAGCCATTTCAGGAATTCGAGATCAATGGGCTGCGGAGGCACGCTCGAGTCGATGAGCACGAAGACGCCGGAAAGATTCGACCGGTGTTCCAGGTATTTGAGCACCGCTTCGTTGAACCGCGCGCTGTCCTGCCGCGCCACCTGCGCGAATCCGTAGCCAGGCAAATCCACCAACCGCCACGTGTTGTTAATCGTGAAAATATTGATCAGCTTGGTGAAGCCCGGCGTGGGCGATACGCGCGCCAAACCGTCTTTGCCTGCGAGCATATTCAGCAGCGACGACTTTCCCACGTTCGACCTCCCGATAAAGGCGAATTCCGGCAGCGACTCGTCCGGACACGAATCCAGATCCGGAGCGCTGCGATCAAATATGGCGGATGAAATATTCATAATGGCAATCCAGCCCGCTATACTCGCACTCATTCTGCCCGACTGAAACAACCAACTGCCGATTTCCTCTCCCACGGACACTGACTGCTAGGAAATTGCGAGACTGCTTCAGGCTGGCGTTGAAGCCAATGTCCGCTGGTCGCTGCACCAATTGCATCGCACGCCGGAGATGCAGCGGGCCTATCGGGAAAAGGAGAACATCCTCATCGTCGGCGCGGTTTACGAACTGGCCACTGGACGGGTCCGTTGGCTGGACCGGATTGAAGCTCCTGGAGCAGAGGGCAGGTGAGGATTATTTAATTAACACCAATGCTCAGCGGCGGTGAGCCACCGACTCGTGGATTGCAAACTCAGCGTCAACCAGCCGTCCACTGCAGCACTCTGATTAGGTAGCGTCGTTTTCATCTGTGTTTTGCTGAAGCATAGCAGTGAACCGGGCCTTGATTCCCTCAGCGCCAATGGTCTCACGGTCCTTCAAATACTCCTCGAAATGTTCAAAGAACAATCGGAATGCTGCCACCTCGTCCCATTCGGCACGCTCCAGAATGTGTCCGTACCAGTCCATCGCTCCGTCCGGCACGCCGTAATGATGACAAACCCAAAACGTAAACTCGGCCAAGACGCCGTCATCTTTGGTCCATTGACTCATTTGCAAACCCAAGACGAAGTTTTTCAACGCGCGGATAGATTCACACCTTCCGCATTTGTCGGGAGCAAGGTAAAAGCCGGGCTTTTTACCGATTGCTCTGAGCAGGTCTGTGAACTTATCGAAGGGCATATCGCAACGCCTAACAAACAATATACGACAACTGTTCGCAGATTCTTAATAGGCGAACAAGCCTTTTAGGGTTGGCGTCAACAAAACGCGCTCGACGATTTTCCGGCTTTGGCACAAACGCGGCGTTCCCATGACACTGTTTGAGTCTCAGTGCACTCATGGGCCGGAAATTGGTATCCATGGCTTGGTTTTTGGCAGGGCGACCGCGCCGGTCGGCAACGAAGCGCGCGTCGTTCGTTCTCCTATTTTCTTTTTTCCCGGCAGTGGCCGTTCCACTGGTCTCAGTGGCGGCGTTCTTGGGCTCAGGAATGTCGTGCCTGGGGCCAGTGACGAAATCCCTGGGTTCAGGGATGTCAGTCCTGACCTCAGTAGCCACGTTCCTGGTCTCAGTGGCGGGATTCCTGAGGCCAGTGGCCGAATCCTTGGTCTCAGGGATGCCATTCCTGAGGCCAGTGACGGGATTCCTGGGCCCAGGAATCTAATTCCCGCCCGCAGGATTTTCATTCCCGCCCCCGCCCGTTTTCCGTTCCAAAACCCAGTGAGTCAACCATATAAACCACTAAAAATAAGCAAGATATGACAATAAAAGAATCGTCCCCGAAACATTGGCCGATTTTGATCCGTTGAAGCTCCGTTAGGAGCTTCAATCCGATTACTGATCGGAAATTACTTTTTGACGCTAGCGCGCTTAATTTGCTGGTTGGGCATCAAACCGCACATTGCTGCTACTGCCGCCCGGAAGAACACCAAATTACCGCTGCTCCCGCAAGTTAACCGCCCCGGGGATAGAGGCTTGCAGTAAAGCAACGAATGTATACTTTACGTTACATTCATGAAGCGAATTGTCCTAGCAGCACTCATTTTGGTGACTGCCCTCGTCAACACGACGGTTAAGGCTCAGACCACAAACATCCTGCGCATCTCCGGAATCACCGGGAGTTCCACCGTCTTTCATCATCAGAATGACATAGACATCGGCACTTTCTCGTGGGGAGTTGACGCTCCCGCTTTGCTCGGATCGGGGGCGGTTAAACCGACCTTCACGGATTTCACGATCACCAAACGCGTGGATATGACTTCCCCAACGATCGTGGCAAAGTGCGTCACTGCAGAAGCGATACCGGGCGCTTCGATATTTGTAGTGGGGGCAAGCCCCGCCGCCGGCGGATATGATATTTTTCGCATCACACTAACAGGCGTTGTGATCACCAGCGTTAAAAGCGCTCCGCCGGATATTGATGGCAGCCCCATGGAGACAATAACGATCCATTGCACGCAAACCTACAACTGGACGTTCACGCCGCTAAACTCCAATGGAACGCTTGGAACGCCGATCACTACTACTTACACTGTGAGCACCGGCGCGTGAGGTTGATAATCACAAAACTCCTGCGTGCATCGGTGTTGCGGCTGATGATACTGCTTTTCCTGTATCTCGGCCATGCGTCGTCGGCCGAGGCAGGAAAGAGCTTCGTGTCTTTCGTTGCGCAATTCCCAGGGGTGACAGGA
>Ga0265327_10003220_pt1 | contig 15882 bp, 20 predicted proteins | sample 41621metaG_FD_202089 | JGI IMG/M metagenome (GOLD analysis project Ga0265327, IMG submission 202089) | Rhizosphere microbial communities from Carex aquatilis grown in University of Washington, Seatle, WA, United States - 4-16-21 metaG | ecosystem: Host-associated > Plants > Roots > Rhizosphere... | reverse complement strand
TGAGTAGCAAGCCCAGGCTTAGGGTGCGATGTTGACCTTAGCCATCCAGCCGATTTTGCCAGCGCATTCGCCGTCGATAAGCGTCAGCTTCACGAAGGGAATATAGTTGACCGTGCTTTCTTCGTTGACCGTCGCGGTGCTTCCCGAAACCACATGGCGGCAGACAATCATGTCGTCCTTGTCGTTGTCGCTATCGGCCAATCCCACCGCGCCCGGCGCCGCCAACAGGATGGTGTTGCCGATATTGGGGTTTTGGATGGTGACTTTCTGGCCTATGGAAATCGCCGCCACATTGGCTTGCTTGACGCCTTCGTCGCCGCCTTTCAGCACCAAAAACAGCACCAGCGAGACCGCCAAAGCGGCCGCACCCAATGCCTTTGGGTTAGTTTTCAAGGTTTCGATAAGACCCGCCACGGCGGCGTTCGGTTTATTTTCGCTGGACATTGTTATTCTACCTCTTTTTAGGATTTGTCTATCCCCTGGGGTTCTCACCTAGGTGCAGGAGTGTGCGAACGTTACCACGTTGTCGATTCAATGCAAACCGGAAAGTGTTCGCCTATCCGGCGCTTTTCGCCCCGCGAAACGACCCGAAACGGCGGCGTCCAGCGTTTCCGGGCGACGCCTAGGCGTCGCCCGCAAGCGGCCCTGGCAGGGGCGGTTCTGCCGGTCGATAAGCCACCGGGTTAGTTTTCCCAAATCGGCAATAGTTCCCCGGCTGTGTTCGCATACACGCGCATGGCTTTCCGGCAAGCGCGTCAAAGCGATAGGTTTTAGCGTCTTGGCAATCCCCTGGACGGCTGATTAGGTTAGAATGCACCTGCCTGAGCCGCCCTTGATGGAAAGGCAATTCCGGGCCTAGGCAAGCCCGGCGCGAGCGGCTCCGTCACCATCAAACGTCAACCCGACAGCCATACACTGATTTGATTCCACTGATCCTGTTAGGCATTCTGTTGCTGATCGTTCTCTACAGCCTCCGTGAGCTGTTGCGGACATCGTCGCCTGCGGTTTGGGCGAAACTGCGCAAGCCGCTGTTTTGGATAGGGCTGTCGGTGCTGGCCTTGCTCGCCGCCCGGCTGGGCTGGATCGTCCCGCTGCTGGGCGGCCTGGCGGCAGCGGCGGTGCGGTTCGCCCCCGCGCTGATCGCGCTGGCCCCGCTGCTGCGGCGCGTCCGGCGCGAGGGAGGAGGCGGGGAAGCGCCGCCCCCGCCGCCGGGCAGCAACCGCATGAGCCGGCAAGAGGCCTATGAAATACTCGGCCTTGCCCCTGGCGCCGCGCGGGAGGACATCATCGGCGCCCACCGCAGGCTCATGCAAAAGATGCATCCTGACCGGGGCGGGTCGGACTACCTGGCTGGCAAGATCAACCAAGCCCGCGAAACTCTGCTCGCCCGCTGAAGGTTGAACACTATTTTTTCTCATTAGGAATACCCGTATGTCTGGACAATCCACAGACGAAGCCAAAGCTTTCAGCGACCCCGATCTTGACGACGAAATTTCGCCTTTCGTGGCCGAATTGAAGGCGGAAGAGGACTCGGCTGACGAGGTTCTCGATGGCGGGGAAGAAGCCGAGCCTGACTGGGACAAAATCGACCCGGGCAGCGACCATCAACTCGACGCCGCCAGGCTTTATTTAAAGGCGACGCGGCAATCGAAACTGCTCACCGCCGAAGAGGAAAAGCATTATGGACGCCTCGCTTTGCAAGGCGACGAAGCCGCCCGCCGCAAAATGATCGAAAGCAATTTGCGGCTGGTGGTGAACATATCGAGGCGCTACCTCAACCGCGGCCTGCCGCAGTTGGATCTGATCGAAGAAGGTAATCTCGGGCTGATTCGCGCCGTCGAAAAATTCAAGCCCGACTTAGGGTTTCGCTTCTCGACTTACGCCACCTGGTGGATACGGCAAACCATCGAGCGGGCGATCATGAACCAGACCCGCACCGTCCGCCTGCCCGTGCATGTGCTCAAGGAAATGAACGTCTATCTCAAGGCTTTCCGGCATTTGGCGCAGACTTTAGACCACGAACCCACCGCGCACGAAGTGGCCAAGCTGCTCGACAAGCCGGTGACCACCGTGGAAAAAATGCTGAAACTCGGCGAGCGGCCGGTGTCCATGGATGTGCCGCTCAAAGCCGACTCCGACCGGACGCTGCTCGACTCGCTGGCCGAGGAAGACAAGCCGTCGCTGCCGGAAATCTTGCAGCAAGAATGCATGAGCCGGCATCTGTCCGACTGGCTCTCCCAGCTCAACGACAAGCAGCGCGAGGTGATTTGCCGCCGCTTCGGCCTGCGCGGCTACGAACCCGCCTCGCTGGAAGAGGCGTCCAGGGAAATGGGACTGACCCGCGAGCGCGTCCGGCAGATCCAGATTGAATCCATGACCCTGCTGCGGCAAGTCATCGAGAACGAAGGCTTCTCCGTCGATGCGATCTTCCTTTAAACCCTAATTTTTGTCAGCCCATCCTGCCGTCAAGGCCACACATCAGCCCTAAGGAGCGCCGCCGCGCCATGTCCACCGAGAAAATTTACCCCATCAAAGACGAAATCGCCCAGGCAGCCCATATCGACGAGCCGGGCTATCGGGCGCTGTACGCGCGTTCGATCAACGACCCTGACCGCTTCTGGGCCGCGCAGGCGCAGCAGTTCGTCGAATGGAGCAAGCCCTGGGACAGCGTCAGCGCGTATGATTTTTCCAGCGGCGACATCCGCTGGTTCGCCGGCGCGCAATTGAATGTCAGCCACAACTGCCTGGATCGCCACTTGGCGACACGCGGCGAGCAAACCGCGATCCTTTGGGAAGGCGACGAGCCCGGCACGCAGAAAGCCTTCACCTACCGCGAATTGCACCGGCGGGTTTGCCGCTTCGCCAATGTATTGAAGGCCGCGGGCGTCCGCAAAGGCGACCGCGTCTGCATCTACCTGCCGATGATTCCCGAAGCCGCCGTCGCCATGCTGGCCTGCGCCCGCATCGGCGCGATCCATTCCATCGTCTTCGGCGGCTTCTCGGCGGAGGCACTAAAAGACCGCATCCTGGATTCCGACTGCCGCACCGTCATCACCGCCGACGAAGGCCGCCGAGGCGGCAAAGCCATTCCGCTGAAAGCCAATGTGGATGAAGCCTTGACCCATTGCCCCAACACGCGAACAGTGTTTGTCGTCAAAAACACGGCCGCCCCGATCACCTGGGTCGAAGGCCGCGACCTGTGGTGGCATGAAGCCGACGCCGACGCCTCGGAAGAATGCCCCGCCGAGCCCATGGACGCCGAAGATCCGCTATTCATTCTTTACACCTCCGGCTCCACCGGCAAGCCCAAAGCGTTGCTGCACACCACCGGCGGCTATCTGCTGTACGCGGCGATGACCCACCATTACGTCTTCGACTACCATGAAGGCGAGGTGTACTGGTGTACCGCCGACGTCGGCTGGGTCACAGGGCATTCCTATGTCGTCTATGGGCCTCTGTGCAACGGCGCGACCACGCTGATGTTCGAGGGCATTCCGACCTACCCGCAGGCCGACCGCTTCTGGCAAGTCATCGACAAATACCAGGTCAATATTTTCTACACCGCGCCGACCGCCATCCGCATGCTGATGGGACTGGGCGACGGCCCGGTGAAAACCTCCAGCCGCCAAAGCCTGCGCGTGCTGGGCTCGGTCGGCGAGCCGATCAACCCGGAAGCCTGGGAATGGTATTATCAAGTCGTCGGCGACAACCGCTGCCCGGTGGTCGACACCTGGTGGCAGACCGAGACCGGCGGCATCATGATAACGCCTTTGCCCGGCGCGACCGCGCTGAAGCCCGGCTCGGCCACGCTGCCGTTCTTCGGCGTCGTGCCCGCCATCCTTGACGGCCAGGGCAACGAGCTGGAAGGCGAGGCGGAAGGCGTGCTGGCGCTGACCCGCTCCTGGCCGGGACAGGCGCGGACGGTCTACGGCGACCATGAACGCTTCATCGCCACGTATTTCGCCGCCTACCCTGGAAAATATTTCACCGGCGACGGCGCTAAACGCGACGCCGACGGGTATTATTGGATCACCGGCCGCGTCGATGACGTGCTCAACGTGGCGGGGCACCGCATGGGCACCGCCGAAATCGAAAGCGCCCTGGTGCTGCACGAAAACGTCGCCGAAGCCGCCGTCGTGGGCTACCCCCATGACAAGAAAGGACAAGGCATCTACGCCTACGTCACCCTCGCCGCCGGCGTGGAGCCCACGGAGGAATTGCGGAAGGCCCTGGTGCAACTGGTGCGCCATGAAATCGGCCCCATCGCCACACCGGACATTATCCAGTGGACGCCTTCCCTGCCGAAAACCCGTTCCGGCAAAATCATGCGCCGCATTTTGCGCAAAGTGGCCGCCAACGATTTAAGCAATCTCGGCGACATCTCCACTCTCGCCGACCCCACGGTGGTCGAAGACATCATCGAACACCGGGCCAATAAAAACTAAACCGAAACCGGAGGAAACTATGAAACTTATCACCGCCATCATCAAACCCTTTAAGCTGGACGACGTGCGCGAAGCGCTGTCCGACATCGGCATCAGCGGCGTGACCGTCACCGAAGTCAAAGGCTTCGGCCGCCAAAAAGGCCACACCGAACTTTACCGGGGCGCGGAGTATGTCGTGGACTTTTTACCGAAAGTGAAAGTCGAAGTCGCCGTCACCGACGACCTGGAAGAACGCGCCGTCGAATCCATTATCAAAGCCGCTAATACTGGCAAAATCGGCGACGGCAAAATCTTCATCACCACCCTCGACCAGGTGATCCGCATCCGCACCGGGGAAACGGGGGAGCAGGCGATTTAAACGTTTCGGGGAGGCGCGGCCATGTCGGTCACGAAAGAAGAAGTCTATGAACTATTCCGGGATGTCGCCCGCCAATTCCGGGAAAACGAAGCCCGGTTCAGGGAAACCGACGCCCAACTGAAGGAAAACGACCGGATAATCACAGCCCGATTCAAAGAGACCGACGCCCAATTCAAGGCGACCGACCGCAAGATCAAGGAAGTGACTACGGCCATCGGACGCCTAGGCAACCGCCTGGGCGAATTCGTCGAAGAAATGGTGCGCCCCGCCGCCGTGCGCTTATTCCAAGCGCGCGGCATCGATGTGCATCAAGTGTTTCCGCGCGCCTACGCCGAACGCGACAATGATGCGATGGAAATCGATTTGCTGGTGGTCAACGGCACGGATGCCATTTTGATCGAAGCCAAAAGCGAGTTGCGCACCGACGACGTGCGCGAACACCTGTCCCGCCTCGCCCGCTTCAAAAAGCTGTTTCCGCAATACGCCGCGTTCCGCGTCATGGGCGCGGTGGCGGCGATGGTGGTTCCCGACGAAGCCGCCCGCTTCGCTTATCGGCAGGGATTGTTTGTGTTGGGGCAAAGCGGGGAGACGGTGACGATTCGCAATGACGAGGCGTTTGTGCCGACGGTGTGGTGAGTTATTTTCAAGTCGATATAAAGTCCATGCCCCAACCGAGATAACGCAAGGCCAAACCATGAGCGCCCAGTTGCATCATCAAGATTTTTACACTTGGACACATCAACAAGCCGAGCTATTGTGGGAAGGCCGAGTTAATGAACTGGACACTGTACATCTGATCGAGGAGCTTGCCAGCATGGGCGCGCGGGAGCGGCGGGAGTTGGGCAATCGCTTGGCGGTGTTGCTGGCGCATTTGTTGAAATGGCAATACCCGCCCGAGCGGCAAGGCAATAGCTGGCGGCGAACCATCAAAATCCAGCGCATCGAGATCAACGACCTGCTGGCCGACAATCCCGGTTTGAAAAACGAACTCGCGGAACTATTCGCCAAGGCATACCAAAAAGCGCGGGTGCTGGCGGCGGACGAGACTCGCTTTGACGAAGCCGCATTTCCCGTTGAATCGCCTTTTGCTTTGCAGGAGGTTTTAGATTTGGAGTTTTTGCCGGGGCAGCTTTAGGTGTGCAGTGCGCACCATACAAAGCTTTTGCTTCGATTGTGGAGAACTAAAAAGTGCGCCAATTAATTGTGCTTTCAGCCGCTACATTATTTTTAGCTGGTTGCTCAGCTCCAGGAGGAGTAATCCCTATCGGCAACGACTTTTATATGATTGCTAAAGATGGCAGCTTCACAACATTTAATGGTAGCACGGTAAAAGCTGAATTATATCATGAAGCAAATGATTTTTGTCAGAAACAAAATAGACGTCTTCAGCCTATCAATTCATCGGCACGAGACTCTGGCTATGCCCGCTATGCAAATGCTGAACTGCAGTTTCGGTGCTTAGCACAAACCGAGGCGGCGGAAACACAAATGCCTGCATTGATACCCGAGCAACCATCACAGGCATCCACAGATCCGCTGCCAGCAGCTCCATTACCGTCACTCCAAACGGAGCACCATGTCGCCCTGGTCATTGGCAATTCTGACTACAAAGAAGCACCCTTACGCAATCCCCTGAACGATGCGCGAGATATGACGAAAACCCTCCGTGAACTAGGATTCGAGGTGATTGAAGTCACTAATTCAAATAAACAGAATATACTCAATGCTGTCAATGAATTCTCCGTGCGTTTACAGCAGGCAAGTATTGGTTTATTCTACTACTCTGGGCATGGAGTACAATTCCAAGGTACCAACTATCTTGTTCCATTACAAGCCACAATAGGAGCTCCTGCTGACTTGGAACAAGAGACGGTTGATGCACGAAAGATCCTAGGACGCATGGAACAGAGTCAGACAGCGTTAAATATTGTAATTCTCGATGCTTGCCGCAATAACCCCTTTCGGAACTTATTTGGGTTTAGGAGTTTTGGTGAGCGCGGCTTAGCTCCTCTTCCGCGTGTCCGTAGTTCGTTAATTGCCTATGCGACCCAGCCGGACAATGTAGCGGAAGATGGTATAGGACGGAATGGGACGTACACGAAGTACCTTTTACAGTATATCAAGCAATCGGGACTGTCTCTGCCAGACCTTTTTAGTGAGGTGGGACGGGCGGTACTTCAGGAAACCAATGGCAAGCAAGAACCTTGGGTATCTTTCTCTCCTTTGCCACGTTTTTGCTTTGCAGGGTGTACATCACTGAATTAACCCACGCAGGATGCGCTGAGGAACGAAGCGCATCGTTCGCGAGTCCCGCAGCATCAATCGCGAACGATGCGCCTCCTTCGTCGGCACATCCTAGGCTGGCGGACAACAGCCCGCGTAGGGCACAATGCGAAGTCGGCGCAGGATGCACTGAGGAACGAAGCGCATCGTTCGAGTTGACACAAAGTTAGGCCGTTAAAATCAACATTCACAGGAGATCACCATGGCTTCTTACGACCCAGACATACAATTGGCAGCAATACGCATCGTTATTTCTGCCTTAATAGAATCCCACCCAAACAAGAAGGAGTTTCTTGCCTCGCTTGACACTACGTTGGCCGGTTTGCAAAAACAGTCGCTTGAAAAGGATGCCCAGCCCCCTTTAGCGCCGGAGGTTCTGAGCGCTATTGCTTCCTTCCGGGAACATGCTGGTTAGGCGGTTACGGCTGGGCAGCCGATTTTCCTCAACGCCTCAATCCAGGCAGTCCGCGCATCTGAGACGGCATTCCAACAAATTCGCCTTGCCCGCCGCCGACCTTGGCGGCAGGGCCGCGCCAACGCCTTGGGCCAACCCCCGGTTCATGGCATAATGTCTGCTTTAAACCGGAGCCGCCCCGCCCTCGCATGATCCCGACCATCGATGACCAAAAACTGCGCCGGGACGGCCAGAACGTCGTCCGGATCGAGGCCGAGGCGGTCGCTTCGCTGGCCGAGCGCATCGACGGGCATTTCGTCGCGGCTTGCCGGCTGATGCTCGGCTGCGCCGGGCGCATCGTCGTCACTGGCATGGGCAAGTCGGGCCATATCGGCGGCAAGATCGCCGCGACGCTGGCCAGCACCGGCAGCCCGGCGTTTTTCGTGCATCCCGGCGAGGCCAGCCATGGCGATTTGGGCATGATCACGCCCAAGGATGTGGTGCTGGCGCTGTCTAATTCCGGCGAGACGGCGGAGCTTCTGACTATTTTGCCGCTGATCAAGCGCCTGGGCGCGGCGCTGGTCGCACTGACCGGCAACCCCGGATCGACGCTGGCCCGCCAGGCCGACGCGCACATCGACACCGGCGTCCGCGAAGAGGCTTGCACATTGGGCTTGGCACCGACCTCCAGCACCACGGCGGCGCTGGTCATGGGCGACGCGCTGGCGGTGGCCTTGCTGGAGGCGCGTGGCTTCACCCGCGAGGCGTTCGCGCTGTCGCATCCCGGCGGCAGCCTGGGACGCAGGCTGCTATTGCGCGTCAGCGACATCATGCACAGTGGCGAAGCGATTCCTGCCGTGGCCGAATCGGCGCTGGTGCGCGACGCGGTCTTGCAAATTACCGCGAAAAAACTGGGCATGACCGCCGTGGTCGGCGCGCAAAATCAAGTTCTCGGCATTTTCACCGACGGCGATCTGCGCCGCCTGTTTGAGTGCGCCGGGGATGTCCGCGCCACGCCCGTCGCGCAGGTAATGACCACCGGCTGCACGTTGATCCAGGCGGATCGGCTGGCCGCCGAGGCGCTGCATGTGATGGAGGACAGGCGCATCAATGCCTTGCTGGTCGTGGATGAAGACAATCGGCTGATTGGCGCGCTCAACATGCACGACCTGTTGCGCGCCGGTCTATTGTGAACAGGGGGGCGAATCCATGACCGATGTCAGAACCCGGGCGGCCAACATCAAACTGGTGATTTTCGACGTGGACGGCGTGCTGACCGACGGCAAGCTGTTTTTCGACGGCCAAGGCGGCGAGTACAAAGGCTTCCACGCCCGCGACGGGCTGGGCATCAACCTGTTACGAAAAACCGGCGTCGAGGTCGCGGTGATTTCCGGACGCAAGTCGCCCTCGGTGGCGTTGCGCATGGCCAGCTTAGGGATCGAGCGCGTGTTCCAGGGGCAAGAGAACAAGCTGGCCGCGTTCGACAGCCTGCGCCAGGAACTCAAGCTGGAGCCCGCGCAGATCGCCCATGTCGGCGACGACCTGCTGGATCTACCGCTGCTGCGCCGCGTTGGCCTGGCCGTCGCGGTGGCCGACGCGAATCCCGGCATCCTGCCTTTCGCGCACTGGCAAACCGTCAATCCGGGCGGGGCGGGGGCGGCGCGCGAAGTCTGCGACCTCATCATGGATGCGCAAGGCACGCTGCGGCGCATGATCGAAAGCTATTATTGAACGTGTGATGCCGAACCCAAAATCCGTCGCCAACCATCTGCTCTTGCTGCTGCTTGCCGGCGGATCTTGGTGGCTGGCGGAAAATCTGGCGCCGAAAGACAACGGCGGAGCCAAAGTGGACACCAGCCAAGTTGATTATTACTCCAAGAACATCCACCGCACTGTGCTGACCCCTGAAGGCGTGCCGAAAGAAGTGCTGTTTGCCGAGCTGATGACGCATTACAAAGACGACAACCGCACCGTCATGGACAAGCCGGTGATGACGCTTTACAAGAAAGGCGGCGAACCCTGGATCATCCACGCCGAGAAGGGAACCTCGCTGGCCGGAGGCACCGCCGTGCTGTTGCACGGCAACGTGCTCATCACCCGTAAAAACGACAAGGGCGAGGAAATGAAAATCTACACCGCCAACGTCAAGTACACGCCCGAAACGGAATACGCGGAAACAGCCGAACGGGTGCTGATGGAAGCGAAGGACGACACCACCTCAGGAACCGGCGCCCAGGTTTATTTCGAGCCGGTGCTGAGGATCAACTTACTCGCCAACGTGCGGAGAAAGCATGAAACGCATTAACCAGGCCCTGTTGTGCGGCCTGCTGGCGGCGGCCGGCCCTCTGCCCGCCCTGGCTTTGGACTCCGACTCCAAGCAGCCGATGTACATCGAGGCCGACACGGCGACCTACGACGAAGGCAAGGGGCAGACCGTCTACATCGGCAATGTGCGCTTCAACCAGGGCAGCCTCGAATCGCAATCGGACAAGATGGTCGTCTACCAGAAGGACGGCAAGACGGACAGGATCGAGACCTTCGGCAACCCCACCCATGTCAAGCAGACGCCGGAAGCCGGCAAGCCGCCCTGGAATGGCATCGGCCAACGCGCCGAGTTTTTTCCGGAGACCAGCATTTTGATCCTGCATGACAAGGCCATGGCCTGGCAGGGCGACAAGCCTGAAAGCAGCGACCGCGTCACCAGCGAGCGCATTGAATACGACAGCAAAAAGTCGGTGATGAAGGCGGGCCTGTCGGCCAGCAAGGGCGACCGTGTCCACGTCACGCTGCAGCCGAAAAAAGACGAGGCGGGGCAGTAAAGCGCCATGACCCTCCTGACCACCGCCGGCCTGCAAAAAACCTACAACAAGCGCCGCGTCGTCGACGACGTGTCGATCCGCATGGAAAGCGGGGAAATCGTCGGCCTGCTCGGCCCCAACGGCGCAGGCAAAACCACCAGCTTCTACATGATCGTCGGCCTCATCAAACCCGACGAGGGAAACATTTTCCTCGACGAGCGGCCGATCACGCACATGCCCATGCATGCGCGGGCGCGGCTGGGCCTGGGCTACCTGCCGCAGGAGCCGTCGATTTTCCGGAAGCTGACCGTCTCCGACAATCTGCGCGCCGTGCTGGAGGTTCGCGGAGATCTCAGCGACGGCCAGATCGAGCTGCGCATCGAAGAATTGCTGGAGGAGTTCAGCATTTCCCATTTGCGCAAGCAAGCCGCCATCGGCCTGTCCGGCGGCGAGCGGCGGCGGGTGGAAATCGCCCGCGCCCTGGCCTGCGAACCCCGTTTCATGCTGCTGGACGAACCCTTCGCCGGCGTCGATCCGCTGTCCATCATCGACATCCAGAAAATCATCGACCATCTGCGCAAGCGCGGCATCGGCATCCTCATCACCGAGCACAATGTGCGGGAAACCCTGGGGATTTGCGACCGCGTCTACATCCTCAACGAAGGCAAGGTTATCGCCGAAGGCGACGCCCAGGAAATCGTCGCCAACCCAGAAGTCCGCAAGGTCTACCTCGGAGAAAATTTCTCCCATTGAGCGGGAGAAGCACTCGCCACTATAATGAAGCAGGCAATAATAATGAACAGCAAAAGCCGGACTATCGGTCTTGTCATATCTTTGGCTTAAGGGCACATGAAACAAACCCTTCAATTGCGGCTCGGTCAACAACTGACCATGACCCCCCAGTTGCAGCAGGCCATCAAGCTGCTGCAAATGTCGACCCTCGACCTCCAGCAAGAAATCCAGCAGGCGCTAGACTCTAACATCATGCTGGAAGTGGCCGAGGAGGAAAACGTCCAGCAAGAACTTGCCGAACCCCCGCCCGCACGGGAAACCGAGTTTGCGGAAATCCCCAACTTGGATGAAAAGTCGGATATCCCGCAGGAATTGCCCGGCGACAGTTCCTGGGAAGACGTTTACGACACGATCCAATCGTACACCGCCTCGTCCCACGACGACGACGGCGACGACTATCTGTTCCAGCGCGCGCCCTCGCAAACGCTGCAAGACCATTTGCAATGGCAGTTGGAGATGTCGACCTTCAGCGAGCAGGACTACGCCATCGGCACCGCCATCATCGACTCGGTGAACGACGACGGCTACCTGACCGGCAGCATCGAGGACATCCACTTGGGGCTGCTGGAGCAAATCGAAGATTTGGATCTCGACGAAGTCCGCGCCGTCTTGCACCGGGTGCAAAATTTCGACCCCGCCGGCGTGGCCGCCCTGGATTTGGCCGATTGCTTGGGGCTGCAACTCAAACAACTGCCGGACGATACGCCCTGGAAAGCCAAGGCGCTGGAGCTGGTGAAGCAGCATTTGGAACTGCTGGCCAAGCGCGACCTGGTCAAGCTCAAACGCGTTTTGGAACTGGAGGACGACGGTCTAAACCAGGTCATCAGCCTCGTCCGCAGCCTCGAACCGAAACCGGGACGGCACATTGCCGTCGCAGAGCACCAGTACATCATCCCGGACGTGCTGGTGACCCGCGCCGGCACTCATTGGCTGGTGCTGCTGAATCCGGACATTGCCCCTAAGCTGCGCGTCAACCCGTTTTATTCCAATATGATCAAGCGGGCCGACAACAGCGTGGACAACACCGCGATGAAAAACCACCTGCAAGAGGCGCGCTGGTTCATCAAAAGTTTGCAAAGCCGCAACGAAACCCTGCTCAAGGTGGCAAAATCCATCGTCGAGCATCAAAAGGAGTTTCTCGAATTCGGCGAAAAAGCGATGAAACCCTTGGTGCTGAGGGATGTCGCCGAGGAAGTCGGCATGCATGAGTCTACGGTGTCCCGCGTCACCACGCAGAAATACATGCACACCCCTAATGGCATCTTTGAGTTCAAGTATTTCTTCTCCAGCCATGTGTCCACCGATTCCGGCGGCGAATGCTCGGCCACGGCGATCAAAGCCTTGCTGAAAGAAATCATCGACCAGGAAGAAACGGCCAAACCCTTGAGCGACCACGCCATTTCCGCCTTGCTCAAGGCCAAAGGCATCAACGTGGCGCGCAGGACTGTGGCGAAATACCGCGAAGCCCTGTCCATCGCCTCGTCCAACGAAAGAAAGCGGACTTTCTAAAAACTTTCCCAACTTTATAACCCAACCACCGGCCCATCAAGACTTCTTAAGGAAATCGCCATGCAAATCACCATCACCGGCCACCATATCGAAGTGACCGACTCGCTCCGAAACTATGTCAACGAGAAATTCCAGAAACTGGAGCGGCATTTTGACCAGGTCATCGACATCCATGTCATCCTGTCCGTCGAGAAACTGGTGCAGAAAGCTGAGGCGACGGTTCACGTCAACGGCGCCAAATTATTCGCCGAGCAAGAGCATGCCGACCTTTACGCCGCCATCGACGGCCTGATCGACAAACTGGATCGGCAAACCATCAAGCACAAAGAAAAACAGAGCGAGCATAACCGTTAAACGCCTGGCGGCCTCGCATCGCTGGGCGGCAGGCTAAGGCTTTGTATTCCGCCTGACACTTGCCGCTCAAGGACTGACCCGGTACGCGCCTCCTACGCCATCATGAAACTGATTATCGTCAGCGGCCTATCCGGCTCGGGAAAAAGCATCGCCTTGGAAACATTGGAAGATTGCGGCTTTTACTGCATCGACAATCTTCCAGTGGCCTTGGTGGACGCTTTTGTGCGCCAGGCGATGATTACCAACCAGAAGATTTACCGCAAGACCGCCTTGGGGATAGACGCCCGCAACCAAAGCGAAACCCTCAGCCAGTTCCCCGCCACCTTGGACATGATCGGCAAGCTGGGCATCGCCACCGAAGTGCTATACCTCCAGGCGGAGCCTGCGACCCTGTTGAAGCGCTTCAGCGAAACCCGCCGCAAGCATCCTTTGACCGATCCGACCCACTCGCTGCCTGAAGCCATCGAACTGGAGCGGAAGCTCCTGGAACCGGTGGCGCAGGAGGCCGATCTCTTCATCGACACCACCCACACCAACGTCCACCAATTGCGCGAACTGATCCACAACCGGGTGGACAGCAATGTCGTCCGCATGATGTCGCTGTATTTCCAGTCCTTCGGCTTCAAAAACGGCATCCCGTTGGACACTGATTTTGTCTTCGACGCGCGCTGCCTGCCCAACCCCCACTGGGAGCCGGCGTTGCGAAGCAAGACCGGAAAAGAGGCGGAAGTCTCCGAATTTCTTGAACAAAGCGCTGACGTGCAGCGCTACCTGAAGGACATCACCACCTTCCTGGACACCTGGATACCCTGTTTCGACGCTGAAAACCGCAGCTACCTGACCGTCTCGGTAGGTTGCACGGGCGGCCAGCACCGCTCGGTTTTTTTGATCGAGCAACTGGCGCGGCATTATCGCGACAGCCCCTACAACATCCTAGTCCGCCATCGCGACGTGTCCTGACCCGCCGCCCCCAAGACGGCCTTAAGCTAACTTTAAGCTAGGCAGCCTACACTTTCCACAACGCCCGCCGGTGAACCGATCACTGTTGAGCCGATTGCGCCAATGCAGCACAGCTGACCCTGCTCCAAATTGACAATCAATTCTCAGCTAATGGGGGGTACAACATCCATGAACAAGTTAATCACCTTATTTGCAGCCTTCGGGCTGCTCCTGGCCTTCGACGGCTGCGCTTCGTCTCCAGGCTATTATGACTCCTACGACAACCACGGTGGCTATAGTGGTCACGGTGGCTACGGCGGCGGCGGGTATAACAATGGCTACGGCAGCCGCTCAAACCATTCGGAAAGCAGCCACAAACAGGACGGCCCCTCAAAGCAAGAAACGGCAGTAAAAGCCTTGCAAGACGCGGCGAAGAATGGTGCCGATCCATCCACCACGCTCTATCAGCAAATGCTGATACAGCAGCGTTGATCCTCGCCCGGCATGGTTCAGCCGACCCGCAACACCTTCGCGCCGCGCACCCGCCGGGTTTTCAACTCGACCAGCGCGCGGTTGGCGTCTTCCAGCGCGAACACCTCGACCTCCGAACGCAGCGGAATCTCGGCGGCCAGTTGCAAAAACTCGCGCACATCGGCCCGGCTGACATTGGCGACGCTCTTGACCTCCTTCTCCATCCACAAATGCTGAGGGTAATCCAGCCGCAGCAACGCCGCCTTGTCCGCCTCCTCCTTGCGGATCGCATTCACCACCAGCCTGCCGCCCGCTTTTAGATTTTTCAAAGCCTCCACCAAACTCGCCCACACCGGCGTCGTGTCAATAATGCTGTCCAGCTTTTCCGGCGAAAAATCCTCCGCCGCGCCGGCCCACGCCGCCCCCAACTCCAACGCGAAAGCCCGTTCCTCGGCGTTGCGGGCGAAGACAAACGTCTCGACCTTGGGAAAGCGATGCCTGACCATCTTCAACACCAAATGCGCCGACGCGCCAAACCCGGTCAAGCCTAATTTTTGCCCTTCTTGCAGCCCGGCCAGACGCAACGAGCGATAACCGATGGCCCCTGCGCACAACAGCGGCGCGGCCTCGGCGTCGGAAAACACATCCGGAATGGCATAGGCGAAAGCCGCAGGCACCGTCATATACTCAGCATAGCCGCCGTTGGCGTCGCGCCCGGTCGCCTTGAATTCCGCGCACAGGTTTTCATTGCCTTCCAGGCAATGGCCGCAATGTCCGCAGGCGGAATGAATCCACGCCACGCCGACCCGCCCGCCCACCGCGAACCCCTCAGCCCCCTGCCCCGCTGCCTCCACCCGCCCGACCACCTGATGCCCCAGCACGACCGGCAAACGCGCCGGCGCGGCCCGCCCCTCGATCTCGTCCAACTCGGTATGGCAAACCCCGCAGACCGCGACTTTTATCAAGATTTCGCCTGCTTTTGGCTGTGGCTTCGGCAGCTCGGCCCATTCCAAAGGCGTGGCGCAGGTTTCGAGGTTGACGATGCGGCTCAATACCATGGCTTTCATGGGAAGGCTCCTGTTAAAGAAAGCTCGGCTAACCTAACTTCTCTGGTTCCCACGCTCTTGCGTGGGAACCAGCCTTGGCCGCTTCGCGGTCACGCGGCGCAGGAGCGCCGCAGTCTGCATTCCCACGCTGGAGCGTGGGAACGAGAGCAATAATCCTAATAGGCCGATAAAATCTTCAAAGCTTCTCTGGCCTCAGCCATTTTTTTCATTTCTTCAATGCCAGAAAAGATGTCGTCCAATGTCATGGAGTCAACCATGCTTCGTCGCTCCTCCGTATACTTACCGTAGCCGACAGAAAACATCGGGTAGTCCTGAATAGCGAGTGATTTATTGAAATTCAAGCCTTGCCCGTATCGAGTCAAACCGGTGATTTGGCACCAAGGCCTTGCAACGCGGCGCATGAGCATGCGGTGTCTCCTGAGGGCGAAATGTATTTGCAGGTGCTATTGAAAGAACAGCCCGACATGACCCT
>Ga0265327_10003219_pt1 | contig 15884 bp, 16 predicted proteins | sample 41621metaG_FD_202089 | JGI IMG/M metagenome (GOLD analysis project Ga0265327, IMG submission 202089) | Rhizosphere microbial communities from Carex aquatilis grown in University of Washington, Seatle, WA, United States - 4-16-21 metaG | ecosystem: Host-associated > Plants > Roots > Rhizosphere... | reverse complement strand
TGATCTCGGTGAGAACAGCGGTTTCCACGGCGGCAGCTTGCTTTTCATCCGCCGCAGAGACCTGGAGATCCAGAGACGTGCCGAGGATGTTCTCGTGGTGGAACCGAAAGGGCTCGGCAGCCTGGGCAGCCCCCAACGCCAACGCGGCGGCCAGAACGCAGCCCCATGCGGGAAGCCGGGCAGGGAAATGAAATCGGGAATCTAATTTCATGGTGAATGAATGGGGTTGGTAAAATCGGCAATGGAGCACGCACATCACGTCAGCCTTACCCGGCATTTCTTGGCCTGCATCCGGGCTCATTCCCAGCGATTTCTCGCAAGTTTGGAGCATCGGCAACTTTTTCTTCCGCGTCATGCTTCCATCATTTTGAAGCGGATAGCTTGCAAGGTTCAGGCCTCGCTGAAGGGCCTGTAAACCACAATCCACATCATGAACCTTACTCATCTCGTGCTCGTTTCCAGCCTCACTCTGCCCCTCGCCGCCATGGCCAAGGAGGAGCTGACGCTTCAACAGATCCCCGCCAAGGCCGCCGCCGCCATCCAGGCCGCGGCCGGGAAAGAGACCGTCAAAATCGAATCGGAAAAGGAAGATGGTGCGGACGCCTACGAGGCCAAATGGTCAGCAGGCGGTAGCAAGCACAAGATCACCGTCGCAGCCGATGGCACGACCATCGTCCAGGAAGACGTCATCGCCCTCGATACGGCGCCCGCCCCGGTGCAGGCGGCCATCAACGCTCTTTCGTCCTCAGGAAAGCTGTCCAAGGTCGAAAAGGAAAACGGCAAGAAAGGCCTCCAGTATGAAGCCGTTTTCGAAACCGCCACCGGCAAGCTCGAAGTGATGTTCGACGCGAGCGGCAAGGAGCTCTCGCGCGAAACGAAATCGAAGGAAAAGAAAAAGGAAGACAAGAAGGACTAATCAACTTCGGGATTTCAATTGGCACGCCGCCCTTCCCCGGGCGGCGGTGCCCTGCTAGAACGCCATCCGTGCGCATCCTCTACGTCGAAGATTCGGAAAGCCTCCGCCGGTCGGTGCGAAGGGCGCTCCAGCACGCCGGCCACGCGGTGGATGTGGCGCCTGATGGCGAGGAAGGTCTCGCCGCCACCGAGGTGCACGATTACGACGTGATCGTGCTCGATGTCATGATGCCGAAGATCGACGGCCTCACGCTGCTGAAACGACTCCGTGCGGCGGAGAAGTCGGTCCATGTGCTCTTGCTCACGGCCCGGGACACCATCGATGACCGGGTGACCGGCCTGCGCGAGGGAGCCGACGATTATCTGGTGAAGCCATTCGCACTGGCGGAATTGCTGGCGCGGGTGGACGCCCTCGGTCGCCGGCTCCACGGCGTGAAATCAAAATTGCTACGCCTCGGCGATCTGGAAATCGATCCGGGGAAGCGCACGCTTGCGGTCGCCGGCACGGCCGTGGAATTGACCGCGCGCGAATGGCGGCTGCTCGAATGTCTGGTGCAACGCAGCGGCCAGGTGGTGACGCGCACCGAAATCGAGGAACGGATCTACGACGAACGGGTGGAGCCGATGAGTAATGTGGTGGACGCCGCCATCTACGGTCTGCGCCGTAAAATCGGCCGCGACTACGTGCGGACCCGGCGGGGAATCGGCTACGTACTGGAGGTGCCGGCTTCATGAACTCGCTTCGGACGAAGCTCATCCTGCGGCTGCTGGTCGGTGGCGTGCTGCTTCTCGGACTGACAGGAATCGTCTTCCAATGGCGCATGCGAGTGGCGCTGACCCGGGAGTTCGACTCGGCCCTGATGCTGACCGCGCAATCGATCCAGGCATTCGTGGAGGAAAAGGGCCAGAACCTGCGTCTCGACTCCGATGTGGATGGGATGCCGGAGTTCAACCGCGAAATGGGTTCCGCCGTGTTTGTGCTGCGGCTGCCGGATGGGAAGGAACTCAAACATTCGCGCTCGCTCGGCGATGCCTCCCTTCCGCTGTCGCCTCTGGGTAGCGGCGAGCCGTTGGCACTGGAAACGAGGCTGGCGGATGGGCGCAAGTTGCGTTGTGTCGCGCTGCCGATTCCCACGCGATCCCACGGCACGCTCCAGCTCGTGGTCGGACGCCTGCGGAAGCCGCTTGAGCACACGTTGGAAGATCTCGGCGAAGGCCTGATGGCTGCCGCCGGCTTCAGTCTGGTGGCATTGGCCGCTCTTGTGTGGTGGGGCGTGCGCAGCGGGCTCGCCCCGCTCAACCGGCTCGTGGGGGAAGTCGCCACCGTCAATGCCACGTCGCTTGCCACCCGCTTCGGGGTCACGCCGCTGCCTTCCGAATTGCAGCCGATCGCGATGCGGCTGAACGAATTGCTGGAGCGGCTGGAAGCGGTCTTCGCCAAGGAGAAGCGTTTCACGGCCGACGTGGCCCATGAACTCCGGACCCCGTTGGCAGAGCTGCGAACGCTGGCCGAGGTAAACCTGATGGTGCCGCCGGAGAGTGCGGCCGAAAGCGCCTCCTGCTGGCTGGATGTGAAGAACGTTTCCGGCCGCATGGAGTCCCTCGCCCTCCGGCTGCTGGAACTCGCCCGCGCCGAGCAACCGGGCGCCCTCGTGCGGCGGGTGACGGTGGATTTTCCCCCGCTGCTTGAGGCGATGTGGAAACGCCACGCAACCCAGGCCATGGAGCGGGACATTACCTTGGAGTGTAAAATTCCGGAGGGATTCACGCTACATGGTGATCCGGTGCTGCTCGAGATCATCGTCTCGAATCTTTGCGGAAACGCGGTCCAGCATGCCGCGACGCACTCGATCCTTTCCGTCACCGCCGGAGAGGACGGAACCGTCATATTCTCAAACGACGCACCCGACCTTTCGGTCGATGACCTACCGCATCTTTTCGAGCGATTCTGGAAAAAAGATGCCTCCCGGACCGACAGCCGTCGCCACGGTCTTGGTCTGGCCTTGGCAGCCGAAGCGGCGACCCTCTCGGGCGGCGGGCTGCGGGCGCGTTTCAGGGCAGATGACGGACGACTGGAGTTCATACTCGATCCGGGATAGGACACCCCGGCGGCGGACCGGAAATTTTTGCACGGAACGAAGGCGGTGATTGGCAAAGGCATTGCTTTCCGTCACACCCACGTCGCTTCCCTTTCCCGCCCCGCCGTGTCATTCCGCTGGCTGACTTTGCCGCTGCTTTTCCTGGCCGGATGCCGGAAGGAGGGGCCACGTCCCGTGCCCGTGATCGAGGCCTATGTCTGGCAATCTCCCGGCCGTCCGGAGGTCGCGGCGGCGATGCAGAAGGCCGCCGGCACCGTTGCCACCCTGCACGTGAAAGCGGCCGAATTCCGCTGGACCGGCCAGTCATTCACCGTCGAACGTCGGATGGACAAGCAACTGCCGGCCGCCGGATGCGGGCTGGTGGTGCGCATCGGTTCGTCCGCCTCGTCACTGGATTGGACCGCCGACCAGATCGCGCCGGTCGCGGAAGTCATCCGCGGACTCGCCGCGCTTTCACCGAAGGAAATCCAGTGTGACTACGATTGCCCGCAAAAGCACCTCGATCGCTACACCCGCCTGTTGGATGCACTGCAAAGAGCGGCCGGACCCGTGCCGGTGATCCCTACCGCGCTGCCATCGTGGATGGACGAGCCCGCCTTTCCGAAACTGATCGCCCGGCATCCCGGCTATGTGCTGCAGGTGCATTCGCTGCAACTGCCGAAGCAGGCCGGAGAGCCGGTCCTGATCTTCGATCCGCAAGCCGCCCGCGCCGCCACCGCCCGCGCGTCCAAATTCGGCGTGCCCTTCCGCATCGCCATGGCCACCTACGGCTGCGAAGTCTGGTTCGGCCCCGATGGAAAAGTCGCCCGCGTGATTTCTGAAGAAGCCGCACCCGATGGGAAAGCGCCCGCCTCCCGTGGCTTCTCGATGGCGGATCCCAACGAAAGTGCCCGCCTGGTGGGGGAATGGAACGCCACGCCACCACCCGGCCTGCAGGCGGTCATCTGGTACCGCCTCCCTGTCGAAGGCGACCAACGGAATTGGCCATGGGCGACCTTCGAACACGTCGTCCATGGAGAGGAACAGCCCTCAGATCTGCGCCTCGAAGCCATCGACCACGAAGGCGCGCGCGACCTTTTCATCGTGAACCGGGGGAACTTTCCCTCTCCCCTGCCCGCCCGGGTGGTCATCGGAAATGAAACGGTTTCCTCCGACGCCGTGGCGGGCTACACTGTGGAGCCTCACCACCATGGCCACGGCCTGCGCTTCCTCCGCCGCGATGGCCAGTGGCCTTGGCTCGATCCGGGCAAAAAAATTCCCATCGGTTGGCTGAGAACCAGCGACCCGAACCAACGTATTGATTGGACCTTCACCCAATGAACCACCGCGTTCTCTCCGGCCTGCCTCTCTGGCTGGCCATCATTTCCACCGCCTCCGCCTGCGGGCCGTTCTTTCCCGACACGGTGCTGGATCAGCCACAGGCGGCGCTCGACGTCCCGTCGCTCTCTTACACCCGTGAACTGCACCGGCTGACGGGAACACCGGTGCCGTCCGCCGATGAAAAGGCTGAATCCGAAAACGATCTGCTGGATCAAATCCCATTGGAACAGGAAGAACTGAGGGCTGAGTGGTCGGAGAAGGGAATCGCCGCCGAAAAAATCGAGCGCTGGCTGGACCAGTATGAGGAAGTCCGCAAGGCCCTCCTCGATGGCATCAATTCCGTAAAGCTGATGAACTTCCCCAATCGGCCGGGGAGTGATCTGCCGATGAAACCCCGACCGCTCGGGGCCGAGTATCCGACCGACGTGGCGGACTATGTCGAAGCCGCCCGATTGCATGCGATCGGAAAGACCGAGGAAGCACGGTCACTTTGGCGCGCGATTCTTGAACGTCCTGCAGCCGCGCGGCGCTTCCGTGGAACCTGGTCGGCCTGGATGCTGGCGAAGACCTCCAGCGATTTGCCGGAGTGCCTCGGATGGTACGAACGGGTGGAGCAGGAAGCGGCGGCGGGCGGCCACGATTGCCTGGCACTGGCCCCGGCAGCGAAAGCGTGGCGGGCACCCCGCGTCTCCGATCCCATCGAAGGTCTGCATCTTTCCTACGACGCTTTCCGAGCCGGGCGCGAACAAGCCGCCGCCGAGGTACGGGAGCTGTCCACCCACCTGCTGGACGATGGTGATTCGGTGATCCTCGCGAAGGCCGCCGCGGATCCGATTGTTCGCCCGTTGTTGAATCTTCAGCTCCATGCCAGCATGGACGGTCCACATTTTCGCAATGCGGTTGAGGCGGAGCCACTGCCACCAGGCCCCGCGCGCAGTTGGCTGAACGCCCTCGAAAATCATGCGCCACTGCCATTGGAAGGCGGAGCCCGCGTGGCATGGTCGCTCTATGCGAGTGGCCGTTTTGACGAGGCCCGCCATTGGCTCGATCTCTCCGTTTCCACCGAACCGCTGGCCCAGTGGCTGCAGGCAAAGTTCGACCTGCGGTACGGAAATATCCAAGCAGCCAATCTTCATCTGGCAGCCGCGATTCGCTCGATGTCAGCCAAGGATGACTGGCATCCCGGCAACCCGCCCGACGGCTTCGGCTGGGTGGACGACAATGGCAACGTCCGCGATGCCACCCAGGGCCGGCTGCTGGCGGACGCTGGCGTCGTCTCGCTAGCCCAGGGGGAATACCTCAAGGCCCTGGACTCCCTGCGCAAGGGTGGCTACGCGGAAGATGCCGCCTATGTCGCCGAATCCATCCTCTCCACCGACGAGCTGCTGGCGCACGTGAAAGACGTCGCTCCGCAGTGGACCGAAGTCCCTCCGGAAAAAGACGATCATGACGCGGAGGACCTCGTCCCGGTGGCCTCATCCGCATGGCTCGATCATGAGGCGGGAAATTTCGTCTGGAACGTCACCCCGGACAACCGCCTGCGCTACCAGCTCGCCCGCAGGCTGGCACGCGAGGGACGATTGGACGAAGCCGCAGGCTTCATGCCTCCGGCGTTGCAGCCGCTGTTCAACCACTACCGCAGCCTTGACAAAGCGCGCGCCTCCGGCGGCTTCACCGGTCCGGTGCTGGCAGCCATCGCCTGGCGTCAAGCCTGCATTCACCGCGAATGGGGCGCGGAACTTTTCGCCACCGACAGCACCCCGGACGGCTGGCTCTACGAGTGCAACTATCCGATGGATGACTTCTCCCAGTCGCGGGTCATGCGTGACGGATGGACCAAAACGTGGGACGATGAAGAAGCTCCGAAAAACGCTCCGGCCGAATTCCCCGATGACAGGGCTGTTCCACGGGTCACGGCAGAGGAGCTGACACGCGTCAGTGCCCACCGCCTACCTCACAATGAGCGCTTCCACTACCGCTACGTGGCGGCCGATCTCGCGTGGGTGGCCGCCCAGTCGCTGCCGGACAATCACCCGCAGCTCGCCGCCCTCTATAACACCGCCGGTCAATGGCTGGCCGCCCGCGATCCCAAGGCGGCCGATCGGTTTTACCAGGCGATCGTGAAGCGCTGCAAAGAAACCCCCGAAGGCCCGCTGGCCGACAAGAAGCGCTGGTTTCTCGATCTTGAGCGACCGGAGATCCCCGGCATCCCGCCCGAACTTCTGCCGCCGCCGGAGCCCGCCAAGATGGATCCCGAGCCCGCCGACGAATGATGCTCTTCAGCCGATGGTCCGCAGACCGTCGAAGATCTTGTGGGAAAAGTACCGCTCCATGCGATCCGGGAACACGGTCACAACCTTGCTGCCCGGTGCCACTTTCAGCACTTCGAGCGCCGCGGCGTAGTTGAGGCCTGAGCTGGGTCCAACCGGAAACCCCAGCGCCCAAAGCTGGCGGGTAAGATCGAGACAGAGGCGGTCGTCGATCTGCCACTCGCGCAGGTTGCCGGTATCGCCGCTGAGTTTCCAGGTCTCATAGATGGCGGATAGGCACTCGACCACGCCGGGAACGTCCGAGCTGAAAGCCAGGCTGCAGCATTCGGCATTCCCGCCGAAGACTTCGCCACAACGCGGAATCGCCGCGTGGGAGGAAACATTGCAGCCAGCATCGCGAAACGCCTCCCACAGCCCGCGCAGGGTCCCGCCGGTGCCGACACCGCTCACCACCGCGTCCACCGTGTGCCCTTCGATCTGGGAAAGAATCTCGGAGCCAGTGAAAAGCCGGTGCGCCTCGGTGTTGTCCGGGTTTTCAAACTGGCGGGCCTCGAACCAGCCATGCTCGGCAGCCGCCTCGCGGGCCGCAGTCAGGACCCTCGCCATGCCGCCCTCTACCCGGGCCACCTCGCCACCCAGGGCCTGGATCATCAGGCTCCGCTCGTTGGTGGCGGTGGCGGGGATGTAGGCCCGGAACTTGAATCCCATCTGCGCACAGGCCAGGGCGAGGGCGATGCTGGTCGAGCCGCTTGACGCTTCGACGACGGTGTCGCCTGGCTTGAGAGCGCCGCGACGGCGGGCTTTTTCGAGGATGTGGCGGGCAATGCGGTCCTTGGTCGAGCCACTGGGATTCAGGAACTCCAGCTTGCACCAGACCGGCCCAAGATTAGCATCCAATGTGACCGGCACCAGCGGAGTGGGTCCGGTGCGATGCAGAAAGGCCCCGGTGGGGACGGGAGGCGATGCCAAATTCATCCCCCATCCCAATACCTCCGACAGCGAGTCGCCAAGCGGGAATCGAGGAATAGCTTTCCGGGCAACTTGCCTAGGTAAACTGGTAGGTTCGATTTAGAAAGACCCTGGCCGGAGTTCACGTTACGCTCGGGTGATGACTTCCAAACTCCTTGCCTGTGCCCTGTGTCTCTCCACGTCGCTTTATGCAGCGGAAAAGCCGATCTTCAACGGCAAGGACCTCACTGGCTGGGAAGGTCAGCCCGGCTTCTGGTCGGTGAAGGACGGCTGCCTCACAGGCCAGACCACCGCCGAGAACAAGGTGAAGGAAAACACCTTCCTCATCTGGAAAGCCGGCGAGGTGTCCGACTTCCAGCTCACCTTCAAGTACCGCATCGTCGACAAGGACGGCGCCACCAATGGTTTCGGCAACAGCGGCGTGCAATATCGCAGCAAGGTCGTGAAGCCGGAATATTCCGTCGTCGCCGGCTATCAGGCGGATTTCGAAGTAGGCAAGACCTACAGCGGCATCCTCTATGAGGAAAAAGGCCGCGGCATTCTCGCCCAGCGCGGACAGAAAGTGGTGATCAACGAAGGCGACAAGCCGGACAAGCCGAAGATCGACGTCACCGGCGCGCTGGAAAAATCCGAAGAGATCCAGGCCGCGATCAAGCCGGGTGATTGGAACGAGTACCGCATCGTCGCCATCGGCGGCCACCTTCAGCATTTCATCAATGGCCACCAGACCGTGGACGTGACCGACAACACCGCCATCGGCGCGAAGTCGGGCGTGCTGGCCCTCCAACTCCATGCCGGCGATCCGATGATGGTCCAGTTCAAGGACCTGGTGCTCAAGACGAAGTGATCCATGCACTCTCCTCCCGCCTCCATGCCACGCATCCGCTTGATCGCTGCCCTGCTGTCTCTCGCGGGTGCCTGTTGGGGTGACGTTTCGGCAGCGCCGGTCGATCCGTCGCTGTCGCCGGTCCAGAGCATTTACGAGGAAGGTCATTTCGCTGAGCGCTATCGGATTCTCACCGATCTCGATGGCGACGGAGTGGACGATCTGCTGCTTTCCGAAGATATCCGCTCCGGTGGCACCATGGGCCAAAACTGGAAGGTGTATCTCAACCGCAGCGGTGCCTTCAAATCACTAGGCTCGATCACCGCCCACCTCGGGGCTATCGCCTTCGAGCCCGACAAGGCAAGACACGCCGCTCTGCCCGCGGAACGGCATTTCACACGAATCTGGGTCTACCTGCGCAGCAGCGGCAGTGAGGGTTCATTCGGGTATTACCGCATTGGTGAAAAAGCCGTCGGCAAACTCCAGAAACTCGATCTCTATCCGGGAGACGGAGGCACGGACATCGGCCGGGCCATCTACGCCGCGACCTTCACCAAGTCGGTCACGCCTTTCCGCGTGGAAACAAGCACCACCGACCCGGACGGCACGATTCACTGGACGGCCGTGCCATCTCCCTGAAGCAGGGCTTCAGCGCTCCAACAGAATCGTGTCCCCCAGCACCACCAGGTCGACGCGGCCCTTGAGGGTCTTGTCGAGGAATGGGGTGTTGCGGCTCTTCGATTTCATGAACCCGGTCGTGAAGGTCGTTTCGGCTTCGGGGTCGAAGAGGATCAGGTCGGCCGGTTTGCCTTCCTCGATCGGCACCGGCTCCAGGCCCATCATCCGACGCGGTTCGGCGGAGTAACGTTTCACCACCAGATCCCACCCGAATTTCCCGGTGGCGATGAAGTGGTGATAAAGTGAGACGAGCGCGGTATCGAGACCGGTGATGCCGTTCGGCGCGCTGATGAAGTCCTGCGACTTCTCAAACGGCGTGTGCGGCGCGTGGTCGGTGGCGATGAGATCGAACACACCGTCGATGAGCCCCTGCAGCAAGGCCTCGGTGTCGGCCTTGGTCCGGAGCGGCGGGTTCATCTTATAGTGCGTGTCGAAATCGCCGATGTCCTCCTCGGTGAAAAGCAGGTGATGCGGCGCCACTTCGCAAGTGACTTTCACATCGCCGCGTTCCTTCCACCAATGGATGGTCTCCATCCCGATCTTGCTGGAGACATGCTGGATGTGGATGTGCGCGCCTGCGGCGTGGGCGAGGCGGATGTCGCGGTCGATGATGATTTCCTCGGCACAGGCGGGCGTTCCCTTGATTCCGAGACGATAGGAAACGACGCCTTCATTCAGCGCACGCGGTCCGGCGATTTCCGGCACCTCGCAGTGGCTGGCGAAAAACATCCCGAACTCGCTGGCATACTGCATCGCCCGTAGCAGCACCGCCGGATCGGCCACGCTGTCGCCATCGTCGGTCAGCATTTTCACGCCAAGCGAACGCATGCCATCGATGCCCGCCAGCTCCTTGCCGGCGCGGTCCTTGGTGATGCAGCCGGAGGTGTAAACCGGGATCCGCGAATGCTTCGCGGCACTGTCGAGCACCATCCGCACCACCGGCGCGGAATCGATCGCGGGCTTCGTGTTCGGCATCATCACGATGCCGGTGATGCCACCATTGATCGCCGCCTCGGTGCCGGTCTGGATATTCTCCTTCGCCTCCTGCCCCGGCTCACGGAAATGGACGTGGGCATCGAACATCGCCGGCATGACGATGCGACCCCTGGCGTCGATTACCTTCGCCCCCGCCGGTGCCGTCAGGCCGGTGCCAATCGACTTGATGAGGCCATCCTCCACCAGCACATCGCCCTCGCGGAGCGCGGCGGAGTCTTCGGAAGCGATGCGGGCGTTGCGGATGAGGATCATGGGAGAATCAGGATGTCTACCCCCCACGCAAGGCTGCGGTCGGAGAGCGCACGCCCAATCGTGGAGGGAAGCCCCGGAATTACAAGAACCGGGACGGTCGAACACGGGATAAAATCAGGGACCTCGCCCTCAATCACACTTGAAATCATCCAACTTGATTGGACGATTTCGAGTAACGAGCGCCGCGAAAAGTGTGCGGACCAACCTGGAATTACCAGAGAATCAAAAGCCAGGAGGCCCCGATCTTGACCATTCTGCCAACTGGTATATTCGTATCCACATGACAAAGGTCCTCACAGTCCGGATCGATCAGGCCCTCCTGGAAAAGGCGGAAGCCAAGGCGACGATGCTCGGCGTGGATCGGAACAAGTATGTGGAATCCCTCATCGAAGGCGATCTTGCCCCAGCCTCCGATCGGAAAAACTCCGGCTTTGTTTCCACCGATCTTGCGGGAATCTACGGCGACGAAAGCCCTCCCTCGGCGACCAACGAAGAGGCGAGGAAACGCATGAGCAAACGCCGGTAGTCGTGAAGGAAATCGCCGATACCGGACTAATCGTGGCGTTACTGTTCCGCAATGACCGTTTCCATCCATGGGCGCTGGAGACCTTTCGGAAACACGCCCCCTTCCACACATGCGAGGCCGTGCCGGCCGAAGCGGCAAGCTTCTGCCCGAATCCGGTAGCGGTGCTCCAATTGGTGTCGCGGGACGACTTGATCGTTGATCCTGAATTTTCGCTCCCACGCGAGATGCCCCATCTCTCCGAGCTGGCAATCAAATATGCTGATCGACCGATGGATCTCGCGGACGCCTGCCTCGTCAGGATGAGCGAGCTGACCAGCCGCTGCCGGATCTGGACGGTGGATCGCAATGATTTTTCCACCTATCGCCGTCATGGCCGGCGGATGATCCCTTGCCAGTTTCCCGAGCCTATTTGATCACACCACATCCCCTCCCGGCTTCAGCCAGTAGAGCACGGCCATGCGGACGGCGATGCCGTTCTCAACCTGGTCGTTGATGAGGGTGCGTTGGTAATCCATCACCGCGTCGCACAGCTCCACGCCGCGGTTCACCGGGCCGGGGTGCATGATGTAGAGACCTTGGTCGGAAATGCGGCGCAGGCGTTCTTCGGTCACGCCGTAGAGGCGGTGATACTCGCGCAGGCTGGGGAAGTACTGGACGTCCTGGCGCTCCATCTGCACGCGCAGCAGATAGACCACATCCGGCTGCCACTTCATGGCCTCGTCGTAATTGGTGAAACGGGTCACGTTTTCCGGGCCGACGCGCGGCACCAGTGAACCGGGCCCGAGGTAGGCGACTTCCACGCCCAGCTTCTTGAGGATCGTGCTGGTCGAGCGGGCGACGCGGCTGTGAAGAATATCGCCCACGATGAGCACGCGCTTGCCGGCGGGATCGGGGAACTTTTCCTTGATGGTGAAGGCATCCAGCAGCGCCTGGGTCGGATGGGCGTGAGCGCCGTCACCGGCATTGATCACGCTGGCGCGGGTCAGTTTCGCGATGGCACCGGGCAATCCCGAGCGGCCGTGGCGCACGATGATGAAGTCGGTGCGCATCGCCTGCAGGGTCTCGATCGTCTCGCGAACCGACTCACCTTTGACCACCGAGGACTGGGCCACGGCGAAGTTCGTCACGTCCGCGGAGAGGCGCTTGGCGGCGACTTCAAAGGAGGACAGCGTGCGGGTGCTGGGCTCGTAGAAAAGGGTGAGCACCGATTTCCCCTTGAGCGCGGGGACCTTTTTGACCGACCGCGTGAAGAGTTCCTTGAATGGAACAGCCTGATCCAGGAGGTGGTCGATTTCCTCCCGTTCGAGCGACGCGATATCGAGCAGATCCTTACGAGGCATGGGCCGGATTGAGGTTCGGGAAATAGTGGAGCGCGGTGACGATGGAGGCGAACAGCCCGATCACCGCCATGAAGCCCGCGTGGTGGCGTGAGCGAGGCTTCTTGATCGCGATGTAAAGGGCAATCGGAAACGCACCGACCCCGCCCGCGAAGGCGAGCAAATAGCCAAGGACGAGCAGGACCGGGTGCGCGGAAATGTGCTTCAGGTGCTGGATCGCCGGGGGCACTTCCAGCGACTGCACGCCCATCGCCTCCCGCATCCGCATGGCCTCCAGCTCGCGCTCGCTGTGGCGGTGGGCGGCCAGCGCAGATGAATCCCGGGACACCGCCACCGGCTCGGCGGCGGGCTTTCGTTCGGAGCGCTTCAGCGAGCGCACCTTCTTCATCGCCGGAGCCGGCCTCGGCTCTTCCACTTCCTCGACCTTCTCCGGTTCGGGAGCAGGCGCGGGCGGCAGCGGAGACGGCATCCGCATCTCCTCGCGCAGTTTCGCGAGTTCCTCGGCTGACTTCTTCCGCGTGGGCAGGGCGCTCATGGCGATTCGTGTTGGACGATTTCGATCTGGTCCTTGCCGTCGGTGGTTTCCAGCGAAACGTGGACGTGGTCGAGCCGGTTCGTGTCCAGCTTCAGCCCCACGTAGTCCGGCTGGATCGGCATCTCGCGGTGGCCGCGGTCGATCAGCACCGCCAGCTCCACCTTCCCCGGCCGGCCGTAGTCGGAAAGGGCATCAAGAGCCGCCCGGATCGTGCGGCCGGTGAAAAGCACGTCGTCCACCAGGATGATGTGGGCGCCATCGACCGGAAACGAAATGTCGCTCTCCTGGAGCTTCGGGTTTTCGTGGAGGTGCTCGAAATCATCCCGATAAAGCGAAATGTCCAGCACGCCGAAGTCCAGCTCGCGGTCCTCCTCGGCCAGCAGGTTGCACAAGCGCTCGGCCACCTCGTCACCGCGGCTGCGGATGCCGATGAGGGCGATCGGTTGACCGGCGGTGCGCCCGCGGATCGCGGCGGCCAGGGTTTCGACGGCTTGCGCGATGTCGTCGGCGGAAAGAAGGCGGTTCATGAGTCGAAGTGCATGATGCCGATGTCGCGGCGGCGTTGCGAGCCGGGAAATGTCACCAAGTCGGTGGCGGCATGCGCCTTCGCCACCGCTTCCTCGCGGGTTTCGCCACCGGCCACCACCGCCAGCACCCGGCCGCCGTTGGTTTCCCAATCGCCGTCGCAAGTCTTGCGCGTCCCGGCGTGGTAAACGCGGGCGCCCTCGACAGTTTCCAGCCCGCTGATCCGGTCGCTGCTGCGGGAGCTTTCCGGATAACCCGCCGAGGCCAGGATCACGCAGACGCTCCAGCCTTCGCTGAAATGGATCAGCTCCGGCTTCAATTCACCCCGCGCCCCCGCCAGGCAGAAGCCCGCCAGATCCCCCGAAACCAGCGGCATCACCGCCTGGCACTCCGGATCGCCGAAGCGGCAGTTGTATTCGATCACCTTCGGCCCCGCCGCCGTCAGCATCAGCCCGAAGTAAAGGAAACCCCGATACGGCAGCCCATCGTGACGCAGGCCCAGCACCGTCGGCGACACGATCTCGCGCTCGATTTGTTCGAGCAGTTCCGCCCCGATCAACCGCCGGCTCGCCACCGCGCCCATTCCGCCGGTATTCGGACCCGCATCCCCTTCCCCGATCCGCTTGTAATCCCGCGCCGGGGTGAAAATCAAAAATCCATCATCCACGATCGCCGCAAAGATCGAAACCTCCGGCCCCACCAGGCACTCCTCCACCAGCATCCGGCCCTCGCCGAAACGCCGCTCCACCAGCACCTCCTGCAGGAAGGCCTCGGCGGACGCCTCATCCGGACAAACCGCCACCCCTTTTCCGGCCGCCAGTCCATCGAACTTCAGCACCGTCGGATAGACGCCGTTGATCGCCGCTCGCGCTTCCTCGATCGAGTCCACCACCGTCACCGCCGCCGTCGGAATCTTGTGGCGGAACAGGAATTCCTTCGCGAACTCCTTGCTCGCCTCAAGCTGGGCCGACTGTTTGTGCGGCCCCCAGCACGGGATCCCCGCCTTTTCACAAAGATTCGCCAGCCCCTCGTTCTTCACCAGGTAGCTCTCCTCCCCCGCCACGCAAAGGTCGATCCCATTGGCCGACATCCACTCCACCAGCGACTCCAACCCCTCCACCGGCACCGGCTGCGCCAGTTCGTGAATCGCATCGCTCCCCGGGAAACAGAATAGCTCCGGGCTCCCCGGAGATTCCGCCAATGCACGCACCAGCGCATGCTCACGCCCACCTTTTCCAACAACCAGAATTTTCATCCGCGCCGATTTTCCGGGAAACCAGCCACCGACGCAACCCCGGAAACACGAACGGCGGGACATCCATCCCCTCGTCGGGCAGTGATGAGGTAATGGAACACAGATCGACACCCGCTAGGAACTTCGGTGTGACTCCGATGAGGGAATACGCATACGTCCCAAAAACCTTGCGATGGCAACCTTTAATCATCATACTTTCGACCGGAGTAAACTCAGCTTCCTCTGACAACGGCAACAACCTTGCGGACCCTGCAAATCATGAATCCGATCATCATCCTGATTTTTCTGTTGGCACTTCCCGTCGCAACCGGGAAGGACATCATCACTATTGAGAAAAATTATTCGGTGGCTGAAAACCTCAATAACCAACTCGCTTGGAAAGTTGATGGCGACGTTTTCAAGTTCGAGCAAACCGACGGCGGCTGCCAACTCAAGAACAGCAAGGGCGAGGTGCTTAGAAATTGGGATGCCCCCCTGGTGGTATCAGGAGCGGTGATGAGCGAGAATGGCAAGGCACTGCTCGTCCGAATCATGACCTCCACAGGTTTCTATCACGGGATCACACGATTCGTATTGAACGACAAAATTTGGAAAATCGATGAGGTGATATCGAGTGAACACCCGGACATGAAAATCCGCGATCGATGGGTCCAGGAGCTGGGAGCCGTTGCTGATGACGGCATCACGGCAATACTGAATGTCGGCGAGGCCGATTCGGACAGGTCACCCTCGCGGCACGGTTACAGGATGTTCTACGGCTGGCAGACATGGGATCTTAGCAACACCAAATTGCTCGGGCGTGGTCTGAAAATGAGCAACGGAAAGAAGGACTGACAGGAATGGTACGGGATTAAGCCGCATTCCGTTGAAAAAAAGAAGCGCGGAAAACCCGGTTGGAACCGGTTAGAATTCGTGACTAAACAACCCCTCCTCGCCTCGCCGCCGCGACCTCGTAGCGTCGCCCCTACGCGGGCTTGGAGAATTGAGGGCGAAGGGCCGACCTATTCTCCGGTCGTGGCGGGAACGTCCGCGCTTCACCCCGCATAGGTCGGACTTTCAGCCCTCAATATCGGCGATGCCGATACCCTGGCCTTGCGGCCAGGGCTGGTATAGGGCGGGCCGTTGGCCCTTGGAGAGTCGAGTGCCATGGCATCTTCATAACGCAGGAACCCTGACAACGAGTCTACCGGGTTGTCGGAGGGGTCGGTGATCGTTTCCTCCGGGGGGGAGTCTTTTGGCGGTCAGTCACCGCAAACGGAGCCTGCGGAGACGATCCGAAAACGGAGCTTTCGGCTTGTATGTTCCTTTTGGCTGCCTGGTGCGCTACCCTGCCCATCAAGCATCCAACACGGACGACTGGCGTTAGCGCGCCAGCCGCCCT
>Ga0265327_10003218_pt1 | contig 15890 bp, 15 predicted proteins | sample 41621metaG_FD_202089 | JGI IMG/M metagenome (GOLD analysis project Ga0265327, IMG submission 202089) | Rhizosphere microbial communities from Carex aquatilis grown in University of Washington, Seatle, WA, United States - 4-16-21 metaG | ecosystem: Host-associated > Plants > Roots > Rhizosphere... | reverse complement strand
TGCAAAATTTCTTGTAATTCACTGTTCAATTTTAGCGGGAGTAATGGTCGCGCCATCTATTCTAAAGGGGTAATTTAAGACAGTACATTATCTAATATATTTCAACTTACTTGTACTAGCTATTTCACATGCACTAAAAACAGATGACGGAATACCCAACGGAGAAGAAAAAACATATGGCGTTCGTATATACAGATTAAAAGGAATGGACTGACAGCATAGAAAACGTGCTTGAATCTCAATCTCGTAAAAAAGATCTTGAATTTCGTGGAATTGGTTTTAAAAAATAGATTGGCAAAAAGAGCTTTTATTTCTAATCATAGATCATGCAATAACCAAGGCCGGGTAATACCGGCTTTTTTGTGGCTGAATTGTTGGCAATTGTTGTGATTGTTTTTTAGAAGGCTCCATGGAGAATTTCAGGCATAAAAAAAGACCTTCGATTGCTCGTAAGGCCTTGATTTGTATGGTGGCGATAGGTGGACTTGAACCACCGACCCCGGGGTTATGAATCACATGTTTAACAATACATTACTATAAATTCAATTACTTGCAAAGATCGCCCGGTCTTTACCTACTACAGTATTACTACACTCAACGCTGTTCAAATACTAACGTAGTGACAAAATTACTACAGTTCTTTTAAGCATGCCGTTACTTGGCCGGCACATTTCAACCTGATTTAGTAACAGTTATGCCGCTATTCTCCAGAACCCGATTTAACTTAATTGAGTAACACCACATGTTAGTCCTCTCATTATTTCCTGGCATTGGCCTTCTTGATCGCGGCTTTGAAGATCTCGGTTTTTGTGTTGTTCGTGGCCCTGATTTAATATGGGGTGGGGACATTAGAAAATTTACCGTTCCTGCCGGTCGATTTGACGGCATTATTGCCGGTCCGCCTTGCCAAGATTTCTCAAAAGCACGACGTTCGGCAAAAACCGGTAACGGTTCCGATATGATCGACGAGTTCAAACGAATTGTTTATGAGGCTAAGCCTACTTGGTGGCTGGCTGAAAACGTTCCCGGCGTACCTAACATCACCATCAATGGTTATTCGTGGCAACGTCTCGATTTAATGGCGTGTGATTTTGGATCGGAACAACGTCGATTAAGGCATGTGCAATTCGGTAGTAACGATTTAACCTTGCTGGCCATTGATAGACAGACCGGTAAACCCACTCAACCCACCGTACTGGCTAACGATGACCGGCCTATCCAAGAACTCGCAAGACTTCAAGGATTACCCCAAGACTTCGATATTCCCGCTTTCACCAAAGGCGCTTTAACGCGGGCTATTGGTAACGGCGTACCGTATGGCATGGCTAAAGCACTGGCTCAAGCCGTTATATCGCGGCAATCCGGCGTTACCTTATGTGCCTGTTCTTGTGGCCGGCGGGTAACGGGTAAACAGCACTATGCTGATGGCGCTTGCCGCAAACGTGCATTTGATAGACGTGTTACTGACCAGGTAAATAACACGTTCAATGCGTAACAAAAGGCGTGACATATACGGTAACGTTACCGGAAAGCGTCACGTTACTGACCAGGTAAACGCTACGGTCGATCAGTAACACTTAAGCGGCAATATCAACGTATTCAGCTATAGTTTTTCCTGTTGGCAGCTCTTCTCCGTCTTCGGCCATGCCTTCAAGGTGGAATACGATGGCTTCTTTCATTAGTTTCCTGGTTTCTTCTTCGGTTTCTGCCGCTGCTATACATCCTGGTATGTCTGGGCTATAAGCACAAAAACCGTTGTTGCTTTTTTCGATAATGATTAAGTATTTCATTTTTTTAAACCTGCTTGTTTTAAAATGCTGTTCAGAATATCAGGGTTCATAGCACGTTATAGCTGTTCAAATTGAGAATTAAATTATGATATGGCACATTTGAACTACAGCGCTGAAATCTTATTCGACTGTAAAACCTTCCGGCCATAAAAAGTAAGGCCCGTATTTTGAACTCATCTTAAATTCTGCGCCTGCTTCCTTACCTTTATTCGTTAGATACTGTTTATTATCTTTTTCCTCTAAATATCCTAAACTTATGAGTTTTTCAATCAGTTCCTTGCTTTTTATTCCCAGCTTTTGAGCAAGCTTGGATGACGTTAGTTTTTCCGGGCTTAGGCTTTCAGTTTTATTTTTATCGCCATTTGTCACTTTTTCTAACGAGATTCGCACCTCATCGCTAATTCGAATAATACGTTGCGCCTCTTCGTAAGCATCCTTGTATAACTCCGCTTCTTCCGATCTGCGGATTAGAACGCCCATTTCATTATTATTAACCTGACTGAACTCATAAAGATTTAGGCTTGTGACAATGCATAACTCTTCATTGAGATAGCATTTGGCATGTAAATTTTTACAAAAACTTGTTCGGATATAGGTGAGTTCCGTTAGCCAATTGATTTCTTCGGGTTGAAGCTCGCTTTTACCGTAGACAATACGCACATCGATTTTCATCCGGTTTTTGTCGGTTAAAAGCTCCTTCATTCTGTCGTTGAGCTTTAAAAAAGGGCTGATGAGTATCAGCCGGTCTTTAGCGTCTTTTATTAATTCTTCAAGGAAGTAATTTGTAGCGCTGGTGTTTAAAAACTTTGCCATATTGATTATTTACCTTAGTTCTAGTTTTGGTGTTTTTGAAGCGGCTAAATTGTTATTTGTTATCTGATTCTGCTCTGCAATAGCATATTTTTTAGCAAAATCCGCTCTTGCTCTGATGTAATCGTTAGCGCAATTGACCCGCATTTCATGATACTGGATGTTGTAACATTGAGACGGCTTCTTGTACTGGGCTTTGAATGCTTCGTTTTGTCGTAACTCCCTTGCGTTAATCTCTGCTCTTTGTTGTGCGGCCCTTATAGCGTCTTCTTCTCTTTTGGCTTGGCTTGCCCGTTGTTCTGATATTTGTTGTTGCTCTTGCTTTAAATTATCTAACTTCACTTCCGCTTGATAGGCTCTTAACTCCTTCTCTTGTTGAATAGGCATAAAGGGTTCTAGTATCGCTTGAACAAAGACTAATTTAATTGCCAGTGTTGCTAACCCTGCGAAAACTATTCCGAAGGTGACACCGAGCATAATTTTTATTATCGGGAATTCTCTTTTATTGGAACTGCTTAGGTCGGAGTTTACTTCTAAGTAGCGGTTACTATTTTCATTTTGTATTCTTGAGTTATTCCTTTCTCTTTGAATTGCTATTTCTTTATTCCATTTTATTTGTCTGTACTTTTCCATTATTTCTCCTCGGTCTTGATTAGCCTTTTTTTAAGTTAATGTGTTTTTTGTAAGCTACGGCTTACATGAGTTTCCATTACTTGAAATAACCTTTTGAACTGGTTATCACTTTAACCGTCCCACATTTCCATTTAGATAATGCCCTCCCTGCGGTTATGTACCCGTTTGCAGATTTTTTCTGGTTTCCTCTAAGTCTGGGCTAATTTGTCCTGCTTCGGGTAAAACGTTTCCTGTCATAACCCAATAAATTAATTCTGGTGCCACTACCTTTAATCCTTCGATATGGTCTTCATTAAGTCTAATTCTCTTATTTCTTAAGCTCGACCAATCACTTGCTTTTATCCCTGTTTTAGCCTCCAGTCCTGGATTTTTTAACTTAGTGTAATCTAAAGCTTTTATTGCTCTGTCTCTAATAGTTTCCATAAAAATACGTAAATATACGTTAAAACATGTTTACTATTACATGAAAACATGGAATAATTACACATAGTTTCAGCCAGTCCCAACCAGCCATAACCAGCCCAATAGGCTAAAAGGTGCAATCATGACCGAAGAGCAAGAAGTAGTCAAATCAGAACCCGGCGCCGTACCGGAAGCCCCTCAAGTGACCATTAACATGGACCTTAGCGTACCGTTAATGCATCCCACCAAATTTGCATCAAGCATAGGCCTGTCCCTGGGCGTCATTGGTGGCTGGATTGATCAAGGATACCTCCCCACCGTTAAAACCGGTCGTTATCAACTGATTAACTTAGCCTTGCTGACAGAAAACCTAAAAAAGGGGTACGTGTTATGAGTGCTACCTATCAAATCACCTCAACTCAAATTACAGGCTTTATTGCTTCTAATTTATCTCAGTTAGAAGAATTTTTAGCGGCTGATTTAGTGAAGCGCCGCGAGATATTTAGCTGTGATTTAGTGCGATATTTACACCAATTAACTTTTGCACAATTATAAATGTAATTGTGCAATGAGAAAGACAGGGTCTTAAACAGCCACAACAATACTCGCCTTGGGTGCCAGCGTAGCCACGCCATTCCTAAGATAAACTTTATCACCGACCGACATCCTGACCTTTGCAACCGCCTCAACTCGACCGTCCCGTGTCGCCAACACAACCGACAAACCATTCACTGCCGTAACCAAGGCAAGCCCATCCGCCCTGGGCGTTAACGCCGCCTTAATGATCGATAACGCATCACTACTCATAACGGTTGCCTCAGTTTGATATTAACACTCATCTCCAGACGAGGCTCAGCGCCTTCCGTAAACGCGATTGATATTGCTATGCCGGTTAACTTAGACCGCACACCCTTGACCGAGACTAAATCCGGCGACTCGCACAACTGCCCTAATCTCATGCCTTCCCGAAAAATCACCTCACCATCATGATCTATATACCGATGAGCATTCGCGTTCATTTCCGCGCGGCCACGCACGATCAACATATCATTCGACAATAACGGCGTAACGATGGGAGACCCCAGCCGTTTACCATTGCCCCGATAAACTTCAACGTCCACTACACCACTACCTCGCCTTTAATCAACACCAATATGTTGAAATCGACTTCACCGTTAACCGTGGCCGGAGATACCAGCGCTCCAATCATTGCTACGGCATTATACGTAATCGATAAAATACCGACTCCCGCCATCGGCACCGTAACTAATTTACCGTCTCCGCTAACAACCGGTGTGCCTAGATCGCGTCCGATCCATTTGTACGAGACAATATCGCCCTCAATAGGTACGCTTAGCGATGCCGCTGAAACATCTGCAAATTGCAACTCATCGGTATACAAAACCGTAGTCACCGAGCCATCAAAGCTCAACGTCCCAGCTGATGACGCAGCAGAAACCAACGTCACATTAGCTGATTTATAGACCAGCAAATACGCAGTTGTCCCAGGGATGAACGTATTTTTACCCAAATTAAGACCGCTCGGCCGACTATCGACTTCCGCCGATAAATGCGCGTTCGCCGCCGACTCAGGGTTAGTAAACTTCACAGTGATTGTTGCAGTTGTCGTCATTTTGCATCCACTAATAAAAATTGCACATCTTCATACAGACTCGACGATACCTGCCAATCTGTCGTCTGCACTGTATATGAAACAGCAGCCAAACTATAACCATCCGCCACCGCTGCCGTCGCGGTCGTTCCAGATACAGCAATCGCACCGAGATCGGTATGCTGCCAAACTCGGCTAATTAGCGCTTTAGCCGGGTATTTCAACGACGCTTTACCGGCTACAAATTCAATCACCTCGAACTCCGTCCGCTCGATGACACCCAAGGCGACGATAACAGTTTCAGGAGCGCCGGTATGGACTAAACTAACAGGCCGTTGCGGAGCCAGATAGGCCCGGATCAACGCCTTGCGGCTATCGATTGGGTCCATAATCACTTCCAACTTATCGGTATTAGCCACCGACGTGCTATTGCTAATCATGACGCGATTAAAGCCTTTAGCTGGCGCATCGGTAGAACCGACACTAACCCAGTCGCTATCATCGAAATAATGATCCACCGTTGCTGTAGCGTAATCCGGAATATTGACAGGATCACGTAGACGGCAGTTGATATCGCCGTTAGGCAGACTTTCAATGATCCCGCCAACCGCCTCCACAATTGCGCGAGCAGCTTGCAGCGGTGTAACGCCTGCCATGCTCAACGCCCCGGCCGGGATCATCCAGCGCGGCAAATGCCACTGCACGTCAGTATTTAGGATATCCTCAACTGCTTTATGCGCTCCAACCGCAGCCGCGTAATGAATAGTCGTTTCATTGGCGAAAGGGGCATCTTTAAAGCCCAGCGGTGAAATAGCGCTGACCGTATACTGCTCCACACCCAGAGAACGCCTGATGGTGCGGCTATCAACACGGAGCGAAAAAACCTCGCCCAGGATTTCCATTTCTATGACGTGGCCGACTTTAGTGCGCGCATAACTGTCTCGACTGGATAAGACAAATTCACCCATCCAGACCGATTGACCTTCGTCGCAGCTAATATGTGCTGACGTGAAACTAACAGGGGATAATTTAACCACCTTCGGTCCTCAGTATAAACGTCGCAACCTGCACCCGGCTAACGAGATCGGCCAGCAGGTTGTACGGTAAATCAACGCGGGCAGCTATCTTTGACTGCTCATCTAAGTCATAGATCAGCTCAGTACGCGCTGAAACAGGCGTGTACAACGCGTAATTGAATTCACAACGGTTAGATAGCAGAGTCCATTGACCGTAAAGAAGGTCAACGCGATTAGACAGCGATACGGTTGGCAGCAAATCATAAGCTAAATCACAGCGACCTTGAACGGCATCCGCATAAACCAGATGACATTGAGCTTGAATAACATCCGAGTAAACCAGCTCGCAACGTGCCGACAGAACCGCGTCGCCATACGCCAGCGCAACGCGAGACTGGACGCTATCGGCATAAACCAACTCGCATCGAGCTTGAACCGCATCGCCGTGAACTAAGTCACTCCGTGAACAAACGCCATCGCCATAGGCCAAATCACATCGACCTTGAACGGCATCCGCGTAAACCAGATGACATTGAGCTTGAATAACATCCGAGTAAATCAGCTCGCAGCGTGCCGATAGAACCGCGTCGCCATAGGCCAGAGAGACGCGAGACTGGATGCTGTCGGTATAAACCAGATCGCATCGAGCTTGAACCGCATCGCCGTGAACTAAGTCACTCCGTGAACAAACGCCATCGCCATAGGCCAAATCACATCGAACGTGGATAGCATCGGCGTAGACTAATTCGACACGAGATTGAATCAACTATTTTACTCCCAATGATCAGCTAACCAGGACTGACTACGCGCTCTCGCCGCGAATCGCTATAGCGCCCACATTTCCCGCCAAACTGCCGGAACCGGCGGGAATACACTGCCTAACCAGCAATGGCAAACTCGCTTGGCTCGTATTAAACGTCACTGTTTCTCCAGCCATAAAACTTTCCGCCCATGTCGCCGCTTGAATAGAAAAATAGGGTGTCGACGTAGCAGGATTTATCGCTTCATAATATGCTGAAACCGATCCAGTCCCAGACAAAGCACCAACGGTAGCACCCGCCACCGTAAAAGTATTCGCGTCGGTAAAAGTAATCGTCCATGATTCATCGATCGAGCCTAGGCTAGGCACTGATATATTACCCGGGACCGCCTGAAAAATTGTTCCATGCGCAGTATTTGTACTCAAACTATCAAAACTGCCCGCAACCGTATCGATCGTAAATACTGCGCTCACAATAGTTTCGTCCGATAAATAATCTTCAACCAGGACCGAACCCGCAAAGGTCAGCGTCGCCGTATCACCATCAAACTCCACTGCCGTCAACACCACAAAATCCTCAGTGCCCGCCCCACCGCCGGGCGGAATATTTGAAATACGGATCGTCATGCCTGGCCTAAACGGCGGATAAGGGAAATTGGCATAGTCAGCATGCTCACATGTCACAGTAACAGTATCATCACCTGCACTCGCATCATTACATAACAAACCTATACCGTATAACAAACCTTCATCTTGCTCGTCCTCAGTGCCGTTAGCTGTCACATTGTCACCCTGAAACAATAGATAATCATCCCCCTGAGTCTGCTTATCCATGTAAATCATCACATTATTGAGAGCGACAGTATCAGCCGAATCAACATGCCAAAACACTTTGCGCCAGCGTACCAAGCCATTTAACCGTTGCGCCGCCGTTGCATCGGGTAACAGATTATTTTTAACACCCGATACAACTTCACTATAAGCCATCCGCCCGCCGTTTTGCGCCGGAACCGTATCGGAGACCAGCACACTGGGACGGAGTTTTAAATTGCTATTTTGTAATGTCATGGTTTTTCTCAAATAGTGATTAAATTAAGAGTAATGCGGCACAGATCATCCGGGCCGGGATTAGCGATTTGCCGAATCGGTTCGGCGGTAAACGCATTGTTTTCGTGGTGGCGGAACATCACATTAAACGACTCGCCGCGCAGCACCAGCGGCATGACCAGCCCTGCTTGCTCCGCGGCGGCTTGCAATAACAGCACAGTCTCGCGAGTGACAAAAGCGCCGTCGTCCCAAGAGCGCAGGCTAATTGGCAAGCCTTTACTGCGGCTTACAGCGACAATATGCGGCGCAGTGTCTAGTGTCGTTTTCAACGACTGAAGTACGCGCGGAGCGAACTCGTCCAGCCATTGCATATCGTTGGGAAGAGTGATGGTATTTAGGGCGGTCGTCATGCTAAGTTAATTATTCCAAATAACATCAGGAGCCGTAGCTAATGCAGGTCCAAATTGTTTTAATGTATTACTAATCGTCCACGTTCTACCAAAGTCGCCAGAAACACTCACAAAGTCTGATTCACCAACCAGCTCATAGTAATACCCAGGAAATGCCTTGCGGGTACGTTTATGAATGACTGTGCGCTCAATGACCTCTACAGCATCAAGACCCCAAGCGTCAAGCTCACGCCTATGCCCCAAAGTAAATGCGGCGGTGTTGCTTGAAATATCGAAGTCATCAGCACCGACAGACTCATTGAGTGGCCCTGCGTTTAAACAGGCTAACGTAGCGCTGTTGATAGGTTCTGCCTTCCAGACTAGATAACGGTAGTTTGCTGCGGTAGAGCCATCAATGTTTACCCTAGACAGCCAAATACTGCCTAGGTTTCTAAAGCTAATACCCTCAATGAAGTCTGGCACAACACTCGCCGTAGGGCCTGTCGCGGAGTATCCGGGTGTATTCGTCACGAAAGGACCGAGGGGGGTGTAGTTAGGGGCTGCTTTTAGCATGCCGCTGATCACTATAGCGTCATTACTCAAGCTCACATGAGATGAAGCACTTACGGACAGTCCTTCGGAATCGCTGTAATTAACAGTTACATCTTCTACAACAGGCAGGGGAAAGGTCCCCTGTATACAGTCAGGTATCTCGTCCGACCAAAGGCTCCATATATCCACCGGTATAGAGGCGTAGGAAGTCTGCGTGGTCGATTTCACACCAATAAAGTTCGAAGTTGCAGGGTTAGTCTGGAACGAATGTTTTGATATCCGCGCAGGGTCGACATGAGATCCATCCCAAACTAAGAACGTCCGTTCATGTTTAAATGTGGAATCTTGATAATATTTTACGCGGACGATACCTATGCCCAGCAAAGAATGGGCGGGCGCTGCTTGGTACTGAAACGACTCATGCAAACTCAAATACCCTGGCGGTCCATACCCCGGTGGCGTGCTGCCAAACATATCCGCCGGAACCTCGAAATCATAGACGCCGTATTGAGTCCTAACTCGCTGCACTTGATCTGCCAGCTTATAGAGCGTGCCAATAGCGTAGGCTGTAATGAAATGATAAACATCAACGGTGCCGCTTTCGTCACACGTAGCTCCCAACTCCGGAAATTCTACCGTCGCGCGTTGATCCGACAATGCCCCCGTCATCTGATCAGACCAGTCCACATGCATCTCAATCACTTGCCCGTCGGGCAAGTACACCCAGCGATATACGGTAAACGAAAACGACGACTGAATCGCCGTAAAGTTGGCGGCCACATCCGCAGGAACCTCTATAAACTGACCGTCAGGCACATCGATATAAGGGATAAAATCCGCCGCAATCGATACCAGATTACTGGCTTCAACCTGAATGCTCGGCCGCATCGGCAAGGTCGTATAAACCTGCTGCGTGTACCCGCCGCCCGCAGGAAAAGACATCAGCCAATTTTCGATAAAATTGAAATTGATGTGCACAGCGCCTAACCGGTAAAACGCACGCCAATCAAGCGGCGACGGCGCTTGCGCAGGTGCGAAGGCAATACTGAGCTGAGTAGTCGGCCCTGTCGCCTGTGTGGTGTTGCTGCCCGCAGCAACATTACCGCTCAACTGAGACTGAACAACTACCTGAAATTTAGCCTCCGCAGCGCTAAGAGACGGGCTTGTTGCGCCACCCAGCAAACAATTTTGATAGGCCGAATTGGCGGTATTAGTGATAGCGTCGGTACGTTGCGTCGCATAATCAGCCGCATAGCCGTTAAACGGCTCCGTCCAAATACCTGAATTCCAATAAGCTTGCTCGGCCCAGTACGCTTGCTGCGCTTGAGTAAACGGCACTACCCAGGCCGTGGCCTCTGCTGAGTCGTAAGCCGCTGTAGCGGTCGCCAGCTCACGGGTCAAATCGCAGGTTTGGAATTTGATTAATGCAGTCACTTGCTCAGTCATTAGCTTGCCCTGGCTAAACTGCGCAATTCAACGGCTAAATCCCGCGCTAGACTGCGGCTGGTTTGAACTGGGATCGCTTTAGGGCCGAAATGGAACACTAGATTAATCGTGTCCATTTGAGGAGTCGGCATATTGGCCGGAGCGGCGGCAGGCGAATTAGCGATAGGGCCGCCGGTCGCGTAGTTTTGTAATCGTGGAAATTCACGGTTATTGACGGCGTTCATGAACGCGTCGCCGTAATAGCTCACCGCAGCCTCTTTCATCATGAATTCGCCGTTGCTGCCCATGATCGGCACCTCGTCGGAGGTGCCGGTTCCGGGGCCTGAGATAGCGCCGGTTACGCGGCGAAAACCAGGGCCGGACACCGGGCCGCCGGTGGCCATAAACCGAATCGGGCCACCGTTGGCATGTTGCTGAATTTCTTGTACATAGACAGTATGGGTGCTGGAAGTGGGCTGCTTGATCTGATTGATGTCGTTAAAGACTTCCGTAAAATCCGGATTCACTTTATGCACGGCTTCAGTAGGCGCTGATAATTTAGCGTCAACATCAGCTTTTAATCTATCCAGCTCAGTTGATGCTGTCGTCGTGTTTAAACCGAGTCCAACAGCATTTAAAAGATCGTTTGCTTTAACTTCAAACTCGCTAATTTGCTCATTGGCTTTTTCAGTATTAATGTCCGGCGATACGTACTCTATCTTCGCAAGCTGTTCCCTTAGTTCACTGCTCATTCGCGCGTACTTGTCCCTAAACTCATCAATTTTAGCCCGCGCCTTTTCCACGTCTGCATCTATAACGATAGGAGCCGTATTCTTTAGCCCGTCAAGCTCCCCTTTAGCCCCGATAATTTTTGTAGACAATGGATTACCATCCGCATCCAGCCGGGTAATCGTATTTTTGCTGCTCAGCCCTTCCAGCTCCGCCTTCGTTTTTAGTATCGTTGTTGAAAGAGGATTGCCATCAGCATCCAAGCGGGTAATCGTATTTTTAGGGATAGCCGCCACCTGATCGCTCAGCGCCGCGACCTTGCCCGACGCGTCAGCCGCATCGACCTGGATTTGCTGAGGCTCTTTCGTCTTAGCGATTTCCGCCAGCATCCGATTCATCTCCGCCTCGGCCTCGGCGGTCAGAATCGTTAATTTGCGTGGCTGCGTCGCGGCGGTGACCGCCTGACCAACATCCCCCGCTTTCTTAACCGCATCATCCGCGTTGACCTTGACCGTGTGCGGTTCAGACAACGCCTTATCAAGCGGCTCAGTGACCTTATTAATCTCTTCATTGCGAATTTGTTCAAAGGCAATTGCAGCCGGAACCGAAACGTTGGCATTCTTCAATCGCTGAGTAAGCTCGGCAACTTCTTTATCCGCATTAGCCGGATCGGCCTTGATCTTTACCGCCAGCTCTTTCGCAGCCAGCAACGCCTTGAGCTTCTCAATGTCTTTCAACGCCTCGTCAGCACCGAGCTTTAGTTTTATATCGCTTTTTTTACTAACCTGATCCTGTATACCCTGAATCATATCTTTCAGCGCCGACAGCTTCTTCTTGGTGCCGTCGATATCGCCAAAGAAGCCATCCGCCGCCCCTTGCAGCTTTTCTTGTCGTTGTGCGGCGGTTGCATCCAGGCTTTCTAGTATTTTCTGATAGAGCGTTGCGGTTTCTATATGCCTACGCTCCTGGGCTTCCTGCTCCTCGGCTTGTTTTCTCTGCGCTTCAATAACTTTTTCATGAGCTGCCGCCACCTTATCAGCCGCAGCATCAATCCGCTTGGCTTGGGCAGCCATCCGTTTCTCGTCCGCGTTGCCTCCGGCAAACGAGTATTCAGCCACTTTATCGGCGCTGGCCTTCGCTTTGGCTTCCGCCTCCATTGCCCTTTTGACCGCCTTATCGCTGGCATCTTTCAGTACCCGATCATGCGAATCAGCCAGTCGCAACGCCTCCTCCTCCGTTTTTCTAGCGGCATCCAGTTCCCCGTGCCTGCGCAAAGAATCAGCTTGCGCGAGTTTTTCATAGATTTGATTATGCTCATCCGCATAAGCTGCTTCATCGCTTAAGGTTTTCCGTTGCGATTCGCGGATTTTATCCTCGATAGAGGTTTGGATATTCAGCCGGTACTCATCGGTGGCTTTGATTTCCGCGAGCAAACGATGCTCTTCATCGATCATGGTGCTGATGGAGGACTGATACGCATCAACCACGGTTTGCAGCGCGGCTATCCGTGCCTCAGCGCCATCCTTCTCTAATTGCTCGATGTTGCCGCCCGCGTTTCGAGTCAGCTCAATCGCCGTCCCGTAGGTCTCATTCCAGACCCGCTCCAAGTCGGTTTTAGTGTTTTCGGCGGCGGCTGTTTTATCACGCTCCGCATCGCGAAACGCTTGAGCTGTAGCATCAATCTCAACTTCTTCATTAGCCGCGTTGATCTTAATCGCGTCTAATTGCTGCTTCAGTTCCGTATCGATGGCTTGCGTCGAGTCCTCAAAGCTTTTAGTGATCGCCTTGGCCGCTTCATCATACGGCTTATGCGTTTTTCCGGCTGAATCCTTGGCCGTTTCGATTAACTCATTGGCATGTTGAATTGCGGCTTTTTTGGCGCTGGCCAGCGCAGTATCAACGCCTTGCGCTAAGGCGTTAGCGGCTTCGGGTATCGTGTTCAGCGATTGCCGTAATTGATAAGCTTCAAATGACGAATCGCTGGATTTTTTAGCCAGCTGTTCGAATTTGGATTCATAGGCGTTTAACAACTTCAAGTCGTCATTGACCGCCTCGCTGCCGATTAAACCGGCCTCCAGTTGTTTTTTCAGCGGATCGACGCGCTGGTGGATTTCGGCAATTTTGGCTTTAGTGGCCACCAGCTCCGCGTTGAGTTCTTCAGCCGATAATTTCGAGCTATCGAAGTTGATAATGTCCTCGTTTTTCTTCGCGGTCAGGGCGTCTTTGCGCTGCTTTAAAACATCCAGATTTTGCTCTAAATTATCGATTTGCTTGTTAATTTCCATGACGCCATGGAAGCCGACCGTCCAAATCCTGGACCAGCCTAGGTCACTGATCTTTTGCTCAAGCCCATCAATGCCCGCATTGGTTTTGCTCAGATCGATATCGATTTCAGCGCCGGACAAATCTTTAACTTCGGTATGCATCAACGCCAACGCATCCGCCAGCGCCTTGGACTTGACCGCCGCTTTTTCTTCCGCCCCGGTTAGTTTTTGCACACCTTCATACAGCGCATAAAAACCCAGTACGGCAACGCCCAGCGGCCCGCCGACCAGCCGGGATAACCCGGCACCGGCTTCACCCAGCGCTCGGCCCAATCCACCGTTCGCACCGGCCGCCAGCGCCGATGTTTCAGCCAGGCGTGTGTTTGCCCGCGCCACGGTATCCGTTGCCGCTGCTAATCGCTGACGAGCGGCGGCCAGTTCGTTTTCAGCGATAGCTTCTTCATTGGCGATAAAGGTCAGCGCTTCCTCTGCCTCCGCCCGCACCAGCTGCGCTTCGGTCAGCCGCACTGTTTCAGCGCGCAACATGGCTACGACACTCGCAGACCGCACCGTTGCCGACAACGAGGCAATCGTCGCTTCAGTTGATGCTATTGTCGCTTCAGCCGCTGCCAACTTGGCTTGAGCCGCCGCTCGGTCCGACTCCATCAACCTTCTGGTTGCAACCAGCTCGCGCTCTCGGGCTTGCGCGGCCGCAGTAGAGGCGGCAAGCTCGGCACTCGCCATTTCCGCCAACGCCCGCCTTTCGGCTAACGCGGCATTGCCCAGTGCGGCACGGGCATCCGCTGCACGAATGTCGGCCCCTAATTGTGCCTCTGTAGCAACCCGTAAGGCATTCTGCGCAGCGGTTAATTCAACAGCGGCCGCCGTCTCCCGCTCAGCCAGCACAATTAACCGACTCTCCGCCGCCGATAATTCCCACTGCGTAAAAATCAGTCGTTCATTGGCGCTGGCTAATGCATTTGCCCGAAACGCGGATGACGCCGTCGATTCCAACTGGGCGATAGTCGCTTCCGTCGACGCAATGGTCGCTTCCGCGACGGCGAGTTTAGCCGCCGCTTCTTCTTTGGCGACCGCAATGGCCGATTGGGCCGCCGTGGCCTCAGCGATACGGGCTGTGGCTACAGTTGCTGACGAGGCCAACGCGGCTTCTGTAGCGGCTAAATTAGCCGCCATCGCCTCGCCTGACGCTTGGGCGGCAATAGCCGACGCTTCCGCCGCCGATGCGCCCGCTGCTCTAGCCGCACTACCGGCGGCACTTGCCGCTTGCTCGGCCGTTGCCCCGGCGGCCGTCGCGGCCTGTCCCGCAGCAGCTCCGGCGATTACACTGGCTTGAACCGATGTTGCGCCCGCCACTGTCGCGGCGCGTGACGCGGCTATACCGGCTGCGGCAGCGGCTTCGGCGGCTGCTTCTGCGGTGACAGCCCCACGGGCTATGGCCGCTGTTGCCGCCTCTGCGCCGACTGAAAGACTGGCGGCAGTCGCTGCCGCCGCTCGTTGGGTATTAATTGCGGCTTGAACGCCGACAATCTCGGTCGCGCGGAGTTCGGCCCTGGCCAGCACTAAGGCATCGGCAAAATCCGCCAATCCCGCAAATTTACGGGCCGCAAAAATCCCGATAATGACTTGGCCCGAGGTGACCGCCGTATTAATAAAGGTATTCAGATGCTCGGTAACATAACCAATGCCGTCGGCTATATTTTGAGTAGCAGCCTTGGCGTCCTTCGATTTACCGATATAAAGCAAAAACTGATTTTCGAGCTGTTGCCACGCGCCGGCAACCGTTTGCGGCAGTAGCGCGTATTCCGCCGCCAACTTGTCTTTTTGCGAGAGTAACGCGGCAATCACTCGGTCCGAAGTCAACTCACCCGCTTCCGCCATTTTGCGCAATGCCGAAATCGGTACGCCCAGACCGTCAGCCAAGGCTTGCGCGAGGCGTGGGCCTTGCTCCATGACCGAGTTGAACTCTTCGCCACGGAAAACGCCACTGGCAATCGATTGAGTAAACTGCTGAATAGCAGCCCCCGCTTCCGCAGTTGTCGCGCCGGAGATTTTAAACGCGCGAGTGACCGCTTCGGTCGCATCGAACGCCATTTTTTGGCTGCCGCCCAACGCCTTAATGCCGATCTGCATCTTAGCGTACAGCGCAACCACCATATCCAGCGCCGTTCTGGAGCGCTGCGCGATATTAAACAACTCGCTTTGAGCGCTGTTGTATTCCTGTGTTGATGATGTCGAGAGTTTGATGCGCGCTGATAGATTTGAAAATTTGTCCGACAGGACGACTAACTTTTCCAGACCTTCTTTGATGGCGATAAAACTAAACAGCCCGATCAGCAGCTGCTTAACGCGGCCTATCTCCTGGCCGATGCCGCCGACATGCTGACGGGCATTATCCAGCCCACGACTAGCCTCGTCTTGCAGACGTAAAATGATGCGAGCG
>Ga0265327_10003217_pt1 | contig 15896 bp, 14 predicted proteins | sample 41621metaG_FD_202089 | JGI IMG/M metagenome (GOLD analysis project Ga0265327, IMG submission 202089) | Rhizosphere microbial communities from Carex aquatilis grown in University of Washington, Seatle, WA, United States - 4-16-21 metaG | ecosystem: Host-associated > Plants > Roots > Rhizosphere... | reverse complement strand
TTGCAGGGCAATTTTGGTAGTTCGGGTTATTTTTTGGGTATGATGTTTTGTAATTAAAAGGGAGAAAGCAATGTTCGAAATTATGGATGCACAACTTCAGGATGCAGTGATCAAAGTGATAGGCGTAGGCGGCTGCGGCGGCAATGCGGTAGATCACATGATCGAGCAAGGCGTGCAAGGCGTGGAGTTCATCGTCATCAACACCGATGCCCAAGCGCTCAAGCGCAACAAGGCACGTACCCAGATTCAGATCGGCGCAAATATCACCAAAGGACTGGGCGCGGGAGCGATTCCCGATGTCGGACGCGCCGCTGCCGAAGAAGACCGCGCCAGCATCGCTGAAATGATCAGTGGTGCCAACATGGTGTTCATCACCGCCGGCATGGGCGGCGGCACTGGCACGGGCGCTGCGCCCGTAGTGGCTCAAGTCGCCAAAGAACTGGGCATCCTCACCGTGGCCGTAGTCACCAAGCCGTTCGCTCACGAAGGCAAGCGCATGCGCCTGGCGCAGACCGGTATCGAAGCGCTGACCCAGCACGTCGATTCGCTGATCATCGTGCCGAACGAAAAACTGATGACCGTGCTGGGCGAAGACACTACCTTGCTGGAAGCCTTCCGTTCCTCCAACAGCGTGTTGCAAGGCGCGGTAGCGGGTATCGCCGAAGTCATCAACGTGCCTGGACTGGTGAACGTAGACTTCGCCGACGTGCGCACACTGATGTCGGAAAACGGCATGGCGATGATGGGCTCGGCTTCCGCCTCCGGCCCGAATCGCGCCAAGATCGCCGCCGAAAGCGCCATGTCCAGCCCCTTGCTGGAAGACGTGAATCTGGCCGGTGCGCGCGGCGTGCTGGTGAACATCAGCTCCAACAGCAGCCTCACGCTGAAGGAATACCGCGAAGTGACCAACAGCGTGCAGTTCGCCATCGAAGATGCCACCGTAATCGTAGGTTCAGTATTCGACGAAAGTATGGGCGACGAGTTGCGCGTGACCATCGTGGCGACCGGACTCGGCTTGCCAGCGGAACGCAAACAGGCCAAACCAGTGCTGGCCTACGAAGAACAAAAACGCACCGGCACGCACGACGAACCGATGTCCATGGTCAATTACAAGGAACTCGAAATGCCCGCCGTGATCCGCACCGGACGCCACCGCGAAGCGGCGGTCAAAGCGTTGGAGAGCTCGGGCATGGATATGCTGGACATCCCGTCGTTCCTGCGCAAACAGGCGGACTAAGAAACAGGCATGGGGCTGGAACAGCCGAGGGCGGAGGCACTTTGCCCTCGCACCTCAGTCTCCGACTCCGCCTGTGTTAAACTGGGCTCCTGCAAATTTGATTTGATGTGACATGGTTAAGCAACGCACACTGAAGAACCCGGTACAAGCGACGGGAGTCGGGCTGCACACCGGCGAGCGAGTCGATCTGGTTCTGCGCCCCGCGCCCGCCAACAGCGGAATTGTGTTTCGCCGCGTGGATGTCTCCCCGGCGGTGACCATCCGCGCCGAAGCGCATGCGGTGAAAGACACCCGCCTTTCCACCTGCCTGGAACAGGACGGTGTGCGCGTGTCGACCATCGAGCATCTGATGTCCGCTTTCGCCGGACTGGGCGTGGACAACGCCATCGTCGAACTGAGCAGCGCGGAAGTGCCGATCATGGACGGCAGCGCCGGCACGTTCATCTTCCTGTTGCAATCTGCCGGCATCGTTGAGCAGTCTGCCGCCAAGCAATTCATTCGCATCAAGAAGAGCGTCGAACTCAAGGATGGAGACAAGTGGGTACGCTTCGAACCATTCAACGGTTACAAGCTGGGCTTCACCATCAATTTTGCCCACCCCGTGTTTGCCAACACCAAACAGAACGTGACCATAGACCTAGGCGAGCACTCCTACATCAAGGAAGTCAGCCGCGCCCGCACCTTCGGCTTCATGCAAGATGTCGAGGCCATGCGCGCGCAGGGCTTAGCGCTGGGCGGCAATCTGGACAACGCCATCGTGATGGATGAATACCGCGTCATCAACCCCGACGGCCTGCGCTTCGAAGACGAGTTCGTCAAACACAAAGTGCTGGATGCCATCGGCGACCTGTACCTGCTCGGTCACCCGCTGATCGGCGCCTTCTCCGGCTACAAGTCCGGACACGCCCTCAACAACGCTTTGCTGCGCGCGCTGCTGGCCGACAGCGAGGCATGGGAATTTGTCACGTTCGACAAGACCGAAGAAGCGCCCGCGTTCCTGCAACTTCAATTGCAAGCGGCGTAACACACGCTCGTTCAACGCGCGGCATCTGCGCCGCATACCGCGCCATCCGCAAGGGAATACACCATGCTTATCTTGCGTCTGCTGCTCGTCCTTTCCGCACTCGCCATCATTTTGACCGGAGGCATGTACGTATTCACCCGCAACCGCCGCTATCTCGGCCTTGCCTGGCAGATCGTGCGCTTCGTAGTGTTTGCAATACTGATATTCGCCGCACTGTTTGTGCTGGAGCGGTATGTGTTGATCGGGTGGAAAATTCTGCTGTAATACAAGCTTGACTGCGGTGTTTGCAGATCAAATTGAGAATGCTGCTGGATCGGATGAAGATATGGTGGCTCGGGGCGGAATCGAACCACCGACACAAGGATTTTCAATCCTCTGCTCTACCGACTGAGCTACCGAGCCATATCATTTGAAACGCTGCGTCGCTGATGTAGCCAACGCGAAGGCGCGCATTATAGCGGCAATAGGGATTAATGCAAATCGAAGGCGTTTTAATTGACCGCCGAGTTTCGGGTAGAATGCGCGATTCGATTTCTGACTTGTTGAGGCCTAAACCATGTATATGATCGCTCCCAGTATTCTTTCCGCCAACTTCGCCCGGCTCGGTGAGGAAGTTGATAACGTGCTCGCCTCCGGCGCAGACATCGTACATTTCGACGTAATGGACAACCATTACGTGCCCAACCTGACCATCGGCCCGCTGGTGTGCGAAGCGTTGCGCAAGCATGGCGTGACTGCGCCGATTGACGCGCACTTGATGGTCAAGCCAGTGGATCGCATCATTCCTGATTTTGCCAAGGCGGGCGCAACTTACATCACCTTCCATCCGGAAGCATCCGAACACATCGACCGCACCATCGGCCTGATCAAGGAGAATGGCTGCAAGGCCGGACTGGTGTTCAATCCCGCCACGCCGCTGGACGTACTGGAATACACACTGCCCAAGCTGGACATGGTGCTGCTGATGTCGGTGAACCCCGGTTTCGGCGGACAGAAGTTCATTCCCCATGTGCTGGACAAGGCGCGCAAGGTGCGCAAGATGATAGCCGCGGGCGGCTATACCTGCCGTCTGGAAATCGACGGCGGCGTCGGCCCGGCCAACATCAAAGAAGTGGCTGAAGCAGGCGTAGATACCTTCGTCGCTGGTTCCGCCGTGTTCGGCAAGCGCAACGAGAACGACAAGAATCGCTATGACACCATCATCGGCGAATTGCGCGCCGAATTGGCCAAAGTCGGCAAGTAATGTCGCAGGCGATTTTCCCGCTGCACATATCGGCGATCCTGCTCGACCTCGACGGCACGCTGTTGCACAGCGCGCCGGAACTGGCTGAAGCCGCCAACCGCATGCTGCGCGACATGGGCCGTCCCGCCGTGTCGCAAGACTTGCTGATGAGCTACATAGGCAACGGCGTGTCCTGGCTGGTGAAGCGGGCGTTGACCGGCGACATGCATGCCGAGCCGGATGCCGCGCTGTACGAGCAGGCCATGCCGATCTTCGACCAGCATTACAAAGTACTGCTGACCAGCCTGCCCTACGATGGGGTAATCGCCGGACTGGATGCGATGAAGGCCGCAGGTTATCGCCTAGGCTGCATCACCAATAAATCGGCACGCTATACCGAACCGCTACTGGTCAATTCGGGGCTGGCGGATTATTTCGAGATCGTGGTTTCCGGCGACACGCTGCCGGAAAAAAAACCGCACCCTATGCCGTTGCTGCACGCTGCGAAATTCTTAGGCGCAGCGCCGGAACAAACGCTGATGATAGGCGACTCGCGCCATGATGTGACGGCCGCACGCGCTGCGGGCTGCCCGGTGTTCTGCGTTCCTTACGGTTATAATCACGGCAAGCCGGTGGACGATCTCGATGTGGATGCAGTGATCGCCGCCCTGCCGGAAACACTGAAGCTGATCGAACGCATTAAATAATGAGCAACCTCCTGTACCCAAAAATGCTAGCCAATTGGCGATGGCACTGAAGCCATGTAGGTCGGGTTTTAACCCGACATAAATTGCTGTCGGGTTAAAACCCGACCTACACAACACAGGAGGCTTTCCATGCTGTCACCCATCACCGAACAAGAATTTAAGCAACTGGCCGAGCAAGGCTACAACCGCATCCCGCTGGTAGCGGAAACTTTTGCCGACCTCGACACGCCGCTGTCGCTGTATCTCAAGCTCGCCAATAAACCTTTTTCCTACCTGCTGGAATCGGTGCAGGGCGGTGAGCGCTTCGGGCGCTATTCTTTCATCGGCCTGCCCGCCGACACGCGCATCACGGTACGCGGCAAAGCTATAACGGTTACCCAACCTGACGGTGAAACCACACACACTGCGGACAACCCGTTGGACTTCATTCAGGACTATCAGTCGCGCTTCAAGGTCGCGCCGTTGCCCGGCCTGCCGCGCTTTACCGGCGGACTGGCGGGCTACTTCGGCTACGACACGGTGCGCTATATCGAACCGCGCCTAGCATCCGTTCAGAAACCGGATGTGCTCGGCACGCCCGACATCTTGCTGATGCTTACCGAGCAGCTGGCGGTGGTAGATAATTTATCCGGCAAGCTCACCTTCATCGTGTATGCAAACCCGGCGCAGGAAGAAGCTTATAAGCGTGCGCTCCAGCGCTTGGATGCTTTGCAGCGCACGCTGCGCCAACCGGTAAAAATCCCCGAAGCGCCGCAACTGCGCAGCTACGAAGCCAAGTCCGAATTCGGCGAAGAAGCATTCAAAGCCGCCGTGGAAAAAGCCAAGCGCTACATCTTCGACGGCGACATCATGCAGGTGGTGCTATCGCAGCGTATGGTGCAGCCCTTCCCGGCTTCGCCGCTGTCGTTGTATCGCGCGCTGCGCAGTGTCAATCCCTCGCCCTACATGTTCTATTACGACATGGGCGACCACCATGTGGTCGGCGCGTCGCCGGAAATACTGGTTCGGCTGGAACATGATCCCGCTGAAACCGACAATGCACAGAACCAGCCGAATAGCGACTCCTCCCGCACCAGCGGGCTACGCCCCACCGTGTCGGAGTCGCGCCTGTCAGGCGGCACCGTCACCGTGCGCCCCATCGCCGGTACACGCCCGCGCGGCAAGACGCCGCAACAGGATGCGGATCTGGCCGAGGAGCTATTGGCCGACCCGAAAGAGCTGGCCGAGCACCTGATGCTGATCGATCTTGGTCGCAACGACATCGGCCGCGTTGCCGAATACGGCACAGTGAAGCTCACCGAGAAGATGGTGATCGAACGCTACTCGCACGTGATGCACATCGTCTCCAATGTTGATGCAAAACTCAAACCCGGATTGCATGCGATTGATGTATTAAAAGCCACCTTTCCCGCCGGTACGGTAAGCGGTGCCGCCAAAGTGCGCGCGATGGAAATCATCGACGAACTGGAGCCGAGCAAGCGCGGCATTTACGCGGGTGCAGTGGGTTATCTGGGGTTTAACGGCGATATGGATCTGGCCATCGCCTTGCGCACTGCGGTAGTGAAAAACGACACCCTGTTCGTGCAAGCGGGCGCGGGCATCGTGGCCGACTCGGTACCACAAAGCGAATGGACGGAAACGCAGAACAAAGCGCGCGCCGTGCTACGTGCGGCGGAAATGGTGCTGGAAGGGCTGGATGCAAAAGTGCATCGCTAACCTTGAACGTCTTGCTGTTGCCTAGGAAAGTTGCGGCTGAACCGGCGCTCTAGCTCAAACGTTCTCGAGCAACTTCAATGCCGTTTGTGAGAGCAAAGCCACATCCAGGGTACCGATACATTGTTCTGCCATGTCGATCCCGTTAAGGACGATGGGGCGTTCGCTTTCGGTAATTTCCCATACTTCGGTTTCATCGCCTTTTCTTCTCACGGCCAGCAGCGTCTCGATGGCCGCATCCAGTGTTTCGATAGCGAGCGGAAGTTTGGTCTGGTGTTCTTCAAGCGAGGCGCGGACAACGGAAATGGCAGCCGCCAGACGACCAAAGGCTACAACGTTAAACTGTCCGAGGCAGGCGGCTTGATACGCGGCGTGCATGTCCATCGCATACATGTCCTTCAGACCGCGAGTCACGGGAACCCGGAGGGGATTTCTTTTTTTCATTTTAGTTTTTGGCATGCTTCCCCGATTATAAATTGTCCGCCCCAATTTGGTACAGTCGCATATTACCCAAAAATTAACGCTCCCTCATGCCGAGATGAAAGGCGCGAATTAATGTCCCCAGCAAGATCGCCGACCGCTTATTTGCCATCCAGAAAATTGGTGATCCGCGCAAATTCCATTACCCCAAGATTTTCTGCCCGCAACTGTGCATTAATTTCCAGCCTCTCGAAATCCGCCTCGTGCAAATAAGCGCGCAGCGTATTGCGCAACGTCTTGCGCCGCTGTCCAAACGCAGCGGCTACTATCTCCGCAAATAATGCTTCGTTATGCACAACGATCTCGCTGGGCGGCAACGGAATCATACGCACGATGGCGGAATCCACCTTGGGCGCGGGACGAAAGGATTGCGGCGGCACGTCGAGCAATTTTTCCATGTAAAAACGGTATTGCAGCATCACCGACAAACGCCCGTAGGCGGGCGTGGAAGGCTCGGCCACCATGCGCTCCACCACCTCGTCCTGCAACATGAAATGCATGTCGGTGATGTGCGCGGCGTAATCGGAAAAGTGAAACAACAGCGGCGAGGAAATGTTGTAGGGCAGATTACCCACGATGCGCAGCGGCGCAGGTAGCGTGGCGAGATCGAACTTCAACGCGTCGCCTTCGTGGATGACGAGCTTGTCTTGCGGGTAGTCGGTCTTCAAACGCGCGATGATGTCGCGGTCGATCTCCACTACGTGCAGCAGATTTAATTTTTTCAGCAAGGGACGCGTCAGCGCGCCGAGTCCGGGGCCGATTTCCACCATGATATCGGCGGGTTCGGGGCGAATGGCGCGGATGATGTCGGCAATGATCTGTTCATCAACCAGAAAATTCTGGCCAAAACGCTTTTTGACTTGATGACTCATTTCATCAATCTCAAAAAGTGCTTCAGTGCAGGCTCATGCGCGCAGCGCGTGATGTCGGAGCTAAATTTTTCTTTGGCTTTATGCATCATGCCATTGCTCCTGCTGCACCATCTCCGCCGCCATCCTGATTGCTTCCAGCAAACTACCGGTATCGGCCTTGCCCGTTCCCGCCAGCTCCAACGCCGTGCCGTGATCGACCGAAGTGCGAATGATGGGCAGGCCCAGCGTCACGTTTACGCCGTGGCCGAAACTGGCGTGTTTCAGCACCGGCAGCCCCTGATCGTGGTACATCGCCAGCACGCAGTCGCATTGCGCCAGACGCTGCGGCGTAAACAGCGTGTCGGCGGGCAACGGCGCACTGACATTGATGCCTTGTGCGCGCAACTTGTCCAGCACGGGGATCATCACTTCGATTTCTTCGCGTCCGAGATAGCCGCCTTCGCCTGCGTGAGGGTTCAAACCTGCCACCAGAATGCGCGCTTGCGCGATGCCCAGTCGCCGCGCGAAATCGTGCTGGATGATACGCAGCACGCTCTCCAATATTTCAGCCGTGATCGCGTCCGGCACTTCGCGCAAGGCGAGGTGGGTGGTCGCCAATGCCACGCGCATGCCGCCGCCCACCAGCATCATCACCACGTGTGCGGTGCCGGTCTGCTCGGCGAGAAACTCGGTGTGTCCGGTGAATGCGATGCCCGCATCGTTGATGACGCCCTTGTGTATGGGAGCCGTAACCATACCGCCGAACTCGCCTGACTGGCAGCCTTGCAGCGCGCGACTCAACAGCTCGAGCACGTAAGAGCTGTTAGCTGGATTCAGCGAGCCTGCCTGCACCGCTTGCACCAGCGGCACATGCAGCACGCGCAATTGCCCCGCAGGTAACGCTGCGGTGTGCTGCGCGTCATAGTCGTGCAATTGCACTTTCAATCCGAGTTGCGCGGCACGCTGTTGCAGCAACGCCTTGTCGGCCAGCACCACCAGCGTTTGCGCGTGCGCGGCCTGCGCCAGTTGCAGACACAAATCGGGACCAATGCCCGCAGGTTCGCCGGAGGTGATCGCCAACACCGGCAGCATCACGGGTTTGAGATTTTCACGTTTGTCCTTTCTCCCGCTTGCGGGAGAGAGTTAGAGAGAGGGGGTGAGTCATCGGTTAATTCTTTTGCTCTAAGTGGTATTCGACATAAGCGCGGTCGCGCAATTGGCGCAGCCAATCCTGATAGGCTTCTTCGGATTTGAAGCCGCGTATCGCCATGCGCGCCTGCTGCTTTTTCTGCTCTATACTCACGTCGGCGTTGCGGCGTTCTATCACTTGAATCAGGTGCCAGCCGAAGCCGGATTGCACGGCGTTGCTGAGTTGGCCAGGTTGCAGCGCATCCATCGCCGCCTCAAATTCGGGCACCGTGTCGCCGGGTGAAATCCAGCCCAGATCGCCGCCCTGCGCGGAGCTGCCGTCCTCGGAATAATGTTTGGCCTGCTCCGCGAAATCTGCGCCGCCTTCGATGCGTTGCCTGATCTCCAGCAAACGGCTTTGAGCCTCGTTCTCCGGCACCAGTTCGCTGGTCTTGATCAGGATGTGGCGCGCATGGGTCTGGGTGATCACCACCGCAGCATCCTTGCTGCGCTTGTCGATCAACTTGAGGATGTGAAAGCCGTTCGGGCTGCGCAACACCGGGCTGACTTCGCCGGGATGCATTTTTTGCAGCGCATCCAGAAACAGCGCCGGAATACGATCCGCCGGACGCAGCCCTAAGTTGCCGCCCTGCAATGCGTCCTTGGCATCGGAAAATTCCGCCGCCACTTGCGCGAATTCGACGTTATCCTGCAAGCGTGCCAGCGCCTGTTCCGCGCGCTGGCGGCTGGCCTGAATTTTGTCTGCGCTGGCCTGCTCCGGCACCAGCACTAGAATGTGCGCCAACTGATATTCCTCCCCCTTGCCCGCTTGTTTGGCTTGGGTGGCAAGGTAGTTATCCACCTCGCCATCGCTGATCACCAGTTTGCTGTCCACTTCGCGTTCGCGCAAACGGGTGGCGGCAATTTCGTTGCGGATTTCCTCGCGGAATTTTTTGAAATCCACGCCATCCTGCTCCACTCTGGCGCGAAATTCGGCCAAGGTGGCGAATTTATTTTCCTGCGCGATGCGCTGCAATGTCTTATCCAGTTGCGTATCATCAATGTGTACGCCGGTTTCCTTGGCGAACTGCGCTTGCAGCATGTCGATTATCATGCGTTCCAGAATTTGCTTTTCCAGCACTTCCGCAGCGGGCAGCGAGGTGCCTTGCTTCTGCAATTCCTTCACCACAATAGCGAGGCGACTATCAAGTTCGTGGCGGGTGATCACATCATCGTTCACCACCGCGACGATGCGGTCTATCGGCGCGATCTGTTTTTGCGCATCCACCGCATAAGCGCTGGCCGTACAAGCCAACCATAACAACAACACCCGCATCATCTTGTCATGCAACATATCCGGCTTCCCTGATCCATTAAGTTATCGGGTGGCACAAGCCATCCTGTGTAAAACCCCGCGATGTTGGCTTGATCGTTATTGCAAACCTTGAACCGGTTTGTCGCGGGATGCAGCATTCGATTTTGTATAGCCGGGAACGCTCTGGCTCAACAGCGTCAAAGGATCCGCCCCCACGGCCACCAGATCATTCAACTCCAACTGGATGAAAACACCCGTGGATGACTGTTGCGTCGCCGTGGCAAAACGTTGCGCTACCAGACGTACCGCCCAACAGCTTTGATTATACTCAAGCCCGCCCAGCGCCTCCAGAATCCTTCCGTCCTGCAAGGAATAATTCCAGCGCCCCACCCCGTGCCAGCGTGCCGACAACGGCCATTGCGTGGACAAATCCATCTGCCGCAAACTGTTGCGCGTAAAACGGTAGCCGAGGTTGAGCACCTTACCTTTTTCCGGCTGATAACGCGCCGCCGCGCTGAATTTCTCGCTATGCAACTGGTTGGGGTTGTACTGGAAAGTGCTGTCCAGCGACCAGGCGCGCGTCATCTGACCGGACGCCGCCAGCAAAATGTCCGACTTGTTGGTGGAAGCCGTGGGTGCCACCAGATTCACCTGCGGCGCAATCGCGCTGAAGCGCTCGCCGATGGCCACGCGCAGCCGCTCCGCGCCGCTATCCGGTTCGAGCAGGCGCGAGGTCACGCCCAGCGTGATCTGGTTGGCATCGCCGATGCGGTCGCTACCAAAAAAACGGTTCTCGGTGAATATCTGGGCAAAGCTGAAGTCGGCCTGCGCCGAGTCGTAATTCGGCAACAGATTTTGGTTGCGGTAAGGGATGTACACGTAATAGGCACGCGGTTCCAACGTCTGCACAAAATCCTGCCCGGACACATTCGTGTCGCGCTCCATAGTCACGCCGCTGTCCAAGCTGAAGATCGGCACAACACGCGAAGTGTCGGGCAGGTTGTTGTTAGCGCCCATCTTGTAGTACGTGCTGTGCAATCCGAATTTCGGCGTCAGGTAAAACGCGGGCTTGGCGATCAACGGGTAACTCGCGTTGGGGTACAACACCAAGCGCTGCCCGTTGGGCAAAGTGGGATGGCGGAAATCCACGAACTCGCCGGCAAATGTCACGTTAGTCCTGCCCAGCGAGCGCTGTGCTCCTACGCTGATCTGCGGCAGGCGATTGTATGGCGCCACCACCGGTGCGGCAGGATCCTGCAAGGTCTGAAAACTCTGCACCCGGGTAGCGGCATGCCACCAACCGCTGCCATAAGACAGCAAACCTTCGCGCAACAAGTTGGCCTGCGAAGTGCCGCTTACCGCATCGGATAAATCGCGGAAATAGGCATCGTCCGAAACGCGGTTGAAGTTCAGTGCGCCGCTCAAGCCATGACCGAAATTCTGAGTATGATTCAAAGCCAGCCGCGAACGGGTGCGGTCGGCGAGCCGGTCGCCGGGCAGCACATCCAGATTCGCCGTGCCGGAATAGGTCGGCTCCAGATAACGCAACTCATTGTTGAGCAAAATGCCGCGCTTGGTCATGATGCGCGGCGACAGCGTGGCATCGAGGTTGGGCGCGATATTCCAGTAATAGGGCAGGCTCAGATCGCTGCCGCCGCTGACCGTATTGCCGAACACCGGACCGAGGAAACCGGACTTGCGCTGGTCGTTCAGCGCGAAGTCCATCCACGGCGTATACAGGATTGGAACGCCCATGAATTCGACCCGAGCGCCGTGTGCGGTTCCCACCTGACTGTTGCGATCAATTTCCAGTTCACGCACTTTCAGCAGCCAGTCATCCTGACCCGCCGGACACGTGGTGTAAGAGGCATCGTGAAGAATATAGTCCTGCCTGCTGGCCAGATGCAGACTGTCCGCCTGTCCGCGCGCATGCGTATCCCCGAGCTGGAACACCGGCTTGGGCATATCACCGACGCCTCGATCCAGATTGAAATTGAGGTGCGGACTCCAGATCACATTATTGTCCTGCTCCACCCGCACCGCACCGTCTGCCGACACGTCCTTGCTATCCTGCAAATACAACATGCGGTCGGCATAGATCGCCTGCCCGTGCTTGCGCAACTCGACCTCGCCGATAGCCTCGATCCGCCCGTCTTTCCCGCCTTCCATCCGCTGCGCCGAAATGAAGATCGGCGTTTCCGCCTGACTTTCCGGCGCATTAATGAAAGTGCGATCCAATTGCAAGTGCGGATCGGCCTCATCCCCGGCGCAGGCGGGCTGAGCAAGAGCACAGAGCAAAAGAAACGCGATGGAACAAAGACGAAAGCGCATGGTGCTGGGCAGGCAAATTTAAGGTGTTAAAATCCCGCGTATTGTAGACTAAAGCCCTCTCGCAACCTAACTCATCAAGAACCCGCCATGCAACGCTTACAGCAACTTACCGAATGGCTGCACAGCCAATTCCCCGACGCCCCGTTTGAACTCGCCCCCGCCTCCGCCGACGCCAGCTTCCGCCGCTACTTTCGCGCCACCTTCGCCGACGGCCAAACGCGCGTCGTAATGGACGCGCCGCCGCAACTTGAAAACTGTCGCCCGTTCCTGCACATCGGCAAACTGTTCGAGGATGCGGGAACGCACGTGCCGCATGTGTATGCGCAGAATCTGGAGCAAGGATTTTTGCTGCTGTCCGATCTGGGCAACACCACCTATCTGCAAGCATTGACGCCAGACACGGCAAAAAAATTATATGGCGACGCCACCGATGCGCTGATTAAAATACAACTCGCTTCGCGCGAAAATGAATTGCCGCCTTACGATGAAACGCTATTGCGGCGCGAACTGAACCTATTCCCCGAGTGGTATATCGCCAAGCATTTGCAGATCACGCTGAGCGAAAAGCAGCGCGCAAAACTGGAAGAAGTGTTCCGGCGCATTCTCGCCAACAACCTCGCGCAACCGCGCGTGTACGTGCACCGCGACTACCACTCCAGAAACCTGATGCTGACCGAACCCTCGCCCGGCATCCTCGATTTTCAGGACGCGGTATACGGCCCCATCACCTACGATCTCGCCTCGCTGTTCAAGGACGCGTACATCCGCTGGGAGGAAGCGCAGATCATGGACTGGCTGATCCGCTACTGGGAAAAAGCGCGCAAGGCCGGACTGCCGGTGCATGCAGATTTCGGCGAGTTCTACCGCGACTACGAATGGATGGGCGTGCAGCGCCACATCAAGGTGCTGGGCATCTTCGCACGCTTGTACCACCGCGACGGCAAGGAAGGCTACCTTAAGGACATGCCGCTGGTGTTTGAATACCTGTACCGCGCCAGCGCGCGCTACGTAGACCTCAAGCCATTGCAAGTCTTGCTGGAAGAGCTGCATCCCAAGCTAATTCAAGAGGGTTACACCTTTTAACGCCATGCGCGCCATGATCCTCGCCGCCGGACGCGGAGAAAGAATGCGCCCGCTCACCGACCACACGCCCAAGCCCTTGTTGCAAGTCGGCGGCAAGCCGCTCATCGTGTGGCATATCGAACGACTGGTGAGCGCGGGCATCACCGATCTGGTGATCAACCACGCTCACCTCGGCGCACAGATTGAGAGTGCGCTAGGCGACGGCAATCGCTATGGCGCATATATCCGTTATTCGCCGGAACATCCATCTGCGTTGGAGACTGCAGGCGGCATCGCCCACGCTTTGCACCTGCTGGGCGACGAGCCGTTTGCTGTCGTCAACGGCGACATTTATTGCGACTACGATTTCGCGCAGCTACCGAAACAGGCTGCCGCACTGCGAGCCAACGGCGATGCCGCACACCTCGTTCTGATCAACAATCCGGCTCATAATCCCAATGGCGATTTCGGCTTGCATTATGGCCGGGTGACAGATAGCGCACCCAAGCTGACTTTCAGCGGCATCGGCCTCTACCAACCTTCCTTGTTCACACATCTCGCACGCGGCACCAAAGCCCCGCTCGCCCCGTTGCTGCGCGAACAAATCGCGCAAGGAAAAATCAGCGGCGAACATCACACCGGCCTCTGGGTGGATGTCGGCACGCCGCAACGCTTGGAACAACTCGACAACGAATTGCGCGCAACGCACAATACAATCCATGTATAACACTCGTAGGAGCGGGCCCTGCCCGCGACAGAAATTTATCGCGGGCAGGGCCCGCTCCTACACCTCATAAAACCATGCCCAATATCTCCGTCTATCAGCAACGCCGCGCCCGCCTTATCGCCCAGATGGGGCGCGGCATCGCCGTGATCCAAACCGCAGCGGAAGCGCTGCGTAACGGCGATGCGCACTACCCCTACCGCTACGACAGCCACTTCCATTACCTCACCGGCTTCGACGAACCGGAGGCGGTGTTGGTACTAATCGCGGGAGATGTGCCGCAAGCGATTTTGTTCTGCCGCGAAAAAAATCTGGAGCGCGAAATCTGGGACGGCTACCGCCACGGCCCCGACGCGGCAAAAGAAAAATTCGGTTTCGATGCCGCCTTCCCCATCGCGCAACTGGACGACAGGCTGGTCGAACTGATGGGCAACCAGCCCGCACTGTTTCACCCGCTCGGCCACGATGCCGCGTGGGATGCACGCCTGCTCGGCCTGCGCGCGCGCGTGCAGGAAAAAGTGCGTAGCGGCATCAGCGCGCCGAATGAAATTCACGACGTGCGCGTGCCGCTGGACGAGATGCGCTTGATCAAAGACAGCGACGAAATTGCCACCCTGCGCCGCGCCGCCAACATCTCCAGCGCCGCACACATGCGCGCCATGCGCGCGACCAAACCCGGCATGATGGAATACGAAATCGAAGCGGAACTACTGCACGAATTTCGCAGAAGCGGCGCACAATCTCCGGCCTATACCAGCATCGTCGCGGGCGGCGCGAATGCCTGCGTGCTGCATTACGTCGGCAATAACGCGCAACTAAAAGATGGCGAGTTGCTGCTGATCGATGCCGCTTGCGAACTCGACGGCTACGCCGCCGACATCACGCGCACTTTCCCAATAAATGGAAAATTCAGCGCCGCGCAAAAGGACGTGTACGAAATGGTGCTGGCCGCGCAATACGCCGCCATCGCCGCCTCGCGTCCCGGCAATCACTGGAACGACCCGCACGAAGCCGCGCTACGGGTGATCGCGCAAGGCCTGATCGATTTGAAATTATGCAGCGGCAGCTTGGATGAAGTGTTAGAGAAAGAAAGTTACAAACCGTTTTACATGCACCGCACCGGCCACTGGCTGGGCATGGACGTACATGATGTCGGCGCATACAAAATCGCAGGCGCGTGGCGCACGCTGCAACCCGGCATGGTATTCACCGTCGAACCCGGCTGCTACATCCGCCCGGCGGACGATGTGCCGCAGGAACTATGGAACATCGGCGTGCGCATCGAAGACAACGTGGTCATCACCGAGCAAGGCTGCGAAGTACTGACCGAAGCCGCGCCGAAGACGGTGGCGGCGATTGAAGCTCTGATGCAGAGTTGATGGCAGACACGCGAAAGGAGCCACCGAATGATTTCAAAAAACATACCGACTATAGGCGATCAGTCTTTCGAGGACTTGAAACAGTCCAACGACCACGAAGCCGAATTCTGGAGCGCGCGCGACCTACAACCGTTGCTGGGCTATTCCCAATGGCGGCGTTTTGAAGCCGCCATCGAGCGCGCCATAACATCTTGTGAGCAATCAGGAAACAATCCGCACAACCATTTTGCCGACGCCGGCAAAATGGTCGGACTTGGGTCAGGTAGCGAACGCAAAGTTGACGACTACCAGCTCTCCCGTTTCGCCTGCTACTTAATCGCCCAGAACGGCGACCCGCGCAAACCGGAAATCGCTTACGCGCAGAAATATTTTGCCATCCAAGCACGCAAACAAGAACTCAGCGAACAGCTCGCCGCCGACCAAGAGCGGCTCGATCTGCGCAAACAAACCTCGGAAGAATTCAAGGCGCTTTCCGGCGCAGCCAGACAAGCAGGCGTACAGGACAAAATGTTCGGCGTATTCCACGATGCTGGCTACAAGGGGCTGTACGGTGGGCTAGGCGGGGAAGCAATCAAGACAAAAAAGAACATCCCTGCCAAAGAACAATTACTAGATCGTATGAACGCCACCGAACTGGCCGCCAACCAGTTCCGCATGACTCAGACGCGCGACAAGCTGGAACGCGAAAGAATCAGCAACCAGCAGCAGGCCATCCGCACACAC
>Ga0265327_10003216_pt1 | contig 15900 bp, 15 predicted proteins | sample 41621metaG_FD_202089 | JGI IMG/M metagenome (GOLD analysis project Ga0265327, IMG submission 202089) | Rhizosphere microbial communities from Carex aquatilis grown in University of Washington, Seatle, WA, United States - 4-16-21 metaG | ecosystem: Host-associated > Plants > Roots > Rhizosphere... | reverse complement strand
CCCAGCCGGCGATGCGCCCGGTCTCGTCGAGGCCGGCCGTGAGCTGTACCACGCTGGCCGAGCCGAACGGCGACATCGACATCTCGTCCTCGCGCATCCACTGCACCCGCACCGGCAGGCCGATGCGGGTGGCGACGAAGGCGGCGTCGAAGGCAGCGTCGTCGGCGCCGTTGTGGCCGTAGCAGCCGGCGCCCGGCGCATGGATCACCTCCACCGTCGAGGCCTCGCGTCCGAGCGCGGCGGCGATCTGGTCACGCAGCGGATAGACGCCCTGCGTGTGCGACCAGACGCGCAGCTGCCCGCCGCGCGGATCGGCCAGCGCGCAGGCCGGGCCGATCGACGCGTGCGCCAGGTAGGGGCGAGAGTAGGTGGCGCTGTAGGTCTGGAGCCCCGAGCCGGGCGTGCCAGCCTCATGCACGCGCCGCGTGCTGGCGGGCAGGCCTTGCAGCAGCGTGACCGTGTCCTGGCCCGCATGCGGATCGGGCATGGCATCGAAGTCGAGCAGCTTGCGGGCCTTGGACAGGGCGCGCACCAAGGCACCTTCGTGCGGGCCCACCAAGGCCAGGAAGCGGCCGCAGTGCACCACCTGCGACACGCCCGGCAGCGCCTGCAACTCGGCCAGGGGCAGCGTCGTCATCCGCTGCGATGGATGCCGCCCGCGCAGCATCCGCGCGTGCTGCATGCCGGGAATCACCAGGTCCTGCAGGTAGCCTGCGCCGGTCAGCTTGGCATGGAGATCCACGCGCGGCAGCGAACGCCCGACGTAGGGCTCGGGCGCATGACGGATGCTGGCGGGGGCCGAGACGATCGCGACGTCGAGATCGATCGAGGCGGCGAGCTCCCAGTAGTCGGTGCGGCGCGTGCCGCCGGCGTCGCTGAAGCAACCGGCGTCGACATGCAGGTCCGACGGCGAGACATCCAGCCTGCGCGCGGCGAGCGCAACGAACCGCGAATAGGCATGCGCGCAGGCCCAGCGCAGCGCAGCGCCGCCGTACTGCACAGAGAGGCTGCCCGCCGTGTAGCCCTCGTCGGGCGAGCGGTCGGTGTGGCCGGCCACCAGCAACACCTGCGCCGGCGTCAGGCCGAGGCCGTCGCAGGCGATCTGTACCAAGGCCGTTTCGATCCCCTGGCCCAGCTCGACCTTGCCGGTGAACACGGTGAGCTGGCGCTCAGGTCCGATGCGCAGCCACTGGCCGAGCCGCGGATGGGCCTGGATGGCGGGCGGCGTGGAGAGCGTGGAACTCATGGCCGGCCTTCCTCGCGCAGCCGGGCCGCGGCCGCCTCGATCGCCTTCAGGATGCGCGCATGCGCGCCACAGCGGCACAGGTGCCGGTGCATCGCCTCGTGCAGTTCGGCCTCGGTCGGCGAGGTGGTGCGGCGAAGCAGGGCGGTCACCGACATCAGGATGCCGTTGATGCAGTAGCCGCACTGCGCGGCCTGCAGCGTGACGAAAGCGTCGAGCACGACCGCGCCGACAGGGTCGCTCGCCAGTTGCTCGACCGTGGTGAGCTCGCGCCCGGCCGTGCCCCACAGGGGCATGTCGCAGGACTGGACTGCGCGGCCGTCCATCCAGACGGTGCAGGCGCCGCAATGGCCGGCGCCGCAGCCGAAGCGCACGCCCTTGCAGTCGAGGTCGTTGCGCAACACGTAGAGCAGCAGGTCGTTCTCGTCGGCCTGCACCTGGTGCGTGCTGCCGTTGACCTTGAGTTCGAAGGTGGAAGTCATGGGGAGTCGAAGTGAGGCCGCTCCGTCAGGCGCCTGCTGCCGTGGCCGGCTTGCGCAGTCCCGCCGCGCGAAGGTACGGCGGCGGGTAGTAAGGCGTGATGCCGAGCGTCTCGGCCGCACGCCAGACCCAGCGCGGATCGGCCAGGAAGGGGCGCGCCAGGGCCACCTGGTCGGCCTGGCCCGAGGCCACGATCTCGGCCGCCTGCACCGGCTCGCTGATGCCGCCGACGGCGCGCGTGGCGATCCCGCTGCGGCGCCGCACCTGCGCGGCCAGCCCGACCTGGAAGCCCGGGCCGAACGGAATGCGCTCGCCGCGAACCACGAAGCCACTGGTCACGCAGACGTAGCCGAACCCGATGTCCTTGAGGCTCTGGGCCAGGCGCACCGCGTCGTCGACCCCGAGACCGCCTTCGGCCCAGTCGGTGCCGGTGATGCGGGCACCGAGCACCCGGTCGCTCGGCACGTGCTCGCGCAGGCGCCGGGCGATGTGCAGCGCCAGCCGGTCGCGCCCGGCCGCGTCGCCGCCCCAGACGTCGTCGCGTCGGTTCGACAGCGGTGACTGGAACTGGTGCAGCAGGTAGCCGTGCGCGCAATGCAGCTCGATGACGTCGAAGCCCAGGCGGACGGCGCGCTGCGCCGCGCTGACGTAGGCGTCGACCAGCCGCTCGATGCCGGCATCGTCGAGCGCCTCGGGCGTGTCCCAGTCGGGCGCGAAGGGCAGGGCGCTCGGTGCCGCGCAACGCCAGGGTGCGCCACCCTCGCCGCCGGCCCGCAGCGGCCCGCCGCCTTCCCAGGGCACGTGGGCCGAGCCCTTGCGGCCGGCATGGCCGAGCTGGATGCCGAAGCGCGTCCCGGGTGCGGCCACCGCGCGCGCCGCCTGCAGCACACGCGACAGCGCGGCCTCCGCGGCGTCGCTGTAGAGGCCCAGGCAGCCGTGCGTGATGCGCCCGCGGGCTTCGACGGCGGTGGCTTCGACCATGACCAGACCGGCGCCCGACATCGCGAGCTGCATCAGGTGCTGCAGGTGCCAGTCGTTGGCGACGCCGTCGTGTGCCGAGTACTGGCACATCGGCGAGACGACGATGCGGTTGGGAAAGTGCATCCCGCCGATGGAAAGATCGCTGAAAAGCGCAGAGGTGGATGTCATGGGCACGGCTCCTGGCAGATTCAGCGCATCGGCGCGATGTCGAGCAGCTTCACGGCGTTGAGCCCTTCGATCTGCGCCACCTCGTCGCTCGACAGTCCGCGCACCGAGGCGACAAGCTGCCGCGGATTTTCCTCGCCCATGTCGTAGGGATAGTCGGTGCCGAGCAGCACCCGGTCGGCGCCGAAAAGATCGACGAGGTGGCGCAGCATCTCGGGGTCGAACACCATCGTATCGACGTAGAAGGTCTTGAGGTAGCTCGACGGCGCACGATCGATCACCGTGCGGCAGTCCTTGCGCGCGCGCCAGGCATGGTCCATGCGCGCCCAGTAGTGCGACACGTAGCCGCCGCCATGCGCCGCGATGAACTTGATGTTCGGATGGCGTGCCACCACGCCGTCGAAGATCAGGTGGCTGACCGCCACGGTCGTGTCCAGTGGGTTGCCGATCACGTTGTTGAAGTAGTGGTCGGTCAGCCGCGACCCTTCGGAGAAGCCGACCGGATGCAGGAAGATCACCGCGCCGAGCGCGTCCGCGCGGGCGAAGAAGGGCTCCAGCCCGAGCCTGGCATCGGTCAGGTCGAGCCCGTTGACGTTGGTGTTGATCTCGATGCCGCGCAGGCCGAGCGTGCCGATCGCGTGGTCGATCTCCTGGATCGCGAGCTCGGCGTTCTGCAGCGGCACCGAGCCGAGGCCGACGAAGCGCTGCGGCGTGGCCGCCACCAGCGCCGCGATGCCTTCGTTCACCTGGCGGGCCAGGGCCGCCCCGCGTTCCGGCGGCGTGAAGTAGAAGAACTGGAAGGGCGCCGGGCTGATCGCCTGGATGTCGATGCCCATGCGGTCCATGTCGTCGAGGCGCTGGTCGATGCCGGTCAGCTTGGGCGCGCGCTCGCGCATCTGCGCGACGTTGGTCTCGCGCGTGAGGGCGTTGGCATGGATCACGCTCGGGTCGTGCCGGCCGACATCGAGGTCGCTCGCTGCCTTGGCGACCTCCGGGTTCAGGTAGTGGCAGTGCACGTCGACGACCGGCGGGCGGTCGCGGCGTGCCGGTGTCGACGCGCTGGCCGCGCGCGGCGTCGAAAGGGCGGCCGAGCGTGCACGGCCGGCAGGCGCTGCGGCGTGGCGGTGGCTCGGGTCGGTGCAGTGGGGGGAGCAGGTGTAGAGCACGTGAAGTCCGTTGGAAGTGTGTTTTTGAAAAGTCCGGTCTAGAACACGCCGAGATGGCGGGTCGCGAGTTCGGGTTCGGCGCGTACCGCGTCGGCGCTGCCGGCATGCACGACGTGGCCGGTGTTGAGCACGACCACGTCGTCCGCCACCTCGAGCGCCAAGTTGAAGTTCTGCTCGACCAGCACGATCGACAGGCGGTCGGCCTTGAGCGTCTTGATGGCCTGCGCCACCTCCGCGACGATCAATGGCGCGAGACCTTCCGAAGGCTCGTCGAGCAGCAGCACGCGGGGGTTGCCCATCAGCGCGCGGCCGATCGCGAGCATCTGCTGCTCGCCGCCCGAGAGCGTGCCGGCGCGCTGGCGCATGCGCTCCTTGAGACGGCCGAAGGTGGCGTAGACGCGCTCGAGGTTCCAGGCCTGCTTGCCATCGTCGTTCGCTCGCGCCGCCTGCTCGGCCACCTGCAGGTTCTCCAGCACGGTCAGGCTCGTGAAGATGCGCCGGCCCTGGGGCACCAGCCGCATGCCGGCGCGGGCGATGCCTTCGGGCGACATCCGTTCCACCGGCCGCCCCGCCAGCCGGATACTGCCGCCGCGCGCCTGGTGCAGGCCCGCGAAGGTGTTGAGCGAGGTGCTCTTGCCGGCGCCGTTGCGTCCCAGCAGCGCCAGCACGCGACCCTGCTGCAGGTTCATCGAGAGCCGGTGCACGACCTGGCTCTGTCCGTAGAAGACGTCGAGTTCGCTCACGCTCAATGCATCAGTGGCCAAGATAGATCTCCCTCGTTCTCGGGTGGTCGACCACGGTGCGCCGGTCGCCCTCGACGATCACCTGCCCGTAGTGCAGCACCGTGATCTGTTCGGCGAATTCGAGCGCCACGTCCATGTCGTGTTCGATCATCAGGATCGCGGTCTCGCGCGGCACCTGGGCGATCAGCCGCTGCACCACCACGCGCTCGTCTTGCGACAGGCCCGCGAGCGGTTCATCGAGCAGCAGCAGGCGCGGCTGCTGCGCCAGGCCCAGCGCCAGTTCGACCCGGCGCTGCTCGCCATAGGACACGTCGCACACGCGGTGCAGCGCCTTGCCGGCGAGCCCGACGCCGTCGAGCAGTTGCACCGCGCGGTCGTGCAGCGCCGCGTGCCGCGACAGGTCGGTGCGCGCGTCGAGCCGCAGCGGCAGCAGCGCCAGCAGCCCCAGCACCACGTTGTGCGCCAGCGTGTCTTTCGGGAACAGCGTGATGATCTGGTAGGTGCGCGCGAGTCCGCAGCGTGCGCGGGCGCGCACCGGCAGCTTCGTGACGTCTTCGCCGAAGATGCGGATCGACCCGGCGTCCGGGCGGATCTCGCCACTGATCAGGCCGAACAGCGTGGTCTTGCCGGCGCCGTTGGGCCCGATGACCAGTCGCCGCTCGCCGGGCTGCATCGTGAGTGAAACGTCCTGCGTCACGGCGATGCCGCCGAAGGACTTGCGCAGTCCCTTGATCTCGAGGGCGGCGGTCATGCGCGCTTCTCCTTCAAGCGGGCCAGCAGCGACCGCGCGCCGGGCACGATGCCGTGCGGCATCACCAGCACGATGAACACGAACACCGCGCCCAGCAGCATGTTCCATCGTTCGACGTAGCCCGAGGCGTAGTTCTTCAGCAGCACCACCAGCACCGCGCCGACGGCCGGCCCTGCCAGCGTGCCGGCGCCGCCCGCGATCACGCTCAGCAGCACCTCGGCCGACGCGGTGACCGACAGCACGCTCGGATGCACGTACTTGTGGAAATAGACGTACAGCAGGCCCGCCACCGCCCCGACGAAGCTCGCGCCCACGAAGGCGCACCAGCGGATCGCCCAGACGTTGTAGCCGAGCGAACTCATGCGCCGCGCCTGGTCGCGCGTGCCGCGCAGCGAGGCGCCGAAGGGCGAGTTCACGAGCCGCCCGACGACCACCAGCACCACCGCGGTGATCGACAGCACGAACCAGTAGTAGGCGTTGCTGTTCTCCATGTCGATGCCGAAAGGGGCCGGACGCGTCAGGCCCGAGAGGCCGTTGTCGCCGTTGGTGACCGAGGTCCAGCGGTAGGCCAGGCCCCACACCACCTGCGACAGCGCCAGGGTCAGCATCAGGAAGCTGAGTCCCGAGGCCCGCAGCGCGATCCAGCCGAAGATGCCGCCGATCGCGGTGGTGGCCAGCAGCGTGAGCGGTGCGGCCATGGCGTGGCCGAGGCCGAGCCGCAGCGCCAGCCAGGCGGCGATGTAGGCCGACAGGCCCAGGTAGGCCGCGTGGCCCAGCGAGGTCAGGCCGGCGTAGCCGACCAGCAGGTTCAGGCTGGACGCGAAGATCACCGCGATCAGCATCTGGCTGCCCAGGTTGACGTAGTACTCGCCGGACACCGCCGGCAACAAGGCCAGGGCCGCGAGCAGGAGCAGGCCAGGGATCGTCGCTTTCATGCGCGGGCACCTCCGAGCAGGCCGGTGGGCCGGAAGGCCAGCACCAGGATCATCGGCAGGAACAGGATCACGTAGGCGAGGTCGGGGACCAGCGCGGTGCCGAAGGTGTAGACGAAGCCGATGATGAAGCTGGCGATGAAGGTGCCCATCAGGCTGCCGACGCCGCCGAGGATCACCACGATCAGCGCCAGCGGCAGCATGTCGGCGTCCAGCCCCGGGTAGGCCGACAGCATCGGGCCGCCGAAGGCGCCGCCGAGTCCGGCCAGCATCGCGCCCAGGCAGAACACACTGGTGAAGAGGGCCGAAGCCCGGATGCCGACCGCACGCGCCATCGGCATGTCGTCGACGCCGGCGCGGATGCGCGCCCCCAGGCGGGTGCGCTCCAGCAGCAGGTACAGCACGACGGCGGCCACCAGCGCCACCGCGATCACGGCCAGCCGGTAGCTCGGAAAGCTGAAGCCGAACAGCGATGCCGGGCCGCTCAGGAAAGCCGGTGGCGAGACCGGAATCGGATCGCCGCCCCACAGCACCAGGCAGAGGTCGGCGGCGATGAAGGACAGGCCGAGCGTGGCCAGCACCTGGGCCTGCGCATTGCCCGCCAGCCGGCGCAGCACGAGGCGCTCGAACAGCCCGCCGATGGCCGCGGTGGCAAGCCCGGCGAGCACCACCGCCATCGCGAAGCCCCAGCCGGCACGCGCCACGCTCGCGGCCACGTAGGCCCCGATCATGAAGAGAGCACCGTGCGTGAGGTTGGCGATGCGCATCAGTCCGAAGATGAGCGCGAAGCCCGATGAGAGCAGCAGCAGCAGGCCGCCGAGGGCCAGGCTGTTGAGTGTCTGAGTCAACCAGAATTGCATGTTCTTGACGACAGGGCCTGCCGCGCCGAGGCGGTGCGGGCCATGAAGCTCCGGTGTGGGCGTCAGGCGGCCAGGTTCCTGGCGGGCGGCCAGTCGCGCGAGTAGACCGGCTCGGCCAGGAACTTCTTCGGGTCGTAGGTCCAGAACTGGCTCACGTCCGGGTAGGTCTCGATGATGCTGTTGACCAGCCGTCCGTCCTTGCGCTCGACCGTGCGCACGTACACGTTGCCGACCACGTTGCCCCAGGCGTCGAACTTGACCGGGCCGCGGGCCGTCGATGCGTTGGTCTTCTGCAGCGATGTGCGCAGCGACTCGCGGTCGAAGGGCTGGCCCTTCAGGGGCTCCAGTGCAGCGTCGAGCACCGAAGCACTGACATGGGTGCAGGCGGCGTAGAAGCCTGGGTCGTAGCCGTAGGCCTTGCGGAAGGCGCCGGCGAACTTCGCGTTGACGGGATTCGCGAGCTCGGCGGAATACCAGTTCACGGTCACGATGCCCAGCGCCTCGTCGCCCATGTTGCGCAGCACCGCTTCGTCGAGCGCCGTCATGCCGCCGACCAGGGCCAGCTTGCCGCGCAGGCCGTACTCGTTGAACTGGCGGATGAAGCGAAAGCCGTTGGAGCCCGCGAAGCCGAGAAACACCGCATCCGCGTCGCGGTTGAGCTGGGCCAGGAAGCTGCCGTAGTCGGGCGCGGTGAGCGGCGGGAACAGCTTCTGCACCACCTTGCCGCCGGCTTCTTCGAACACGCGCTGGAAGCCGGCCGTCATCTCGTGGCCGTAGGCGATGTCGTCGGCCACCAGCACCATGCGCTTGTACTTCAGCTTCTTGGCGCAGTAGTCGGCCAGCGGATGAGCGCACTGGGCCGAGGTCGAACTGGCGCGGAACAGCCAGGGATTGGCCTTGCGCTGGGTCATGTCCTCCGCCGCCGCGACTGGAAACACCGGAATCTTGCGGGCGCGCATGTAGTCGTCGGTCGCCAGCGCCTCGAAGGCGGCCAGCGGGCCCATGAGCACCTGGGCGCGCTCGCGCTCGACCAGTTCCTGCGTCTTGGTGCGGGCGCTGGACGGCACGCCGCCGGTGTCGGCCACGATCAGCTCGACCTTGCGGCCGCCCAGCCGCTGGTCGTTGGCAGCCAGGTAGCTGTGCAGCCCGCGCTCCATGTCGAGTCCGCCGGAGGCGAAGGGACCGGTCTTGGCGGTGAGCAAGCCCAGGCGCAGCGGCTCGGCCGTGCCCTGGCTGCGCACCAGCGAAGGGGCCGCCAGGGCGGCACCAGCGGTGGCGGCCGCGGCGATGAAACTCCTGCGATCGATCGTCATGCTGTCTCCGTTCTTCGTGAGGGTTGGATTGTAAGTGATCGGACGATCAATAATAGTTCGAGCGGATTCCGAGATCAAGCGGCGTTTGGCAGAGGAGAATCGGGGTTTACCCGGGATGGCTGGCGTCGAAGGCACGACGCGCTAATAATCAAACGATCGGCTCGACTCATTCCACGGACACCATCGATGACTTCACGCACTGCGAAGGCAGACCCGACGCCGGAACAAGGCGCCGCCGGCGGCAAGCGGCGTCGCCGCCTCGCGCCCGAAGACCGCGAGCACGAGATCGTCCAGTCGGCCATCAGCTTCTTCGCCAGGCATGGCTTCGAGGGCAGCACGCGCGACCTGGCGCAGCGGCTCGGTGTCTCGCAACCCTTGCTGTACCGCTATTTCCCGACCAAGGAGGCGCTGGTCGACCGCGTCTACGACGAGGTTTTCGTGCGGCGCTGGAACCCGGAGTGGGAAGAGTGGCTTGCCGACCGCACGCATTCGCTCGAAAGCCGCCTCAAGCGCTACCTCAAGGACTACGCCCACTTCGTGCTGCGTGGCGAATGGGTGCGCATCTTCATGTACGCGGGCCTGAGCCGCGCCGGCGTGAACCAGCGCTACCTGGCGCGCCTGCGCGAGCGGCATTTCCTGCTGATCGCGCGCGAGTTGCGCTTTGCCTACGACATTCCCGAGCCCCGGGACGCAGAGGCCGAGGACGAAGAAGTCGAACTCATCTGGGCCATGCACTCCAGCGTGTTCTACATCGGCGTGCGCAAATGGGTCTACGATCTCGCCGCGCCGCGGAATATTGATCGTCTGATCGATATGAGGGTCGAATCCTTCCTGCACGGGGCGCCGAAGGTGCTGCTGGCCGACCGCGCGGCCTCCTGAGCTTCAGCCGGCCCGCGCCAGCAGCGCATCGAGAAAGCGGCTCGCCGCCGGCCCCAGCGCGTCGGGGCGCCAGACGATGCGGTAGTCGGTGCGCATCTCCAGCAGCGGGAGATCGCGCACCACGATGTTCTCGCCCGAGAACTGCACCAGGCTCTCCTGCGCCGCGCACAAGCCGAAGCCGCTCGCCACCAGCGCCAGCGCCGAGATGATGTCGCCCGCCACGCAGGCCACGCGCGGCTCGAAACCCAGTCGGTGGCAGGCGAGCATGAACCTGGCCCGCAGGGACGGGCCGCTGCGCTCGGGCGTCACCACCCACTCGGCATCGACCAACTGGCGCGCCGAGATCTCCGGCGCCGCGACCAGCGGATGCTCGCGTGGCATCAGCAGCACGTAGTGTTCGGAACTGTAGACCGCCGACGCCAGAGCGGGATCGATGAGCTCCTGCGTCTGCACCGCGAAATCGATTCGCCCCCGGTGCAGCTCTTCGATCTGCTCGCTCTCCTGGGCGCCCTCGAACTGGAAGCGGATCGCGGGGTGCGCGGCCTGAACGCGCTTGGCGGTCTCCGGGATGATGCCGTTGTAGAGCGCGCCCGGCATGTGGCCGATGACCACCGTGCCGCCGGTGCCGCCGGCCCTGCGCTGCAGGTCGAGCATCAGGCGCTCGTTGCCGAGCAGCAGTTGGCGCGCGTTGAGCAGCAGTTCGCGGCCGGCGTTGTTGAGCCGCAGGCTGCGGCCGACGCGATCGAACAGCGCAAAGCCGATCTTCTCTTCGAGGTTGAGGATCGTGCGGCTCAGCGGAGAAGCCGAGATGTGCAGCAGTTGCGCCGCCCTCGAAATGCTCTCGTTCTCTGCCACGCAGACGAAGTGCTTCAGCGTCCGGAGGTCGATGAGGTTCATGGGGTCGTGCTCGGGTGCGAAGGCCGGAGTCTAAGTAATTCGGACCTTGCATGTCCGGGATTGTGAGAAAGATTGTCCTTTTCAGTCATCTTCTCGTTAACGATCATTCGATCAACGCCGATGGCCTCTCCCGCCCGGCGGACACCGACCGCGGGCCTCCGCCCGCCAACCTCCGAAGCCCCTGGGGGCGTCCGACATGACTCAAACCCTTCCCGCGTCCGTACAGCGCAAAGTGATCAGGCGGATCATTCCGATCCTGATGCTGATGTACACCATGGCGTACCTCGACCGCATCAACATCGGGACGGCCGCGCTGCGCATGAACGCCGAGTTGGGCATTAGCCAGCAGGTGTTCGGATTGGCCGCAGGCTTGTTCTTCATCGGCTACCTGGCGATGGAGATTCCGAGCAACATCATCCTGCACCGGATCGGCGCGCGCATCTGGCTCACGCGGATCATGGTGACCTGGGGCCTGATCTCGGCTTGCACGGCCTTCGTGCAGAACGGCTGGCAGCTGATCGCCGTGCGCATGCTGCTGGGCGTCGCTGAAGCCGGGTTGTTTCCGGGTCTCATCTATTGCCTGGCGCTGTGGTTTCCGCCCGGACTGCGTGGGCGCATGCTGGTGATCGCCGTGCTGCCCTGGGCGGTCATCGTCGGCACGCCGATGTCCGCCGCGATCGTCCAGTACGCCGATGGCCTCTTCGGCTTCTCAGGCTGGCGGATCATGCTGTTCGTCGAAGGCCTGCTGCCGGTGCTGCTGGGCTTCTACTCGATCCGCTTCCTGACCTCGAAGCCCGAGGAGGCCGACTGGCTGACCGACGAAGAGAAGCGGCAGGTCATCGCCGCGCGCGACAGCGGCGACGCCCCCGCGTCCGCCGCCGAACCGCCGCTGCGCCGCACCTTGCTGCAGCCGCACCTGATCCTGCTGTCACTCGCCTACGCGACCGCGCAGATGGGCTTCTATGCGAGCCTGATCTTCACGCCGCAGATCGTGCAGGAGTTCGGCCGCCTCTTCGGCGTCGCGCTGTCGACGGTCCAGGTCGGGCTGCTGGCGGCGATACCGAGCGTGTTCGGCATGGTGATCTACTGGTTCTGGGTGGCCCATTCCGACCGCACGGGCGAGCGGGTGTGGCATGCCATCGCCGCCTTCGTGACCGCCGCCGTGGGCATCGGGATCCTGGTCAGCGTGCCCAACCTCTACGCGTCGATCGCCGGGCTGTCGCTGCTGACCGCGGGGCTGGTCAGCGGGCCGATCTGCATCTGGCAGCTGACCGGGGTCGGCGTCAGGGGCAAGACCGCCGCCGTGGTGTTCGCCTATGTCAACTGCTTCGGCATCGTCGGCTCGATGTTCAGCCCGTACTTCATCGGGCTGCTGAAGGACCGCACGGGCTCCTACGACGCGGGACTGCTGTTCCTCGCGATCGCCGCGCTGCTCGGCGCCGTCTTCGTCTACGTCGCCGGCCGTCTCATGCGGCGCCAGGCACTCATCAGGCCATCGGTTGCACCGGCGGGCCACTACGAGCCGGCGACGCGCTGATCGCGCAGCATCTTCCACACACCCCTTCGAAGGAAACCCAGTGATTCATTTCGACCATGTCTGCATGGCAGCCCCGAACGTCTACGAGTCGACTTTCCGGCTCAGCCAGGAGACCGGCCTCGGCAACTACGACGGCGGCTTCTTTCCCCTTTACGGCATCGGCCACCGCGTGGTGCCGCTCGCGCCCGACATCTACATCGAGGTCGAGAGCGTGATCGACCGTCGGCCCCTCGCGCACGGCGAACCGCTGACCGTCTTCATGGAGCGCCAGACGCGCGAAGGCGACTGCTTCCTCGGTTGGTGCCTGCGCTCCGACACGCTCGAAGAGCTCGAGGCTTTCGCGGCGCACCACGGCACCACGGTCGATCCCAACACGACGGGCCACGAGGCCGGCCGCCAGATGATGAACGGCGCGCGCGGCTTCGCGCTGCAGGCGCCGAGCGCGACCGTGGCCTGGCCGATCGGCAAGCCCAACCTCTACTTCAAGCCGGGCGATGGCGCCCATGCCGCCAGCCTGCCGGTGGTGCCGGGCTCCGGCGAGGTGCAGGGCCAAGGCCTGGCGTGGATCGAGATCGGCGGAACGCATTCGGAGCTCAAGGGCTGGCTCGGAGACGTCGCGTCGCCGTCGGATTTTCCGTTCGAGATTCGCTACAACGGCGGCTCCTCGGGCCTCTACGCGATGGGCGTGCAGACCGACCGCGGCGTGGTGCAGATCCGCCGACCGCCGGTTCGCATCGGCTGACGCGGCCACCGGCGGCGGATCGCTTCGAGCGCTCGTCGCGCTTGACATGAGCGAAGGGGATTTGGCGACGCGCGACACATGGTGTCGTGCAAAACAGTAGCCAAGCCGATGCGACACTGTTAGTTCTTCACTTTCCAGTTTTTATTGTCGAGGTCGATGGTCCGTGCCCGCAAGAAAATTTTCGGACAACAGAGGCTCGACCGAGGCGAATTGAAGGCGACCCATGCCGTCCCGCCATGTGCCCGACGTCTGATCGGCGCCCGACAGGGGCCGCTGACGTCAAGAGGGTCTCTCGAGCCGAGCCCTCGCTTACCGTTGCACCGCGCCGATCGTCACTTGCACCGCGTCGCGCATGCCGTAGACGGGTTCCGACTCGCCCCGCAGGTCACCGGGCTGCGGCATCGCGTCGCCCGTCTTGGAGATCCGTGCGGTGACGATCAACGGGCCCGCCTCCGACAGGCGGCTGGCGCCGTTCATTGGCGTCGCGTCGTCGAGCGAGAAGTCGATCGGCAGGCCGGCGGCTGGATAGCGGGCGGCCGCCAGCGGCATGCCGCGTTCGCCGGCGGCACCGAGCGCGCGGGCGAACACGAACACGGTGTCGTTCGGCCCGACCTGGCCCGCAAGCGCCGGTGCGATGCGGATCGTGCCGCGCACCGTCGCCGTCGCCGTGGCCGGGTGCTCGCCGCGCAGCGCCTTCATGACCTGTGCCTGCTCCGCGAGCAGTTGCGCATCTGTGGGCGCCAGCGCAAGGGCCAAGGCATAGGCGCGGCTCGCACTGTCGTGGCGCTGGATGGCGGCGTAGGAGCGCGCCACCATCGCCCAGCCCGCCGCATCGATGGTGCCTTGCGGCTGGCTCGCCATGCGCTGGACCATCTCGTCGAGCATCGCCTGCACGGCGTCGGGGGAAGGGTCCGGCGAGGCCGATGCGCCCCTTGCGGCGGAAGGCTGCACGGTCTGCTGCCGAAGCGCGTCGGGGTTGCCGAGAAAGCCGTAGACACCGAAGGCGAAGACCGGGATGGCGATGCCCAGCCACAGCTGGGTGCGCCGGGACGGGGCGGCCGGCACATCCGCGGCCGGGGTCGCTGCGCCGACCTCGTCGTGCACCCGGCGCTCGATGTCGCGTCGCGATGCCGCGGCCTCGCCGACGTCGATCGCCCCCGCTGCCGCTTCGCGGTCGAGCGCCGCGAGTTGCTCCTTGAGGATCTGCAGGTTCGCCGCGTCGCGGCCTGCGCCGGGTGCCGGCTTCGCTGCGCCGGGGAGGAACAGAAGCAGCCAGGCGAGCACGGCCAGGGCGCAGGCGGCGATCACGAAGGCGGTCATGGGCTGCTCGCCTCTTCGTTGTCGAGCAGGCGCCGCACGCGGCGTCGCTCGTCCGCACTCAGGGCAGCCGGCACAGCACTGCGACTGCGTCGCGCCAGTGTCCTCAGCAGGAAGACCAGGGCACCCACCAGCAGCGCGAAGGGCCCGAGCCAGAGGAGGGCGGTGGTGGCCTGGAAGGGCGGCCTGTAGAGCACGAAGTCGCCGTAGCGCTCGACCATGTAGTCGCGGATCTGGGCCGGCGAGCGACCCGCCTGGAGTTGCTGGGCGATCTGCTTGCGCAGGTCGGCCGCCAAGCCGGACTGCGAGGCCGCGAGCGTCTCGTTCTGGCAGACCAGGCAGCGCAGTTCGCCGGCGACTTCCAGCACGCGGGCTTCCAGCAGCGGGTCGGCGGCCAGCGGTGGTGCTTCGACGGCGCCGACGGTGCAGGCCACGCAGGCCAGGGTGAGGATGACGGCGGCTCGGCTAGCCATCGAGCTTCCTCAACAGCGGCATGACGGTGTCGCGCAGCGTCTCGGGCGTGAGCGGGCCGATCACCTTGTGGCGGATCACGCCCTGCTTGTCGATCACGAAGGTCTCGGGCACGCCGTAGACGCCGAAGTCGATGCCCACCAGGCCCTCGCGGTCGGACAGCGATGCAACGTAGGGATTGCCGAAGCGCTCCAGCCAGCGCTGCGCGTCCGCCGGCTGGTCCTTGTAGTTGAGGCCGTAGATCGGCACCGTGCCCGCCTGCGCCGCCTCCAGCACCAGCGGGTGCTCCAGCCGGCAGGCGACGCACCACGAGGCCCACACGTTGAGCAGCCAGACCTTGCCGCGCAGGTCTTGCGCCGAGAGCGTTCGTCCCGGTGCGTCGAGCAGCGCAAGCGTGAAGGCGGGCGCGGCTTTGCCGATCAGCGGCGACGGCACTTCGCGCGGCTTGAGCGTGAGGCCGGTCGCCATCAAGGCGAAGAGCGCACCGAAGGCCAGCAGCGGCAGGGTGGTGCGCTTCATGGCTGCGGGGCCTTGGCCAGGCTTGCCGGCGTGAGCGGGGCACGCGGCCGCGCTGCCTCGGCGGCGGTCTGGCGCGCCGCCCTGTAGCGCCGGTCGAGCACGGCCATCAGGCCGCCGAGCGCCATCAGCAGGCAGCCGCCCCAGATCCAGCCGACGAAGGGCTTGTAGTGGATGCGCATGCTCCAGGCCATCGGCCCCAGCGGTTCGCCGAGCGACACGTAGAGATCGCGCGTGAAGTGGCGATGGATCGCGGTCTCGGTCATCGGCGTGCGGGTGGCCAGGTAGAGCCTGCGCTCGGGCGTCATCACGGTGAGGGGCTCGCCGTGGCGCGACACCGCGAGCGTGGCCCGCGCGGCGATGTAGTTGGGCCCGCGCTGCTCGTTCACGCCCTGGAAGCGGAAGCTGTAGGCGCCGAGCGTGACCGTCTCGCCGGGCGCGATGCGCACGTCGCGCTCGACCGAGTAGCCGCCGACGATGGTGACGCCGACGATGAAGACCGCGACCCCGAAGTGCGCCGCCAGCATGCCGTAGTAGCTGCCGGATTGTGCGGCCAGGCGCGCAGCCCATCCCGGTGCCGGATGCGCGCGCAGACGGCTCGCCAGGTTGAGGACGCAGGTGCTGGCGATCCATGCGGCCAGCAGCAGGCCGAAGCCGATCATCGGCGTCCAGCGTCCGAGCGCGAGCGGCGCGATCACTGCGCTGACCGCGCTCACGCCGAGCGCCCAGCGCAGCCGCTTGGCCAGGTCGGCCGCGCTCGCCTGGCGCCAGCGTGCGAGCGGCCCCACGCCCATCAGGAAGAGGGCCGGCGCGATCAGCGGCACGAACACGGCCTCGAAGTAGGGCGGGCCGACCGAGAGCTTGCCGAGGCCCAGCGCATCGATGAGCAGCGGATAGAGCGTGCCCA
>Ga0265327_10003215_pt1 | contig 15908 bp, 14 predicted proteins | sample 41621metaG_FD_202089 | JGI IMG/M metagenome (GOLD analysis project Ga0265327, IMG submission 202089) | Rhizosphere microbial communities from Carex aquatilis grown in University of Washington, Seatle, WA, United States - 4-16-21 metaG | ecosystem: Host-associated > Plants > Roots > Rhizosphere... | reverse complement strand
CGAAGCCGGGGCCTTCCGTATCGATACGGAGTTTTTCGGTGACGGTCTGGTTATAGATGCCGGCGAGACCGGTGAGCAGCGGGGTGCTTTGATCGTGCAGGAAATCGTAGATGAACCGCAGAATCCAATAGGTGACCAGGAGCGGGATGACGAGGGCCAGTCCCGCCAGGAACTTGTTGCGCAGCCAGGCGATGGGGCGGGGTGCTGGAGGGGACTCGGACATCTAGAGGAGAGTACGCCAATGCATGACACGGAGCATGCATGCAAGGTTCAAAATTGTGAAGGAAACTTTGCTTTCGCACAAAAGGGTTCGCAATGAGGTGTTCGCCTCAGCGAACTGAAGCGACGGAGTGCCGCTCTCCCGGGCTTTTCTGAGGGGCTTGCGGACGCCCGAACTTTGATCCATTTTGCCCCATCATGATCCCACAATTTCTCGAGGATCATTTCGGGGCGATTCTGATCGCCGCGATCGCGATGGGCGTGACCGGTGGTATCTGGCTTCTGTTCGCCATTTACGAAACGGATATTTCCCTGGCGCGAACTGCGGTTTTTCTGCTGCCGATTTTGACCTACAAGATCGTGGCGCTAAACCCGCGGCAATGCCTGGCTCCATTTGTTCTCCAGATCCTGGGTGCGATCCTGCTGGCCGCCGGCATTTACGGTTGTTGGATGCACATGGCCCACGACGCGCATCCTCCGCTGTTTCACGGGCAGGCCTAGAAGCAGGAAATCGGCGAGCGCTAGGCTTCCACCAGGAGGCGGGCGGGATTCTCGATGCAGTCCTTGATGCGAACGAGGAAGGTGACGGCTTCCTTGCCGTCCACGACGCGGTGGTCGTAGCTGACGGCGAGGTACATCATGGGACGGATGACGACCTGGCCGTTCTCCGCCATGGGGCGCTCCTTGATGCTGTGCAGGCCAAGGATGCCGCTCTGCGGGGGATTGAGAATGGGCGTGCTGAGGAGCGAGCCGTACACGCCGCCGTTGCTGATGGTGAAGACGCCGCCGGTGAGGTCTTCGAGGCTGATCTTGCCTTCCTTGGCCTTGGCTGCGTAGCCGCCGATGTCGCGCTCGATGTCGGCAAAGCCTTTTTTGTCGCAATCGCGCACCACGGGGACGATGAGGCCGCGCTCGGTGCCGACGGCGACGCCGATGTCATAAAAATGATTGGTGATGACTTCGTCGCCATCTACGCGGGCGTTGAGCTGGGGCACGGCCTTCAGGGCGTCCACGACGGCTTTTACGAAGAAGGACATGAAGCCGAGCTTCACCCCGTGCTTTTTGGTGAAGGCGTCCTGGAGGTCCTTGCGCATGCGCATGACAGCGGACATGTCGCATTCGTTGAAGGTGGTGAGGATGGCGGCGTTGCGCTGCGCGCTGACGAGCTGTTCCGCGATGCGCTTGCGCAGCGGGGTCATCTTCTTTCGGGTCGTACGACCCGAAGGAATTTCGGATTTCGGATTTCGGATTTCGGATTCGGGCTTCGGGACCAGCTTCAACTGCGGGGCGACCGGGGTGGGTTCGGCTTTTTTCGGTGCAGGGGCCGGAGGTTCGGATGCTTCTGGCTTTGGACTATTGGCCTCTGGCTTCTGCTCGGCAGGCGCAGGCGTGGCGGGCTTTTCTTCGGCCTTGGCGGGAGTTGGAGATTCTTTTGCCGGAGCGGGTGCGGCGGTGGCGGCGCCATCACCGATGGTGGCGACGACGGCGCCGACGGCGACTTCATCGCCTTCCTTGGCGAGATGATGGAGCACGCCGTCTGCTTCCGCGGCGATGTCCTGGGCGACTTTGTCCGTCTCCAGCGTGAGCAGGACGTCGCCGGCCTTTACGGCCTCGCCGTCGTTTTTGAGCCACTTGGAAATGAGGCCGCCGGTGATGGATTCGCCGAGGGCGGGAATTTTGACTTCGTTCATGACAGGTCGCTGATGACTGATGCGCGGGAAGATGAGAGTGCGCCGGAATTCTAAACACTGAAGGCGTCTTCCACGAGTTTCTGCTGCTCCAAAACGTGGATGGCCTTGGAACCGGCGGCGGGGCTGGCGCTGCGCTCGCGGCCCGCGTAGCGGATGACGTGGTTGGTGAGGTCTGAAAGGCGATGGCGGATGAACATCCAGGCTCCCATGTTTTCCGGTTCCTCCTGGCACCAGACCCATTTCTTTTGCGCGCGAGGATAACGGGCGGCGATCTTTTCAATCAGGTTCGTGTGCAGCGGGTAGAGCTGCTCGACGCGGATGATGGCGGCGTTCTTGATGCCGTTTTCCTTGCGGAAGTTTAACAGGTCGTAATACACCTTCCCACTGCAGAAGATGAGGCGGGTGACGCGCGCGGGATCGGTGGCGAGGTTTTCGTCATCGAGCACTTCCTTGAAGGCGCTCTCGCCGGACATGTCCTCCAGCCTGCTCACGGCCGCGGGGAGGCGGAGCAGGCTCTTGGGCGTCATGAGCACGAGCGGCTTGCGGAAGGGGCGCTTCAACTGGCGGCGCAGGATGTGGAAATACTGGGCGGGCGTGGTGAGGTTCGCGACCTGGATATTGCAGCCGGCGCAGAGCTGGAGGAAGCGCTCGAGACGGGCGCTGCTGTGCTCCGGTCCCTGGCCTTCGAAGCCGTGGGGCAGGAGCATGGTGATGCCGCTGGGCTGCTGCCACTTGCTCTCCGCGCTGCAGATGAACTGGTCGATGATGACCTGCGCGCCGTTGGCGAAATCGCCGAACTGCGCTTCCCAACAGATGAGCACCTTGGGCACGAGGAGTGAGTAGCCGTAGTCGAACCCGAGCACGGCGGCCTCGCTCAAGAGGGAGTTGTAAACGCAGAAGCGGCCCTGCTCCGGCGCGATGTTTTGCAGCGGGATGTAGCGCTCGCGCGTCTCATTGTCGTACAGCACGCAGTGGCGCTGGCTAAAGGTGCCGCGGCGGGTGTCCTGGCCGCTGAGGCGAACGCCATGGCCTTCCTCAAGGAGAGTGCCCCAAGCGAGGGCCTCCGCATGCGCCCAGTCAAATCCGGCGCCGGTCTCGAGCGCCTTTTTGCGCGCGGCGAGAAATCTTTTCTCGATGGTGGGGTGGAGATGGAAATTCGGCGGCGGCTCCACGAGCTTCATGCCGAGGGCGCGCAACTTCTCCGCCTCCCAGCCGGTGGGCACGGGATCGAAGTTGAAGCTGGGCTGCGGCTGGGCGGTGCTGCCTTCAAAGGGATTGCCGTTGGTCTTTTCTTCCTCCGCGAGCTCGGTGAACTCGTTCTCCAAGGCGCCATCGATGTCCTTTTGGATGGCATCCGCTTCCGGGGTGCTGAGCACGCCGCTTTCGGTGAGCTTTTGCCGGAAGAGGGTGGCGGTGGTGGGATGCCCCGAGATGGCGCGCGCCAGCTTGGGCTGGGTGAAGCTGGGCTCGTCCGTTTCGTTGTGGCCGTGGCGGCGGTAACAGACAATGTCGATCACCACGTCGCGCGCGAATTTCTGGCGAAAATCCAAGGCGAACTGCGCGGCGAAGGCGACATCCATGGGCGAGTCGCCGTTCACGTGCAGCACGGGCGCCTCGATCATCTTGGCCACATCCGTGCAGTAGTCGGATGAACGCGCGTCCGCGGGCTGCGTGGTGAAGCCGATCTGGTTGTTCACGATCAGGTGAATGGTGCCGCCCGTGCGGTAACCGGGAAGCTGGGAGAGATTCAGCACTTCCGCGACAATCCCCTGCCCCGCGAATGCGGCGTCGCCATGGATCAGGATCGGGATGACCTTTTTGCGCTGCACCGTGTCCTGGAGGTGACGCTGGCGCGCGCGTGCCTTGCCTTCCACGACCGGGTCGGCGGCTTCGAGGTGACTCGGGTTGGCCGCGAGATCGATGCGCAGTTCCTCGCCGGACTGCGAGCGGCGCATGGTCTCAAAGCCGAGATGGTATTTCACGTCGCCATCGCCGGCCACCATATTTGGCACATAGTTTTCCGAGAACTCGTAGAACAAAATCTTGAGCGGCTTCTTGAGGAAATTCGCCAGCACGCTGAGGCGGCCGCGGTGGGCCATGCCCATGACGATCTCCTTGGCGCCCGCGGCGGGCATCGCTTCAAAGACCGTGTCGAGCGCCACCATGAGGGACTCACCGCCTTCCAGGGAGAAGCGCTTCTGGCCGACGTAGCGCTTGTGCAGGAATTTTTCGAACGACTCCGCCTCCAACAGGCAGCGCAGCACGTGGGCCTGCTGCTCCTTGGTGGGCGCGGGCCTGTTGACGCGCTCTTCGACATAGTCGCCCACCCAGTCACGCACGTCCGGATTGTGGATGTGCATGTATTCGACGCCGATCTTGTCGCAGAAGATGCGGCGCAGTTCGTCGAGCATGACGCCGAGTTTCATGCGGCGGCCATCCGCGTAGAACTGCGTGGCGACCTCTTCCTCAAGCTGCTCCTTGGTGAACTCAAGGCCTTCCGGGGTGAGAAGGGGCTGCTCCGGAGGCGCCTTGCTGAGGGGGTCCAGCCAGGCGGCGGTGTGGCCGAGCCGGCGGAAGTTCAGGACTGCGCGGGTGACTTTTTGACGGAAGGACAGGCCTTCGCCGCTCAACTGCTGGCCGGTGGCATCTGACTGAACGTGAGCGGCTGAGGGCGCGCGCTGCGCCATACCAAGCTCAAATCCTTCGAAAAACGACGCCCAGGCCGGCTCCACACTGCGAGGGTCTTCCTTCCAGGCGAGGTATTTTTCCTCCAAAAGGTCAACATTCGCGCGGTAGGGCAAAGTGGCGTTCATAAAAGCAGGGGGGAGGAACTATGGCGCGGAGAGCGGGGCAGAAAAGCGTTTTGTAAGAGCAAATGATACGCCAGCGGCCCATGGCGCGGACTTGTTTGCAACAAAAAGGCCCTCAGGGCCGTGTGATTCCCCATGCGCATTTGGGACCTGCACTGCCATTTTCCCCCGGCCGGGATCACCGCCGAGCAAAAGGTGGAAAACCTCATCCGCGCGGCGGACCGGATGAATGTGGAGCGCCTCTGCTTCTATATGGGCTTCCCGTGGAGCCAGAATCCCTCGCCGGAAAACATGCGGGCCCAGAACGACCAGGTCCTGAGTGTGCTGCCCAAGTGGTCAGATCGGCTGCTGGGATTTGTGTACCTGAATCCCAACTATCCCGCGGACAGCATGGCGGAACTGGAGCGCTGCGTGGCCCATGGGCCGATGGTGGGCGTGAAGCTGTGGGTGGCGAAGCACTGCAATGCGCCGGAACTGGATGCGCTGGTGCGCCGCGCGCATGAACTGAAGGCGGTCATTTTCCAACACACGTGGTACAAGGTGATGGACAACTATCCGGGTGAATCCACGCCGGCTGATCTGGTGGAACTCTCAAAAAGAAATCCGGACATCAAGATCATCTGCGGACACACCGGAGGCGACTGGGAAAGAGGCATCCGCACCATCGCGCCGGTTAAGCAGCTTTTTTCCGATCTTGCGGGATCGGATCCGGTGGCGGGCTATACGGAGATGGGAGTGCGGGAGTTGGGCGCGGACCGCATCATTTATGGGAGTGATGTGGGAGGAAGAAGTTTTGCCAGCCAGCAGGCGAAGGTCTTTGGCGCGGATATCTCAGAGGAAGCGAAGAAGAAGATCTTTGCGGAGAATTTGATCGGGCTGCTGGCGCCGATTTTGAAGGCGAAGGGGATTAAGTTTTAGAAAAAAAGCCAGGGTGAGTGAATGCAAAATTTAACCACGGAGGACACAGAGGTGCACAGAGTGATGGGACAAAAAGGAAGTTTGTTCGGTGTTCACGCTTTAGCGTGTCAGGTATGCCGCGATTTTAATGACACGCTAAAGCGTGAACACCGAACAGGATTCAAGAAATCATGAAGCCACCTTCTACATCTACGCGTCGTGAGTTTCTGCATCGCGGCATGGCCGCTGGAATGGCCGCGAGCGCGGCTGCTCCGAGCATCGCTGCGGAGAAGAAGGCGGCATCGCCATCTGAGACGAAGCTCATCGACACCAACTGCTATCTCGACCGCTGGCCGATCCGGCATTTGCCGCTGGCAGAGGATGCGGGAAAATTGGCGGCGAAGCTGAAATCGCAAAATGTGAGCGAGGCTTGGGTGGGGTCGCTGGATGCGCTGCTGCACAAGGACCTCGGCGAGGTGAATGCGCGGCTCGCGGAGACGTGCGCGAAGCATGCGATGTTGAAACCCATCGGCGCGGTGAATCCGGCGCTGCCGCGCTGGGAAGATGATATCCAGCTTTGCGCGAAGCTGGGCATGCGCGGCATCCGGCTGCACCCGAACTATCACAACTACAAGCTGGATGATGCACGCTTCGCGGCGGCACTGCAGCTTGCCACATCGCAGAAGCTGATGGTGCAGATTGCGGTGGTGATGGAGGACGAGCGCACGCAGAATCCCATGTGGCGCGTCCCCGTGGTGGACGTGTCTCCCCTGCCCCACGTTTTACAGACCGTGCCGGGCGCGCATGTGATGCTGCTCAACTGGCAGCGCAGCGCGGGTGGAAAACCGCTGATGAACCTGTTCAAGGAATCGAAGGTGCTGTTCGACATTGCGATGCTGGAAAGCATCATGGGCATTGAGGCATTGATGATGGAGCTGCCCGCGGAACGGATCGTGTTTGGATCGTATGCGCCGGTGTTCTACTTCGAATCCGCGAAGCTGAAGCTGCAGGAGTCAGCGCTGGAGGGGAAGAATTTAGAAGCTATTTCGCATGAAAACGCTGTTCGGTTTTTGGAGGTCTGAGAGCATCCGTCGCAAAGAAGCCAAGAAGCAAAGAAAGGGAGGGATCCGTGATGCGGAACTTTTTCTCCTCTTTGTTTCTTTGCTTCTTTGCGACCAGGTATTTCTCGGAGCCGCGGAGCCGATGCAGGCGCTTTCCAAGGAGCCTTTGCATTTTCCGAGTGTGGCGCCGGTGCCGCCGGCGGAGACGGGGAAGACTTTCCAGGTGCTGCACGGATTCGAGATGCAACTCATCGCCGCGGAGCCGCTGGTGTACTCGCCGGTGGCGGTGACTTATGACGAAAACGGGCGCGCGTTTGTCTGCGAGATGCGGGACTATCCGTACACGGACAAGGCGCATCACAAATCCGGACAGGAGAATCCCACGGATGCGCCGATTGGCCGGGTGCGGATGCTGGAGGATACGGATGGCGACGGCGTGTTCGACAAGAGCACGGTGTTCGCGGACGGACTCTCGTGGCCCACGGGCGCGGCTTGCTGGAAAGGCGGCATCGTCGTGGTGGCGACGCCGGACATCTGGTACTTCAAGGACACGAAGGGCAGCGGCGTGGCGGACGTGCGGCAGAAGCTTTTCACCGGCCTGAAAAAGCTGAACGTGCAGGCGGTGGCGAACAATCCCATCTGGGGACTCGACAATAAAATCTACATCGCGGGCGGAAGCAACGGCGGCATCCTGCAGAACCTGGTGCACCCGGAGGAGAAGCCGATCACATTCCGGCGCAACGATCTGATCCTTGATCCGGAGAAGATGACGATTGAATTGGCGAGCGGCGGGGCGCGCTTTGGCAATACGCGGGATGACTGGGGCAACCGGTTTCTGTGCAACATCCGCAATCCGCTGGAGCACGTGGTGCTGGAGCAGCGCTACCTGGCGCGCAATCCGTACCTGCCGCCCACGAGTCCTCTTCAGGACGTGGCGGAGTCCGGCGATCAACTTCCGGTGCATCGCATTAGCCCGCCCGAGGCGTGGCGTGAATACCGTGCGAAACGCTGGAGCGCCGATCCGGCGGTGACGGCGCACATGCCGCGCAGCGAGTTGGTGGGCGCCGGTGTGGTGACGTCCTCGAGCGGCTGCACGATTTACCGAGGCGACGCGTACCCGCCAGAGTATCGCGGCATGGCATTTGTGTGCGAGTGCGCGGGGAATTTGTTTTACCGGCTCAAGCTCACGCCAGATGGAGTGACCTTCAAAGGCACGCGCATCGATGGCGACAAGGAGATGGTGGCCTCACGCGATATTTGGTTCCGGCCCACGAATTTCTGCAACGCGCCCGATGGCACGCTCACGGTTTGCGACATGTATCGCGAGGTGATTGAGCATCCGTGGAGCTTGCCGGAGGACATTCATGCGGCGCTCGATTTGGAGCGTGGACGGGATCGGGGCCGGCTTTATCGGCTGGCGCCGCCGGGGTTTAAGGTGAAGAAGGTGGAACCGCTGGGCAAGAAGAGCACCGCGGAGCTGGTGAAACTGTTGGCGCATCCGAATGCGTGGCATCGGGACACGGCGCACCGGTTGTTGTTTGAGCGGCAGGACAAGGGAGCGGTGGAAGCGCTTAGCACGATCGTTCTCCGAATGCATGAAGAGCCGACTGTAAAAGCCGGCTCTGGAGAGTCAGGCTACGAGGCACTGGCGCGGGTGGAGGCGATGTGGGTGCTGGAGGGAATGGGGCGCATGTTGACGACGGTCGATCTTCTGCGCGCGCTGCAGGACAAGGATGAGCGGGCGCTCGAGAACGCGATCAAAATTACTGAGGCCCATTTTAACGAATCTGGGGCTGTAGGCGACCAGTTGGAAGACTATATGCCATGCAGTCATGTTCACGCAGCTCAAGAGCATGCTTCCGAACGAATACGCTTCCAAGCCATTCTCTCGCTGGGTAATCTAAAGCCACTCCCAGCGTCATCCGTGGCGGTTTCTGAGCCCGGCAGTCTGGAGTTCGTCAAAGCCAATTTGGATGATCCATGGATACGCACGGCGTTGCTGTGCGCCGGCGTGCCGCACCTCAATGCAGGCCTCGAGTCGGTGCTATTTCTAAGTGAAGGAGCCGGCCCTGAGGCCTTTGTGGAGCAAGCCTGCGAGGTCATCGCCCGTTCCGGCAACAGCATTGGATGGACCACGATTATTCTTGCGCACGCTGCCCAGAACAAAACTAAAATGGCGATGGCTGGGCTTCGCGGTTTGATGAAGGGTGCGGGAGCCAAGGGAGTTTCTCTCAGTCAATCCGCAACCGATGCGGATGCAAAGGCGTGGCTTCAGCATATTGCGGAGGATGCCACAAAAACCGTCTTCGAAGCTTCGGCATCTTCCGAAGACCGAGAGCACGCGATCTCCCTGCTTGCGCTTCTGGACTTCTCCAAACTTCAACCCATCGTCGCGAAACTTCTTCTTCCCGGTGAAGCAGACGCGATTCGTCTGGCGACGATCAAACTCCTCGGCCAGCAACGTGATGCCCAAGTCGCGAATCTTCTGCTCGAGGCGTGGCCGACGCTGACACCTGCACCGAAGGAAGCGGCGCTGCAGGTGTTTGTTTCGCGAGGGCCTTCGGCGTCGGCGTTGCTGGCCGCGATTGAGGAAGGCAAGATCAAGGCGGCGGAGATTGGGCCGACGGCGCGGACGCTGCTTTCGAAGTCAGCGGATGCGAAGCTGCGGGAGCGGGCGGCGAAGGTGTTTGGTGGGAGCGCTTCGCGTGCGGAGGTGATCGCGAAATACCAGGGAGCGCTTTCGCTGAAGGGCGATGCGGAGGCGGGGCACAAAATTTACCAGACGATCTGCGCGGCGTGTCATCGCAAAGGCGATGAAGGGCGCGACATCGGGCCAAACCTGGCGACGGTGCAGAACTGGCCGCCGGAACAAATCCTCGTGAACGTGCTGGACCCGAACCGCGAAGTGGTGGCGAACTTTCTTCTCTATGTGGTGGAGACGAACGACGGGCGGATCCTGAGCGGGCTCATCACGAATGAAACATCGGGCAGCATTGGTCTGAAAGGCGCGGACGGAGTGGAGCAGAGTGTGCCACGCACCGAGATCAAATCGCTGAAGAGCACCGGCCTTTCGCTGATGCCGGAGGGGTTGGAAGCCGGCATCACAGCGCAGCAGATGACGGATGTGATTGAGTTCTTGAGAAAGTGAGGGCCCTCACATCTTCGGAGCCTGCTTGACGATTTTCATGAAGGCGTTCGCATCGAAGGCGCGGAGTGTCTTGGTGGTCACATTCCCCAGGCCTTCGAGGGCGAGGATCAGTCCCGTGGCGGCTTCGTCACTTTTCGCCTCGAATACGATCATCCCGTCAAAACCCCCCAGGGTCCAGTATTGCTGGACTACCTGCACGCCAGCTTTTTTCGCGGCGTTTTTGAAGGCTTTGGCCCGGTGGGGCGACTCATGGATGTTTTGCAGTCCCTGTTGGGTGAAGTGGAAAAGGGTAATGTAAGTGCTCATGGTTGCCAAGCAAGGCATGCCCCGGGCCGCGAAACCGCTCCCCAATTGCGGAAGACGCGGCAGTTTTTGGCATCCTGAGGTGGCGGTTGACAACCGTGGAACATTATCAAAAGCATTTTTCGGTCTTTTTGTCCTGAACCGGGACGGAAAACTGCCACTGCCATCGTTTCACTCGTATCTGACTATTCCCCGCCCTTCCCTGATTCATGCCTGATTCCAATTCCAGCATCGTCGAAGTGCGGACGCACTTCGTGCGCAGCCGCAATGCCCTGGTGGCGCGCGCGGATTTTGAGCCGTTGTACATCGACTACTACCTGCACCGCGCGGATCACAACCTGGTCTACAGCACGGAACATGACAGCATGCTGAAGGACATGCTGGCCGCGCTCACGCTGCACCTGGCCTCCCGCCCGCAGGAGGAGACGGGTGGCTGGACGCTGAATTTCCATGAGCCGCGCGTGAACCTTTTCGCGACCGGTGCCTCGCGGCCCGGACGGGTTGCCGGCCGGGTCTTCACGGACGACGTGCGGGACTTTGGGAAAAACATGTTCATCTGCCAGACGACGCGGCCCCAGCAGCCTCCGGTGCAGAGCATGGTGGAGTTTGAGGGCAAGGACATCTTCCGTGCCGTGGAGCACTACTATGTCCAGAGCGAGCAGCGGCTCGCCAAAATCTTCCGTTATTCGGATGAGGACCTCGTCATGATCTCCGCGCAGCCGGACTGCGACGAGGAATGGCTGGCGGGCCTGACGGTGGAAGACATCCACGAACTGGACAAAAAGGAAAAGCTCTCCCTGCTGGAGAGGCGCAAATACATCTGGGAATGCGGCTGCTCCAGCGAGCGGCTCTATCCCATGCTGGCGCGGCTCAGCAATGAGGATCTGGATCATGCCTTCGGCTCTGACGAATTCATCACGCTGACCTGCCCGCGCTGCGGCGCACGGCATCGCGCAGCACGGGAGCAGTTCGAGGCCTGGCGCGAGGAGCATGCGAAGCACATGGATCCGGGGTGATCTGGGATTTAAGAATTAAGATTTGGGATTTCAGATTGGTATAGGGCTTGGCCGCAGGGTGGGGTCAACATTTTCCCATTGTGTGGACAAAGGTGGTTCGGCATGATGGCGGATGCTCTTGATTCGGTCCCAAGTCCTTGCGGTGCTGGCCCTGCTGACGATTGCACCGATTCTCTCCGCCCAGACGCGGCCCAAAGTTGCTGAGGGCGGTGTCACGTATTGGTCGCTCCTGCCGTCCGCCTCGGAACCGGAGGTCACCAAGGAGTTCAATGATCCGCATTGGATCTATGTGCAGCAGGACATTGTGCTGAAACATGACGCGAGGCTGCCCGCGGACCGGCATGAGCTTTTGCTGTGGATCCCAGGAACCAAACCGCCGAACGGCAAGGAACCGGAACCGGGCCACGTGATCCGCGGATCATCGCATAACTTTTGCCTGATGGCGGCGTCGCTCGGGTATCATGTCATTGCGTTGAGTTATCCGAATCATCTCTCGGCATCCTCCTGCAACAACGAGAAGGACCCGGAGGCGTTTGAGAACTTCCGCATGGCAATCATCCAGGGCGGGAGCAGCCCGCATATAACCGTGAGCCGCACGGACAGCATTGAGAACCGGCTCATCAAGCTGCTGCAGTCCCTGTCGAAGAGTGCGCCGAATGAGGCGTGGGATTCTTTCCTCAATGCGGACGGCGGCATCAAGTGGGAGCGGATTGCGGTGGCGGGGCAATCGCAGGGCGGCGGGCATTCGGCATTGATCGGCATTCATCATCCGGTGACACGGGTGATCTGTTTCGGCGCGCCGAAAGACTACAGCGTCGCGCTGGACAAACCGGCAGCATGGTACTTGAAACCGTCCGCGACACCGAAGGAGCGGTTCTTCGCCTTCAACCATGAGCAGGACCGGCAGGGCTGCACGCCGCAGCATCAGATTGACAATTTGAAGGCGCTGAAACTGGACGAGTTTGGCCAGCCCACTTCCGTGGATGGAGCGAAGCCGCCGTACTCGAATGCGCACATCTTGATGACGAACTATCCGGGGACGAAGGTGGATTCGCAGACGGCGCATGGGACGATGATCAGTCCAAAGAATGAGGCGCTGTTTGGGGAGGTGTGGCGGTATATGCTGACGAAGTGAGGGGTAATTTGGAAATGCCGCGTGTGTCAGGCTGGAAGACGCCTATTTTCCCGAGACCAGCGGTCTCGGCCACAAAGCTTCCCTTATTTTAAAAAGGGGCAGGATGCCCCTTCCACTTTCCGTGCAACGATTCTGCTGGGCGGTTGTCTGATGTTGGAAGTCAGCCCGTCTTTCTCCTCTTCCCCATGATCAAGATGGTTTCTTCGAAATGGCCTTGGATGGCGGCGCGGGCCTTGGCGGAGACGGAGGCTTCTGAGAGGAATGCCGCACGTCCTCCGGTGGTCTTGGTGCATGGCATCTTTGATACGGAGAATGCGATGCGGAGCTGGAAGCGGCTGCTGCGGGAGCAGGGGTACGAGACATTTACCATCACGTTCCAACCCGCGAGCGGCCATGCCTCCATTGGGGAACTTGCGATGCAGCTCGATGCGTTTGTGCGCGAGAAGGTGCCGGAGGGGCAGTTTCATCTTGTGGGCCACAGCATGGGCGGGCTGGTGATGCGTTGCTACGCGCAGCGGTTTGATTCCGCGCAGCGCATCTGCGGTTTTGTCACCCTGGGCAGTCCGCATCGCGGAAGCTGGTGGGCGCACACGCTGACGCGCGCCGGTTGTGTGGACATGCGCGTAGGCAGTGCGCTGCTGAAAGAACTTGAGGCGGGTGATGCCAAGCTGGCCGCGCTGCAGCCCCTTTCCATCTGGACGCCGTTTGATCTGATGATCCTGCCCTGCACGAGTTCGATCTGGGACGCGGCGAAAAATGAGCGGGTGTGGCTGCCGAGCCATCCGAACCTGAAGCATTCGCGATGGCTCACGGCGCGGGTGGTGAAGTATCTGAAAGAACGTGAGCAGGCGGAGGCGGTGTCATGAGCGAGGCGGTGCAGGACATTGATGACGACCCTGCCAGGGAAGAGTCGACGAAATCATCGCACAGCATTGGATGGATCGGACTGTTGCTGCTGGCGCTGCCGCTGGTGTATGCGATGCTGAGCGGTCCCTCGATCGGTTTCGCGCGGAGCGGCCGGCTTGGCTTTCATGAACCACGATGGTTGACGGATGCTTTTGATCCGGTGGTCCTGCTGGCGGATGATACGGTTTTTGAGAAACCGCTCAACCAGTACATCGGCTGGTGGACGGAGGTGCTTGAGCCGAAGGATCCTCCGGTGCTGTTGTATCGGTGAGGTGGTTGAGGTTAAGAGATGACGTTGGATGGAGCGACCTGCAAGACGCCTATTTTCCCGAGACCAGCGGTCTCGGCCACAGAGCTGCCTTTTTACGTTTCCGAAGAAGTTCAGGGTTTGTTGTCCGCGCTCCTTTTATAAAGCTCGCTCAGGGAGGATTATTTCCCCGCGACCCAGCGGACAGCGTGCTCCACGAAGGCGTCCATGCCGGGGGTTTGCTCGGGATGCGGGCTGCTGACGAGGACGCGGCCTTTGCCGAATTTGCCGCGCACGATGGCGGCGGAATTTACCATGACACCCTTCGGTGAATCATGTTCCGCGAGTTCGGTGCGGAAGAAGGCGAGCGGCTCGAAGTCTTCCAGCGTCTTGTCCCCGGCGGAGATGAGGATGGGACCGTTCGCGTAATGCACGTCCATCTGGCCTGCGGGAAAGCCGAGGGTTTTCTGGCCGGCTTCGGTGAACTCCAGTTTCACATCGCCGCGACCGCGCTGCCATTTGGCGGAAGGAGTTTTGGCGTTGAGCACGTGCAGGCCCCAAGAGAAGCCATCGCAGGCGAGGTAGGCGCCGGCGCAGATGCCGACGTAGCCGCCGCCGTTCTCCACAAACTTGTGCGCCTGCTCGCGGCCCTTGTCGCCGATGGTGGCGGCCTGCTTGCTGCCGCTGCCGCCGGTGAAGATGACGATGTCGTAGCCGTCGAGGCCGGCCTGGATGTCGGCGGCCTTTAGGACGGTGAGCTGGATGTCTTTGACCTTGCCGAGCAGTTCCTGGACACGTGGGACGCCTTTGCCCGCGCTGCCGGCATCATCGAACAGGGCGACGCGGAGGGGTGGTGGGTCGGTGGCGGAAAGCGGAAGCTCAACAAGAAGGAAAAGCGCGAGGCATGGAAGAAACTGCGTGAACGCGGCAGAAGGCTTGTCCATGCTCCCAGAACGCCGGCGAGGAAACAATCTCGCCGGAAACTCGCTTCTTTATGAACACGCTTCTGCTTCTGCATGCCGCGGCGACGTGGGCGCTGGTGGGTCTGCTCTGGACGGTGCAGCTTGTGCTCTATCCCCTCTTTGCCCAAGTGGATGCGGTCAGTTTTCAGGCTTACCACGCGCGGCATCTCCTGAGGATCACCCTCACGATTGGGCCGCTGGTGGTGGCGGAGTTCCTCACGCTCGCGGCGCTGCTGCTCGCGGGCTCACGCAATCCCTGGCTGCTGGCCAGTGTGGTCCCGCTCGGGTTCGCTTACATCTCTACATGGGCCGTGCAGGTGCCGCTGCACCAGCGTCTCGCGATGGGCTTCGATGCCGAGGTGCTGCGGCGACTCATCGCCTCCAACCGGTGGCGCACCGCGGCATGGACGCTGCGCGGTGTCTGCGTGCTGGAGGCCGCTTTGCAGGCGCAATCCTGATCACTCCGGGATCGCAGCGCGGTGGCCGGCTTCTTCACGGCGCTGGGCTTCGTCCTGGTCTTCGACGCGGTAAACGGCCTTCAGGCAAACGGTGCAGACGCGGATGTGCGTCTCGCCCGCGAGGGGCAGTTTTTCCCAATCCTTGGGACACTCGGCGTTGTCGCAATGCAGGATGCGTGTCATGCGCGGAGCGTAGCAAATATGGCAATCGCAGGCAACTGGAGCGTGCCCTGATCCCGTCATCATTGCCAGATGGCCCAGCCGTCTTTGGTTTGATACAGGATGGTGGGCGGGACTTGAGCGGCGCTGCCGTCTTTGTTCTTAAAAGTGGCGAGGTAGGCGGTGGAGCTGATCTCCTCTTTGACGACGCCGGTGTAAACCAGCACGGCGTTCTTCCCGCGGATGATTTTCATTTTGGCGGCGGTGGGAGTCTCTTCCAACTTCGCGATGTTCTCCAGTGTCTGCTTGAGGAACTGCTTGCCGCCTGCTGCGGCTTCCTCCGGCTGGCCGTAGGCTTCTTTCATCCAAATGGACATGCCGTTGTTCCAGATGAGTGAGACGACAGGCGTCTTGTCCGCGGCGGCGATGCCGTTGAAAAGGCCTTCCATGAACTTCGGAATTTCGGGTCCGCCCGCCTGCGCTTCGGTGACTTCTTTTTCAAAGAGCGGCAGCGTCCAGTCCACATTGGGCAGGTCCACGGTGGCGGACCATTCTCCCTTCCCGGCCAGATCCACGTCTTTCTCGAGAACGAGCACGGGCTCCTTTTCACCGTCCGTCATGCCGAACTGCACGGACCAGGCGCGTTTCGCGGTGTCGGTGAGGCGGATTTCATTTTTGCCCTTCCTGAGGAACTGGTTTGCCTGGATGCCGATGGAAAAGCTGTTGGTATAGACGCCCACGGGATTGCCATTCAAATAGACGCAGAGGATGGGCGGCTCGCCTTTGACCTGCTCCCGATCGCCATTGAGCACGAGGGAGTATACGGGCTTGGGCGCGGCGCAAAGCGGTGCAGCACCTACGGACAAAGCGAAGAGCAAGACAAGGAGGGGACTGAT
>Ga0265327_10003214_pt1 | contig 15917 bp, 15 predicted proteins | sample 41621metaG_FD_202089 | JGI IMG/M metagenome (GOLD analysis project Ga0265327, IMG submission 202089) | Rhizosphere microbial communities from Carex aquatilis grown in University of Washington, Seatle, WA, United States - 4-16-21 metaG | ecosystem: Host-associated > Plants > Roots > Rhizosphere... | reverse complement strand
TTTTGTCAATAAAAAATCTGAAAAAGGCAGAAGAATTAGTAACAGTATTTCAGCCAAGTATAGCCCTTAACCGCATAGATTATTGGATGAAAGTATTTTTCAGGTTTGATAAAGGTGAAAAATCGACTTGTTCAAAACTATTGACACACAATTGGTACACATCCCAAACAGAAATATCGACAAATATAATTTTCAAATCAGCAAAATTTGCCAACACATTCTTCGAGCGAGTATTAAACAAGCATCATACCATTGGCTTACCCGATAGGTTGACCGAAATTTTTGGTCTTAAAAAAGCTGCCACAAACAGCAAAACAACACAAAATAAATAGATTTTAGTATATTTGTAATATTTTTTACGTTTAACTATAAAAAATTTTAAGCAATTTTAATTCATAATTCATAATTCCTAATTCTTAATTATCATGGGTTTCTTCAAAAACATAATGAACAAAATAACCGGACACGGCGCAAAAGTGTCGGTTGAAGTATTCGAACCAAATCTGGACGAACCTTTCCAAGTCAAAGTTACGGCAATCATATCTGATGCAGATATGAAAATTGACAAGGTTTATTTGCGAATTCGCAGTCTTGAATCGACGACCGTTCGCGGCGTGGACGTTTGGGAAGGCGATGACCACAGATTTATAGATGTTAATGGTCAGGAAGAAATTTTTGGCACAGAATACGTTGTTACCGGTGCCACAGTGTTGAAAGCAAACGAAACCTACGAATGGACAACCGAAGTTCAGCTACCCGAAGGTTCGTTGCCGTCATATTACGGGCGCAATGCGGAACACGTCTGGCAGTTCTATGCAGGACTCGATACCCCCGGCAATGACCCCGATTCTGGTTGGGTAGTATATGATGTGTATTAACCATTTCTTAATTATTTTGTTACGATAATGAAACAAAATATAAATCGAAAATAATTTGCTTGTTAATTTTAGTAAATTTACTTTTGCCACGAAATTTATCAGGTGATTTTATTATTAACCTGATTTATTGGGCACAAATAATTAAACAGCTATCTATGAAATTATTATTGTCACGTTTAAAAGATTCTAAAAATTTTATTCATTAACTAAATTCTATTTTATGAGAAAAATTTCTACTATATTAATGCTACTAATCGGATTTATTCTCTTGACGAACATGACAAGTTTCGGTCAAGGATTAACATCGTCCGCAATGAACGGAGTTGTTACCAGCAGCAAAAACGAAACGCTTCCCGGAGCAAGCGTTGTTGCTGTGCACGTTCCAACAGGTTCAAAATACGGCACCATCACCCAGTCCGACGGACGTTTTAATATTCCGAATGTCCGTGCAGGTGGACCTTACACGCTAACTATTAGTTTTGTCGGTTACAAAACCGAAGTGATTGAAAAAATTATGCTTGCTCTTGGTTCAAATCAAGACATCAACGTTGTTTTACAAGAATCATCGCAAAACTTAGAAGAAATTAAAGTTGTAGGTACCGCCGATAAAACTTTCAATTCTGGCAGAACGGGTGCATCAACAAATATTAGCGTAAACCAGATTAATTCTTTGCCATCAATTTCGCGCTCAATTTCTGATATTACACGTTTAACTCCGCAATTATTCGGAAATTCTTTTAGTGGAACAAACAACAAATACAATAATTTTTCATTAAATGGAACAGTTAACAATGACGTGTTCGGTTTAACAAGCAATGGCATGAACGGTGGTCAGGCAGGTACGCAACCTATCAGTCTGGATGCAATTCAGGAATTACAAGTTGTTATTGCACCTTACGATGTTCGTCAAAGTGGATTTACCGGTGGCGGTATCAATGCGATTACCAAAAGCGGTACAAACGATTTTAAAGGAACCGCTTTCTTTGTTGGCAATAACCAAAATTTTGTTGGAAAATCTGTTATTCCCGACGCCAATGGCAATTACAACAAAGTTGCAACTTATAATGACTATCAGGCTGGCTTTAGCGTTGGTGGACCAATTATTAAAAATAAATTATTCTTCTATGCCAATCTCGAAATGGAAAGAAAATCAGTTCCATCAGTTAACACGGTTGGCAACGGCTCTTTAGTTCCGCAAAGCGCTATCGATTCTGTCAATAAAAAATTAAATCAATTAGGTTTGGTTAATGCATCTGGTGGTACAGACGCTTATACGAATCAAATCCAAAGCAATAAATTTTTCGCAAGTATCGACTGGAACATCAACGACAATAATAAACTGTCAATCACAGACAATTATGTTAATGCATCTTCGGACATCAGAAGCAACACAGCAAACGCTTTATATTTTGATAACTGCGGATATACTTTCGCAAGCAAAACAAATACTTTTGTAGCACAATTATTTACACGTATTGGCGCAAAATTTTCGAACGAATTGCGTTTTGGTTATACGCAAGTTAGAGATTCGCGTCAAACTATGGGCGACCCAATGCCTTATATCGTTATAAGAGACCCGTCTTTGATTGGTGGTTCGTCAAACTCAATAAATATGGGAACAGAATACAGTTCAATTGCAAATAAGTTAAATCAGGACATTATAACTTTGAACGACAACTTTACCATGTTTCTTGGAAGACACACTGTAACTGCAGGTATTAACTTCGAAGATTATTCTTTTGGCAATTTATTCATTCAAAGTTTATATGGAAACTACACATACAGCAGTCTGGCTGCATTCATGGCAATCGGAACTACAAAAGAAGGAACTACAGGATTTAAACCAACATCCTATTCATTAGGTTTTGCAAACACCGGTTACGACCCACGTTGGATGGCAAGTTGGAGCGCTTATCAAGCCGGCGTTTATTTACAAGACGAATATAATGTCATGAAAGGTTTAAAAGTAACTTATGGCGTACGCATCGATATACCTGTTTTCCCAATGTCGCCGGCAGCTAACCAAACTTTTGATACAACTACTTACTATAAAAACCTTGGCGTAAAAACCGAAAATGCACCTAAATCAACACCAATGTTTTCACCGCGCATAGGCTTCAACTACGACCCAATGGGCAATAGAACAGTTCAGATTCGTGGTGGATCTGGTTTGTTTACCGGTAGAATTCCTTTTGTGTGGTTGTCAAATCAATATTCCAATACTGGCGTTCAGTTATCAAATGTCAATTTAACAACCATACCCAATGGATTTGCTTTCAACGCAACAACGCCACCGACCAGCACAAGTTTATCCAAGCCGACAATTAATGTTATCGATCCTAATTTCAAACTCGCTCAAACATGGAGAAGCAATTTAGCGGTTGATTTGAAACTTCCTTTTGGAATTACAGCAACAGTTGAAGGAATCTATTAGAAAAAAATAAATGACATCAACTACGAAAACCTTGTTTTAAATCCAAATGGAACAGTAAATGCAAGTATGCCCGGCATATCAAGTTCCGACAATAGATTATTCTTTACATCGGCAACAGTTCAAGCTGCAAAATTTGCACAGGTAATTTATTTAACAAACACAACACAAGGTTATACATACTCTTTAACGGCGCAGTTAGCAAAAAGTTTTCCGTTTGGTTTAGACCTGATGGGCGCTTATACTTATGGCGAGTCTAAAGACGTAAACTCCGGTGCATCGAGTGTTGCTTATTCGCAATGGCGTTACAACACCACCGATTACAATCCTAACAATGCGGAACTTGGATATTCCAATTACGATATCAGACATCACTTCATTGCATCGGTAACGTACAAAATAAATTATTTCGACAGAGGAGCAACTTCTATAACCTTATTTGGTAACTTGTATTCCGGTAATCCATTTTCGTTCGTTTATAATGGCGACTTGAACGGCGATGGTCAAACAGGCAACGATTTAATTTACATTCCAAAATATCACTCTGACATCAATCTGGTGCCATTAACAACAGGTGGCGTTACATACACAACAGGTCAACAATGGACAATGTTAGATAATTATATCAGCAATGATTCTTATTTGAAAAATCACCGTGGACAATACATGGTCAGAAACGCAGCAACGACCCCTTGGGAAAATTCTGTTGACGGACGTTTGACGCAAGATTTTTATTACAATTATAATAACAAAAAACATACATTGCAATTTACTTTCGATGTGTTCAATCTGGGTAATTTGTTAAATAGCAGTTGGGGGAGAGATTTCTCAGTTTCAAACGGAACATATTCTTTATTAAATGTTGCCAGCAAACAAACAGCAACATCTCCGGCTACATTTACATTCAGTCCGGTAACTGCAGCGCAGGCACCATTCAACGTAGTTGATTTCACATCGCGTTGGAGAATGCAAATTGGTATCCGATACATGTTTGACTAAGAAAAATTTTAAATCATAAATAAAAAAGAGTTCCGGACTTATTAAAAGTCCGGAATTTTTTGTTTTATTACCTTTAAGTTATATTTTTGCTTATCAAACTTTTTAAACAAAATTCGGTCAGATGAAACCAATATTCATAATATTAATTTTGTTATTTTCCCAGATAACTTTTGCGCAGGTTGACGATATAAAAAAGAACGCCGACAAACACAAAGACACCCCGTCAGATAATAATGCAAAATCGCCGAACAAAAGAAATGACAATTCATTAGGTGAATCTTGTTTGTCGTCATGTTTCGAAACTTGTTTCCAGATATTTTTCACCACTGCCGCAGAAATTTTAATACAACATCACGACAGTCTGATGCGAAACCGTGCAAGCGATCCAACCGTTTTATCTTTCGACGTCATGCCACAATTTGCGTATGCCCCAAACAATTATTATGTTGACTATTTACCGCGAATACGCGGAACATGGGGCGTATTGGCAACCGATTTGCGACTTAATTATCTTACTGAATACAAAAACAACAATGCGTTGGTTTATAAAACAATCGACTGGCAGGTTATAAACCTTAATCTGATGTTTACCAACAATTTTAATTTTCGCATCGGAACCGGATTGATGTACGACGATTATTTGGATAGAGCTTTTAACCAACATTTTGTTGCGACGCACTTTCGTATAAACGACCAAAAATTATTAATTGACTTGGAAGGACGATTTACTTATGACTATCAAGCAAAAGAACCAAACGTTTTTAATGAAGTCAATGTTCGGGCAAATTTCAACTTATTAAAAACAAATCATATCTGGACATATTTAATGTTTGGCGGAGTATATCAGCAGTATTATAGTTCTGTTGAATTATGGTCAATTCAGGCGGGACTTTTGTTTAATATACATTAAGTAGTTTTAAAAGTTGCAAACCAATCAAGCGCTTCTTTTTCTGTAGAAACTAATTTTAATGGAATACCGAATTTATTAATTGCCGAAATAATCAAATTTAAATAATATTTCTTAAATACATTGCCATTAAAAATAACCGCCGCATGCTTTAAACCTTGCTCTACCGCTTTGGGTATAGCATATTGTTCAAACCATTTACGGTTTTCCGGTGAAATGATTCCTTGTTGTGTGGTATCAGATAAAAAATTGTTCAATGCCGATCCTGCTGATTTCTGAAATTCCAAACAAGTTAAAAATGCTTTTTGATATAATTCAGTACTCACGGCACCTTTCCAAACTACCTTTATCAGCTCCATTTCCGGGTGATAGGTAATTTCAACGTAATCTGTAACGAGAATTATAGCCATAAAATTTTTGACGACATTTTTATCATGTCAAAATTAAATATAAATTGAACGAAAAGCAAATGAAACACTTTATTTTTTTTAATTAGTTTTTCAAGGTTAAATAAAAATCGCATTTGAATTTAATAAAATCGTTAAATTGTTTTAAAAATCGATAAATAATAGTAAAGATTAGAAAATTTAATTATAAATTTGTCGTAAATAAATCAACGAAATAAAATTACAAATCGCTTAATATTCAAACTATTTATGGAATATAAAATTCTTAAAATTACCATTGATGAAAATATTCAACTTATAACCATTTCGCGAACAGAAGCGCTAAACGCACTCAACACCCGTTTTTTCGACGAACTAAATTATTGTCTTGATAATCTTAACCCCGAAATAAAAGTTTTGATCTTGACCGGCGACGGCAAAGCTTTTGTCGCAGGTGCCGACATTGCAGAAATGGTTGATAAAACTCCTGAACAGGCAACTGCATTCTCAGAATACGGGCAAAAAACAATGCGACGACTTGAATTATTACCAATTCCTGTTATAGCTGCGGTGGGCGGTTTTGCACTTGGTGGCGGTTGCGAATTGACAATGGCTTGCGATATACGTATTGCAAGTAACAAAGCAAAATTCGGTCAACCCGAAGTTAATCTTGGAGTCATTCCCGGATACGCCGGAACGCAGCGTTTATCGCGATTAATAGGACTTGGCAATGCTTTATTTTTATTGATGACTGCTGATGCAATTTCAGCACAAGATGCACTTCGCATGGGACTCGTTCAAAAAGTTTGCGAACATGACCAATTGTTAACCGAAACAATGGAACTTGCAAAAAAAATTGCATCAAAAGGACCAAATGCTGTTAAATTGGTGAAACATGTCACACGCACAGGTTTAGAAATGGATTTCGACGCAGCCAGTAAAATGGAAGCTCAATATTTCGGAAGTCTTTTTGGTAACGAAGCAAAAGAAGGCATGACTGCATTTTTAGAAAAACGTCAACCTAAATGGTAATTAATAATTAAAAACTAACAACTAACAATTGATATAATGTATTCAGAAAGATTACAAAACGTTTCGGTGCTTGGAGCTGCCGGCAAAATGGGTAGCGGCATTTTGCTTTTAACAGCCGTCGAAATGGCTGACCTTAGTTTTAAGCCCGAAAATAAAGACATAACTTATGTTTTAAACGCTATTGATGTTTCCCCAAAAGCTTTGAACGGATTGATGGAATATCTGAAAGTGCAAGTAAAAAAAATTGCCGAGAAAAAAACTGTCCAGTTGCGCAAACTTTACGAACATCGCGCCGATTTGATTGAGAACGAAGAAATGATTAACCAATATATTTCTGATGTCCTGGCAATTGTTCATCCGGTTACCAGACTCGAAGCCGCTTATGATTCGTATTTGATTTTCGAAGCTGTAAATGAAGACGAAAACCTCAAAGTCAAACTATTTTCGCAAATCGACAACAACAATCCGCATACACCTTGGTTTTTTACTAACACATCGTCTGTTCCAATTTATATTATCGACAACAAAGCGCAATTAAGCGGGCGCATTCTTGGATTTCATTTTTACAATCCACCGGCAATTCAAAAGTTAGCGGAATTAATAACAACTTCGCAAAACAGTCCGGAAATAATTGACTTTGCAAAAACTTTCGCAAAGAATCTACGCAAAGTAATTGTACCTTCAAACGACATTGCAGGTTTTATCGGAAACGGTCATTTTATGCGCGACATTTTGTATGCTGTTTCAGAAGTTGAACATCTCACAAAAAATATGACATTTGCCGAAGCCGTTTATTGTATGAATAAAATCAGTCAGGATTTTTTAATACGTCCGATGGGAATTTTTCAATTAATGGATTATGTTGGAATCGACGTTTGCCAGTTTATTATGAAAGTAATGGCGCCACATATAAAAGACGAAAAAATTCATTGCGATTTGCTTGATACATTAATGAGTTTGCAAGTCAAAGGTGGTCAAAACTCTGACGGCTCGCAAAAAAACGGAATCTTAAAATATGAAAAAAATAAACCGGTTGCAGTTTACGATGTCAATGTAAAAGATTATGTTGCAATAACGACTTTTCAGGCAAACTGCGACGAAAAATTAGGCAAACTTCCAGATGGACATTTGCCTTGGAAAAATGCAGTCAATCTAAAAAATAAACACGAAGTTTTTTCCAAATATTTTAATAATATAAAATCGATGCAAACACTTGGTTCAAAATTAGCTTTGTATTATGCGCAAAAATCAAAAGCAATCGGTCTGAAATTAGTAAGCGATGGCGTTGCACACAATAACGATGACGTAAATACTGTAATGCTTACTGGCTTTTTCCATGCTTACGGACCAATTAATGAATACGTTTAATTAACAATTGACAATTAACAATTAAATTGAGATGAATAAATTACGACGAAAAATATACATGACAGCCGGTTACAACACCATTTCGATGGGTACAGGTCGCAAAGAATTTAATCCCAAAAAAGAGCGTGCCGGTCTCGAAGAAATAATCAAGGAAGCCGGTCAAGGAACATTACAGCAAATTGGTGGAGCAAGTTACGTTGACGAATGTGTCATTGGCAATTTTATGGCTGCCCGTTTCAACAAACAAGGCAATCTTGCTGGTTTTATGCCTTACATCGACGAAGGTTTGAGATGGAAACCGTCAACGCGCGTTGAAGGCGCATGTTGTTCCGGTGGACTGGCGTTGATGTCAGGCATTCGCTCCGTGTTGGCTGAAACTGCTGATGTCGTTCTGGCTTTGGGTGTCGAAGTACAAAATACTGTAAAAGCAATTTATGGCGCTGATATTTTGGCGTCAGCCGGTTGGTTTAAAGAACGCAAAAACGGACATGTCTATTTTTTCCCGGGACAATTCAGCAACCGCGCCGGTGCATATTTTCAAAAATACGGGCGCGAAAAAACAAGACTTGGAATGGCGCGTTGGTTTCGCAATGCAATTGAAAACGCACGTCTTTGTCCAACTGCTCAGGAATTTCATAATACAACTGTCGATTTAGAAAAATTATCGTTGACCGAACCAAATCCAAAATCGTTTGTTGACAATTTAAATGTTTTCGATTGTTCCAAGGTTTCCGACGGTGCATCTGCAATTGCCATTCTTTCGGAAGACGCATTGAAACGGCTGAACATACCTTTAAAAGACGTTGTTGAAGTTGTTGGTTGGGGACAAGTGGAAGACAACATAACCGAAACGCAATCGGATTTGACTTATCTTGCAGCAACGAAAATTGCAGTAGCCGAAGCTTTGTCGTCGGCTGGAATAACGATTGATCAACTTAGTACAATTGAGTTGCACGACTGTTTTAGTATTGTCGGTATTTTAGCGCTCGAAGCAATTGGTTTTGCAAAAGCTGGCGAAGGTGCTGACTTTATTCTTGCCGGTAATACCGCGCGCGATGGAAAAATACCGGTCAACACAACCGGTGGTTTAATTGGATGGGGACATCCAACCGGTGCGACAGGCGTTCACCAAGCTGTTACTATTTGGGAACAAATGACCGGTCGTGCAGGCAATGCGCAAATAACTATTCTTCCGGATCGTCCGTATGGATTAACGATAAACATGGGCGGCGACGATAAAACATTGGTTTCTATTGTGTATAAAAAGACGATTTAACGCTACAAAATTTTGTACAAAAAAACTGTAAATGATTGAAAATATTTACATACAACAAATCAAAGACAATATTAGTAAATTAAATCCTTATTTGATATTGCTGTTCGGTTCTTATGCTTATGGACATCCGCATAAAGACAGCGATATTGATTTATTGGTCGTAACAAACGAAGATTATATACCTGAAAATTATGATGAGCGGATTAATTTGCAATTGACAGTAAGCAGCCAAATTTTCGAAATTGCAAAACAAGTTCCAATTGATTTAATTGTTTATACAATTCCGATGTACAAAAAATTTTTAGAACTTAATAGTTCATTTGCAAATGAAATAACAAAAAACGGAATAGTATTGTATGAAAGATTCAACAAAACAGTGGCTTAGTTTTGCTAATACCGATTTACGTACTTGTGAAAAATTATTGGATGATGATTTTTTTACAAATATTGTAGCTTTTCATTCGCAACAGGTTATTGAAAAATGTTTAAAAGCAATTATTGATGAACAAGGTTTGCAATTACCTCGTATTCACTCATTGACAAGATTATATGGTACGGTACAAAATTATCTCAATTTTACTGTTGATATTCTAATGTTACAAAAGGTTGATTCGGTTTACACAACATCACGTTATCCGGGCGATTTAGGCTTGATGCCAGATGGCAAACCAACAAAGAAATTTGCAGAGCAGGTTTATGTTTTTGCAAAATATTTTTACGAAAGTACATTAAACATAATTGAATAAAGTTTAGCATAAAATTTTCACATGACCAACAGAATAACTGAACTATTCAACATCAAATATCCAATCATTCAGGCTGGAATGGTTTGGTGTTCGGGTTGGCGACTTGCAGCGGCTGTGAGCAATGCAGGTGGGTTGGGTTTGATTGGTTCTGGTTCTATGAAACCTGAAATACTTCGAGAACATATTCAAAAATGTAAAGCAGCTATTCAAAAACCTTTTGGCGTAAACGTTCCAATAGCGCTTGGTTATTCCGACGAGTTTATAAAAATTATTATTGACGAAAAAATTCCTATAGTTTTTACATCAGCCGGAAGTCCAGCCAAATATACAAAGTTGTTAAAAGAAAACGGAATAATTGTAGTACATGTTATTGCAAATACTAAGTTTGCAAAAAAATGCGAAGAAGTTGGTGTCGATGCAATTGTTGCCGAAGGTTTTGAAGCCGGTGGACATAATGGAATTGAAGAAACTACAACAATGGCATTAATTCCGATGGTTCGACGAGCAACATCATTGCCTTTGATTGCAGCAGGTGGAATAGCAACAGGTAGCGCAATGGCTGCGGCATTTGCTTTGGGCGCTGATGGCATTCAGGTCGGAACAAGGTTTGTTGCTTCGACGGAATCGTCGGCACACGAATCTTTCAAACAACGGATTGTCAATTTAAAAGATGGCGAAACTAAACTGTCGCTAAAAAAAGTGATGCCGGTGCGGTTGATCAAAAATAGTTTTTATGAACAAGTTCAGGCTGCGGAGAATCGTGGTGCGTCGCCGGAAGAATTGAAAGAATTGTTGGGACATGGACGTTCGCGCAAAGGAATGTTCGAAGGCGACTTGGTTGACGGTGAACTGGAAATTGGTCAGGCTGCGTCGTTGGTTAAAGAAATTAAACCTGCCGCAGAAATTGTCAAAGAATTGATAACTGATTTCATGATTGCAAAAAACAAGTTACAAAATATAAACTTTTAAATAAATCACAATAAAAAAATAAAATTATGAATTTCGAATATACCGAAGAGCAATTGATGATCCAGCAAGCGGCAAGAGATTTTGCCCAGCGCGAATTGATTAAAGACGTTATTGAACGCGACACGCACAGCATCTTTCCGACCGAGCATGTAAAAAAAATGGCAGAACTTGGTTTTCTGGGAATGTTGGTCGGTCAGGAATATGACGGCGGCGGCATGGACACAGTTTCGTATGTTTTGGCGATGGAAGAAATTTCAAAAATTGATTCTTCCTGCTCTGTGATTATGTCAGTTAACAATTCCTTGGTCTGTTACGGTCTGGAAGCGTTTTGCAACGAAGAACAAAAACAAAAATATTTGCGTCCGTTGGCAAGCGGCAAAAAGATTGGCGCTTTTCTTTTGTCTGAACCCGAAGCCGGTTCTGATGCCACTCAACAACGCACTACTGCCGAAGATAAAGGCGACCATTATTTAATTAATGGAACGAAGAACTGGATTTCGAACGGAAATTCTGCCGGTACATATATTGTTATTGCACAAACCAGTCCTGAGAAAAAACACAAAGGCATCAATGCAATTATTGTTGATCGTAATGCTCCCGGTATTACTGTTGGTCCACACGAAGACAAAATGGGAATGCGCAGTTCGGATACACATTCTGTAATGTTTAACGATGTAAAAGTCCCAAAAGAAAACCGTATTGGCGAAGATGGTTTTGGTTTTACGTTTGCCATGAAAACGTTGGAAGGCGGGCGTATAGGAATTGCTGCACAAGCATTGGGAATCGCTTCAGGCGCGTTTGAACTGGCAGTTAAATATTCGAAAGAGCGCAAAGCATTCGGAACAGAAATTTGCAATCATCAATCAGTCGCGTTTAAGTTAGCCGAAATGGCAATCAGAATTGAAGCTGCCCGTTTGTTGGTTTTGAAAGCTGCTTGGTTGAAAGATCAACATAAACCTTACGGAACAGAAAGCGCAATGGCCAAATATTGGTGCGCTGAAACTGCCATGTGGGTTACAACCGAAGCTGTTCAAATACATGGCGGATATGGTTACGTGAAAGAATATCATGTAGAACGGTTGATGCGCGAAGCAAAGTTGACACAGATTTATGAAGGTACGTCCGAAATACAAAAAATGATTGTCAGTAGAGCGGTTTTGAAATAATAAATTATCAATCAATATAAATTTCTGAAAATATGAAAATTGCAGTTTGTATCAGCAATGTACCTGATACTACAACAAAAATTAAATTCGTTGACAACAACACACAACTCGATGTCGCCGGTATCCAATGGATTATTAATCCTTGGGACGAACTGGCTTTGACACGGGCGATTGAATTAAAAGAACAGTCAGCAGGAAAAATTGAAAGCGTAACTGTTATCACCGTCGGCAAACCTGAAACTGAACCGACAATTCGCAAAGCTTTGGCAATTGGCGCAGACAAAGGAATTCGTGTAAATAGTCAACCAACGGATGCTTATTTTGTTGCATCGCAAATTGCCGAAGTTGTTAAAAAAGAAAATTTTGATTTGATTTTTTGCGGCATCGAGTCGAGTGATTACAACGGAAGTTTGGTTGGTGGAATGTTAGCCGAATTAATAGACGTTGCGTCGATTTCATCAGTATCAAATGTTACACTTGATGGCGACGATTTGACTGTTAAACGCGAAATGGATGGCGGTTACGAAACTATTTCTGCAAAAACTCCGGTTGTCTTGGTTGTACAAAAAGGTATTGCAATAGAACCACGTATTCCGGCAATGCGCGGAATTATGGCTGCCCGTACAAAACCGCTTTCGGTTGTTGAACCTGCAAACATTGATGTTTTTACAAATCTCGTAAGTTTCGAATTGCCAAAACCAAAAGCTGCCTGTAAAAAAATTGATGCCGAAAATTTAAAGGAACTGGTTGACTTGTTGCACAACGAAGCCAAAGTCATTTAATAATTATAAGTTATTAGTTATAAGTTGTTAGTTATTCACCTGACACTTATAACTAACAACCAATAATTAACAATTACTAACTAACAACTAACAATTAAAAAAGATGTCAATATTAGTATATACCCAAAACTGGGACGGAAAATTTAAAAAATCTTCTTTCGAATTGGTTTCGTTCGCTTCGGAATTAGGCAAACAAATGAATCAAACGGTAACAGCTGTTTCGATTGGAAATATCGGAAACGATGAATTGCAAAAGCTTGGAAAATATGGTGCTGAAAAAATTATTTCAGCAGCTGATTCTAAATTAAATCAATTGAACAATCAGGCATATTCTGCTACGATTGCACAAGCGGCACAAAAAGAAAATGCTTCGGTCGTTATTTTTGCAAACAATTTTACCGGCAAAGCTTTGGCTCCGGCATTGTCAATAAAATTAAAAGCTGGCATTGTAAGTGGTGTTGCCGGTTTACCGGTTTCCATTGAACCGTTTGTTGTTCATAAAAAAATGTTTACAGGAAAAGCATTTGGAAATGTTCAGATAAATTCGGCTGTTAAAATTTTGACGCTTGCACAAAATTCTTTTCAAATTGTCGAAAATCCTTGCGAACTGGCAATCGAAAATTTCTCGCCGGAATTGAAAGACAGTTGGTTTGTAAATCAAGTAAAAGATACACAAAAATCAAGTGGTACAATTTTATTAACCGACGCCGAGATTGTTGTTTCCGGTGGTCGTGGAATGAAGAGCGCCGACAACTGGGGACCGCTCGAAGCATTGGCTACCGAACTTGGCGCAGCTACAGCCTGTTCGCGTCCGGTGGCTGACGAAGGCTGGCGTCCACATGCAGAGCATGTAGGACAAACCGGTAAAATTGTTGCGCCTAATTTATATTTTGCTTGTGGAATTTCTGGCGCCATTCAACACGTTGCAGGTATCAGCAGTTCGAAATTTATTGTTGCCATCAACAAAGACCCTGACGCTCCGATTTTTGAAACTGCAAATTATGGCATTATTGGCGATGTTCAAAAAGTGTTGCCCGATTTGTTGAATCAAATAAAAGCTTTTAAAGCTGGGGTTTAAGAAAAAAAAATTCTGCCGGATTCAGGAAAGTCCGGCAGAATTGTTAAATATTATTCACTCATCAATTTTTCTTTCACTTGTTCGCGCTCAAGTTCGAGTTTCGAAATTTCCTGCGCCAGATGAATAATATGATTTTGTGCCGAAATGATTTTGTTTTGAACAATGTCAACCAATTCGGGATTATCGCCACGCATTTTTAAAATCGAAAGTTGGTCTTTAAGGCTTTTCAAATCTTCGCCATGTTTTTCAATTTCCTTTTCGTTGTCTGAAATTTGAGTGGTCAATTCCGAAAATTTTGTTTGCATACGCACTTCCCAGTCACCACGCTTAAAGCGATAATATTCGTCGATGCGTTGGTTGAGAACGTTAAAGGCAGTTTGCAATTTTGTCCACAACTCTTCGCGGTGTTCTTTGTGCAGTTTGATTCCTTTAAATTCGTGCTGCACAGAAATAAGAAAATTGCGCGTTTGCTTGTATTCAGTTGTTATTTGAACTTGTTTGGCTGCTTCGGCAACTTTTGCTTTTAGCATTTCATAATTTTTGAGCGAATCTTTTTCGAAATTAGTACGCTCAAAATCCTGACGGGCATTCAATTCGTCGAAAGCTTTTTGAATTTCAGCCCACAAATCATTCCGGTTATCGCGGCTGATTTGCATATTTTTAATTTCGTTTTGTACGACGCGCAATTCGTCGCGCAAACCGGCGAAATCAGAACCGTTGAAAACTTTGCTTATAATATTATCAACTTTTGGTTTGATGTACTCGAAGTTTTGCTGCATTTCCATTTCGAGCGAAACCTGTAATTCGTCCTGACGATTTTTCAGAATGTCAAAAGCTGCTTGAATTTTATTGTAAATTTCGTCGCGTTGTTCGCGCGTCAGTTTTAGTTCGCGGAGTTCGGCTTGTAAATCGCGCAAATTGTTTTTTGCTTCCGTTAAATCTTGTAAAGCAAGAACTTCGTTTACTTTTGTATCGACCTTTTGCTGCAAGTGCATAAAATTGAGCGTCGCTTCTTTTTCGAAACTTGTTTTTTGAATTTCAATCCGGTTGTTTACTTGTTCAAAAGCCGCTTGAAGTTTTGCGTACAATTCTTCGCGTTGTTCTTTTATCATTCTGATGCCTTTGAAATGCGCCTGTGTTTCTTTCAAAATTTCTTTTGCCGAAAAAGAATCCGGTGCACGACTTGCTTCTTGTAATGCTTGGTCAACTTTCTTTTTCAAGAAATGATAATTTGCCTGTGCTTCGCGTTGAAAATTTTCAATTTCGTTTGCTTTGCGCAATTTCAACATTTCGAAAGCGCTTTGTACGCGCGTCCACAATTCTTCGCGGTGGTCATATTTCAGTTTCAAACCTTTAAAAGCGTCCTGCAATTCAATCAACAATTCTTTCGCTTTTTGTAAATCGGTTTCTTTATTGGAACGTTCCAAAACATCGTCAACTTTTTTTTTCAGACGAATGTAATTATCAAGTTGTTCTTGTTCGTTTATCAACATATTTAAAAAATTTCAAATGTAATTCAAATAATATAAATGGCTTTTTGTGAATCAAAAAAATATTACATTTGCAAATGTAATTCAAAATTGGACGTCATCAAAAATTCGTCCAAAAGAAATATATATTAATGTACTGAAAATTTTTATGACAAAAATTTTAATTAAGAATATCAAGAAACTTGTTCAGGTTGAAACAGAACCAAAGTTAAAAGTTTGTGGAAAAGAAATGCAGAAACTGAATTGTATTGAAAATGCTTTTTTATTCATTGACAGCAATCTTATCAGCGATTTTGGAACAATGACGAATCTCGACGAATCGAGTTTTAATGATACATTAATTATTGACGCAACCGGTAAAATGGTTTTTCCAAGTTTTTGCGATTCGCACACGCATCTGGTTTATGCC
>Ga0265327_10003213_pt1 | contig 15922 bp, 17 predicted proteins | sample 41621metaG_FD_202089 | JGI IMG/M metagenome (GOLD analysis project Ga0265327, IMG submission 202089) | Rhizosphere microbial communities from Carex aquatilis grown in University of Washington, Seatle, WA, United States - 4-16-21 metaG | ecosystem: Host-associated > Plants > Roots > Rhizosphere... | reverse complement strand
TCAATTTTATGGATGGCCTGTCCATTCATAAAATTAGAAATTAGCAAGTATTGATTATTTCCAATATCGGCCATTCCATTGACTCCTGCAATGGTAGAATCCGGAATTTGTTTTTTCCAACAAATCGTACCCGATGAATTTATTTTGCAAATAAAATGCGACATAGGATATCCGTTTATATATTCATATCCATAAGTGAGCAAACTATGATCGGAAGTTTCAATGGCTTTAACTGATGACAATGCGTAAATGCTATCGCTGAATTGTGTATCCCAAAGCAAATTTCCCAAAGCATCATATTTACGCATATGTGCTTTAAAATCGTAATGATAATCACTTGCATAATTTACTTCTGCCAGAGTATAATCAGATAATTCAGTCACTGTTCCATTTCCATATACAGCATCATAATCACCTGCTGAGGTTATTTTAGTAATGGAACATGAGGTATCTGTTATTTTTAAATAATCATAAATGGGACCTGTTCCTGAACTGTTCTTTAAAACAATTCGTCCATCATGCAAAGGTGTGAGGGTATAATATTGCTCGTCAAAAGTTGAGCTTATCGGATATTTGAGAATAGATTGTGCATTTGCTATTACCGACAAAACACAGAAATACGAGAGAATAATAATTCGATTCATCATGTTTATTGAATGTTAAATTAATTATAAAAAACAGGCATCGGCTTATCACAAATAAATAAATGTTGTTTTTATTTTATATTAGACAGTAATATTTATCTAAAAGTTGCAATACCAAAAAAAGTTAAAGCACTCACTGAGTTTATTTATTGAAGTAGAATAGTAAGAGAAATATTTCTTCTCTTTTATTCACTAGCATTTAGTTTGCTTTCACAAATCTTTGATAAAGGAATGATGAGTCTTCCAAATTGATCTAATTTTTTCTTGGATTGAAATTTATGAGTGAAACATATTGTTGGATGAGCCAACAAAGGTGAGTAACTCTTGTTTTGGCGGAACTTCAATTCCCTCGCGTTTAAGCTGCTCCTGAAAATGAATAAATGCCGGCAATGCAAAAAGCAATTTCTCCTCATCGGGTGACTTGAAAAATGCGGTATGAATAAATGTTTGTCCATCGGAACTGAGGCAAACATGATAGTTGATGCCGGGATAATTGAATTGTTGCAAATCATGCATCACTTGTTTGATATTGCTCTGATTTTGCTCAACGTATTCGGTTTTTGCGGTGTAAGTTACTTTTACAATCTTCATGGTTTATGTTTTTATAAAAGTAACTTTTTTATAATTTACTTTATAAATATTATTTGCGCTGAATTTTAGTAATCAGAAAATGAGAGATTCCTATTTTATTAAATGCTCTGATAGAAAACTATGATGACACTGGCAAACATGCCAACCTTTGGTTGATATGTTTCTGTAAATTTAGGCATTCTTTATTTAGATTAACTGAACCTGAGTTGTAGTTTCTTCAAATTCTAAGTCTATCAAATCTTTTATTTCGCTCCCCTTAAATAAATTGTTCATCGAGAATTTTGTTTTTAATTCCAACTGCTTTTGATTAATAAGTTTTAGTATTAGATCATAAGCACTAGTGAAACTCGAAGTAAAATGTTGGCCTATTTGATTGCTAGGTATATTTTCATTTGCAACATTTGGATTGTAAAATTTCATTGCATATATTAATGAGTATAAAGCATTTTGTAAAACTACTTTATCTTTTGATGTTTGATTGAAAATGAATTTAGAAATTTCATAACATCTATAAAGTTTTTTACAAATTTCTTCATTTATTGAATCGTTAAATATTCTATCATAATATTTTTTAAAAACACCTGCCTTACTTGTTTTAGCTTTAGCTGGGTCATCAAAATAAAATGACGCATAAATTTGCAGCAAATATTCATTTGTTATTGTGTCATCAAAAAAAGTTGTTTCTTCTCCTAGCTTTGTAATTAAACCCAAGCCAAATTTTGCTAAATAGTTTTTTGCAAATTCTTGTGCATTATCATTTGCTTTTAAATCAACTGTACTAATAGGGTTTTGAGAATTTGTAGCTCTTGCTATTTTTAGTGAATATTCAGTTGGTGATTTATAGAATCGTACTAAAACTTTTGCTTTTTCAAATTGCTCTTGATACTCTTCATATTTCGCAGTAAAGAGATAATACAGCGTTGCTATTGTCTGTCCTCCATTTACAATACTCGGTTTAATAAAAGTTAATTTTGTGTTTGGGTGTCCTGTTGGGTTCACTTCGTAACTAGTGCATATTATAGTTATTCCATTATTTAAATAACAAAATCTAATTGGATCATCAATAAAACTCTGCTTAATTTCTTTATTGATATTGCTATTTTTTATTAAATATCTGACGTTTTGATTTAGCAGCATTCTTTCGCCTGTCTTCTTATAAAATTTCATTAATTCAAGAATAGAACAAGATGCAATTTTGCCTGAATATAATTCATCGTCAATTGAAAAAATGCTATCTGTTTTATCTGTGTCACTTTTTACGTTAACTAATAATTCTCCAGACTCAATTACTTGTGAATGTCCAAACTGAGTTGCATCAACGAAAACAGGAAAGATATTTGATTCATAGCAATCTAAAACCTCTGTCAATGTTTTGTGTCCGGGATGAATAATACCATTTGTTGCAAAAAATAATTTTATTGAAACTGAAGGAAATTCATTTTCTTTTAATAAATTTCGATACTCAACCATTTTCTTTGTTAATGCTTCACTACTAGTCTGAAAATCTTCACCGTTTAAAAATTTCTTACAGCTGCGAATACAAAGCATGATTTCATCTTCAGTAAAAGTACTAGTTTCACCATCAATTAATTTGTATTTAGATTGAATTATTGTCAACTCTGATAAATCATTTTCATCATCTGTATAATAGAAAGCATCAATTTTATTGTCACCTCCACCATCTGTAAGTGAATTGAATGATGAAATTTGATTAAGCGTCATGTATTCCATAAGTACAGACATGCTCAATGACATTGAATACTTTTTTTCATCACTTTCATTCTTCTTTTCGGAGTTATCGATAAAATTTTTATTCTTATCTATTAAAATCCTAAGTTTATTTAGTTGTGTTTTATTAATCATTCTATAACTTTATTATTATATCTTAATTCTATTTAAGTTATTCTATCTTTATTTAATATTTTGACACTTGTAACTTCTTTTTGTATATTAGTTGTGCTTTTTTTCCCATTTTATGCTTTCCTTTTCATATCAAATTTAACTGTTTGCGTTTGGCTGTTTTTAGATGTTGATAATAATTTATCATTTGTTGCTTTACGTTTTTTGCGTTGCTTTCTATTTCCTTTTCAATGCAGCATTCTCCTCCACCAATCGTATGGTCCAAAAATCATCAGCAAGTCCGGCATTCAATACATATTCATAAGGCATAGTGAAATATCCTTTTTGTCCCCATGAAGTTCCCCAGCTGTTGCGCACAATAAATCGTTTGGTTTTGTCATCATATCCTACTGCCATCACCGCATGTCCGCCAACAGTTTGTTCATTTTTCTTTGGTAAATTCAACACTCCTGTTTTAGCAACTGTTGCACTTTCAAACGATTCGTACACCGTAAAACCAAACACAAATGGATATCCATCGGCAAGGCACCCTTTCATTTGGTTGAGCACTCGCGTTACGCGGTGATATGATGTTACCTGATGTTTTTTGGCATTGGTATAACAAGTGGCTGAAGGTTTTTGCGTGAATTTTGAAACGATGTAAGGCAACATTTTTTCAGGACACACTCCTTGTTGGTTCACGCTTTTTATTCCATCCCGAATCATGGCACCGCTATCGGTATCCACCGAATTTTCAATCACACGTTCATTGTAATAAATGAATAAACGTGATGGCATAAAATCATTTTTGCTATTTTGTTTGAGGAGTTCAAATTCGAAAGCTGCACCAATAGCATTGGCTGTGCAACTTCCTAAATCACCCTGATCATACACATCAGGACAAGCTTTTCGGAGATCCATTTTTGCAGGCAACTTCTTGAGTAATGAAGGTCGAGCCGCAAATTCCAAGTCGCGATGGTCTGGCAGATCGGGCTGCCAGCCATAGTGTTTAATTTTGTGATTCATTTTGCTTTTGTTTATAGTATAGAAAAGGCTAAGCTTTATGAATTCACGGGTTAGTTTAACTTATTAGGCTTGTTGGTTTACAATTTGTTTTACCGATACTGTTTTGATCTCGTAATAATTTCCATTACCAAGTGTTGGAGGAAATTTATCTCCTCTAATGCAAGTGACCTTTGTGATTATTTCACCACTTGGCATCAATTCGTAATAGATACCGGTATCAGGAACGATATCATCGGGTTTATGCTTTTTCATTTTTGTGAATTTATATACTAAACATTTTGCAACACTTGAGAAACCTACCTGCCATTTCAGGCTATTGTTTCGGCAGGCAGGCTACTCTGAGCGCAATAAATTTAGCACGATTGAGACTTAAAAGAACTTTTGAATTCGAATGAATAAGATGAGTAAAAGCTGCTTCAATTTCTGATTCAAAATTGTTGTGAAGAAAGAGGAATCACAATAGTATGAATCTATCATTTTGATATAGTATGATTATACTATTTATGATAATTTAATCTTGCCTTTTTATATTATCCATTCATTTATATAATATTGTTTTTTAAACTAAACTATCAAACATGACTTACACAGGACACGAGAATCAATCAATCACTTTAGCAGATGCTGTAATAATAACAAAAGCTTTCAGAGACAGCGTAGCAACAAACCCCAATGCCATCATTGCCGAATATTTTGGCTGCGATACCATTAAAAATATTTTAGCTCAGCCAGGTTGTGTTGGTATAAGAATATATAATGGACTTGATACCTCAAATGTTCAAACCTCTGTAATAGTTGGTGTTGATACATATGGAAATGATCTGTTCAATGGTATACTTGCTGATAGATCTTTGAAATGTCCGATAAATTGTGCTAGTAGTAATCCATTAAATTCTTAAATGATATCTCATAAAACCATTAATCTAATTTCAACATACAGCCTAGTGGCTCCTTTGTATGTTTTAATGGTGTATTTTTCATTTTGCATAAAAAAATTACTGCCAGTTACACTGTACATAATATTTTGTTTGCTTGCTGAAGTTAACTCAGCATTGACTGAATCGTATAACTTCCCTGATATCATATTAACTAATATCTACAATTTGATAGAACCGTCATTTGTGGCTTGGACTGTATATACTTTTATCAAAGATATTAGAATAAGAAAAATAATCATCATCATAGGAACTATCCATCTATTACTATGGTTACTTACAATATCACTTACCTCATTAGTAATAACCAATCCTATTATTACAGGAAGTTCAACACTGTGTAGCATCCTATTTTGCTTGCTTTATATTTTCCAGTTAAATAAAGAAGAGAATATCAAAGTTTGGCAAATGATTATTTGTGGAGCATTTCTTTCTTATTTCGTAACAATAGCTGGAATGATATCTTTCATAAGTTTTTATAAAGAATCCTCCGATGAAAAATATATTATCTATTTTTCAATTATTCACTTTATAGCAAATTTGGGTTTAAACGGTTTATTAGCTTTAGGAATATACAAATGCAAGAATCAATCTTTATTGGTATAATTATTATCAGCTTAGTGCTGATTATTCTTACCGCAGCATTTTTATATGCTTTTTACAGCTATTATAAAACCAAGAGTGAAGCTCAACGTAAATTATTTGCTGCCATTTTAAATGCACAGGAAGATGAACGCAAACGAATGTCTCAAGATATTCACGATTCGTTAGGAGGTTTGCTTACTACTGCAAAATTGTATGCAAGTGAATTGATTAGCGAAAAACTTTCAACTGAAAACAGAGAAGATAATATTCAAAAATTAAATGAATTGTTATCACTTGCAAAAACCGAAGCTCGTAATGCATCCAATGCGTTGATGCCTGAAGATCTTAAAAAATATGGTCTAAGTGGAGCCATCAATATTATTCCTTCACGATTTGATTCATCGGAGTTGAGTTTTGAAATAGAAAATCAATGTCCCGAAAATATTTCTGAGAAAGCCCAAATTCATTTATACCGTATCGTGAATGAAATAGTTAATAACACTGTTAAATATGCCAATGCATCAAAAGTGTATATCGATCTTTTTGAAAAAGAAGGTAAATTGGTATTACATATTAAAGATAATGGCATTGGTTTTAATTACGAAACTGTGCGCGAAACATCCAAAGGTAATGGGTTGAACAATATCATTACCCGATGTAAATTGTTGAACGGAAAACATTTGTTCAATATCGCTCCTGAAAAAGGTACTGATTATATTTTTGAATTTGAATTAAGAAATCTGCAAGACTAGATGAATGAAAAAATAAATATTGTAGTAGTAGATGATCATCCTATTGTAAGAAATGGGTTGCTTGATATATTACTCAAATTTCCATTTATAGATTCGGTCAAACTAGCCGATGGGGGAAAAAGTTTTTTGACTTTAATGAAAAATCACTCAGCTGATTTGGTGATCCTCGATATCAGAATGCCTGATATGGATGGTGTAGATCTGGCAAAAATCGTTAAAGAAAAATATAGGAATATGGCTATCATGATCTTTTCATCTCACCTCAGCGAACAATATATTCATCAATGTTATGAGATCGGTGTAAATGCCTATATCAGTAAGGATGCAGATACCGGTGAAATAAAAACAGCCATTCAATCTATTATGAAAGGTGAAACGTATTTTAGTGCCGATGTAAAAACGGTGTTGCTAAAAAAGTTGATGCAAAAAGGAAAGAACAAAGAGCTATTCAGCGATCGCGAAAAAGAAATCTTAAAATATATTTGTGAAGGGAAAGCCAATAAGAAAATTGCCGAATTATTATTTATTTCCGACAACACGGTGAACAATCACAGAGCGAATATTATGAAAAAAGCTGATTGTCATAATGTAACCGAACTTTATGAATTTGCTTTATTAAATAAGCTTATAGAAATTGGAGATGGAAAATGATCTTTTGGAGACTACTCAAATTAATGCAATGATTTTTTGCCTTTTTAAATAATCTTAATGCCAAGATATTTTTATAACAACATTTGAATACTATATTTACTTCGAAAGTTATTATGAATAATCGTTTACCTATTTTTAACTGGTCATATAAAAAACTTCTTTTAACAGAGGACGATTTATTTAATAAAGCCAGAATCAAAATTCTTTATGCCATCCTGCTGTTTTCTATATTAAAATCGGTGGTAGTTTTAGTGGTCGCCTCCCTTAACGACCAATATTTTCATATAGAAAGAAGCATTGTTGCGCTATTATTTTATTTAATCTTATTAAAGATTTTTTTAATCCATAAATCCTATATTAACCCAACCGCTCATGTGATGATATGGATGGGAATTATTATTATATGGACTAACATTTTTATTTCGGTACAAGGAGTTAATATAATCACGCTTCAGTTCATTTTCATGATGATGATAAGCAGTTTTTATTTTCTGAATAATAAATTTTTAGCTATTTTATATTCTACCATCAGCGCTTTGCCGGTAGTGATCTATAAAGCATTTTTTCATAAAACTACCGTCTATTTGAACTTGGAACCTGAAGCTTTAGCCGTTCCCGGTAACTTGATTATTGACGTATTGAATTTTACCACACTCATTACTGTCAATTATTTATTCATCAAAGCTTTCAATAAAACTGTTGAAGAAAAAGAAACATTAAACATTCAATTGAAAAAAGCCGTTGAAGAGGCCAATATGAATGCACAATCAAAATCCGATTTTCTCTCAACGATGTCTCATGAATTGAGAACTCCACTTAATTCAGTTATCGGGATGACAGATCTTTTATTAGACAATCCTATCCATGATGAACAAAAAGAGAATCTGAATATTTTACATTTTTCGGCAGTAAGTTTAAATTCACTTATCAATGATATTCTCGATTTTAACAAACTTGATTCTGATAAACTAAAACTTGAAATGATCAGTGTGAATCTTGATAAACTAATCAACAACATTTGTTCTGGGCTAGAATTGCAAGCAAAAGAAAAAGGACTTAACCTTGTTCTTCAAATTGATGAAGAAATAAAAAATAAATATGTGATCACCGACTCAACAAGGATCACTCAAATTATTTATAATCTGGTTGGAAATGGCATTAAGTTTACAAGCACAGGAAGTGTGACTCTCTCATTAAAAACTTTAAGTAATATTCATGATATTATTAAAATACGCTTTTCTATAGATGATACCGGTATTGGAATTCCTATTGATAAACAAGCGATGATATTTGAACCATTTATTCAGGCCTCTGCAAGCACAACGCGTAATTTTGGAGGCACTGGTCTGGGATTGTCTATTGTAAAACGCTTATTGATTTTATTTGGAAGTGAGATCCATTTAGAGAGTGCTCCAAATTTTGGTTCACGTTTCTTTTTTGATATCTCATTTAAAATAGATCATAAAGCCATTGAATCTATCGATCTTGCAGATACAGAAAGCCATTACGATCTTACAGGTCTTAGAGTATTGATTGCTGAAGACAATCAAATGAATATCGTTTTGATCAAGAAAGTTTTTGCAAAATGGAATATTGAACCAGTCATTGCCGAAAATGGTATTGAAGTGGTACATAAATTACTTTATGGAGATTATGATGTAATTTTAATGGATATTCATATGCCTCAAATGGATGGGTATTTTGCCACAAAAAATATCAGAAATATGTCGGATCCGTTCAAATCAAAAATTCCTATCATCGCTTTATCAGCATCGGTTTCAGAAGACATGAGCATTAAAATAAAAGAAGCCGGAATGAATGATTATCTCAGAAAACCACTTAATGCTAAAGAGTTATACGTTAAACTTAGAACCATCAAACAGGGCTTGTTAAATTAAATGAATACCATTTATTGAATATGGATGTTTAAAGCCTTCAACAATTCATCTGTTCTTTTCTTCAACTATATTATTCATATTGCGTGGGATAAATTTATTATGACACAAATCATTTTTTTATATATTTACCGAGCAATACATTTGAAGTCGAAAATATTATGGGTTCAGCAGCGCTTGTCCTTTTAACACTTTGTGGAATTGCCTTTGCAGGAGCAGGTATAGTTCTCTCATGGGTGGTAGCAAAATCATCAAAAAATTCACAGAAAGGTGAAACTTACGAATGTGGAATTCCAACCACAGGTACTTCATGGATACAATTTAATGTTGGTTATTATTTATTCGCACTGATATTTTTAGTGTTCGATGTGGAATTAGTTTTCATGTATCCTTGGGCAGTAGTTGTTAAAGAAGTGGGAATGCCTGCACTTTTTGAAATTCTTGTATTTATGTTCATTCTGTTTATGGGTTTATTATATGCATGGAAGAAAGGAGCTTTGGAGTGGAAATAAATAAAAGTATGGAAGGTAAATTAACTTTCCCTGGACAAATTCATGAAACCACCGATGGTGGAATTTTAGTAACTAAATTAGATGATGTGATTAATTGGGCTCGTTCCAATTCATTATGGCCATTGGTGTTTGGTACAAGTTGCTGTGCTATTGAAATGATGTCGGCAGCGGATGCAAAATATGATTGGTCGCGTTTTGGTTTTGAAGTAGCTCGTGCTACTCCTCGTCAAGCTGATTTAATCATTGTTGCAGGAACTATCGTGATGAAAATGGCTCCGGTATTAAAACGTTTATATGATCAAATGCCTGATCCAAAATATGTAATAGCAATGGGAGCATGTACGATTTCGGGTGGCCCCTTTTTTTATAATACTTACTCAGTTGTTAAAGGCGTGGATCACGTAATTCCTGTGGATGTTTATATTCCCGGATGTCCACCACGTCCTGAAGCTTTGCTTCATTCGATGATTACTCTTCAGGAAAAAATTAAACATGAACAATATTTTAAGGAGAAACCCGAAGAGATCAGATGAGCAACGAAGAATTAAAAAACAGCATCATTTCAATTTTACCAACATCAACTTTTGATGAAATGGGAGAATTTTTAACTGCTGTTATTTCTTCAGAAGAGTTGCTGCCTCTAATGAAAGAACTTCGCACTAAAAGTGAATTGGATTTCGATTATCTCTTTTGTTTAACCTGTGTGGATTGGAAAGACCATTTTATGATGGTGTATTATTTACTTTCCAAAACACATAAACATACTTTAGTAGTAAAAGCAAAAATTGCCGACCGCAACAATGCTCAAATTGAAACCCTTTGCCATATATGGCGAACAGCTGAGTTGAATGAACGTGAAGTGTATGATCTGTTCGGAGTAAAATTTATCAATCACCCTGATTTACGTAGATTATTTTTAGATGAAGGTTGGCCCGGTCACCCTTTAAGAAAAGATTACGTTGACGAAAATATGATCGAATTATGAGAGGTCTGATAGAAGAAGATTACGTAACTGAAGAAGGTGAGTTCGTCATTAACATGGGACCTCAGCATCCATCAACACATGGTGTGTTGCATTTAAAAATTTGGCTCGATGGTGAAATCGTTAAAAAAATCCAACCTCATTTAGGATATATCCATCGCTCAATTGAAAAAATGAGCGAGAATCTTTCTTATCGTAACTTTATTTTTGCCACCAGCCGGATGGATTATATTTCGGCTCATATCAATAACGAAGCTTGTGCTCTTGCAGTTGAAAAAGGACTTCAAATTGAAGTTCCAGATAGAGTAAAAGTTATTCGTACCATTATTGCAGAACTAACACGTTTGGCTTCGCATCAATTATGGTGGGGCTCAACCGGATTGGATCTTGGAGCAGTAACGCCTTTCTTTTATGCATTCCGCGAACGTGAGTTCATCTTGGAAATAATGGAAGAAACTTGCGGTGCTCGTTTAACACAAAATTATAATGTACCCGGTGGGTTGATGTATGATATTCATCCAAACTTTCAGAATCGTACCAAACAAGTTTTGAAGCAAATCAAAAGTAAATTTGAGGAGTACGACAACATAATGACCGGAAATGTGATCCTTGAGAATCGTTTGAAAGGCGTTGGCCATTTATCAAAAGAAGATGCGGTTTCATATGGTGTTACTGGTCCTGCTGCTCGTGCTTCAGGTGTTAGTTGTGATATCAGAAAATTATATCCCTATAGTGCATACGACAGAGTGCAGTTTGATGAAGTGTTGGGAACTGAAGGTGATTGTTTATCTCGCTATATGTGCCGCATGCATGAAATGAGACAATCAGTTTCTATCATCGAGCAATTAATTGATAATATTCCTGAAGGAGATTTTCAGGCAAAAACAAAAAATGTAATTAAACTTCCGAAAGGAGAATTTTATCAGCGTGTGGAAACTGCTCGTGGAGAGTTGGGTGTATATTTAGTGAGTGACGGTGCAGCAAGTCCTTATCGTATTAAATATCGTTCACCAAATTTCTCAAATTTATCTGCGTTACCTACAATGGGATTAGGCGCAAAAATTGGCGACTTGGTAGCAATTATGGCAACATTGGATCTTATTATTCCTGATATCGACAGATGAGAATATTATTATCATATAGCTTTTCGGCATTGGCAACTTTTATTCACAGTTTGCTAGCAGGTCTAATTTCAAATGGCTTTTTATTGCTTGTAACCGAAATGGTTATTGCGGGAGTGAGTCTGATAGTTTTTCTTGTTCTGCTTTGTTTCTTTTTAGGATATATGGAAAGAAGAGTTGCAGCATTCATGGAAATTCGTTTAGGTCCTAATCGTGTGGGTCCTCAAGGAACTTTACAAATTGTAGCTGATACAGTAAAATTATTAATGAAAGAAGGTTTAACACCTGATAGTGCTGATAAATTTTTATTCAATCTTGCACCTTTCATTATGGTGGTAGCTGCAATGCTGGTAGTTGCTCCAATTGGTTTTGCAAAAGATTTTCAGTTGTATGATATCAATATCGGAGTGCTTTATGTTTCTGCAGTTTCATCGTTAAGTGTGATTGGAATTTTAATGGCAGGTTGGTCGAGTAACAATAAATATTCATTGCTTGGCGCGATGCGAAGCGGAGCGCAAATTGTGAGCTATGAATTATCCGTAGGATTATCATTGATATCCATTGTTATTTTAAGCGGAAGTTTGAGTTTAGGTGATATTGTTAAAAGTCAAGAAAACGGTTGGTGGATCATTAAAGGACATATTCCTATTATCATTTCATTTGTAATTTTTGTGATTGCATCAACAGCCGAAATTAATCGCGCACCTTTCGATTTAGCAGAAGCTGATCAAGAATTAACAGGAGGATTTCATACTGAATATGCCGGAATGAAATTTGCGATGTTTTTATTATCAGAGTACATCAACTTATTTGTGGTATCTGCTATTGCGGCAACTTTATTTTTAGGCGGATGGATGCCATTTCATATTGGAGGTTTAGATGCTTTCAATCATATCATGGATTATATTCCATCATCCTTATGGTTTTTCGGAAAAACATTTTTGATCATATTCCTCATCATGCAGTTTCGTTGGACATTCCCTCGTTTACGCGTTGATCAGTTATTAAATCTAGAATGGAAATATTTATTACCAATTAGCATGGTGAATGTTATTTTGGTAACAGTGATGGCAATAATGGGATGGCATTTATAATTTAAGAATTTAGAATAAATAGATAATGTTTTTAAAAGAGTATTTCGGCACCATATACAAATCAGTGAAATCCTTACTTGTGGGGATGAAAGTGACGGGATATTATTTTACCCATCTGAAAGAAATCAAAACGGAAGAATATCCCGACAATCGTGCAACCTTAAAAATGTTTGATCGTTTTAGAGGAGAAGTAGTGATGCCTCACAATGAAAATAACGAACATCGTTGTACCGGATGTCAGGCTTGCGAAATTGCTTGTCCGAATGGAACAATAAAAATCATCACCAAGCAAGAAATCCTTCCCGATGGGAAAAAGAAAAAACGAATCGACACATTTGTATACCGTTTGGATTTATGTACCATGTGTAATTTATGTGTTACCGCTTGTCCATCGGATGCCATTGTGATGGCTCAGAATTTTGAACATAGTGTGTATGATAAGAAACAATTGAAGAAAATTTTAAATAATCCCGACTCAAAATTGATGGCGGGTGTTGAATAAGAATTTAGAATTACAATTTTAGAATTGAGAATAATGCAAACAAAGGTTCAACAACTAACAACTAACAACTAACAACTATAGTGAGTGCATCAATAATTATATTTTACATTTTAGCAGCCATTATTTTAGGTGGAGGAATTCTTGCGGTAACTGCGAGGAAGATTTTCCGTTCTGCTATCTATTTATTGTTCTCTTTGATTGGAATTGCCGGACTATATTTTTATCTCAATTATGATTTCATTGCTGCAGTTCAAATTGTGGTTTATGTTGGTGGTATAGTGGTACTCATTATATTTTCTATTTTCCTAACACATGCATCGGGTGATAATATGCCCGAACCAAAATTAGTCCCTACATTATTTACGGCATTTGCTGCATGTTTTGCTTGTGCACTTGTGGTGATGTTGATTTATAATCACACTTTTATTCCAACATCAAATACTGTTATTGAACCCACTGTTAAAACTATCGGCAGGCAAATGTTGAGCACAACAGAACATGGATTTATGTTGCCATTTGAAGTAGTGAGTATGTTATTACTCGCAGCAATGATTGGCTCAATTGTTATCGCTTTAAAAACAAAACCAAGCCCCTCCAACCTCCCCAAAGGGGAGGCTTTTGTGGCCGATAAAAAAGAAATTATCAAATGAACGAAATTGGTTTAACACAAATATTATTTGTCAGCACGATCTTATTTTTTATCGGTGTGTACGGATTTCTTACACGCAGAAATATGATCACGATGTTAATGTCTATTGAATTAATATTAAATAGCGTGAACATCAATTTTGTGACATTCAATAAATATTTATACGCAGATAAATTAGACGGAACATTTTTTACCATATTTATTATCACCATTGCTGCTGCTGAAGCCGCTGTGGCAATTGCAATTATTATTCATTTGTATCGCAACCTAAAATCAATTGATGTTGACGATGCGGATATGATGAAGTTTTAAAATATATGTCGAACTACTACATAGCACTGATTCCACTTTTGCCTTTAGCAACTTTTGTGTTGTTAGGGTTGTTTGGCAGAAAATACCTGAGTGGAATTTCAGGAATTATCGGAACACTTTCATTGCTTGTTTCAACAATCATTTCACTTGTTACTGCTTATAATTATTTCTTCGTTACCGAAAGAGTGAATGGTGTTTTTCAACCTATCATCGCATTAAAATATACATGGTTACAATTTTCTGCTAATGTTTCAATCGACTTAGGAATCATGCTTGATCCCATTTCGATGATGATGATTGTAGTGGTAACTTTTGTTTCGTTAATGGTGCATATCTTCAGTTTGGGTTACATGAAAGGGGAAGAACGTTTTGCAACCTATTATGCATTTCTTTCCTTATTCACTTTCTCCATGTTAGGATTGGTTTTATCTACCAATATTTTTCAGATCTATATGTTCTGGGAATTGGTGGGTGTTTCATCCTTTCTACTCATCGGATATTATTTTGATAAACCCTCAGCAGTTGCTGCATCAAAAAAGGCATTCATCGTAACTCGATTTGCCGACTTAGGTTTTTTGATAGGTATTTTAATATTGGCATACAATGCTGAAACATTGGATTTTGGAACTCTTATCGAAAGATTAACGGATGCAACTTCTCCATATTTAATCAATTCAACAGCTTCAACATTACTTGGTGTAAGTGCTTTAACTTGGGGGCTTGTGCTTGTGTTTTTAGGAGGTGCAGGTAAATCAGCAATGTTTCCATTTCATATATGGTTGCCTGATGCAATGGAAGGACCAACACCTGTATCTGCATTGATCCATGCTGCAACAATGGTTGTTGCCGGAGTATTTTTAGTCGCTCGATTATTTCCAATTTTTGCATTTGATGTTTCTGCATTAACTGTTGTAACTTATGTAGGTGTATTCTCCGCATTATTTGCCGCTATTATTGCCTGTACACAAACTGATATTAAGAGAGTATTAGCTTATTCTACTATGTCTCAAATTGGGTATATGATGTTCTCATTAGGTATTTCACACCATGGTGGCGAAAATGGATTAGGATATATGGCCTCTATGTTTCATTTATTCACTCACGCCTTTTTTAAATCTTTATTATTTCTAGGCGCAGGAGCAGTAATTCATTTGGTTCACAGCAATGAAATGAAAGATATGGGTGGACTCAGAAAACTCATGCCTATCACACATATCTCGTTTTTAATAGCTTGCTTAGCCATTGCAGGAATTCCTCCTTTTGCAGGTTTTTTTAGTAAAGAGGAAATTTTAATGGCTGCATTTGAACACAATAAGTTGGTGTTCTTTGTGGCATTATTTACATCTGGTCTTACTGCATTTTATATGTTCCGGTTGTATTATTCAATATTCTGGAGCAAGGAATCTAATGTACATGCCGATCATGGCGAAGGCACAATGACGATGAAATTACCGCTTATTATATTAGGAGCATGTGCTTTATTGGTTGGGTTTGTTCCGATTGCTTCATTAGTCACTTCTGACGGTGCTGCATTAGAGACGCATATTGATTATATTTTCTCCTTAACTCCTGTTGCTTTAGCAATTGCCGGAATTTTGCTAGCAACAAGTTTATATATGAACGAGAATAGCAGACCACTATCTATAGCTAATGGATTAGGTGGATTTTATAATGCTGTGTATAAGAAATTCTATATGGACGAATTGTATTTGTTCATCACTAAAAATATCATCTTTAACATTTTTGGAAAAGCTGCTGCTTGGATTGATTCAACTATTGTTGATGGATTCATGAATTTACTGGCAAGTATTACTGCTGAAATTTCGAATCTC
>Ga0265327_10003212_pt1 | contig 15922 bp, 12 predicted proteins | sample 41621metaG_FD_202089 | JGI IMG/M metagenome (GOLD analysis project Ga0265327, IMG submission 202089) | Rhizosphere microbial communities from Carex aquatilis grown in University of Washington, Seatle, WA, United States - 4-16-21 metaG | ecosystem: Host-associated > Plants > Roots > Rhizosphere... | reverse complement strand
CGCCTTCTACCACATGCGCCACGACGACGACCCGACTCTGACGAAGAGCTTCGACCTGCTCTGGCGGGGGATCGAGGTGACCACCGGTGCCCAGCGGGAGCACCGTCGCGACCGGCTCCTGCTGCAGGCGGAGGACCGCGGGATCGATGTGGGCCCGATCGAGTACTACCTGGACTTCTTCCGCTACGGGTGTCCGCCCCACGGGGGCTTCGGCTTCGGCCTGACGCGACTGCTGATGCAGATGCTCGGGCAGGAGAACGTGCGCGAGGTCACCTTCCTCTACCGCGGCCCGCACCGGCTCACGCCCTAGGGGCACGGGGCGGCGCAGGTCCCCTCGCCCGGCGCGATGGCTCGGATCCTCATCTCAACCCCGATGCTCGAGGGCTGCCTCGACGCTTTGGCTACGCACGATCTGCGAGTCGGAGAGCCGGGCTCGGATACCGGGGCGGAGGGGCTCCTCTGCACGCCGATCATGCCGGTCGACGCAGATGCCCTGGCGCGGATGCCCATGCTGAGAGCTATCTCGGTCGCGGGCGCGGGAACCGACGCCATCGACGGCGAGGCGGCGGCGGGACGAGGGATAGCCGTCCTGACGGCCGGCGAGGCGCTGGTCGAGACGACGGCCGATGCGGCCTTTGGCTTGATCATCTGGGCCTCGAGGCTGATGAGCGACACGGAGCGGGCGCTGCGCGAGGGACGCTGGCAGGGATGGCGCTTTGATCAGACGTGGGGCCGCGACGTGCACGGCGCGACGCTGGGCCTACTCGGCTTCGGCGCGATCGGACGCGCCGTGGGCAGACGTGCCGGGGGCTTCGGCATGGATGTGATCCATCACACCCGCCACCCGACGGGGGAGCCCGGCTGGGTCGAGGCGATCGACGAGCTCCTCGCCTCGAGCGACATACTCAGCATCCACGTGCCCCTTACGCAGGCGACTCGTGGGCTGATCGATGCGAGGCGCCTGGCAATGATGCGCGAGGGGGCCGTTCTCGTGAACACCGCCCGCGGGGCTGTCGTCGATGAGGTGGCGCTGGCCGATGCGCTCGAGTCGGGTCGCCTGGGCGCCGCGGGTCTCGACGTCTACGCGCACGAGCCTGCCGTCTCGCCGCGCCTGCTGGCGGCGCCGCGAACGGTCCTGCAGCCGCACGTCGGCAGCGCCACGATGGCCACCCGGAGGGCCATGCTCCGCCTGGCGGCTGAGCGTCTCGCCGAGTCTCTCGGTTGAGCCGCGCCAGGCGACGGGAGGAACGGTCAAGGGCAGGGTTCGTAGCGCTTGCCGTTCAGCGCCAGGTTGAAGCGCATGCCGACGATTCCAGCGGCGTCGTCGGCCGCGCAGAAACGACTCGTCTTGAGTTTGTACTCCGCGTTGATGACGGGCTTTCCGGCCTTTAGATAGGGCTCGAAGTCGGCGCATTCGGAGTACTGGTTGCACTGCTCGGTCAGGACCCCGTCGAAATAGGGCTCGAGCTGGGCGGCCTGTTCGCCGTCGTTCTTCTGCAAGATCGCCATCCCCAGGGAGTGGGCCTCTTCGGCGACCCACCTGTTGTAGGTCAGCTGCTGCGCCTCGGTGATCGGGAAGCCGCTCTTGTTGGTGGCGGCTTCGATGTTGTCCGGCTCGATCGCGTCGAAGCCCTTTTCGCGGCACATCTGAAACCGGGCCGTCATGATCGGCTCGATCACCGCCAGTTGGCGGATGTCGAGCCACTTCTCACCGGGCCAGCCGTTTGAATGGCCGAGCACCGAGCGCGGGAAGGCGCCGTAGTCGGGCCTGAAGTTCTCGGCGGTCCCGACATCGATGTAACAGACGACGTGCTTCCCCTGGGTCTGCAGAGCGGCCACTTCGAGAGCGCTCGTCTCAAACCCGTCGACGTCGTAGACGCCGGCCGTGAAGCTCGTCTTCAAGGTGCCCTGAAGCTGCCAGTAGAAGGTGGGCTTGGCCGGGGGCTGCCACCAGGCGCCGGCGACCGATGCTGAAGAAGACAGCGCGGCCAGTGCCAGCGCCGCGAAGAGGCAGGTCCTGAGCAGTAGTCGCCGCCCTTCCATGCGACCGATCTTACGCCGTCGGGCGCCCTCGCCCCGGTCGTGCCGTCCGCGAGCGTCTCTACCTTCAAATTGTGCTCCTCAACGAGCTGACAGACGGCATCGAGATCGACCAGGTCCTGCTGGTCCGCGAGGCGGACCGCCGCCAGCGCCGGGACGGCGGCGACTACCTGCGGCTGCTGCTGGGCGATCGCACGGGAGCCGTCCCGTGCATGGTCTGGGAGGAGCTCGGTGAGATCGAGGACCTCGTCCGGCCCGGCACGCCGGTGACGGTTCGCGGGCGCTACACCGTCCACCCCCGCTTCGGGCCTCAGATCAACCTGCGGGGGCTCGCAGAGGCGGTCCCGGGCACCTACTGCGCGGAGGACCTGCACGACGGTCCGGTCCGCGACGCGGCGCTCATGGAGGCAGAGATCGCCGAGCTGATCGCGACGATCCAGGAGCCCCACCTGAGGCTGCTGCTGGACCGCGTCTTCGGCGAGGAGTCCGAGCTGTGGGCGCGCTACAGAGTGGCCCCGGCGGCCAAGTACTACCACCAGGCCTACGCGCACGGGCTGCTCGAGCACTGTCTGGGCGTCGCACAGGCCGTCAGCGCCATCAGCGCCACCTTCCCGGGCATCGACCGGGACGTCGCCGTCAGCGGTGCGCTGCTGCACGACATCGGCAAGCTCGAGGCCTACACCGAGGACCCTCAGAACATCGACCTGACCGACGCCGGGCGACTGCACGGCGAGATCGCACTCGGCTATTACCTGATCCGCCGCATGATCGAGGACATCGACGGGTTCCCGGCCGAGCTCGCCCAGTCGGTCGGTCACATCATTCTCTCCCACCACGGCAGCCTCGAACACGGCAGCCCGGTCGTGCCCTGTACCCGCGAGGCGACGCTGGTGCACATGATCGACAACCTGGGCGGGCGCCTGGGCAGCTTCGACCGGCTCGAGAAGGAGCTCGCGCCGGGGCGCCGCTGGTCGCAATTCGACCGTGCAATCGGCTCAGGAGCCTTCTTCCTCGAGCGGGGCGGCGAGCCCTCCGAGACGGTCCGGCCGGCGCAGCCCGAGCGCGAAGCGGCTTGAAAAGCCGCAAATAGCGGAGCGGCCCGGTCGCGGCGCTGCACTCGTCTCTCCCCCGGCTTCTATCTTTGGGAGCCGATGGCAAAGGACACCGAGAAGCTGATCCGCCAGCTCTCGCTGATCTCCTACCTGATGGCCGAGCGCAGGCCCGTCACGGCATTGGAGATCCGGCGAGACGTGGAGGGCTACAGCGGCATGAACGAGGATGCGTTCGCGCGCCGGTTCTACGCGGACCGCTCGGAGCTCGAGTCACTCCGCATCCAGCTGACCGTGGAGCGTCCGGCCGACGGAGCCGCCGAGCAGGAGAACTACTCGCTTCGCCCGGAGAACTTCCACCTCCCGGCAATCGCGTTCACGGACAAAGAGCTTGCGGCTCTGCAGACGGCCCTCAGCCTGCTGGACGGGGAATTCGCCTACGCCGAGCCCCTTCGCCTGGCCCTTCAGCAGATCACCTGGGGACGCCCCAGCCCACTCAGGGCACCTGAGCAGCGCTCGGTTGCCCTGGGCATCACGGCCTCCGCCGGGGGTCACGAGCTGTCGGCCCGCCTGGCCAAGGTCGAGACGGCGATCTTCAGGAACAAGACGATCGTCTTCGAGTACTACACGATGGGCAGGGACGAGGTCTCTTCGCGCAAGGTCGACCCCTACCACCTGCTGTTCCAGGGCGGGCAGTTCTATCTGCTGGGCTACTCCCACGAGCGCAAGGCCGTCAGGGTCTTCCGCCTCTCGAGGATCCGCGGCAAGGTCTCCTACGCGACCAAGGCCGAGCACGACTTCCACCGCCCCGAGGACTTCGACCCCCGCTCCTACGCCAACCGGGCCGACTGGCAGCTCGGCGAGGAGCAGGGCGTGGCCCGGATCCTCATCTCCGAGCGGATCGCCTGGCAGATCGAACGGCACTTCGGCCGCTACGGCGAGGTTCGCGATCCTGCCGAGATCGAGCCGGAAGATGACGAGTCGGTCGACATCGCAGCGCTGGCTGAAGACGGCGACCGGGTCTTCGAGACCGGCTACTCGAACCCCCGCAGCCTCGTCTCCTGGGTTCTCGGCCTGGGAGCCAACGCGCGTCTCGTGGGGCCAGGAGACCTGGCGGCGGAGCTATGCCGGCGCCTCGAGCTGCTGCGTGAGCGCCATGAGGAGGAGCCTCCCGCTTCGCGGCGCAAGCGCGGCACCAAGGCCGTCGAGGCCGGCGGTGCCCGCCGCACGACGCGCAAGGGAGCCGGGGATGCCGACGGAGATTCAGGGCGGCCGGACACGGCGATCCGCCCCGAGCGCTTCGCTCGCCTGGTGACCCTCGCGAGCATCCTGATCGCCGCGGGGCGCCGGGAAGAGCGCGTCGTGATGGCTGAGATATGCGAGCGGCTGCAGATCTCCGACGAGGAGCTGCGCGAGGACCTCAATGTCCTCAACGTCGTCAACTTCGGCGGTGGTTCCTACGTCCTCTATGCCGAGATCAAGGAGGAGGAGGGGGAGATCGAGATCGACCCCGAGCCCTACAGCGACAACTTCGACCGGCCGGCCCGCCTGCTGCCGGTCGAGGCGAAGGCGCTGATCGCGGCGATCGATCTGATCGGCGAGCACATCCCCGAGGGCTCACTGGCGTCTGCACGCGAGAAGATCGTCGCCGCCCTGGGTGAGGACCCGATGGAGCAGGGTCTTCAGGTCGCCCCGCCCGCGAGCGACGACTCCGACGTTGCCCGGCTGATCTCCAAGGCGATCACCGGGCGGCGGCTGATCGAGATCGAGTACTTCAAGGAGAACGAGGACGAGATCTCCCAGCGCAAGGTCGAGCCCTATGCCCTGACCAACGGCCGCGAGGGCTGGTACGTCGCCTCATATGACCCTGAGCGCGAGGGTGTCCGCCACTTCCGCCTGGACCGGATCAAGCGGGCGGTCGTCAGCGACGAGAAGTTCCAGCCCCGCCCCGAGGTGGACCCCGCCGGCGAGGTCGACGGCTGGCTGCGCACGGGCGAGGTCGAGGCGTCGCGGACAGCACGGGTCTGGGTCGCTCCCGAGCGGGCCCGATGGGCTCGCGAGGCGCGCAGGGTGGTCGAGGAGAGAGCAGACGGCTCGGTGATCGTCGAGCTGAGCTTTGCCGGAGTCGACTGGCTGGTCCGGGAGATCCTCCGGGAAGCGGGAGACGCCGCCGTGCTCGAGCCCGAGGATGCCCGCGAGGCGGTCGTGCAGGCCGCCGCGCGGCTGCGCCAGGCGCTCGCATCGCCGGCCGGAGTCTGAAACCGGGAGCAGCATGAGCCGCCGGGATCAGATCAAGATGTCCGACGACGAGGTGAGCGCGTTTCTCGCCGAGGAGCGGACCCTCACCTGCGCCACTCAGGGGCCCCGTGGCTGGCCTCATCTGATGCCCCTCTGGTACGTCCTGCGCGATGCACCCGACGGTGAGCCCGGGCCGCGGCTGTGGTCGTGGACCTACGGTGTTTCGCAGAAGGTCAAGAACCTCGAACGGGACCCCAGGGCCACCCTGCAGATCGAGACGGGCGAGCTCTACCAGGAACTGCGTGGGGTGATGCTCGAGTGCGAGGTGCGGGTGCACGGCGAGCTCGAGACGGTCTCACCGCTGGGCCAGGAGATATTCCACCGCTACGCGACCCCCCGCGGCGCCGAGCCGGTCGCCGAACTCCCACCCGAGGTGGGGCAGATGGTCGAAAAGCAGGCCGTCAAGCGTGTGGCGCTCGAGTTCGTCGAGCTGCGGCGCGCAACCTGGGATCACCGCAAGCTCGGCGGGACCTACTAGCGAGGCATCACTGGGCCGGCTGCGTGACCTGCTTGACGGCCGAGACCTTCCACTTCCCGCCTTCTTCGACGAGGGTGACCTGGCTCAGCTGTCCCTTCTTGCCCGAGTAGGTGCTTTTCACTTCGGCCGTCGCCGTGGTCCCGTTGACCTGAACGGATTTGACATCGGCTTCGGTTCCGTCGATCTCGGTTACCTGCTCTTTGATCGCCGCTTCACAGCCCTTCGTCCCGCCGAGGCTGCTCACGACCGAGGCGGAGAGGATTTCCGTGCAGATCTTCTTCTGTTCCCCGGCGGTCACGGCCGACTGAAGGCCGGCGATCGTCTGCGCCACCGTCTTCTCGGTCCCGCTGAAGTTGCTCGTCGAGGTTTTCGTGGTGCAGCCCGAGATCGCCAGGGCGCAGAGGGGCAGACAGCTCAGGGCTAGCGCGCGACGCATCGCACGCAAGGCTATTTGCTAGCCGCGCTCGTCGTCGCGCCGGTAGCCCAGACGAGCCGAGATCCGGTCCGCCGTCGAGACCAGATGCGGGCTCAGCGCGTCAACGAGCTCCTCGAGCGAGATCATCGAGCTGCGGGCGGCGATGTTGACGCCCGCCACGACCTCGCGGCTGGCATTGCGGACCGGCGCCGCGACGGAGAGCAGTTCGGACTGGAACTCTTCGTCGTTGACGGCGAAGCCTGCTTCCCGGACCTGCTCGAGCTCGTCGCGCAGGGAGCGCTTCGTGGTGATCGTGTTGGGCCCGACCTTCGTCGGCTTCAGGGCTGACAGGACATCTCGCTGCTCTTCCTCGGGCAGGTAGGCCATCAGGAGCTTGCCGACCGATGTCGCGTGTGCGGGGAGCCGCGAGCCGGGCTCGATTTCGCGCTCGGCATCGGTCAGGCCGCGCCGGAAGCTACGGGCGCGGTCAACGCAGAGGACCTCGGTGCCGTCCAGGACCAGGATGCAGGAGGTGTAGGAGGTGCGCTGGCGGAGCTCCTCGAGGTAGGGGCGGGCGTGCTCACGCAGGCCGGTCGAGTTGAGCGCCGACATTCCCAGGTCCGTGACCCGCAGCCCGAGCCGGTACTTGCGCGAGGCGCCCTGCTCGAGGTAGCCCAGTGCGACCAGCGTGATCACGTAGCGGTGCGTCGTCGAGCGGCTCATGCCGAGCTCGTCGGCTATGTCCGCGATGCCCAGGATCGGGCGGGCGGGCGTGAAGCACCCGAGGATCGCCAGACCGCGCTCCAGTGATTGGGAGTAGCGCGGTTCGCGCAGACTGGGGATCGACCAGGCGGGATCGCTGTCCACTCCGGCGGCTTTTGTCGCTACAGCTTTGGGCCTTGGCATCTCGTGGGTCTCTGCTTCCTGTTCGGCTTTTGGGGGCTTGACAACTGGAGACATTTACGTCCGCCACCGCAGTCGTCGGAATCTGATCATAGATCGAAATATCGGCTGATCGGGTTAAAACCTACCTGAGAGTGTGTCGGTATGGGCCGTCTCCACAAGCCATTGGCTTCGCGGACCCCAATCGCCGCTAGGGTTCTGCGGAACGTGGAGGCGCTGAAGGGTCTAATTCTCTCGGGTGGCAAGGGCACACGCCTGCGCCCGATCACGCACACGAGCGCCAAGCAGCTCGTGCCGGTCGCCAACAAGCCTGTCCTCTTCTACGGCATCGAGGCAATGGCTTCAGCCGGCATCGAGGAGGTCGGCATCATCATCGCCCCCGAGACCGGGCCCGAGATCGAAGAGGCCGCCGGAGACGGCTCGCGCTTTGGCCTGAGCATCACCTACATCCTTCAGGACGAGCCGCTCGGCCTGGCTCACGCGGTGCTCACGGCCGAGCCCTTTCTCGGGGAGAGCCCGTTCGTCATGTACCTGGGGGACAACCTCCTGCAGGGCGGCATAAGCGAGCTGGTCGAGGCGTTCAGGGCCAACGAGCCGGACGCCCTGATTCTCCTGACCCAGGTGCCCGACCCGGAGAACTACGGTGTCGCCGAGCTCGCGCCGGGCTCAGACGGGAACGTGGGACCGGTCCGGCGCCTCGTCGAGAAGCCGACGGAGCCGGCGACGGACCTTGCACTGGTTGGCGTCTACATGTTCACCGCCGGCATCCACGACGCGGCGCGAGCGATCGATCCCTCTCCCCGAGGCGAGCTCGAGATCACCGACGCGATCCAGTACCTCGTCGATGCGGGCCGGCGCGTGGAGCCCCACATCGTCAGGGGCTGGTGGAAGGACACGGGACGGCTCGAGGACATGCTCGAGGCCAACCGCCTGATCCTCGACAACCTCAGCGAGCTCGTCGAGGGCGAGCTCGTCGACTCGCAGCTCGATGGGCGGGTCGTTGTCGAGCCGGGCGCCGTCCTTGAACGCACGACCGTCCGCGGCCCGGCCGTGATCGGCGCCGGCGCGGTGTTGCGGGACTGCTACGTCGGCCCCTACACCTCGATCGGCGAGGACTGCCGGATCACCGGCTCGGAGGTCGAGCACTCGATCCTGCTCGCCGGCTGCACCGTCACGGACCTCGACGGGAGGATGGAGTCGTCGCTGCTCGGCCGCAACGTGACCATCCGGCGCGGCGACCGCCAGCCGCGGGCCTACCGCTTCATGGTCGGGGACAACTCCGACATCTCGATCCTTTGAGGCTGCTTGTCACGGGGTCGAACGGGATGCTGGGCCTCGAGGTCATGCGCGTCGGCGAGCGAGCCGGGCACGAGATGATCGGGCTCTCCCGCGCCGAGCTGGACATCTGCGACGAGCCGGGCACCCGAGAGCTAATGGGGCGCCTGGAACCCGACGGCGTCGTCAACTGCGCGGCCTGGACCGATGTGGACGGCGCCGAGAGCGACCCGGCCGGCGCTCGGGCGGTCAATCGCGACGGCGCCGGAAACCTTGCTTCATGCGCCGCTGCCGCGGGTGCGCGGATGGTCCACGTCTCGACCGACTACGTCTTCGACGGGCGGCCCCCGCTGCGCCCCGACGGAGCGCCGCGGGCCTACCTCGAGAGCGACCCGACCGGCCCGGCGACGGTCTACGGCCTGACCAAGCTGGAGGGCGAGGAGCTCGTGAGGCGAGCCTCGCCCCGGCACGCGGTCGCGAGGACGGCATGGCTCTTCGGAGTGGGCGGGCGCAACTTCGCCGAGACGATGCTGACGCTTGCCGGGAACCGCGACTCGGTCCGGGTCGTGGCGGACCAGATCGGCTGCCCGACCTGGACAGGCCACCTGGCCCCGGCGCTCCTGGGCCTGCTCGAGCGCGAGGTCGGCGGGCTCGTCCACCTCGCAGGCACGGGCGCGGTTTCGTGGCACGGGTTCGCGGCCGAGATCTTCCGGCAGGCCGAGCTCGGCTGCGAGGTGCACGAGGCGACCAGCGCCGAGATGGCTCGCCCCGCTCCCCGGCCGGGCTGGTCGGCCCTCGAGTCCGAACGCGACGACGTGCTGCCCCTGCCACCGTGGCAGGACGGGCTGGCGGGCTATCTTGCCGCTCGCGCTGGGATGATGCGGGCATGAAACTACTCGTATGCGGTGGAGCCGGGTTCATCGGCTCGACCTTCGCCCGCCAGCGCCTGCGTGAGCACGGTGACGATGTGACGGTCCTGGACAAGCTGACCTACGCCGGCCGCGAGGAGAATCTCGCAGACCTCGCGCCCGACCCGGCATTCAGGTTCATCCGCGGCGCGATCGAGGACCCCGAGGCGGTTGCCGGCGCGATCGATGCCGCGGCGCCCGACGCGATCGTCAACTTCGCAGCCGAGACGCACGTGGACCGCTCGATCGCCGAGCCCGACGCATTCGTCAGGACACACGCCCTCGGCACCTATGTGCTGCTCGAGGCGGCTCATCACCGCGGGCTCGACTATCTGCAGGTCTCAACCGACGAGGTCTACGGCTCGATCGACGAGGGGACCTTCACCGAGGAGAGCCCCCTGCGGCCATCCTCCCCCTACTCGGCCACCAAGACCGGCGCCGACCTGCTGGTGCTGAGCTACTTCCACACCTACGGGATGCCCGTTCGGATATGCCGCGGCTCGAACAACTACGGCCCCTACCAGTACCCCGAGAAGCTGATCCCGCTGATGGTGCTGAACGCCCTGCTCGGCGACCGGCTGCCGGTCTACGGCGACGGCAAGCAGGTCCGCAACTGGATTCACGCGACCGACTTCGCCCGCGCGATCGGGCACGTCCTCGAACACGGAGGTCCCGGCGAGGTCTACAACGCCGGCGGCCCCGATGAGGAGGCCAACATCACGGTGGTCAAGCGGATCATCGAGATGACCGGGGCATCGGAGTCTCAGATCGAGCATGTCAACGACCGCCCCGGGCACGATCGCCGCTACTCGCTCTCCTCACAGAAGGTCCGCGCGCTCGGCTGGGTGCCCCGTGTGCGCTTCGAAGAGGGCCTGGCGGAGACCGTTGCCTGGTACCGGAACAACCCCGAGTGGTGGGAACCGATCCGCTCGGGGGAGTACCGCGAGTACTACTCCCGCCAGTACGGGAGATCGCTCGGAGACTGAACTCCGGGCGAGCCGGGGACGCTAGGCTCGGAGGATGTCAGCGAAGGTATTCACCGAGCCGGTCCAGGCCTGGATCGACTCGGCCTTCGAGCGCCCCACGCCGGCTCAGAACGAGGCCTGGCCGGCCATCGCCCGGGGCGAGCATGTGCTGCTGTCCGCGCCGACGGGATCCGGCAAGACGCTGGCCGCATTCCTGTGGGCGCTGGACCGTCTCGGCGCGGACGCGCCGGCGGAGGGGGAGCGCGCCGCGACGGGCACACGGGTGCTCTATGTCAGCCCGCTGAAGGCGCTGGCCTACGACATCGAGCGCAACCTGCGGGCTCCCATCCGCGGCATCGGCGCCGAGCACATCACCGTCGCGATCCGCACCGGGGACACGCCCCAGCGCGAGCGCGCCGCAATGGTCCGCAACCCGGCCGACATCCTCGTCACCACACCCGAGTCGCTCTACCTGATCCTCACCTCACAGGCACGCTCGATGCTGAAGGGCGTCGACACGGTGATCGTCGATGAGATCCACGCCGTCGCCCACTCCAAGCGGGGATCGCACCTGGCATTGACGCTCGAGCGCCTCGAGGCGCTGGTGCGCAGCTCGAACCCGGCCATCGGCCCGGAGGAGGCAGCCTTCCAGCGAATCGGCCTGAGCGCGACGCAGAACCCGCTGGAGGAGATCGGGCGGTTCCTCGTCGGACCGCGGCGCGAGGTCACTATCGTCGACGCCGGAGCCCGCAAGCCTCTGGACCTGCGGATCGAGGTCCCCGTCGAGTCGATGGTCGAGCCCGGCGGGCCGGTTGACCCCGCGGCCGACCCCCTCGACCCCGTCCAGGGCGGCGAGGCGACACGCGCCTCGATCTGGCCGGCGATCTATCCGGAGATCCTGCGGCTGGTCCGCGAACACACCTCGACGATCGTCTTCGTCAACAACCGGCGCTCCGCCGAGCGGGTGGCCCTGCGTCTCAACGAGCTTGCCGCGAAGGAGGACGAGGAGGGCAGGCCGGCCGGGGCCGAGGCGGAGCAGAGCGGCGCCCCCGTCGAAATCGCACGAGCCCACCACGGCTCCCTGGCCCGCGAGGAGCGGACGAAGGTGGAGGAGCTGCTGAAGGCCGGCGGGCTGCCCTGCCTGGTCGCGACGTCCTCGCTCGAGCTGGGGATCGACATGGGCGCCGTCGACCTGGTGCTCCAGATCGAGTCGCCCAAGTCCGTCGCCCGGGGACTGCAGCGGATCGGGCGTGCCGGTCATGGCGTCGGCGAGGTCAGCCGGGGAAGGATCTTCCCGAAGTTCCGGGGTGACCTGCTCGAGTGCGCCGTCGTGGCCCGCCGGATGCACGAGGGGCAGATCGAGCCCACGGTGGTGCCGCGGAACGCCCTCGACGTGCTCGCTCAGCAGATCGTGGCGATCGCGGTCTCTGCCGACCCGGATGGCGTCTCGGTCGCCGAGATCCACCGGCTGGTCACGGGGACCCACTCCTACAGCGAGCTTTCGATGGAGCTGCTGGAGAACGTCCTCGACATGCTGGACGGCCGCTACCCCTCAAAAGAGTTCGGCGAGCTGCGGGCCAGGGTCGTCTGGGATCGCGTGGCGGGCGTCGTCCGGGCGCGTAAGGGCTCGCGCCAGCTGGCGATCGCCAACGCCGGGACGATTCCCGACCGGGGCCTGTATGCCGTGACGCTTCCCGACGGACGCCGGGTGGGGGAGCTGGACGAGGAGATGGTCTATGAGGCGCGTGCCGGTCAGGCCTTCCTGCTGGGAGCCTCGACCTGGAGGATCGAGGAGATCACCCGTGACCGGGTGATCGTCACGCCCGCGCCCGGCGCACCGGGAGCGGTTCCCTTCTGGAAGGGCGACTCGGTCGGGCGGCCCAAGGAGCTGGGAGAGGCGATAGGAGCCTTCTCGCGCTGGGCTGTCGAGCAGGACGCAGAGACGCTCGAGCGCGACTACGACCTCGACCGCCGTGCCGCTCAGAACCTGTTGGCCTATCTGCTCGAGCAGCTCCAGGCCACCCGGGTCCTGCCCAGCGAGCGGACGATCGTGCTCGAGCGCTTCCGCGACGAGATCGGAGACTGGCGGCTCTGTGTCCTATCCCCCTACGGCGGTCGTGTGCACGCCGCATGGGGCCTCGCCCTGTCGGCCAGGATGCACGAGCGTTTCGGCCTCGACTCCGATCCGATCTGGACGGATGACGGGATCATCATGCACCTCCCCGACCTCGACGCCGAGGAGGCCGAGGCGCTGCCCTCGGCGGCCGATCTGCTGCTGCTCGACCCGGACGAGGTGGAGCAGGCAATCGTCTCCGAGCTGGGGGGCTCGGCCCTGTTCGGAGCGCGCTTCCGCGAGAACGCCGCCAGGGCTCTGCTGATCCCCCGCGCCTATCCAGGACGGCGCACGCCCCTCTGGCAGCAGCGCCTGAAGGCACAGAATCTGCTCGAGGTCGCCCGGCGCTACGAGGACTTCCCGATCATCCTCGAGACCTACCGCGAGTGCCTCAAGGACGTCCTCGACCTGCCGGGCCTTCAGTCCCTCCTGCGTGGGCTCCACACCCGCGAGATAGCCCTCGTCGAGGTGGAGACGCAGCATGCATCGCCCTTCGCCTCCTCGCTGCTGTTCGACTACGTGGCCACCTACATGTACGAGGGGGACACGCCCACGGCGGAGCGCCGTGCTGCGGCGCTGTCGCTCGACCGCGACCTGCTGCGCGAGCTGCTCGGGCAGGAGGAGCTGCGCGAGCTGATCGACCCGCAGGCGCTCGAACGGGTCGAGGAGGACCTGCAGTGCCGCTCGGAGATGACCCGGGCGACCGGCCGGGACGGACTGCACGATGTCCTTCGCAGGGTCGGTGACCTGAACCGCGCGGAGCTAGGCGACCGCGTCTTCCCCGGAGTCGACGCCGAGGGGATGCTCGGCGAGCTGCGCCGCGAACGGCGGGCCGTCGAGCTGCGGATCGGAGGGGAGCCTCGCTGGATCGCCGCGGACGAGGCGGGCCTCTACCGGGACGCGCTCGGGGCGTCCCCGCCCGGGGGTCTGCCGGAGGCGTTCATCGCCCCCGTGCCCGACGCGCTTCGTGAGCTCCTGGCGCGCTACGCAAGGACCCACGGACCGTTCTCGACCGAGGACGTTCATGCCCGCTACAACCTCGACGCAGGTGCCGTCCTGCGCGAGCTCGAGCGCGACGGCGTGATCGTGCGGGGCGAGCTGCGCCCCGGGGGCAGCGGCCGCGACTGGTGCGACGTTGAGGTCCTGCGACGGCTGCGCCGAGCGTCGCTGGCCGCTCTGCGCAAGGAGATCGAGCCCGCTGAGGAGAGCCGGCTCGCCGCCTTCCTGCCCTCGTGGCAGGGCGTCGACCGCCACACCTCGGCCGGTGCGGGGGTCGACCGGCTGCGCGAGGTTCTGGTGCCGCTGCAGGGCCTGGCCCTGCCGGTGGAGAGCTGGGAGCGCGACATCCTCCCGCGGCGGACGGGCGCCTACTCGCAGACCTGGCTCGACCATCTCTGCGCCAGCGGCGAGGTGGTCTGGGTCGGTGCCGGCCCGCTCGGGAGATCGGGGCGGGTGGCCCTCTATTTCCGCGACGATGCCCCCGCGATCGGCCCGCCGCCGGGCGGCCCGGCGGGACGATCGTCGGTGAGCCCTCCCGAGGAGCCCGAGCACCTGCTGCTGCGCGAGCGCCTCGCCCAGGGCCCCTGCTTCTTCACCGACCTGCTGGCGGAGATCGACGCGCCTCCCGAGGCGCTCCGCGAGGCGCTCTGGGACCTGGTCTGGGCGGGGGAGGCGACCAACGACGCCTGGGCTCCGCTGCGGGCACCCCGACTGTCGCTGGCACGCTCGGGCGGGTCCTCAGCCTCGCTGGCCGAAGGCCGGCGCAGCGTCCGCCATCCAGCCCGGTCGCGCTTCGCCTCGCGGCGCAGCACCGGCGCCCAGTCCCAGGTCCAGGGCCGCTGGTCGCTCAGCGCGGCCGTCTTCGGCGCCGAGGTCGACACGGCCGGTGCCGTCGAGCGCCGCAGGGTCCTCGCGGAGCTGCTGCTGGAGCGCTACGGCATCGTCACCCGGGAGCAGGTCCTGGCCGAGGGGATCAGGGGAGGGTTCTCGATCCTCTACGACACCTTCTCCCAGCTCGAGACGCTGGGCGTCTGCCGGCGCGGATATTTCATCGAGGGGATGGGCGGCGCTCAGTTCGCCCTTCCGGGTGCCGTCGAGCGCCTGCGCGCGGCGCCCCGCCGGACGGGAGACGGGCCGCGCACGATGGTTCTCGCCGCGGCCGACCCGGCTCAGCCATACGGAGCCGCGCTGCCCTGGCCCAAACGGGAGGCTCAGGATCGCCGCCCGGCCCGTGTCGCCGGCGCATATGTGGTCCTGGTCGAGGATCGCCCGGTTCTCTACGTCGAGCGCGGGGGAAGGGGGCTGGCGACGCTGCTCGCTCCTCCCCGCCAGGGTGAGGTGCCGGCCGGGGAGTCCGCGGGAGCGCCGGCCGGCCAGGATGGCCCGGTCCGCCTTGCGCTGTCGGCCCTGGCCGACGCCGTTCGCGGGGGACGGGTCGGGAAGCTGGCTCTGGAGCGCATCGACGGGCAACCTGCGATCTCCTCTCCGTTCGCCGCCTCGCTGATCGAGCTGGGCTTCCACTCAGGCCCCAGGCGCCTGACGCTCAGCGCCTGAGCCGCCCCACCGCTCTGCCCGCCCGGCGGCTCTGCGATTGTTGAGAGCGATGAGCGACCCCCCAACTCAGAGCCCAGGCGCCGCCGATGCGCCCCGCAGGCCCCGCCGGGTGGGTCACAAGGGGGCGGCCCACATCGAGCACGGCAACACCCTGGCCAGCTTCGATGCCGCCCTCCGCCACGACGTGGACATGATCGAGCTGGATGTCCTGCCGGAGCGCCAGGACGGCACGGGCCGGCTTCTTGTGGCACACGACTATGCCGACGCCTCCTCGCGGGTTCCGCCCACATTCGAGGAGGCGCTGGATCACCTCTGCAGGCCCGAGTTCGCTGCGATCGAGCTCGATGTGGACGTCAAGCTCCCGGGTTACGAGCTGCGTGTCCTCTCGGCCCTGCGTGAGCGCAACCTCGTCGAGCGGACTCTGATCAGCGGCATGTTCCCCTCAGGCCTGGCTTTGATCCGCGAGGCCGAGCCGGCGCTGCGGCTTGGCTGGTCGGTTCCGCGGGTGCGCCGCGACTACACGACAGACATGCTCACGGCGATCCCCGCACTGGCGATCCTCACGGGCTACCGGGCGATGCTGCCCCGGCGGGCACGCACGGCTCTGCAGGAAGGGCGCTTCGACGCGATCATGGCCCATTGGCGGGTCGTCACCAAGGCGCTGATCAGGGCGGTCCGCGAAGGCGGCGGGCAGATCTACGTCTGGACGGTCGACGACGCCCGGATGATCCAGAAGCTGACCGACATGGGGGTCGACGGGATCATCACCAACGACCCCCGGCTGTTCAGCCAATAAGACAGCTGGCGCTCGAGAAGCCCGCCGGATCGGCGCCCGCCACGCTCCTGTGCCCGGCCGTGGTCGGGCGGGTAGCGCTCTGAAGCACCCGGCTTCCGCGGCGCCACTGGAACTCGACAACGCCACGCA
>Ga0265327_10003210_pt1 | contig 15931 bp, 12 predicted proteins | sample 41621metaG_FD_202089 | JGI IMG/M metagenome (GOLD analysis project Ga0265327, IMG submission 202089) | Rhizosphere microbial communities from Carex aquatilis grown in University of Washington, Seatle, WA, United States - 4-16-21 metaG | ecosystem: Host-associated > Plants > Roots > Rhizosphere... | reverse complement strand
TGTTCGGCGTCGCCGGCGCCCTGACCGTGGCGGCCGGCGCCTGGGCGATTGTGGCCCCTGCCTTCCGGCTGATCCGCATCGTGGTGACCGGCGCCGCCGATGTCGCCCAGGAGCTGCAGGCGGCCGAGGGCGAGCAGCTGAAGAAGGTGCTGGCCGCCGAGACCAATCTGAGGCGCGCCGTCGACGAGGCCGAGGCGCGCCGGTCGGCGGGCGTCCGGGCCAGCCAGGCCCTGGCCCGCTACATCGACCCGACGGCGCCCGGCAATCCGCCGCGACTGCTGCGCTACATGCTGGACGACGATCCCGACACCCAGGCGCTGGACAAGGAGGTGGGGCTGATCGGCCGGTCGCGGCGGCTATTCGAAGCCGTGGACCGGATCGTGGAGGAGGAGCGGCGCAAGGGCGAAGCCGCCGATCCCGACACCCCGGAGCGCATCGTGCTCTATATCGACGACCTGGATCGCTGCACCTATGAGCAGGTCTATAACGTGCTGCAGGCGGTGCACCTGCTTCTGGCGTTCAAGCTGTTCGTGGTGGTGGTGGCGGTGGACGTGGCCTGGATCGCGGAGGCCCTGGCCAGCCAGTTCGGCCGGCGGTTGGACGTCGCGCCGGACGGCAGGAGCGATGTGGCGGTGCAGGCCGCCAGCCGATTGCGAGCCATCAGTTATCTGGAGAAAATCTTCCAGCTGCCCTTCTGGATCCGGCCGCTGACCCGCGCGGGCGGCGACGGGGATGTCTATGGCGCCTTCGTCCGGGAGCTTCTCAAGGCCGAGCCGGGCGGGCAGCTGGCCGATATCCGCACCGAGGCCGGCGAGACCCTGGGCCGCATTGTGCTGGACCCTGCGCCCAAGGGGGGCGGCGCGGACGAGACCCGGGTCGAGCCGGAAGCAGATGCGCAGCCCGAGCCCGAGGCCGACATCCTGCGTACCTTGCAGTTCGACGAAGCGGAGCGGGACTTCCTGGCCAGCCCGGCGATCGCCGGCGTCGCCGCCAGCACGCCGCGCGGTGTGCTGCGCATGGCCAATATCTACCGGATCGCCCGGCTGAGACTGGGGGAGAGGCCGCCTGCTAAGGGGGAGCCGCCGATCTGGCCGCTGCTGGGCTTGTTCGCCGCGGTGGAAACCGGCTGCGATCCCGAGCTCGCCGACAGCCTCTATGCGGCGCTACACGGGTTGCCGCTGCGCGGAAGGCTGGATCTCGAGGCGCCGGGTCGGGGCCGGGCTGCGGCGTTCCACCGGGTGCTGAAATCCCGGCCGGCCCTGGCGCGGGCCCTGGCGGCGACGGCTCAGGCCCAGGGGGGCGGGGGGCTGTTGGCGTCGCAGTGCCTGACGGCGGCGCGTGCCGTGCGCCGCTACTCGTTCAACAAGTTCTGAGCCCGGACCTCAGGCCCGATGGCGATGACCCTTGTGGCCGTGGCGGGCCTTCACCGGGGCGGGTTCTTCATCCCAGCGGGCGTCGGCGTATTTCTCACCCTGGGCCAGGGCGTCGAGGGTGTTCACGTCCTGGCCGAACTTCTTGCGATAGGTCCAGTAGGCGGCCATGACTTTTTCCACATAGGCCCTCGTCTCCGGGGCCGGCATGCAGGCGATGACCATCAGGCTGTCATCCTCGTCCCCCAGCATCTGGGCGGTCTTCTGCAGGGTGCCCGGCCCGCCGTTATAAGCGGCCACGGTGCGCAGCAGGTCGTGGTTCTGGCTCGCGCCCTGGCTCATCAGCCAGGCCACATAGTCCTGGCCGAGCTTGAGGTTCACGGAGGGGTTGAACAGGGCGCTGGCGTCGTCGCGGAAGCTGGCGTCACCGCTCATATGTGCTGCGGCGTCGGGCATCAGCTGCATCAGGCCGATGGCGCCGGCGCGGGAGACCACACCCGGGTTGAACCGGCTTTCCTGGCGCACAATGGCGTAGACCAGGGCCTTGTGGATCTTGAAGCCGGAGCGGGGGCTGAGGTTTGGTGTGGGATAGCTGCCCTCCGCGCGGCGCCGCGCGGGTTCGGCGGCTACGGCTTCGTCGGCCAGGGCCGCATTGAGCAGGCTGGCGAGCCGGGTCCAGTGATCACGATCCTCGGCTGTGCGGGCGAGCGCCAGGCCGGCGCGCAGCTCGTCCCCGGCCTCCAGGGTGCGGCCGATCTGGGCCAGGGCCGCGGCGCGGTGAGCGCGGGGGTCGGTGCGGATCATCTGGTCGAGATCCGCACTGGGGCCAGTGGCGGTGTAGCTGGCGCGGATCAGGCCAGTCTGGCGGGCCTGGGGCGGGGTCTCGATGAGCGGCAGGGGCGCGCCCAGGCCGCGGAGGGTCACCTGGCGGGCGGCGATCATGCCGTAGAAGGTCTGGGGCGCACCGGCGGCCTGACGCAAATAGGTGGCGGCGCGGTCGTCGGCGCCGGCGGCCTCCGCGGCGCGCGCGGCCCAGAAGGCGCCCCCGGCCCGGACCCAGGGATCCTCGGAGGTGTCCTGAGCGAGACCGGCCAGGCTCTTCTCCGACAGGTCGAATTTCTTCAGCCGATAGGCGGCCATGCCGGCGATCCAGCGGTCGCCCACGGCGACGGCCAGCTCCAGGGCGCGCTTGGAATCGCCGGAATAGAAGGCCTCCCGCGCCAGGCGGGCGTTGTCGAGATCGAACGGACCGCCGGTCCCCGGGGTCACCAGGACGGTCTTGGACCAGTCCAGTCCGGCCAGGGTCGGGGTCTGGGTGGGGACGTCCTCCAGGGCCTTGCGCTTGGCGGCCATGGCCCAGATGCGCTCGGCCATGGGCAGGTCGGTATAGCGGGTCAGCCAGTCGGCCAGCTCGGCATAGTTCGAGCGGTGGGCCGTAGGATGCATCAGCTGGCGATAGGTGATGTAGCCGGAGAGTGTCGGGTCGCCGATGTCGACGGCCTGCATGGCGGCGTCGATATAGTCGCCGCGGTCCACGGCGTCGAAGGCGGCGGCATAGTGTTCGGCGTCGGCGCTGGTAAGCGCCTGGGGGGCGGCGGCCAAGGCCGGAGTCGCGGAGGTGGCCCCGAACATGAGGGCGCCCAGAAGTGCAATTACCGCGACGTGCCGGCGCTTGTTCTGCGTCATGCCCCCACCACGCGTCGGACGCCTTACAGCGCTGGACGCGGCTCTCCACCCGAGATCCGGCAGGCTAGGGCGCCGACTTCCCTGTGGGAACCCGGTTTCGCGCCTCAGCCTGCTCAAACAGAATTGATTCGCTTGTGGGATGAACGGTTTGAGTTAACCGCCGATTAATCCCGGTGCGGCCGGTCGAGTCGTTCGGCGAGGGTCTGCAGGTCGCTCCAGGCCTTCTTCTTGGCGGCGGGCTGGCGCAGCAGGAAGGCGGGATGCAGGGTGGGCAGGGCCGGCAGCTCGATCGAGCCGTCCTCGGAGCGCCACTCGAACCACCGGCCGCGCAGGGCCAGGATGCCTTCCTCCCGCTTCAGCATGGACTTGGCCGAGGGGCCGCCCACCAGCAGCAGCATCCGGGGCTTGAGGAGCGCCACGGCGCGTTCAAGGAAGGGGGCGCAGACCATCTGCTCGGCCGCGGTCGGGTTGCGGTTGCCGGGGGGGCGCCAGAACACCGAATTGGTGATGAAGGCCCGGCCGTTCAGCCCTGCGGCGCCCAGCATCTTGTCCAGCAGCTGGCCGGCGCGGCCCACAAAGGGCTCGCCGCGGAGGTCCTCCTCCTGGCCCGGGCCTTCGCCGATCACCATCAGCGGGGCGTCCAGCGCGCCGCGATAGAAGACCGACTGGCGCGCCGCGCCCTCGAATTTAAGCGGACAGCCGTCGAAGGCCTCGATGGCGGCCTTCAGCGCTTCGAGGTCAGGGGCCGCGGCCGCGAGGCGGTGGGCTTCGGCCAGGGCCGCGGAGAGGTCGGGCGTGACGGCGGCGGACGCCGGGGCGGCCGGGGCGGGGGCGAGTTTACGCTCCGGCGGTCGGGGCGGAACCACGCGGCCCAGAGCGATGCGATCCACCGGCTCGTCCAGCAGCATGGCGTCGACCCCGGCGTCGGCCCAGAAGGCGAGCAGGCTCTCAGCGGCGGCCGCACTTGAGGTCATGGAAGCTGGGGACATGGAATCCGAATTCGTCCTGTGGCGGAGTTCGCGCTTGACCGCCCTTGTGCAAGCTTCCGATAAGTCGGCCAAGGGATCAACGCCGCACGGCGTACGGGAGCATAGAGACCATGAGCGAAGGCGCAGACACCCAGGCCATCGAACGCGAGGCGATGGAATATGATGTGGTGATCGTGGGCGCCGGGCCTTCGGGCCTGTCGGCGGCTATTCGCCTGAAGCAGCTGGCGGCGGCGGCGGGGACCGAAATTTCGGTGGCCGTGCTGGAAAAGGGCTCCGAGGTGGGCGCCCATATCCTGTCCGGCGCGGTGATCGATCCCAAGGGCCTGAACGAGCTGTTTCCTGACTGGAAGGCGATGGGCGCGCCGTTGGAGACGCCGGTCAACGACGACCGCTGGTTGATCCTTGGGCCGCAGGGCTCGCTGCAGCTCCCGACCTTCGCCATGCCGGCGCTGGTTCACAATCACGGGACCTATATCGCCTCGCTGGGAAACGTCTGCCGCTGGCTGGCTGGCCAGGCCGAGGCGCTCGGCGTCGAGGTCTATCCGGGCATGGCCGCCTCAGACGCGGTGTTCGACGAGACCGGCGCCCTGAAGGGTGTGGTCGCCGGCGTATTCGGCATCGGCAAGGACGGCCAGCCAGGCCCGGACTTCCAGCCCGGCATTGAGCTGCACGGAAAGTACGTGTTCATCGGCGAGGGCGTGCGCGGCTCGCTGTCCAAGCAACTGCGCGCGAAGTTCGCGCTGGGCGAGGGCGCCGACCCCGAAAAATATGGCATTGGCCTCAAGGAACTCTGGCAGGTGCCGGACGAAATCTTCCGGCCAGGCCTCGTGCAGCACGCCGCAGGCTGGCCGCTGGATGACAAGACCGGCGGCGGCGGTTTCCTCTACCATTTCGGCGATCACTATGTGGCGGTGGGCTATGTGGTGCACCTGAACTACCAGAACCCCTGGCTGTCGCCCTTCGACGAATTCCAGCGCTACAAGACCCATCCGGATATCTCCAAGCACCTGGCCGGCGGCAAGCGCATCTCCTACGGCGCGCGCGCCATCTCAGAGGGTGGGCTGCAATCGGTGCCGCGGCTCTACTTCCCGGGCGGCGTGTTGCTGGGCGACAGCGCCGGCTTCGTGAACGTGCCGCGCATCAAGGGCAGCCACAACGCCATGAAGAGCGGCATGATGGCCGCTGAGGCCGCCTATTCCGCCATCCAGGCCGGCCGCCAGCGCGACGATCTGGTCGAGTACGAACAGGCCTTCCAGGCGTCCTGGGTGCGCAAGGAACTGAACCTTGTCCGCAACGCCAAGCCGATCCTGTCGAAGTTCGGCACCGGCCTGGGCGGGGTGCTGAGCATGATCGACATGTGGTGCACCAGCCTGTTGGGCGGTTTCTCAATCTTCGGGACCCTGCATCACAGCAAGAACGACGCGGACTCCACGGGCCTGGCCAAGGACTACAAGCCCATCAGCTATCCCAAGCCGGACGGGGTTCTGAGCTTCGACAAGCTCTCATCCGTCTTCCTGTCGAACACCAACCATGACGAGAACCAGCCGGCGCACCTGAAGCTCAAGGACCCCTCCATCCCGATCGGGGTGAACCTGCCGAAATTCGGGGAGCCGGCGCGGCTCTACTGCCCGGCCGGGGTCTATGAAGTGCTCTATGACGAGCAGGGGCAGAACCCGAAGTTCCAGATCAATTTCCAGAACTGCGTCCACTGCAAGACCTGCGACATCAAAGATCCGTCGCAGAACATCAACTGGACCACGCCCCAGGGCGGGGACGGACCTAACTATCCGAACATGTGACGTCCCGCCGCCGCCATCCCGATGGCGGCGGCGACGGTTTCGCGCTAGATCGAAGCCCTTGCCGCGGGGGCGGAAAGCCGTGAGACTCTCGCCCATGCGTTCCATCGCCTCCAAGCTCGCCGTCCTGATGGCCTCCAGCGCCCTGCTGGCCGCCTGCGCCTCCGCGCCTTCCGCCACCGCCCCCCAGGCCGACAACGACGTCGGGACATCGCCCTATGGCCTGTTCCTGGCCGGGCACGGGGCCCTCAATGATGGCCGGGGCGCCCAGGCCGCAGCGCTGTTTGACCGGGCCCGGATCGAGGGCGACGACGGCGACGGACTGATCGCCGAGCGCGCCTTCACCGCCGCCGTCCTGGCCGGCGACATCCAGAAGGCCGCCGCCATGGCGCCGGCCGGCGACGCGGCCTCTGAAGGTGGCAAACGGCTGGGCCGCATGGTGGCCGCCGTGGAGGCGCTGGCGGAGGACAAGCCCAAGGTCGCCCGCACCCTGCTGGCCCCTGACGCCGTGGGCTTCCCGCACAAGCCCGCCGCCGCCCTTCTGGCGCCTTGGGCCGCGGCCATGTCCGGTGACGTGGACGGCTCCATCGTCCGGCCTCAGTCCCATGGGGACAAGATCGTCGATTATTTCGGCATGCTCGGTCAGGCCTATCTGTACGAGCGCGCCAAGCGCTATGACGAGGCGGAGACCGACTTCAAGGCCCTGGCCGGAACCCAGGCGACCGACGACCTGGTGGTGCTGGCCTATGGCGGCTTCCTGGAGCGGCGCGGCCGCCGCGCCGACGCCGCCGCGCTCTATGCCCAGGGCCTTTCCAACCAGCCGCACAATAGCGCGCTCAGCAATGCGCGGACCCGGGCGCTGGACCCCAAGTCGCAGCCGCCGGCGGCGCCGGGGCTGAAGGAGGGAGCCGCCGAGTCGCTGATGGCGCCCGCCGCCGCGATGCTGGCCGCCAAACAGGACGAGATCGGCCTGGCCTATCTGCGCCTGGCTCTGCGCCTGGACCCCACGCTCAATTCCGCCTGGCTGACCGTCGGCGACCTGATGCAGAGCGCAGGCGACATCGACGCCGCCCGGGCCGCCTACGCCAAGCCGAAGCCGGGCTCGCTGGAATACGCCTCGTCGCGGGCCAAGCTGGCCTGGAGCTATCAGACCGCCAAGGATCCCGAGACCGCGTTGAAGCTGGCGCGGGAGGCGGCGGCCACCGGGGATTCAGACGCCAGGATCACCCTGGCCGACCTGCTGCGAGTGAACGAGAAGTTCGCGGAATCCGCCGAGGTGCTGAATGGGGTGATCGGCCCCAATCCGGACTGGCGGCTGCTCTATGCCCGGGGCGTGGACTATGACCGGGCCGGGCGCTGGGCCGATGGCGAGCGGGACCTGAAGGCCGCCCTGGCCCTGAAGCCCGACGACGCCGAGCTCCTGAACTATCTGGGCTATTCCTGGATCGACCGGGGCGAGAACCTCGCCGAGGCCCTGGCCATGGTGCAGAAGGCGGTGGGCCAGAACCCGCGCTCAGGGGCCATGGTGGACAGCCTGGGCTGGGCCTACTACCGGCTGGGGGACTTCAAGAAGGCGGTGGAGCTGCTGGAGAGCGCCGTCGAGCTCGAGGCTGGCGACCCGGACATCAACAACCACCTTGGCGACGCCTACTGGCGGGTCGACCGGCGGGATGAGGCGGTGTTCCAGTGGCGCCGTGTCCTGACCCTGGCGCCTGAGGCCAAGCTGAAGGCGGAAGCCGAGGCCAAGCTGGGTACGGGCCTGGGACCCGACGGTCCCGCGGTCAAGGCGATCATCGCCGGCAAATAGCCAGGGGCGTCATCCAGATGGCGACAGACGCCTTCGCGGCCGCCAAGCTCAACCTGTTCCTGCATGTCGGCGCGCCGGCCGCGGACGGCTATCACCCGATCTGCAGCCTGATGGCCTTCGCCGATGTGGGCGACCGGCTGGAAGCGGCGGAGGCGGACGCCCTGGCCTGCCGGGTGCGCGGTCCCTTCGCCGCCGACCTGGCGGGGGAGGGGGACAATCTGGTGCTGCGGGCCGCCCGCGCCCTGATCGCCGAAGCCCGCAGGCCGCTCCCGCCCATCGGTCTCAGCCTCGACAAGCGCCTGCCAGTGGCGGCGGGCCTGGGGGGCGGGTCCAGCGACGCCGGGGCGACCCTGCGGCTGCTGCGGGACACCTGGGAGCTCGACCTCTCGGACATCCGGCTTGAAGCCCTGGCCGCCTCCCTCGGCGCGGATGGAGCCGCCTGCCTCTGGGGCCGGCCGATTCTGGCCGAAGGGCGTGGCGAGCGACTGTCGCCCGCGCCGGGCCTGCCGCTGATCGACGCCGTGCTGGTCAATCCGCGGGTCGCAGTCTCCACCGCCGATGTCTATCGCCGCTTCGATGCCGCCGGCGCGTTCGGTGAGGTGGGCGCGCCCGCCATGCCGGACGCCTTCGAGAGCGTCGAGGAACTGGCCGGATGGCTCGCCACCACCCGCAACGACCTTGAGGCGCCGGCCGTGGCCGCGGCGCCCGCGGTCGGCGATGTGCTGGCCACCCTGACGGATGAGCCGGAGGCCCTGTTCGCGCGGATGTCCGGGTCCGGCGCCACCTGTTTCGCCCTGTGCGCCGGGGATGTTGAGGCCGAGGGCCTGGCCGAACGGATCGAGTCCATGCGGCCCGACTGGTGGGTCGAGCGCTGCCGCCTGGGCGGACCCTGGGGTCCCCACGAGGCGCGCGCGTGAGGCTGGAGGTGGTGGACGCCGTCTCGCAAGCCGGCGTCAGGCACAATGAGGACATCTGGGGCGCCACGGCCCAGGCCGCGTGGATCTTCGACGGGGCGACGGGGATCTGGCCGCACAACCGGTTCGGCGGCCCTTCCGAGGCGGCCTGGCTGGTGGCGCAGGGCGACGCCGCGCTTCGCCGACGGCTGGAGGCGGATGGAACGGCGACGCCGGTGAGGGAAATGCTGGCGCAGATGGCGGAGGAGACCCTTGAGGCGGCGCGCCTGGCCTGCGAGCTGGACGGCGTGGCGCCGCACGAACTTCCCTCCGCCAGCGTGGCCATGGTCAGGGCCGTCGCCGGCGGGCTGGAGCTCTCTAACCTCGGGGACTGCGCGGTGGTGTGCCGACTCGATCGCGGACCGGCGCGACGGTATGGCTCGTCGGGCGTCGCCAAGCTGGACGCCCGGCTGCACCGGGCGATCGGCGAGCATCTGGACCGGGGCCTGTCCCTGGCCGAGGCCCAGGCCGAGGCGAGGGGCCTGATCCTTCGGCACCGCGCCCTGATGAACTGTCCCCGGGGCTACTGGATCTACGACCTGTCCGGACGCGGCGCGCTGCATGCGCAGGTGCGCACCGTGCGCGCCCGCGCCGGGGAGCTGGTGCTGCTGGTGACCGATGGGTTCTATAGGCTGGTGGACACCTATGGGCGCTATGACTGGCCGGGTCTCCTGGACGCGGCGGCGGCCCATGGGGTGGCGCGACTTTGCCAGGAGCTTCGCGACATCGAGGCCGGGGATCCGGAATGCCGGGCCTATCGGCGCAACAAGCCGCGGGACGACGCCACGGCGGTTCTGCTGCGACTGACTTGAAACGAAAACGGGGGCCCCGAAGGACCCCCGCTCGCAGTTCCGGTGAAGGCGCAGCGCCTATTCGTGCAGGGCTTCGCCGTGCAGCGCCATGTCCAGACCCTCGACTTCGCCTTCCTCGGAGACCCGCAGGCCGACCGTGAACTTGCAGATGTAGAGGATGATCAGGGTGACCACGGCGGTCCAGCCGATGGTGACGGCCACGCCCTTGGCCTGGGTGATGATGCTGTGGTCCTTGCCCAGGGGGTTGATGGCCGGATCGGCCAGCACGCCGGTGAGCAGGGCGCCGGCGATACCGCCGATGCCGTGCACGCCGAAAGCGTCCAGGCTGTCGTCATACTTGAAGATGCGCTTGATCCAGACCGCGCCGGCATAGCAGACCGCGCCGGCGACGATGCCGATGATCAGGGCGCCCTGGGGGTTCACGAAGCCGGCGGCCGGGGTGATGGCGACGAGACCCGCCACTGCGCCCGAGGCCAGGCCCAGCATGCCGGGCTTCTTACGCTCGACCCACTCGACGACCATCCAGGCGAGCGCCGCGGCGGCCGTGGCCACCTGGGTGTTCAGCATGGCGACGCCGGCCAGGTTGTTGGAAGCGACGGCCGAACCGGCGTTGAAGCCGAACCAGCCGACCCACAGCAGGCTGGCGCCGATCATGGTGAAGACCAGGTTGGACGGGGCCATGTTCTCGGTCCCGTAGCCTTTGCGCTTGCCCAGGACGAGGGCGCACATCAGGCCCGCGACGCCGGCGTTGATGTGAACCACGGTGCCGCCGGCGAAGTCGAGCACGCCCGCCGAGCCGAGGAAGCCGCCGCCCCACACCCAGTGAGCGATGGGCATATAGACCAGCAGCGACCACAGGCACATGAACAGGATGAGGGCGGAGAACTTCATCCGTTCCGCGAAGGCCCCGGCGATCAGAGCCGGGGTGATGATCGCAAAGGTCATCTGGAACATCATGAAGACGGATTCGGGAATGGTCGGCGCCAGGCTGTTGACGCTGGCCATGGTCAGCTTCGCCAGGAACAGACCGTCGAAGCTGCCGATCCACTTGTTCATCTCGGCGTTGGCGTTGGGGGTGAAGGCGCCGTTGTAGGCGACCGCCATCCACAGCACCGTCACCAGGCAGGTGATGACGAAGGACTGCGCGACCGTGGCGATGATGTTCTTGCGACGCACCATGCCGCCGTAGAACAGAGCCAGGCCCGGAATGGTCATCATCAGGACCAGGGCGGTAGAGGTGAGCATCCAGGCGGTGTCGCCGGAATCCTGCTTGGGCGCTGTTGCGGCGGCCGGAGCCGCCGGCGCGGCGGCCGGCGCGGCCGCGGCCGGAGCCGCTGCAGCGGGAGCCGCGGCAGGCGCCGCAGCAGCAGCGGGAGCGGCGGCGGCAGGCGCTGCGGCGTCCTGGGCGAAGGCCGGGGCCGCCAGCGGCGCCCCGATCAGCAGGGCGGCGGCCATGAGGCCGGCCAACCTGGTCAATCCGAATGGTTTCATGTGTCTATCCCCTTGTCCCGATGAGTTTTCGCGAAGCCCGCGGCCCCTAGAGCGCCGCAGAGCCGGTCTCGCCGGTCCGAATGCGCACCGCGTCCTCGACATTGAGGACGAAGATCTTGCCGTCGCCGATCTTGCCCGTGGCGGCCGCCGCCTTGACCGCCTCGACGGCCTTGGCCGCGTGGGCGTCATCGACCACCGCCTCGAGTTTGACCTTGGGTACGAAGTTCACCTGGTACTCCGCGCCCCGATAGATTTCGGTCTGCCCCCTCTGGCGGCCGTAACCTTTGACTTCCGAGACCGTCAGCCCCTCGACGCCGGCGCCGACCAGCGCTTCGCGCACGTCGTCCAGCTTGAAGGGTTTGACGATCGCTATGATCAGTTTCATCCGCTCGCTCCTGCGCGGCCCCGGGGGGATCCCGAATTCCGCGCCGTGATGTTTTTCCCGTCGCTCGTCGAACTCAGCCCTCGACGGCAAGGCGACGCTATCGGCGGCGGGCGTTCCTGCTGCGGCGCGGTAAGGTTTGATCAAGGAAAAGACCCCGCCCGCCCAGAAACCGAGCAGGACACTCGCCAGGCGCCGTATTTCTGAGCACAATGTCTCTCGACACCGGGAAGTCCCGGGTCCGTCGCAGGGGTTTCACGGGGCGCCCCTTTGCCGTCACGAAGCCGTGATATGGAACCTCAAGCTTCGCTGCGCGTAGTCAACGCAACGAACGGCCCCTATCAGGAGCCGCCCCGCCGGGGGCTTTGATGACAACGCCCTCACGAGGACTTTGATGAATTCGACCCGCTTCCTCACCGCCGTCGCCGCCATCGCGCTGATCGCCGGCCCCGTGGCGGCGAAGCCGGCCCACAAGGCCGCGCCCGCCAAGGCCGCTCCGGCCGCCCCCGCCGCGCCCGCCGCACCCGCGGAACCCGCCTGCGAGGCCAAGACCGCGCCCTCGACCCTGACGCCGGTGACGGCGGCCGGGGACACCGTGGACACCCTGAAGGCGTCCGGCCAGTTCACGATCTTCCTGCGGGCGGCGGATCTCACCAACATCACCCTGCTGCTGAAGCAGCAGAAGAACCTGACGGTGTTCGCCCCCTCCGATGCAGCCTTCAAGGCGCTGCCCGCGGACCAGCTGGACCTGATGTTGCGCTCCGACCATCGCGAGCAGCTGCAGAAGCTCCTGACCTATCACATGATCAACACCGTGGTTCAGACCGCCGACTTCAAGTGCGCGACCCAGTCCGTGCCGACCCTGGCCCGGACCACGGTCCAGCTGAAGGGCGAGGGGGTCTATCAGGTGAACGACGCCAATATCGTCCAGGCCGACGTCACCACCTCCACCGGCGTTATCCAGGTCATCGACAAGGTGCTGACGCCAGGTTCGGCGCCGGCGGCCCAGGCCAAGTAGTCGGGCAGTCCGCGGGCGGGTTCGCCTCGGGCTGAGGATTCAGAACGAGGAGTTACGGACTATGATCAAGTACCTGCTGACCACGGCCGCGGCGCTGGCCCTCATGACCGGCGCCGCCCACGCCCAGCCCGCCCCGCCGGCTTCGGCCCCGATGGCCACCCCGGACGTCAATCCGAAGCCGATGGACTCCACCGCCTCCGCCACGGCGGCCGCCATGCCAGCCCCGATGGCCCCGGCGGCGACGGCGCCGGAGGCCAGCACCAACGCCGCGGCGGTGGTGAGCGTGAGCACGGTCACGAACGGGCCGGTGGCGGACACGCCGGAGAACCGCGCCAAGTATGGCCAGCCCCTGTCGCGGGCCGGCAAGCGCACCCTGCCCAAGGGCAACTAGATAGGGTTTTCCCGAGCTTGAAGCTGAGGTCGGCGGGCCCTATGGTCCGCCGACTTTTTTTGCGCCTGCGAAACAGAACTCATGTCAGCCGAAAAGCCGCTCTCTTTTCAGGGCCTTATCCTGAAGCTCCATGACTATTGGAGCCAGCAGGGTTGCGTGATTCTTCAGCCACATGACGTGGAGGTGGGCGCGGGCACCCTGCATCCGGCGACAGTGCTGCGCGCGCTCGGCCCCAAGCCCTGGCGGGCGGCCTATGTGCAGCCCTCGCGGCGGCCGGGAGATGGCCGCTACGGCGAGAACCCCAACCGCCTGCAGCACTATTACCAGTACCAGGTGATCCTGAAGCCGAACCCCGAGAACCTGCAGGAGCTCTATCTGGGCAGCCTGGAGGCCATCGGCCTCGACACCCGCCTGCACGACATCCGCTTCGTGGAGGATGACTGGGAGAACCCCACCGTGGGCGCCTGGGGCCTGGGCTGGGAAGTCTGGTGCGACGGGATGGAAGTGACCCAGTTCACCTATTTCCAGCAGGTGGGCGGCCTCGACGTCTGGCCGGTGGCCGGTGAGCTGACCTACGGCCTGGAGCGCCTGGCCATGTACATCCAGGGGGTGGACCACTTCACCAAGCTGGCCTTCAACGATCCGGACGGCCCGGCGCCCATGACCTATGGCGAGGTGTTCCTGGAGAATGAGCGCCAGCAGTCGGAAGCCAACTTCCACCTCTATGACGTCGACACTCTGAAGCGGCAGTTCGAGGACATGGAGCGGCAGGTGCCGAGGATGCTGGAGGGCCGGGGGCCCCAGGGCCAGCGCACGGTGCTGCCGGCCTATGACCACGTGCTGAAGGCCAGCCACCTGTTCAACCTGATGGACGCCCGGGGCGCCATCGCCGTGGCCGAGCGGCAGAGCTATATCGGCCGCATCCGCGACCTGACCAAGATGTGCGCCGAGGCCTGGGTGGAGAACGAAGGGGGTAATGCGTGACCGGCCCCTTGATGATCCCCCATGTGATCCTCGCCGCCGCCCTGGCGCTGGCGCCGGTCGGCGCCGCCTGCCAGCCCGCCGACGGCCTGGTCTACGCCCACGACGACGGTAAGGCCGTGGCGGCGGCAGTCGCCAAGGCCCGCGACAGCCTGCCGATCTTCTGGCGCAAGTTCGAAGGCCGCGAGCGCACCCCCGGCTACGACGCATTCATGCTGAAGGTCGAACTCCCCGCTGCGAAGATCGGCTCGGAGGCGATCTGGATCGGGATCGTCTCGCATGCCGGGAATAGAATCGAAGGCATCGTCACCGAGGACGCGCTCTATATTCCCGGCTTGAAGGGCGGCGCACGGGTCCAGGTTGATCCCGCCACGGTGATCGACTGGAGTTACAACAAGGACGACAAGATCTACGGGCAGTTCACGACGCGGGCGCTTTTGAGCGACGCCACCCCAGCCCAACGCGCCGAGGCGCTGGCGGCGCTCGCGCCCATGCCGATTGAGACCGAAGGCCGCTGATGCCCCAACTGCTGCTCGAACTGTTCTCGGAAGAGATTCCCGCTCGCATGCAGGCCCAGGCCGCGCGGGACCTGGAACGCATGGCCCGCGACCGCCTGGCCGCCCAGGGCCTGCTGCCGGAGGCGCTGAAGACCTTCGCCGGACCGCGGCGGCTGACCCTGGTGGCCGAGGGCCTGCCGCTGGCCCAGAGCGACCGGCATGAGGAGCTGAAGGGCCCCCGGGTGGGGTCCCCCGACCAGGCCATCGAAGGGTTCCTGCGCAAGGCCGGCCTCGCCCGCGAGCAGCTCACGGAAAAGGATGGGGTCTGGTTCGCCCATATTCATCGTGCCGGGCGGCCTACGGCCGAGATCATCGCCGAGATGGTTCCCGACATCGTGCGCAATTTCCCCTGGCCCAAGTCCATGACCTGGGGCCGCGGGACCCTGCGCTGGGTCCGGCCGCTGCGCCGGGTGCTCTGCGTGTTCGCCGGCGAGGTAGTTCCGTTCTGGATCGACGAAATCCAGAGCGGCGACGTCACCGAGGGCCATCGGTTCATGGGCTCGGGCCAGTCCTTCAAGGCCCGCGACTTCGACGCCTATGCCGAGAAGCTGGACAAGCACTTCGTGGTGCTGGACCCGGAGACCCGCAAGGCCAAGATCCTGGCCGCCGCCAACACCCTGTGCTTCGCCCGCAACCTGGAGCTCGTCGACGACGAGGGGCTGCTGGACGAGGTGGCGGGCCTGGCCGAATGGCCGACCCCGGTGCTGGGGGACATGGAACCGCGGTTCCTGGACCTGCCGCCGGAGGTGATCCGCACCTCCATGCGCACCCACCAGAAGTATTTCGCCGTGCGTGATCCGCAGACCGGCAAGCTCGCCCCGCACTTCGTCACCGTGGCCAATATCGAGGCCGCCGACGGGGGCGCGGTGATCGCGGCGGGCAACGCCAAGGTGCTCTCCGCCCGCCTGTCCGACGCCCGGTTCTTCTGGGACGAAGACCGCAAGGTGAAGCTCGAGGACCGGCTGGAAAAGCTGAAGGGCGTCACCTTCCACGCCAAACTGGGGACCCTTGCCGAGCGGGTCGAGCGGCTGGAGATGCTGGCCCGCGACATCGCCCCCCGGGTCGGCGCCGACGTCGCCAAGGCGGTGCTGGGCGCGCGCCTCAGCAAGGCCGATCTCACCACCGGCATGGTGGGAGAGTTCCCAGAGCTGCAGGGCCTGATGGGCGCCTATTACGCCCGCGAGGAGAAGATCAGCCCGGTGGTGGCCGACGCCATCCGGGATCACTACCGCCCGATCGGCGCCAATGACGAGGCACCCGACACCCCGGTGACCATGGCCGTGGCCCTCGCCGAGAAGATCGACACCCTAGTGGCCTTCTTCGCCATCAACGAGAAGCCCACGGGGTCCCGTGACCCCTACGCCCTGCGCCGTGCGGCCCTGGGGGTCATCCGCATCCTGCTGGGCTCGGAGGCCCGGGCCCCGGTGCGGGAGCTGGTCGCCGACTGGTACCGGTCCCTGCGCTGCTTCGTGGACCCGGGCCGCGCGCTCTACGTGTCCACCCGCCGGACCACGGGCTATATGGGCGCGCGCCACCGCAACGCCTCCCAGGAATTCTCCGCCTATGTGGAGGAATTCGACGAGGCGCTGCTGGAGGGGAAGCCCTATGTGGTCACCATGCCCGACGAGGTGGACCTGAAGTTCGACCGGACCGCCCAGGCCGGCGAAGCGCCCGAGGGCGTGGTGCAATACGAGTTCC
>Ga0265327_10003209_pt1 | contig 15932 bp, 10 predicted proteins | sample 41621metaG_FD_202089 | JGI IMG/M metagenome (GOLD analysis project Ga0265327, IMG submission 202089) | Rhizosphere microbial communities from Carex aquatilis grown in University of Washington, Seatle, WA, United States - 4-16-21 metaG | ecosystem: Host-associated > Plants > Roots > Rhizosphere... | reverse complement strand
TCCGCTTGCGCGACGTTGACGGGACTGAGATCGATACCGACGAACCGGCAGAACGGAAGTTGTGCAGCGAGGCGGAACACATGCCCGCCATCGCCGCAGCCGCAATCCAGAATTGCCGGCTGCGCGGAACGGCTCCGGCACTCCGTCGCAAGCGCTTCGACGACGGCGAGGACTTCAGGATCGCCGTGCGGCGCGGCGCGGAACGGATCGACGCCTGCTGCCGTCATCCATGACCGTCATTGAATTCGGCGGCGAGGCCGGCGGCCGTAACGAACCGGAACTCCGGCGTCTCGGCGAGATAGCGCAGGAAGTGCTCGTAGGCGCCGAGCATTGCCCGGTTTCCGGAAAACCGCGCCTCGCAATGGGTCAGGAGAACGACCACTCCCCGGCTGCGCGCGATGCGCTGCGCCGTCGCCTTCCAGAGATCGAGGATCGCGCGCGGCGAATAGCCAAGGAAGCGCAGGCTGCCGTCTCGCGGCATTGAAAGCGGGATCTCCAGCAATCGGCCGATCCGGAATGGCCGGGCGGTGGCGCAGCCGTTGTTCGGCGTCGGGAACAGGCCGCCGGAGGTCGGGATGCTGCTGTCGTAGCGGTACAGTGGCGCGAGATCGTCAAGGAGCGCTGACGTGCGCACCAGCGACGGCGCGCGATATCCGCGGCAGCCGTACTGGGCGATCAACTCGCCGGCGGCGGCGAGGCGCGTCCGGCGCTCTTCGGCCGGCAGATGCGGCGTGCGGTTGGCATGGTCGTAGCCGTGGATGCCGATTTCGTGCCCACGGGCCTGAACCTCGGCGAGCAATCCGTGATCAACCGGCCAGGCGCAGGGAACGATGAAGCTGGTCGAGCGCGCCCCGACCGATTCCTCGACCGGCAGGAACATCGAGACGAGATTCTGCAATCCTTCCGGCGAATCGAGATCGTGGCTCAAGACGACCGGTGTCGCCGCTGCCGCCGTCTCGCGAGGCGGTACGCCGTCCGTTGCAGCGGCGGCGGCGAGATCCGCGACGGCGTCGACCGTCAGGTCGAGCGGGAATCTAGGATAGCGCGCCCACGCGGCGGAGCGATGGCGCTGCAATCGTCCCACCGCTCCCGCCATGAGCTGGCGCATCACCGGCGGAATCCTTTGATACGACACCGGAAGACGGCCGGATACCGGGGCGCCGGTATAGGCGGCGCGCATTCGCAGCGCGTCGGCAACCCCTTCGACGGCGGGTGCGAGCGCGGCCGAGACCTCAAGCGTGCCATCGGACGCAAGCGCCGCGGCGACGGGACCGCGGTCGAGCAATGCCGCCGGCAGGCTGATCACCTCGCCTTCCGCCCAGGCCAAGTGCGCGATGTCGCGCACCCGGCCGATGCGTACGGCGCGCAGCGGCTCAGGCGTCGGCATGCGCCCGTACCGGCTGTCGCACGGGCTCTTCAACGGGCGGCGCCGTCCTGTCGCTGATGAAGTACAAGGGACGGCGCGCGACCTCGACGTAAATCCGATGGAGATATTGGGCGAGCACGCCGAGAACCAGGAACTGGACGCAGGTCGAGATGGCGATCGCCAGCATCACCGTGGTCCATCCGGGCAAGGGGTCGGCGAACAGCCAGTTGAGCAGGAGATAAACGGCGAAGAAAGCGCTGCCGATCGCGATGCCGATCGCGAAGAGGTTGATCAGGCGCACCGGAAGCGTCGAGAACGCAACGAAGACGTCGTACATGGCCTTCAGCATCTTGCTGAAGGACCAGCCCGACACGCCGGCGGTTCGCTCGGCGCGGTCGTAGGGAACGACCGCCTGCTCGAATCCGGTCCAGGCCACCAGGGCGAACGTGATGCGGTTGTGCTCCTGGAACTGCCGGAAGCAACTCAGGACTTTCGCGTCCATGAGAAGGAAGCTGCCGGTCGTGAAGCGCGAGCCCTTGGGCATCGCGAAGCGCTGGATCAGGCGGAAGAAGGTCCGGCTCGTCCAGATGCGCCAAGCCTCTTCCGCACGGGTCTTGCGCTTGCCCCACACGATCTGAGCGCCGCGCTCCCATTCGTCGAGAAAACTGACCACGGCCTCCGGCGGATCCTGCAGGTCGCAGGCGAGAGTCGCGACCGCATCCCCCTCCGCAGCCGCAAGACCGGCGCTGAGCGCGGCATGGGAGCCGAAGTTGCGGGACAGGCGAATGCCGTGGAACCGGCGATCTTCCCGGCAGATCTCCTGGATGAGCTTCCAACTGCCGTCGGTGCTACCGTCGTCGACGAACAGCACGCGGACATCGTGGCGCGTCCTGGCCATCAGACGCGTTCTGACCGCCGCGGCGTAGTTCGCCAGGTTTTCCGCTTCATTGTAGACCGGTGTCACCACGGTGACGATGCGGGCAGCCGGAGACGTTGCGGTGCCGGGCGCGGAGCCTTGATCGGCGAGTATGGTCGACATGGCGCCGCTAACTACCATCCCCCGGCGCTTCAGCGGAAGGGAATCCACCCGCCCCCGCCGTGGGCGCGGCGGCGCCGGGCAGGGTGCGCAGCAAGGCAGCACATGCGCCGCTCGCCAACAAGGCGACCGTCAGCGAGAGGTACGCGATGGTGCCGAGCGCGAAACCGCTCTCCGGGGAATAGCCGAACAAGGCGAAGAGCGACGCATACAGCCCCTCGCGCACGCCGATTCCCTGGATGCTGATCGGGAGCCAGCGCGCGAATTCGACGAGGGTCGCGACGATGCCGAGCACGGCGAACGGCACGTCGAGGCCGAGCCCTCTCGCGACGACGGCGACCGCGAGCACCCACGTCACGACACCGAGCAGGCTCAGCAGAAGCGGACCGACCAGCCGCGTGGGCGGCGCGAGCGCCGCCAGGACGGAGAGGAGTTCCGGGCGGCCGACGACCGGCAACTGCCGGATCGACGGGAAGCGGGCAGTCGCCCATCGCATCGCCGGTCCGGCGACGAGCAGCAGCGGGATGGTGACCAGAACCATAGCGATCGTCGAGCGCAGCAGCGGGAGCGCAGCCTCGAAACGTGCGGTTCCGGCATGGAGCAGCATCGCGGCGGAGGCGACGAACACGGACAGGAAGCCGACAAGGCCGAGCAGGCGCTCCTGGACGAGCAGCCCGAAAAGCTCCCAGCGCGACCGGGTGCTCGTCCTGAGCGCCCAGAAGCGGTAGGCGTCGCCGCCGAGATTGGCAGGCGTGAAGCTGTTGAGGAACGTACCGGCGAAATAGTGGTAGAGGTGCTGTCCGAACGGAATCGCGGCGAGGTCGCGGACGAGCATCCACCAGCGGATCGCCATGATTCCGAAGGTGGCGAACGACACCACCGACGCCAAGACGAAGGTGCCGACCGTCACCGCACGGGCGGCGGCAACCAAGCCCTGCCAGTCGAGCCAGCGGAGGACGGCGGCGAGGCAAATCGCGCTGACGATCGCCTTGCCGATCCAGCGACGCCGCGACCGGCTGCCCTCGCTCATCGAGGCCGGCAGCGATCGGCGCTCGGCGCCGACCGGTCGATGTTTCGGGAGGGCATCATGGCGAACCGGCAGCGGATTCGCCGGCCTTATCCCTATCCGATCGCCGAGGGACCGGTTTCGCCGGATTGCCGGCGACGGTCTCTCCATCCGGTACGTCGCGCGTCACCACGGCTCCGGCGCCGATCATCGCGCCGCGGCCGATCCGGATGCCGCACATGATCGTCGCGTTCGTACCGATCGACGCGCCGTCCTCGACGACGGTTCCCTCCAATGTCCATTGGGTGGTGATGGGAGTGCCGTCGACGCTTGCGCGTGGATGCCTGTCGTTGATGAACATGACTCCATGTCCGACGAAGACATCGTCGCCGATCGCCACGCCTTCGCAGATGAAACTGTGCGAGGAGATCTTGCAACGGCGGCCGATGCGGGCGCCGCGCTGAATCTCGACGAACGGCCCGACCTTCGTGTCGTCGCCGATGGTGCAGCCGTAGAGATTGATGAAGCTGTTCAGCTTCACGTTCGTTCCGAGCGCGACGTCGTGCATCTGGACGAGCGGATTCGAGGGAGAGTCGGTCACGGCGAGCCTTGTCGTTCGAGCCGTCGGGCCACCGGCCGGGAGCCCCAATGATCGGACGGAGAGCGTTTTCCGTTTTGCCTTAATGACAAATCCACCCTGGCGTGGCAAGGACACCGGACGCTTCGCAGCCCTCCCCTGACCACTGGTGTCATGGCGCCGCATCCGCACTCTCCGCCCTTGCTTCCTACGTTCATCATTGGCGGCGCCGCGCGAAGCGGGACGACGCTTCTCGCGACGCTGCTCGACGGCCATCCGCATATCGCGATGGCCAAGCCGCTCATCCCGGAGCCGAAGGTCTTCACCTTGCCGGCCTCCGGCGGCGATGCCTATCTCGCCCGCTACGGCGCCTATTTTACCCCGGCGGACGCCGGGAAGGCGCGCGGCGAGAAAAGCACGCTCTATTTCGAATCGGAGCGCGCTTGTGCGCTGATCGCGCAGCACCTGCCGGAGGTGCGGCTGATCTTCCTGCTGCGCGACCCGGCTGCGCGCGCCTATTCCAACTGGCTCTGGTCGACGAAGAACGGCCTGGAGACGCTCGGTTTCGAAGAGGCGATCTCCTTCAAGGGCGAGCGGGCCAGCCCGCTGCCGCCGGAAAAATCGTATGCTCGGCCCTACGACTATATCGCGCGCGGCGAGTATGACCGCTTCGCGGCGCGCTACATCGCCGCTCTCGGCCGCGAGCGCGTCGCCTTCTTCCTCTACGAGGCCCTTACCGATCCCGGAAACGATACGCTGGCGGAGTGCCAGGATTTCATCGGCGTGCCGCGTGTCCTCTCAGCCGGCAGGGAATTGCCGCTGATCAACAGCGCCCGCGAAACCGGGCCGGCGATACGCGCCGAAACGGCGGAACGGCTACGCGACCGCTTCCGCCCTTCCGTAGAGCGCTTCTCCGCGTTGACCGGTATCGACTGCAGCCGCTGGGGGTATTGAGGCGTCCTTCAGGGAACGCGCGGTGCGTTAACCCGCATTTCTCACCAGGGGGTGCACTGCGTTGCACGCTGTTGGCGAGAAATGCGGGTTAAGCTTCCGGTTTGCGGAACACAGTGAAGATCGTCGGCGCCAGGCCTAGATATTTTTTGCGCCCGACGAACGGTGCATCAAGGTACTTGATCGGAAAAAGCAGACCACAGAACAGCAGGTATTGCAGGGACTTCAGTTCGTCCCGCCCGAAGCTGAACAGGGTGGAGAGGAACTCAATGAGGCACAACAGGAACAGCGTCACTGGTCCCGTGGCGTTGCGCTGCTCGATGACGTTCCAGTCCGCAAACAGGCGCGCAGCGCCCGTGTGTGTGTATCGTTGGTAATCGTGCGGCGATGCGTGATACGGAAACAGAAACGGTACAAGGTGCAGAGAAACGCCGCCCGGGCGCGTACAACGCTTCATCTCGGCTATCGCCGAATGCACATTGGGGATGTGTTCGAGGACACTGCGGGATGCGAAGCCGTCGACTGACCCGCTTCGGAACGGCAGCGCGGTCACGTCGGCAACAATGTCGACGGCATCGTAGTCGACGCCATCGAGGGTGATGACCGCGTCATCGACGCGGTTGTTGCCGCACCCAATATCCACGATCACGGAACACTCCTGGCTCCGCCACCGGGCGACCTCGCGTGGATAATTGAAGGGATAGGTAGGCGCAAACAAGTTAACGCCAACCGAATAGTACGCTTTTCCGAAAGCTCTCTTCAGCCGGTTCTTGACACTGTCCAGCTTATCCGTCTGAGGCATCGGCTCGATGAAGTAGATGCGGTCGTCATGTACCGGATAGCGTGCGTTGCATGCGGGGCAATATAATTGCATCGCTTGGCGCATGAGGTCGCCGTGACACGTCGGGCAGACGACGATCGACAGAATGGTATCGAGCCGGGACTGCGACTGCCTGACGGGTTCCGCACCGGTAGACTCATCGCGCTGGTGCGTCATGTCACTTGAATAGGATATCACGATGGGGCCGCCGCTGGCGTGAGGTTCAGTTGCGGAGCCAATCCTAGTGACGAGGACGAGCCCGGATCAGGGGCATCAGGAGCACACGGCTTCCAAAGATAGTGCGTTTCGCGGCGCTCGGGCCAAAACACCTTGGCCACTATCTGGTAGTCACGCGCCAAGCTGCGGCCGCGTTCGGCGAGCAGCCTGTCGGCATCGTTGTTTCCCTCGCCGTCCGGCGCGGTCAGTACCCATGCCCGCCGTAGATCCTCCGCCGGAATTTTCGCCAGGGCCTTGTGTGCGTAGACATAGGAGTTCGGGTATCCGCCGGGATACCAGGGAACGACCGGCGAAACGCCGCCGAGCGCGTAAACGACGCCCGGGCTCCCGCCGGTGAAATCGAGAACCGGCGTGCCCGGCGCGAAACCGGCGCTCTTCGCCGAACCGATGATGTCTTCGAAATAGTGCTTCGTGGCCGGATCGAGACGGATCGCCGAAGGCGGAACCCCGAACCGGTATTCCTCCGTCTGCTGCGAAAGCGGCGCGTTCAGGCGGTAGATGTTGTCTCCCAGCCCAAGGATCTGGTGCCCAAGGAGAAGAGCGATTAACACGATCGGAACGAGGCCGAGCGGCGCCCAACGAACGTGAACGACGGCGAGCAACGCAGCCGCCGCCAGCACGATCGGGACGGTATAGAGGCCGGCCTGCGGGAATGACGCCGCCGATCCGAACGTTTGGACCACGGGCGCGAGCAATGCGAACCCGCAAACCGCCGCGGCCCGCAGCGGCATGCCGCTGTCCGTTGCCATCTCGCTTGGCCGTGGCACGAGATCGCGCTCGCCTGCGTTGCCCCCCAACCACGTCGAGGCTACTCCGGAGGCTGCCGCCATGAGGAAGAAATATCCGTAGGCATATCCGATCGGCTGTGCGTCCAGCCATTTCCAGCCGCTGCCGCCGCTGAGCGGCGAAACGAGATAGATGAGCGGCGCCGTGGCCGCGGCGAGCAGGAATTGATCGCGACCCTCGCGCGTGTTCCGGACAACGTATAGGCAAAACAGGACGCCCAGCGCTGCCCAGACCGGTCCGTACATCGAGAACGCGTCGATGACGACCCGCAGGAGATCCTCGCCGAGATGTCGGATCAGCGTCGACGGGTCGTATGTTCCGATCGACGAGTGCTGGTCGTATGCCGCCGGCAAGTTGCGAACGAGACCGCGGACCTGCCCGACGAACAGGAAAAGGCTCGAAGCCGCTGCAACCGCACCTGCCGCAATTCCCGCTACCGTCTGTGCCCTGCCCCGCCATCCGCAGGGCCAGACCAGCACGACAAGAAGGAGCATTCCGCCGAGCGCGACAGCGGACGTGAACTTGCCCATCAGCGTCAGGACGAGAAACGCGCCGGCCGCAAACGAGCCGAGGTGCCGCAGGATGGGACGGCCGCCGTTCGCCGCCGCGGACAGGGACAGAAACAGGCTCCCGCCGGACAGCATGAGGCCGAGAAGCGCGAGGCTGTTGTAGCTCGGCGTCATCAGCACGGTCAGCCGGTGGTAGGCGAGTACGCAGATCGAGCAAAGGCAGGAGAAGGCGATCCTCGTCCCCAGCGTTGCGGAGGTGGTGCTGCGATCCATGCCGACCGCCCGAAGCGCCGACCAGCCGAAGCCCGCTCCGGCCGACGCCAGGAGGACCGCATTCGAAAATCGCATCCATGCGATCTGGCCGCTGAAGAGACCGTAGAGGAATTGATCGAAGACGCCGAAGAGATGGAGTTGATTGATGTACCCGCTATTCTGGGAATGCAGGAGATAAAAGCCTTCGTCCGTAATATCGAAACCACGGTCCGAGATATGGAAAATGAACCCGAGGCAAGCGGCCAGCACCGCTGCCGGAAACATGGCGGCAACCGCTCCCAGCCCCGAGAGCAGCGATGCAGGAGCAACGATGCCCGACAGGCGCCGCACCCCGTCTCGGTCCAGGCTCAAATCGTCGTTCGATATCATCGTAAGATCGGTGCGGTCGTCCAATGCTCAAATGGCCCTATCGCCGCGGTATCTGTGTCGCAGCCGCAAAGCAGAAACCGTCTCCTGCGGCCCGCCGATCTGAGCTCGCTGCAGCGATCGATAGCAGATCGGCAGGCCGAGTCCTACCCCGGCGTTACAAGTAGTCGATCACCCCGGCGTCAGGGACTCACGAAGCGAGTGCGGTGAGAACGGCCGGGGCTCCTGCGGTATCAAGCGTGCGTGAAGACGTCGAAGGTTCGCCACTCGGACCAGAGGACGCCGTCGGAGGCGCGCAGGGCGAGATGGTCGACGCCGGAGACGCTGCCGGCAACGAAGCTCGTCTGCGCCAGATCCCCGGCCAGCACGTTGACCGGCCCGCCCGCCGGCTCGACCGTGCCGCCCACCACGAAATGCCCGCTCGCCGGGTTGGCCGTGTCGTCCCAAACCTGATAGCGCACGATCGCGTCCCCGGCGTCCGGGTCGCCCGTCGTGAACAGCGGCGCGATCGCGATGCTGCCGCCGATGCCCACCGTGAAGCTCTTGGCGATCATCGTCACGTCCGGCGCATGGTCGACCGGCGCCGCGACGTTGAAGCCCTGCCAATCGCTCCATTGCTGACCGTCGGAGGCGCGCACGTAGAGCCGCGCCGTGCCCGACAGGCTCTGGAACGAGAGGTCGCCGAGATGGTCGGCCGTCAGGTCGATCACCGTGCGCGTCAGCTGCGCCACTCCGTTCAGCACGAAGCTGCCGGCGCTCATGTCGTCGTTGCCCTCCCAGAACTCGTACCGCGTCACCTGATCACCGGCATCCGGGTCGCTCGCCGTGAACAGCGAAGTCGCGGCATAGCTCTGCCCCTTCGTCGCCACCATGAGATCCTGCACGCCGACCGTCGGCGCGTGGTCGGGGGCGCTCACGTGGATCCAGCGCCAGTCGCTCCAGGCGGCGCCGTCGGAGACCCGGACATAGACATCGTCGGTGCTGCCGGCGGCCGCGGTCTGGAACACCGTCTGCGCGACCTGCGCCAGGGTCAGGTCGATCGGATGCCCGGCGCTCTGCGCCACCCCGTTGACGACGAAGTGGCCGCTCGCCGGGTCGCTCGTATCGTCCCAGACTTGGACGTGCTGCAATGTGTCTCCCGCGTCGGGATCGCTGAACTGGAACAGCGAGGAGAGCGCGACCGCGCTGCCCTTCGCCACGGTGACCTGATGCCCCGCGGCTACGATCGCGTCGGGCGCATGGTTCACCGGGGCCGCGACGTTGAAGCCCTGCCAGTCGCTCCAGGCTTGGCCGTCGGAGGCACGCACGTAGAGCCGCGCCGTGCCGGCGCCAGTTTGGAACGACAGGTTGGCGAGATGGTCAGGCGTCAGGTCGATCACCGTGCGGGTCGGCTGCGCTACGCCGTTCAGCACGAAGCTGCCGGCGCTCGTGTCGTCGTTGCCTTCCCAGAACTCGTATCGGGTCACCTGATCACCGGCATCCGGATCGCTCGCCGTGAACAGCGCCGCCGCGGCATAGCTCTCCCCCTTCGTCGCGGTCAGGTCCTGCACGCCGACCGTCGGCGCGTGGTCGGGGGCGCTCAGGTGGATCCAGCGCCAGTCGCTCCAGGCGAGCCCGTCGGAGACCCGGACATAGACGTCGTCGGTGCTGCCCGAAGCGGCGGTCTGGAACACGGTCTGCGCAGCTTGCGACAACGTCAGGTCGATCGGGTGTCCGGCGCTCTGCGCCACGCCACTGACGACGAAGTGGCCGCTCGCCGGGTCGCTCGTATCGTCCCAGACTTGGACATGTTGCAACGTGTCGCCCGCATCGGGATCGCTGAACTGGAACAGCGAGGAGAGCGCGACTGCGCTGTTCTTGGTCGCGGTGACTTGGTGCCCCGCCGGCACGATCGCATCCGGCGCGTGGTCGCCGACGACGTTGAAGCCCTGCCAGTCGCTCCAGGCTTGGCCGTCGGAAGCGCGCACGTAGAGCCGCGCCGTGCCCGCGCCGCTCTGGAACGAGAGGTCGCCGAGATGGCCGGGCGTCAGGTCGATCACCGTGCGCGTCGGCTGCGCCACCCCGTTCAGCACGAAGCTGCCGGCGCCCGTGTCGTCGTTGCCCTCCCAGAACTCGTACCGGGTCACCTGATCGCCGGCGTCCGGATCGCTCGCCGTCACCATGGCGGCTGCCGCAAAGCTCCGGTTGTGCGTCGTCGCCGCCAGATCCTGCACGGTCACGGCTGGAGCATGGTCCAGCGCCGTGACATGGATCAGTGTCCAACTGCTCCAATACGAACCGTCTGAAGCACGGACATAGATATCGTCACTGGTCTGACCGACAATGAAAGATACCGTTCCGAGGTTCGGCCCATTGACTTCAATGGTTTGCCTTGCCGGCTGCGCAACGCCCGAGACGGTGAAGTATCCGCTCGTGCCGTCTGTCGTATTATCAAATAACTGATACTTTGATATCGCATCGCCGTCCGGATCAAAGGCATGAAACAGTGCGGTTGCCGCAATAGCCTGATGACGATAGTTGGCGACCTCGGCCGGTGTAATCACCGGCGCCGAACCGATTGCTCCGGCGACGACTGGAATGCCGGAATCTTGGAGAATTGCAAGATCGAGCTGTGAAATCGAATTACGGACCCCGAAATCGACTTCCGGATTCATAAGTCCGCTTGGCAGGAATATCCCGGAATTAACTCCGTAATGGTAATAACTGCCGGGTGTCAGGGGAACCGGACCACCATAGACAGCCTCTGCCGTCGGTCCGACGAAGTACGGAGAGCCCCCATAGAACCTGACGTACCGGTCGTACCCCGATTCCGCTGCTCCGGACTGCATGGGAGTACTGCCGTCGCCGTAGCCGCCAAATCCGAAACCGTGCCCGAGTTCATGAAGTATGACACTCATGAAGTCGATTTCGTTGGACGGAACGGGAGCGGTGCGCGAGACCGGATCGGCCAGATCGAAAAAGAAATGACTTAGATCGCCGCCGTCGACGTAAACATTGATGTCCGGCGTCGCGCCATTCGGGTCGATGCCGGTTCTCAGTTCGCTTGCAGTTCCCGACAGCCAGACGGTCGACGCTCCATCCGTCGTCCATCGGGTCGCGGATGCATAGCTGGTTTCGGCAAGAATACCGTACGGCCCATCTACGTTCTGTATGTGTACCTGGACGTCGATGGAACCCAGGCCGGTGATGTACCTTCCCCAGATCTGGAGGGCGGCATCAACGTCCTTCTGCACGTATCCGGAATAAGCGGAGTAAGTCGTGTCTCCCGGAATGTCGTCGACGACACCTACCGTGTACTGAAACGACATTGACGAATCCGCTTCACGGTTGCGAAAGGTCGCGAGCCGGCCCTTCGCGTACTCGGCACGTAACGGTGTTCGTTCAACCGCGACGGTACGCGTCGTTCCGACTTGCCGGCTATATGGCCTGGCTTCGCCTGTTAAGCTGAATTTGCAAAATCATCCTTAACTTAAAGTTTAAAATCTGGAGATGCGTCCGCTGACGAGCGGCCGGCCTGCTGTCGAAGCGATGTTCAAACGTGCGTGAAGACATCGAAGACCGCCACTCAGATCAGAGGACGCCATCGGAGTCGCGGACAAGAGATGGTCGGCGGCGGGTAAGCTGCTTGCGACGAAGCTGCCTCTGCCTGATCCCAGGATGGCGGCGGCGCGTGCACAAAATGCTCGCTGCCCATCAGTCCGCCACTACCGGGAGTTTATATTAGCTCAGTAGTACCAACGGGTAGCGCTCCGATCTTGATCCGTTAGCGGAACCTGATTAAAGATTTGAAGATGGCACGCCGGTTCGAAACCACACCGTCGAAATTCACAGCAACGGTACTTCTGTTAGGCTACGCGACAGGCGCCACAGGCGTCTTGCTCCTGCTGACGAGCCTTCCTCTGACTCTGTGCGCCGCGATGTGCGGCGCTGGAGCGTTGATGGTAGCGAGCGCGATGCTTGCAGCCCAGCGCTGCCGCAGAAGCAGCAACGCTGGGCCGTAGCCCCGGGCTTTCAGCAGGCGAGCCATACGCCGACAGCCGTCGCCGCCGTCATCATTAGCGGAAATGCTACCCCGCCGGCATGGGCGCGAACGGTCATCACGCCGTATCGATGGAGCAATATGCACCGGATCCCCTGCACTGCGGCATCGGCAAAGGCCGTAGCAATAACTGCGGCGCAAAGAGGGTTTGTGTACTCGCGGAGTCCAAAGAACAACGCGGGCCATACAGCCAGCACGACAAGATTCGACGCAGCGTCCGCTGCCACATGTCCGTTGCTGATCAGCAACTCGTGTTGCGGCCCCCATAGAAGGCCGGCAAAGCGGACGGCGAGCAGCGCACGCAGGATCCAGGCACCACTGGTGAAGCGCTCACCGAAAAGTGCGAGTACAGGCCCCGCAGCAACCGCCAGCGCCATGAAGGCGACCACGGAAAGAACGAGGAGCAGCCGTTGATGCGATAGCACCTGCTCCCCGACCGACGCTCGCCGAGCGGCGCGCAGCTGCCATGGGAGCGCCAAGAAAATGAAATGCTGCACGACGACGAACCCGATCGCGAGCTGCGCCGCCGTTCGGAAAAGCCCGACCTCCGCGATCGGGACGATGGCCGATAGAACGAACACATCGAGATAGGCCAGCCGCGACAGCAGATTGCCCGCCTGGATGCTCAGCGTGTGGCGTACCGCGAGCGGCAGCATGATGCGGCGGCATCGATCGGGTACGGTTCGCCCGCTGTGCGTTTGGCCGGAGCGCCCGACATAGTCGATTGCTGCTACAAGGGCAACCACCGCCAACCAAACGATGCAGAAGATTTCCAGTACGCCCGCAGCCTTAGCCGGGCGCAGAGCGATGAGCAGGATGAGGAATATAGCCGGTACCGCGACATCGCGGAGTCCAAAGAAGATCACGACGCGCTGACGGGAGCGCATGACCGCAAAGAACACCTCCCCCAGACCCGCTGCAATACCGGATACACAGCCAAGCGCTATCAGCTTCCGGTAGGGCTCGACTCCAGGCCACAACCACGACCCGCCAACCGCCAACGTGAGAAGCGCCACCGCCGTGCATGCGCTGATCGCGACGTAAAGAGAGCGCGCGAAATGCGCAACCGGACCATCGGCCGCAGCGCCATGCCGTGTGAAGCGATTCAGCCACATGTCGCCGCCGCTAACGAGCGCGGCGATGATGCCGGCGGCAAGCTGCACGACGCTGTAGGCACCGAATTCATCCGGCGGCAGGAGTCGCGCCGCGACCGCCAGGACAACAAAGATGGAGAGGCGGGAGCAGACCGCGCTACCGATGGCGACGAACGGCGCCAGCTTGCGAAGAAGGGGCCGCGCGTGAGGCGAGGCCGAGGCCGATGATAAGGATTGCGCCACGATAGCCGAGCCCCTCGTTAAGCAGAAAGGAGATGGCAAGATAGATGCCGGCTGCGATCGATCCCGTCGGGGAGAGAGCCGCCAGCGAAAGGCAAACCGTGAGGAGCAGCGCTCCGACGCCGAGCACTCCCAACGCGCCCAGCTCCGTCACCATTGCAAGGGCGGTGTTGTGTACGAAAAGCTGCGCTTGTCCGAAGGCATCAGTTACCGGTTGTGGCTGAGCACCAAACTGACCGAGCCCGATCCCGAGCGGGAAGCTCCCTCGAAGGAGATCGGCGGCACGAAGCCACAAGACTTCGCGGATGCTGACGGATCGCGCCGTCGTGCCGTCATATCCGAGCCCCAACCCGAGGACGTCAAATGCATAGACGATCGCAGCAAGGGCAACGCCCGCGGCTGCCAGAACGAGCGCCAGGCGAGCCAGCCGGCCTCGAACTCCAAACCGGACAGCGGCATGGCGGAGCGTGAAAGCAAGTCCGATCGCCAGCACTCCCGCCGCCAAAGACTTTGCGAACAGCCGGAGTGTGATCCCTAAAGCGATCGCCCCCGATACGGCTACGAGACCCCATGCCCAACGGCGCCCGTCCTGCTTCGCCGCCAGCATCGCCAAAACCAGCATCGCAACGACGACGTTCGCATAAATCCCGCTCTCCTCCGGACGGTAGTTGATGCGCCCCTGCGATCGAGAAAGATCGATCAGCAGTACGGCTGCGATTCCGACGAGGCAGGCAGCAACGATCTCTGTCGGCGGCGCACGGAGCGGAGGCAAGGAGAAGGCCGATGCCACCATGCCGACGAGCACCGGGAATGCGGCATACTTGATCGTTTCACGGATCATGCCGGCAGGCTGAACCGGGAGGCCGCTCAGTAGGATGGCGGCGTCATGCAGGAGCACTGCCGCCACACAAACGGCGATTGCTCCTACCGCATGCCACCCGATCCGGTGGAGCCGCCCGGTTAGCACCAGCCACAGCCATACGCAGGCCAGGATAGGATCAAAGACGCTTACGCCGAGTTCCCTACTGCCAAGCGCTATGCGCGCATGCAATGGAAGCGAGAGGAGCAGCGCAACCCATATGCACGCGGCAGTTGCGGCTGAGATCGTTCCTTGATTCGCTGTCGCGGAAGAAGAGGAGGTGGAATTGGAAGCTAACTGTACCACCGGATCTTTTGCCTAAAAATTCCCGACGAACAACGATGACCTACTCACGCTTCTAGCACGTCACTGCGCTGCTGCGAACTGTAGTTGGCCCGGTTTAAAGCAGGGCGATCAAATTCGATACCGGGCCGGCTGATCAGACGTGCGTGAAGACGTCGAAGGTTCGCCACTCGGACCAGAGGACGCCGTCGGACGCGCGCAGGGCGAGATGGTCGGCGCCGGGAACGCTACCCGCGACGAAGCTCCTCTGCGCCAGATCCGCCGCCGAGACATCGACCGGATGCCCGGCGCTCTGCGTCACCCCGTTGACGACGAAATGCCCGCTCGCCGGGTTGGCTGTGTCGTCCCAAACCTGATAGCGCACGATCGCATCTCCGGCGTCCGGGTCGCTCGTCGTGAACAGCGGCGCGAGCGCGATGCTGCCGCCGATGCCCACCGGGAAGCTCTTGGCGATCATCGTCACGTCCGGCGCATGGTCGATTGGCGCTGCGACGTTGAAGCCCTGCCATTCGCTCCATTGCTGGCCGTCGGAGGCGCGCACATAGAGCCGCGCCGTCCCCGACAGGCTCTGGAACGAGAGGTCGGCGAGATGGTCCGGCGTCAGGTCGATCACCGTGCGCGTCGGCCGCGCCACCCCGTTCAGCACGAAGCTGCCGGCGCTCGTGTCGTCGTTGCCTTCCCAGAACTCGTACCGCGTCACCTGATCGCCGGCATCCGGGTCGCTCGCCGTGAACAGCGAAGTCGCGGCATAGCTCTGCCCCTTTGTCGCCGTCAGATCCTGCACGCCGACCGTCGGCGCGTGGTCGGGGGCGCTCAAGTGGATCCAGCGCCAGTCGCTCCAGGCGGTGCCGTCGGAGACCCGGACATAGACATCGTCGGTGCTGCCGGCGGCCGCGGTCTGGAACACGGTCTGTGCGACCTGCGCCAGGGTGAGGTCGATCGGGTGCCCGGCGCTCTGCGCCACCCCGTTGACGACGAAGTGGCCGCTCGACGGGTCGCTCGTGTCGTCCCAGACCTGGACATGCTGCAGCGTGTCGCCCGCGTCGGGGTCGCTGAACTGGAACAGCGAGGAGAGCGCGCCCGCGCTGCCCTTGGCCGCCGTGACCTGATGCCCCGCGGCGACGATCGCATCGGGCGCATGGTTCACCGGCGCCGCGACGTTGAAGCCCTGCCAATCGCTCCATTGCTGGCCGTCCGAGGCGCGCACATAGAGCCGCGCCGTCCCCGACAGACTCTGGAACGAGAGGTCGGCGAGGTGGTCCGGCGTCAGGTCGATCACCGTGCGCGTCGGCTGCGCCACCCCGTTCAGCACGAAGCTGCCGGCGCTCGTGTCGTCGTTGCCTTCCCAGAACTCGTAGCGCGTCACCTGATCGCCGGCATCCGGATCGCTCGCCGTGAACAGCGAAGCCGCGGCATAGCTCTGACCTTTCGTCGCCACCGTGAGATCCTGCACACCGACCGTCGGCGCGT
>Ga0265327_10003208_pt1 | contig 15935 bp, 11 predicted proteins | sample 41621metaG_FD_202089 | JGI IMG/M metagenome (GOLD analysis project Ga0265327, IMG submission 202089) | Rhizosphere microbial communities from Carex aquatilis grown in University of Washington, Seatle, WA, United States - 4-16-21 metaG | ecosystem: Host-associated > Plants > Roots > Rhizosphere... | reverse complement strand
ATCTTCTCGCCGGGCCGCACCCTCAGGCGGTCGCCCACCTGGATCAGATCGAGGGTGACGTCTTCGTCGGTCCCGTCGCCCTTGATCCTCCGGGCGGTGCGGGGCGCGAGGTCCAGCAGGGCGCGAATGGCGCCCGAGGTGTTCTCCCGGGCGCGCAGCTCAAGCACCTGGCCCAGCAGCACCAGGACAGTGATCACCGCCGCGGCCTCGAAATAGACCGGCACGACCCCCATGGCGTCGCGGACCGCCGGCGGGAACAGGCCGGGCGCGAACAGGGCGGCCAGGCTGTAGGCGTAGGAGACCCCCACCCCCATGGCGATCAGGGTGAACATGTTGAGGTGGCGGGTGACGAGGGACGCCCAGCCCCGTTGGAAGAACGGAAGGCCCGCCCAGAGCACCACGGGGCTCGCCAGGGCGAACTGGATCCAGTGCGACGTCTGGGGGGCGACGAGCCGCATCATCCCTCCGAAATGGCCGCCCATCTCAAGGACGAAGACCGGCCCCGCCAGGATCAGACCGATCCAGAACCGCCGGCTCATGTCCGCCAGTTCGGGATTGGGTCCCGTGTCGGCGGTCACCGTCACCGGCTCCAGGGCCATGCCGCAGATCGGGCAGGCGCCCGGACCCACCTGGCGGATCTCCGGGTGCATGGGGCAGGTAAAGATCGCCCCCTCGACCATCGGCGGCGGCGAGGTCTCGGCCTTGTCCAGGTAGCGTCCGGGCTCAGCCTCGAACTTGGTGTGGCATCCGGCCGAGCAGAAGTGGAAGGGGACGCCCTGGAACACCGTGTGATGCGCCGTCCTGGCGGGATCCACAGTCATGCCGCAAACGGGGTCGAGCACGGATGCGATCGCGTCGTGGTGGTGGTGGTCGGCGGAAGCGGACTGGGTCATGATTGGCCCCGAATATACCCCGCAGGGGCATATTGCAATTACCCCACGGGGGTATATAAGACCTCACCTTCGGAGGCCGCCTTGATCCGTGACAACAAACCCAAACTTCTCGCCCGACTGAACCGGGTCGAGGGCCAGGTGCGCGGAATCTCGCGCATGGTGGAGGAAGACCGCTACTGCATCGACGTGCTGACCCAGCTCCAGGCCGTGCGCGCGGCCCTGGCGCGGGTGGAGACCGAGATGCTGCGCGACCACATGAGCCACTGCATCGAGAGCGCCATCGTCGCCGGGGACGCCGGCGAACAGCGCGCCAAGGCCAATGAGCTGATCCAGCTCCTGGAGCGCGCCGCTCGGTGATCCGCCTCGTCCGCATCCTGCTGATCGGGCTCGCGGCCCTGATGTTCGCGGGCGCCGCCGTGGCCCGCGCCGCGCCGCCGCCTGGCGAACGCCCCCCATGCCACCAGGCAATAATGAACATGGGTGGCCGGCATGGCCCCGCCACGCCGGCCAGGCCCGCACCCGCGATGATGTCCATGGACTGCTGTCAGGCCTGCCTGCCCAGCCTGGCGATCCCCCAGGCCATGGGGACGCCGGTCCGGCGTCCCACCGAGATCGCATTCGCCACCAAGGCCGGTCGACTCGAAGGTCGGGTCCTGACGCCCGAGCCCGCCCCGCCCCGTACCGCCTGAGTTCCGACCTGCGCCGCCGGCCCCGGCCGGCCTAGATTCCTTTTGTGCAAGGACTACGGTCCCATGACGACCCTTCGCCCGCGCGGCCCCCTGGCCAGCGCCGCCTTCGCCGCGAGCCTGTCGCTCGCCCTCCCCGCCGCCGCCCAGGACATGCCGGGCATGGCGCCGCCGGCCAAACCTGCCGCGACCAAGCCGCCGCCATCGACCGACATGCCCATGGACATGCCGATGGATCACGACATGCCCGGCATGGGCCACGCGGCCGCGCCGCAGACCGAGGCGTCAAAGCCGGCTCCGGCGCCGATGGCCATGCCCGGCATGTCTCACGGCATGACCAGCGCCATCGGCGCCTATCCCATGAGCCGGGACGGCTCCGGCACGTCCTGGGAGCCCGACGCCAGCCCGCACGAAGGCGTCCACGCCATGGCGGGGGGCTGGATGACCATGAGCCACGCCCTCATCAACCTGGTCTATGACAAGCAGGACGGCCCGCGCGGCGGCGACAAGGCCTATGTGGCCGGCATGATCATGACCATGGCCCAGCGTCCGCTGGGGGACGGCGTGCTCGGCCTGAAGGCCATGCTCAGCCCCGATCCGGTCATGGGCAAGAGCGGCTATCCCCTGCTGCTGGCTTCCGGCGAGACGGCGGACGGCAGAACGGCGCTGATCGACCGTCAGCATCCCCACGACCTGTTCATGGAATTGTCCGCCAGCTACAGCCGGCCCATCGATGCGAAGTCGAGCTTCTACGTCTATGCCGGCCTGCCCGGAGAGCCGGCCTTCGGTCCGCCAGCCTTCATGCACCGCACCTCGACCCTGGACAGCCCCGAGGCGCCGATCGGCCACCATTGGCTGGACTCAACCCACATCACCTACGGGGTCCTGACAGGCGGCTATGTGCGAGGCGACTGGAAGGTCGAGGCTTCGGTGTTCCGCGGCCGGGAGCCTGACCAGCACCGCTGGGACATTGAGACCGGCGCCCTGGACAGTCAGGCGGCCCGGCTGTCCTGGAACCCCACCCCCAACCTGGCCCTGCAGGCCAGCTGGGCCTGGATCAAGAGCCCCGAACAGCTGGAACCCGGGATCGACGAGCAGCGGTTCTCGGCCAGCGCCCTCTACACCTTGACGTTCGGCGAAGGCGGGGTCTGGGCCACAACCCTGGCCGCCGGCCGCAAAGACCGCACCCCGGGGCCGGCCCTCTGGGCGGGCCTGGCGGAGACCGCCGTCATGCCTGACGACCACTGGACCCTGTTCGCCCGCGCCGAGCGGGTGGAGCAGGACGAGTTGGGCGGCGGCCCGATCTCCACCGTGGGCAAGCTGTCGGCCGGGATGATCTATGACGTTCGGATTGCACCGCACCTCAAGGTCGGTCTCGGGGGCCTGGTGAGCGGGTTCGACATCCCGGTCCCGCTGAAGGCGATCTATGGCGACCCGCAGGCGGGGATGGTGTTCCTGCGCTTCAAGCTGGGCTGAGCCTCAGACCGGGGGCGCCGGGGTCTGGAGGCCGCAGGCGATCAGGGCGCGCCAGACGCCCTCGGCGTCCTCGGCGAAGCGGCAGATCTCGGCGTCAGCAGGATCGATCATCCCGTGGGCGATCAGGGCGTCGAAACGGACCACGTCGCGCCAATAGGCCTCGTCCACCAGCACCACCGGAATCGACGGCATCTTGCCTGTCTGCCGCAGGGTGAGAATCTCGAACAGCTCGTCGAAGGTGCCGAAGCCCCCCGGGAACACCACCAGGGCGCTGGCTCGCATGGCCAGGTGCATCTTGCGCATTGCGAAATAGTGGAAGCGGAACGCCAGGTCGGGACTGATATAGGGGTTGGGCTGCTGCTCATGCGGCAGTGAGATGTTGAAGCCGATGGTGGGGGCGCCGGCCTCGTGGGCGCCCCGGTTGGCGGCCTCCATGATCCCCGGCCCGCCGCCCGTTGCGATGACGTTGTGGCGGGGGGCCAGCAGGTTGAGCGCGCCGCCGCGCTCCGAGGCGAGGCGTCCGAACGCCCGGGCCTCGGCGTACCAGCGCCCCTGTTCCGGCGACCCGTCCTCCCTGGCCCGGGCGCTGCCGAACACCACGATGGTCGAGGCCACGCCCCAGGCCCTCAGGCCGAGATCGGCCTTCTCGAATTCCAGCTGGAAGCGGACGCCCCGCAGGTCGTCGCTCATCAGGAAGTCCAGGTCCGTGGCCGCAAGGCGGTAGGTGGGCGAGGCGGCCGGATCGGCGGCGATGGCGGGGGTGCTCGGATCGGTCATGCCCCATCACAGCAGATCGCGGCGCCAGCGTCTTGACCTCGATCACCCCATTTCGGGCAGGACGATTGATCTCGATCAGGGTCGGCTGCGAACCGTTCGCGACACTGGGCCGTCATCCGCAGTCCAGGAGTTCACATGGGCCTCGACCTGATCTTCCACGGCGCCGCCGGCTGCGTCACCGGCTTCTGCGCGGAGTTGGTGGGCCCCGAGGCCCGGGTGCTGGTGGACTGCGGCATGTTCCAGGGGTCCAAGACGCTCAAGGCGCTGAACTACGAGCCCTTCCCCTTCGACGCCCGGCGGATCGACGCCGTGGTCCTGACCCATGCCCATATCGACCATTCCGGCCTGCTGCCCAAGCTGATGAAGGCCGGCTTCAAGGGACCGATCTACGCGACAGCGGGCACGCGGGACCTGTGCGAGATCATGCTGGCGGATTCCGGCGGCATCCAGGAGAGCGAGGTCCGCCAGCTCAACCGGCGCAATGAGCGGCGGGGCCGCCCTTCGGTGGAGCCGATCTATACCGCCGACGACGCCGCGGCGGCGCTCGAGCTGTTCTCCAAGGTCAAGGTGGGCGAGGTCGTGAAGGTGGCGGCCGGCATGGAGGCGAAGTACTGGGACGCGGGCCACATTCTGGGCGCCTCGTCGATCGAGATCACCGTCACCACCGAAGAGGGGCCGGTCCGCCTGTTGTTCTCCGGCGATTTGGGCCCTGACGGACGGGACTATACCTCCGATCCCACCGGGCCGGCCGGCGTTGACCACCTGATCCTGGAATCCACCTATGGCGACCGCGAACGCACCCAGCTGGATCCTGCGGGTCGACGCGCCCTGCTGGCGGACGAGCTCAGGCAGGCCCACGCCGCCGGCGGCCCTCTGCTGATCCCGGCCTTCGCGGTGGAACGGTCCCAGGAGCTGCTGGCCGATCTGCTGACAGTGATGGAGGACGGCGTCGCGCCCGCGGCCGACATCTTCCTCGACTCTCCGCTGGCCATCGAGGCGACCGAGATTTTCCAGCGCCGGGGCTGGAATCGCACGACCGATCGCAATCCGTTCCAGGACCTTGAGGCCAGCGGCCGGGTGAAATTCGTGCGCCGGCCCGACGAGAGCGACCGGCTGGAACAGCTCAGCGGCTGGCATATCGTGATGGCCGCCAGCGGCATGTGCGACGCCGGCCGGGTGCGCAAGCACCTGAAGCGTCTGCTTTGGGACCGCAAGGCCACGGTGCTGATCACCGGCTACCAGGCCGTGGGGACCCTGGGGCGGTTCCTCGTGGAGGGCGCCAGGCACGTGCGCATCCAGGGGGAGGACTTCCAGGTGCGGGCGCGAATCCGCTCCATCGACGTCTATTCCGGCCATGCCGACGCCACCGAACTCACCGCCTGGGCGAAGGCCCGTGGCCCGGTGGCCGGCACTGTGTTCCTGGCCCATGGGGAGCCGCCGGCCCTGGAGGCCCTCAAGGCGCGGCTGACGGCCGAAGGGGTGGCCGAGCGGATTGTGATCCCGGCTCTGGACTCCCGGTTCAAGCTCACGGGCGTCCTGGTGGCCGCAGGTCCAGAGTCGCCGCCCCGCATCGCGATCGAGGCCGCCGCCAGCCTGGACTGGCACAATCAGCGCGCCCGCCTGCTCATGGACCTGGACGACCGCCTGGAGGGGTTGGACGACGAGGCCCGCGAGGCCCTGCTGCGCCGGCTCGCCAGTCTGGTGGGCGCGGCGGGCGTCGTGTCGCCGGAACCACGGCACATGGAGCGGCGGCGCAACTCGCGGCGGACCTGACCTGGATCAAATCATGGCGGCCCGGCCCGGGATTGGATAACTCTCATCGCCGACGGGGGACCGGAACACATGACGATGAGCGGCGACAGCGTTTCGCTGGCCCAGCAGGTGCAACAGGCCCTGGCCCGGCGCGACGCGGCCGGCGCAATGGCGCTGATCCGTCGCGCGGAAGCCGCCCTGCCGGGTGACGTGGACATCAAGATGCAGAAAGCCCTGGCGCTTCGGGTGTCAGGTGACCTGAAGGGGTCCATCGCGGCCCTGGACGAGGCCCTGGCCCTGGAGCCCTATCATTTCGTGGCCCTGCTTTCCAAGGGCGCCCTGGTGGAGCAGGTGCAGTCTGCCCGGCACGCCGCGGCCATCTACAAGAACGCTCTGAGCATCGCCCCCTCCGCTCCGCCTCCGGCCCTGCAGGCGCCCATCGCCCGGGCCCGTCAGGTGGTGGCCGAGACCGCCGAGGCCCTGGAAGCCTTCCTCGCGACCAAGGTGGCAGGTATCGCGCCCGAGACCCGCCCCTATGTGCGTGAGCGCTTCGAGGAATCCCTGAGGATCTTCGCCGGCTCCGCCCGGCCCTATTATTCGGAAGCCGCGCTGCTGCCCTATGCGCAGTTGCCGCAGATCGCTTTCTATGACCGCGACCTGTTCCCATGGTTCGCCGAGCTTGAGGCCGCCACGGACATGATCAGGGGTGAGCTTGAGGGCGCGCTCGCCCAGGCCGAGACCGACTTCGCTCCCTACATCGCCTACCCGCCAGGCGCGCCTGTGAACCAGTGGGAGGAGCTGAACCATTCGCGCAAGTGGAGCTCCTACTTCCTCTGGAAGGACGGAATTCGCCAGGACGCGGCCTGCGAGCGCTGCCCCGGGACCGCGGCCCTGCTTGACCGCCTGCCCATGGCCCACCAGCCGGGCTTCGCCCCAACCGCGATGTTCTCCGCCCTCACCCCACACACCCATATTCCGGCCCATTCCGGCTCCACCAACACCCGGCTCCTCACCCACCTGCCGCTGATACTGCCGGGCCCGGCTCGGTTCCGGGTTGGCAACATCACCCGCGATTGGAAGCTCGGCGAGGCCTGGGCCTTCGACGACACCATCAACCACGAAGCCTGGAACGACGCCGACCAGCTGCGGGTCATCCTGATCATCGACATCTGGAATCCGTACCTGACGGAGGCCGAGCGCCAACTGGTGAGCGCGATGATGACCGCCAAGAACGAGTTCTTTTCCGCCTGAGGCCGGTGTACGAGGCCTGTCATGAGTGAAGCCGAGATCAACCGCGCCCTGGCCTTGGCCGCCGACGGCCACGCCGTCGAGGCCCTGGCCATCACCAAGCCTCTGGCGGAGGTGATGGAGGCGAGCCACCTGGCCTTAGCCGCCCATTCCCAGATCCTCAAAATTCTGCGGCGCCGGGAGGAGGCCCTGGCCTTCGACAAGCGCGCCACCCTGCGCTTCCCGAAAAGCGGCGTCGCCTGGCACAACATGGCCGCCACCCTGGATGACCTGGGCCGCGGCGAGGCGGCGATCCAGGCCATGGACCGGGCCTTCGCGCTCGGGCTGGACGAGGCCACCAGCTGGGGGGTCTATGCCCGCGCCCTGATCGCCGTCGGCCGGCATGACGAGGCAGAGGCCGCTTATGTGAACGCCCGCAAGCGCGCCATGGCGGACGCCCGGCTGACTGCGGAATACGCCAACTATGTATGGATGCGCCGCGGCGACCGGGCGCTGGCGCTGGCCTCCATCGACACCTGTTTCCATGCCGGCGGGGAGCCCGGGGAACTGGTGCTGGCCAAGGCCCGGATCCTGGAGGCCATGGGCGAAGTCGACGAAGCCGCCGACCTGCTGGCCACCGCCGTCACGCGCCTGCCCAACGACCTGCCCCTGCAGCTGGCGGCCACCCACGCCACCCTCGGCCGGGGCCAGCTGGACGAGGCCGAGAAGCTGGCCCAGTACGCCCTGGTGCTCGGCCCCAATCTGGCCAGCGCCCACAACCAGATGGCCATTGTGCGCCTGGCCCAGGGCCGGCCGGAAGAAGCCCTGGAGGCCGCGCGCAGAGGCCTGGCGATCGCCCCCACGGACCAGTCCCTGCTGGGCTGGGCGGCCACGGCGGCGCGGCTTACCGGCGATCCGCTGCACGGCAGCCTCTATGACTATGACAGCCTGGTGGGGGCCTATGACCTGGCGCCGCCCTCGGGCTGGAAGACCACCGAGGCCTGGCTAACCGACCTCGCCAGATCCCTCAACGCCCTGCATGTCTACGAGCAGCATCCCTCCACCCAGTCGCTCCGCGGCGGCGCCCAGACGTTCCAGAACCTGTCAGGGTCCAGAGATCCGGCGATCAAGGCCTTCTTCAAGGCGATCGACGGGCCGATCCGCCAGCACATGGAAAAGCTGGGGACCGGGGAGGATCCGCACCGCAGCCGTAATACGGGACGCTATGTGGTGGACGGCGCCTGGTCGGTGCGTCTGAAGCCCGGCGGATTCCACAAGGACCACTTCCATTCCCAGGGCTGGCTGTCCTCGGCCTTCTATGTGGAGACCCCGGAGGCGGCGCTGGATCGGGAGACCAAGGAGGGCTGGCTGCGGTTCGGCCAGCCGCCCATCACCGTCAACCCACCGATCCTCGCCGACCACTACGTGCGCCCAAAGCCGGGCCGGCTGGTGCTGTTCCCGTCCTATATGTGGCACGGCACCGTGCCGTTCACGACCGACGAGCACCGGATGACCATCGCCTTCGACGCCATCCCGGCCTGAACCCCGGAGGTCAGCCGGCCCGGGCGTCAGAGGCCAGCTGGAAGCCTTCATAGCCCTTGGCGGCGATGTCGTCGCAGGTCTGCCGATAGACCGGGAAGCCGCCAATATAGGGCATGAACACCCGGGGCTTCCCCGGCACATTGGCGCCCATGTACCAGGAGTTGGCCTGGGGGAAGAGAGTGCCGGACGCCACCTCGTTCACATGGTCGACCCAGGCGTCCTGGGCCTCGGCCGTGGCCTCGATGACGCTCATCTGGCGCGCGCCCATATAGGCGACGCAGTTGGCGATCCAGTCCACGTGCTGCTCGATGGCCACCGCCATATTGCAAAGCACCGAGGGGCTCCCGGGACCGGTGACGATGAACAGGTTGGGGAAGCCGGCGATCATCAGGCCCAGCAAGGTGCGTGGCCCGTCGGCCCATCGGTCCTTCAGCGTCGCGCCACCACGGCCGCGGATGTCGATCCGGCCCAGCGCGCCCGTCATGGCGTCGAAGCCGATGGCGTAGACGATGGCGTCCGCCTCGTACTCACCCTTCGCCGTCTTCACGCCATGGGGTGTGATGGCCTCCAGGGGTTCCTCTCCCAGGTCCACGAGCCGGACATTGTCGCGATTGAACGTGTCGTAATAGCCGGTGTCGACGCACATGCGCTTCGTGCCGATGGGGAAGGATCTGGGCGCCAGCTTCTCGGCGGTCTGCGGGTCGCGGACAATGGAGCGGATCTTCCCGCGAACGAACTCCGCGGCGGTGTCATTGGCGGCAGGATCGACCACCAGATCGGCATAGCCCCCCAGCAGAGCGAAGCCACCCGTGGCCCAGCGGGACTCGTACTCCGCCTGGCGCGCCTCGGGCGTCGCCTCCAGCGCCAGCTGCTCGCGCTGCTGGACCATGCGGATGCCGAACCCCTGCTCACGGGCCTCGTGCCTGTACTGGGCCCGGTGGGCCCCCCAATCCTCGGCGACCCGCGGATCGATGGGGCCGTTATGGGCCGGGACGCTGAAATTGGGGGTGCGTTGAAAGACCGTCACCTGGTCGGCCTGGGCGGCGATCAGGGGGATCGACTGGATGGCCGACGACCCCGTGCCGATCACCGCCACGTTCTGGCCAGTGAAGTCGACGCCGTCCTTGGGCCAGCGGCCGGTATGCCAGCTCTGGCCCTCGAAGGTCTCGGCGCCAGGGAAATTGGGTTCGTTGGGCACGGACAGGCAGCCCGTCGCCATCACGCAATAACGCGCGGACAGGCGCTGGTCGCGGTCGGTGGTCACGCTCCAGCGGCCGGTGGTCTCGTCGAACACCGCGGCCAGGACCCTGGTCTCCAGCTGGATGTCCCGGCGCAGGTCGAACCGGTCGGCCACGTGATTCAGATAGTTGAGCAGCTCCGGCTGGGTGGCGTAGCGCTCGCTCCAGACCCACTCGGCGTCCAGCTCAGGCGAGAAGGAATAGGAGTATTCCTGGCTCTCGATGTCGACCCGCGCGCCGGGATAGCGGTTCCAGTACCAGGTGCCCCCAACGCCCGTGCCGGCCTCGATGACCCGCACGGACAGGCCCTGGGCCCGCAACCGGTGCAGCATATAGAGGCCAGAAAATCCGGCCCCCACCACGATCGCGTCGTAGGCTTCGCCTGACGGGCGGCCGGTGGCCGCCGAGCTTGCATCCGCCATCTGATCCTCCCGCCGCCTGTTCCGGCGGCCTATGGCGGCAAGGTTAGCTGTGCGGGACGGCGATGTATCGGGGTTTTCGAAAGGGTCAGGGCCGCGGCGCAGGCGGCGCCGGCATTCTCAATCCGGACCAAAGGGGAGAGATGGCTGGGGAACTAGGACTCGAACCTAGAATGACGGTACCAAAAACCGCAGTGTTACCATTACACCATTCCCCAGCAGGAACGGCGACGGGGCGGACCCCGCGCGAGGGCGTGGAGATAGCGTAACCCTTTCAGGGATGCAACGCCCCCTGCACGACGGGGTCATAGGGTCGCGCATTCTGTTGTGGAGTGGGGGGCTCAGGCGCCCAGGCGCCCCCATCGTCCCACCGCCTTCTCCGTTGAAAGACAGGCCGCTTCGGGGACCCGGGCCATTATTCGCAAGCCTAACCGTCGCAGGGCCTCACAGGCTCGCTTGCGGCGTGGAAACGCCTCCTCTATAAGGCGCGCTCTTTCGTCGGAGTGTGGCTCAGTCTGGTAGAGCACCGCGTTCGGGACGCGGGGGTCGCAGGTTCAAATCCTGCCACTCCGACCATTTCCTCCCGATCTTCTGTTAAGCCGCCGCCGTCCCCGAAAAGGGGGTCGCGCGCGCCCATGGCCGCCCACCTTCCCAGCCACATGCACGGCAGGCATAATTGAAGCCTGGGCGATCCACATTCCGGATAGGCGGCCGATGGATTCCGAATCGCTGAGAACCTTTGTCGCGGTGCACAGGGCCGGGGGATTTTCCGCGGCCGCCGACGCGCTTCACCGCTCCCAGCCGGCCATCAGCCGCCGCATCGCCTTGCTGGAGGCCGAACTGCGGGCGCCCCTGTTCGAGCGGGTGGCCGGGGGTGTGGTCCTGAGCTCCATGGGCCGCGCCCTGCTGCCACAGGCCGAACGGGTCCTGGCGGCCCTGCGGGACGCCGCCGACGTGGCGGGAGACCTGCGCGCCGGGCAGGCCGGGCCAGTGGCCCTGGCCGCCGTGGGCACCCTGGCCGGCGAGCCCCTGACCCGCCAGCTACGTCGGTTCGCGGCGGCGTTTTCCAAGGTCCAGCTCTCGCTTCGCACCGCCACCAGCGACCAGGTGAGCGATCTGGTGCGGCGGGGCGAGGTCACCCTTGGCCTGCGCTATTATGACGATCCCGAGCCGGACCTGGTCTCCCACCCGCTGCGCCCGGAGCCCCTGGGCGTGGTCTGCGCACCGGAGCATCCACGGGCCGGCGACGGCGTCGCCTCGCTCCGCGACCTGAAGGGGGAGCGTTGGCTGGCCTTTCCGAAGCCCGACGAGCGCGGCGAGGTCTCGGCGGGGAAGATTTTCGCGGAGTTCCTGGTGCGGGACGTCGCCCGGATCGCCTGGACGGCCGTGGACAGCCTCACCGCTCAGAAGCGGCTGGTGGAGGCCGGGTTTGGCATCGCCCTCTTGCCGCAAGGCGCCGTGGCCGAGGAACTCGCCGCCGGGAGCCTGGCCAGAATCCGGGTGGAAGACCTGCAGGCCTCGAACCCGGTCTGCGCCGTGGTGCGCGCGGACGGCTATCTCAGCCCGGCGGCCCGGGCGCTGCTGGGCTGGCTGCAGGCGGAGATCTGACCCGGCAGGCAATTCGGCCTCATATGTGCGCCGATTGCAGGGTCTTCATTTGCTTGGGCGCGCGCCCAATATAGCTTGGCGGAAGACTCGCTCCCCACGGGACCCTCATGAAGCAATTCCTCATCACCGCGGCCGGCGTCTTCGCTGGTCTCGTGCTGTTCCTTGTGGGCGTCCCCTTCCTGCTGTTGATGCTGGCGGCCAGCGCCGCCAAACCGGAGCCGACCCCCGCCCGGGCCGTCCTGGCCCTGGACCTGCGCGATCCGCTCACCGACCAGGATCCCAGCAATCCCTTCGCGTCCCTGGGCCGCCGGTCGGTGTCGGTGATGAGCGTGATCGAGACCCTGCGCCGGGCGGAAACCGACGGTCGGGTCAAGGGCGTGCTGGTGCGGCTTCCCGAGGGCGGGGTCTCGCCGGCCGCCGCCGATGAGATCCGCCTGGCGATCAAACACTTCAGAGCCTCGGGCAAGACCGTGCTGGCCCACAGCCAGGGCCTCTATCCCTCCGGCGTGATCACCTCCACCTATATGCTGGGCGCCGCGGCCGACGAGCTCTGGATGCAGCCGGCCGCGTCCTTCCAGGTGACCGGCCTGGCCAATGAGGACATCTTCTTCAAGCGCTTCTTCGACAAGTACGGGATCAAGGCCGACTACGAGCAGCGCTATGAGTTCAAGAACGCGGTCAATCCCTACCTCCACGACGACTACACTCCGGCGCACCGGGAGGCGGAGCTGTCCTGGATGGGCTCGGTCTATCGCACCGCCGTGGCGACCGTCGCCCTGGATCGCAAGACCAGCCCGGAGGCTCTGGCCAAGACCCTGGAGGCCGGACCCTATCTCGCCGAGGAGGCCCGCAGGCTTGGCCTGATCGACCATGTGGGTCAGGTGAAGGAGGCCGAGACCGCCTTGCTCGCCAAGGCCGGGGACGGCGCCAAGCTGGTGGACTTCGCGGACTACGCCCGGGGGGGCCGCGATGGCGCGGTCGGGTCCGGGCCGACGATCGCGGTGGTGGAGGCCGAGGGGCCCATCGTCACCGGGCATGACGGGGCCAGCAATCCCTTCGCCGGCGGCTCGACCATCTATTCCGACACCGTCTCCAAACAGATCTATGACGCGGTGGACAACAAGGACGTCAAGGCGATCGTCTTCCGGGTCAATTCGCCGGGCGGGTCTGACACCGCCTCCGAACAGATCCTGGCGGCGGTGCGCGCCGCCAAGGCGGCCAAGAAGCCGGTGGTGATCTCCATGGGGACCTATGCGGCCTCGGGCGGCTACTGGATCTCCTCACAGGCCTCGGCCATCGTCGCCGAACCCACCACGCTCACGGGCTCCATCGGCGTGTTCGGCGGAAAGTTCGTCCTGGGCGAGGCCCTGGCGCATTTCGGCATCGACGTGCGACAGCTCGGGGTCGGCGGCTCCTATGCGGGGGCATTCGGAACCAGCCGGGAGTTCTCGCCGGGCGAACGGGCGGCCTTCGCGCACTGGATGGACCAGATCTATTCGAACTTCGTCGCCCGCGTCGCCGATGGTCGCCATCTTCCGGAGGCCCGGGTGCGGGACATCGCCAAGGGCCGGGTCTGGACCGGCGCCCAGGCCCGGCAGCTTGGCCTGGTGGACGAGATCGGCGGCTTCTATCAGGCCGTCGACAAGGCCAAGGCCCTGGCCGACATCAAGGGGGATGTGCGCCTGAAGCACCTGTCCACGCCCGCCTCGCCGTTCGAGGCCTTACAGAAAGCCATGGGGGTGTCGGCAAGTTCCGTGCGCACCTTGGCGGCGGCGGCCTGGATCCTGGGAGATCCGAGGGCCCAGGGCCTGATGGATGAAATGGCCCAGAGCCGGCTGCGGCAGGCCGGGGCGACAGCGCTCGCCCCCACCCCGATCCACTAACCCCCGGGCCGCTCAGTAGACGCGGCTTGGGGGCGTCGGATTCGCCCGCCCCGGCGGCGGCGCCTCGAAGATCACCTCGCGGTGGCCGAAGTCGAGGATCACCTTCTCAAACTGTCGCAGCACGTCGATACCGATCAGGATCGACGGCCGATCCTGCAGTTCCCAGAGCTTGAAGATGTGCAGGTCGGCGAACACCGCCGTCAGACTTGCGATCCGCAGCCCTCCGAGCCGCAGGGGCGGCAGGCGCGCCATCTGGCCATCGGCGGTCTGACCCGTGGCGCTGATCAGGGGCACATTAACCAGGCGTGCGGCCATCTCCGGACGCTGCCGCAGAATAGCGGCCAGCAGAGCGGGGTTGCCGACGCTGATCTGGGCGCCGGAATCCAGAAAGGCGGAGACGGGTGAATCCGCCACCTCTGCCCCCACGATCACCAACTGACCGAACCGGTAGCGGGCCGGCACCGAGATGACCTGCGGTCCCGGGTCCGCGAGGCGGGATCCCCGCATCGGCGCGATCACCGCCCCGAACTGCGAGGCTCCTATCTCGAACAGGTTTTCGATGAAATTCATCGTCACACGACGATTACGCATGACATCGACCCCCAGGAGCCCATCGGCCCCCAGCTTGGCGGCGGCCAGCCCCGGCAATTCCAGGCCGGCGGCGTAGGTCGCCCCTACCTGCATATGGGCGACCTTGAACAGATTGGCCGGCTCTACCCCGGCAATGCCATGCACGGGGGTCGATCCGGCGGCCGGCAGATGCAGGCGTTCGGCGATCTCGGCGCCGATCACCGACCGGTTGGCGCCGGTGTCCACCACGAACTGGAAGGGCCCGTGGCCGTTGACCCGGACCGGCACGGTCATACGGCGCGCCTCGTCGAAGGCAGTGTCCAGATGGGCTCCGGCGTCCCCCTCCTGGACCGGCGGCGCGCCTTGATCGGTGAGGTTCACCGTGATGAGCGGCTTCCGCAGCAGGGGCGCACAGCCCGCCACGCTGAGGCCCATGGACCCCGCCAGGAATCGCCGCCGCGGCCAGTCGGCCTTATTCATGGATGGTCCCTCCCCCCAGGAGCCTAGGGCGCCCGGCATCGGATCGGAAATCGGCGGTTGTAAGGCAGGACCGCCGGGCGCCGTTCATCGTCGGAACCGGCGCACGAAAAAGGGCGGCGGATTGCTCCGCCGCCCCATATTTCGAAGATCGTCGCCGATCTTAGAAGTTCGCGGTCAGACCGACGAAGACGTAGCGCCCCAGAGCGTCGTAAACGCCCGGCCACACGTTCTGGTTACAGCCGCCCGTCGGGCAGTTGGTCGCGCCGTTCAGCGGCGGATCCTTGTCCAGCACGTTGTTCACGCCGATCCGGAAGCTGTAGTTGTCCTTCACGTTGAAGGACGCCAGCAGGTCCAGATAGCTGCGCGAGCCGAGGTGCAGGTCGGTCTTCTGGGCGGCCAGCTTGGACGCCGTGGTCTGCAGGCGCGGATCGCTGGAGGTCTTGTCCAGATCCACGTCCGACAGGAAGCGCCATTGGGCCGACAGGGCCAGGTCGTACGGGAACGGGGTGTTCCAGGTCAGACGGGCCTTGTGGCGCCACTTCATGTTCGGGTTCTGGGTGCCACCGAGGGCGGCGCAGTTGGACCCGTAGAAGCCGGCGCAATCGATCGGCTTGTCACCCTTGTTCGGGGTGGTTTCGAGCTTGTCGAGATAGGTGCCGTTAAAGTTCACCTGGACGCCGCCCATGTTCTGGATCCCGAAGGTGTCCAGGCTGGTGCGGTAGCTGCCGCTCACGTCCACGCCGGAGGTATGCAGGCCACCGGTGTTGAAGGTGGTGTCTTGCACAAAGCCTTGCGACGAACGGATGGAGCCGATGGCGTCGCGGTGCACCAGGGAGCAGAACGCGGTGTTACCACCGGTCACGCAGCCGTTGATGATGATGTTGGCGCCGATGTTGTTGATGTAGTCGGTCACTTCGATGTCGAAGTAGTCGACGGTGATGTTCAGGCCCGGGATCCACGAGGGCTGCAGGACAACGCCGGCGGTCCAGGTGTCGGCGGTTTCCGGCTTCAGGTTCGGGTTACCACCGGTCTGGCCGTTGTACTGATTGGCCGGGTCGGCGTGCAGGTTCTGAACCTGGGCGATCGTGAGGTTGAACAGGCTGGCGCACTTGGCGATCAGCGCGGCGTCCTTCACGGCGTCCAGACCGGCGCAGGGGTCGACCGTGCCGTCAAGCACGACGTTCTGCGGGGAGAACAGTTCCACCACGTTCGGAGCGCGGACGGCGCGGTTGTAGCCGACGCGGAAGCGCAGGCCGTCCACCAGGGTCCAGTCGCCGGACACCTTGTAGGTGTTGGTGCCGCCGGCGTTGGAATAGTCCGAATAGCGATAGGCGAGTTCGAGGTTCAGGTCCTTGATGAAGGGTTGGTCTTGAACCAGCGGAAC
>Ga0265327_10003207_pt1 | contig 15937 bp, 33 predicted proteins | sample 41621metaG_FD_202089 | JGI IMG/M metagenome (GOLD analysis project Ga0265327, IMG submission 202089) | Rhizosphere microbial communities from Carex aquatilis grown in University of Washington, Seatle, WA, United States - 4-16-21 metaG | ecosystem: Host-associated > Plants > Roots > Rhizosphere... | reverse complement strand
ATAAGACTGAGGATATTGCCAAGCGTTATGTGGACACTGTGATGGAGAGTGATAAACAATGTCCAGCCTGACATCCGACAAGCTATTTCCTAACGATCAATTTCGTGACCGTACGACACCTACCTTACAGCATGGATATGTGGCCGCTAACATACCTGTAGCCACTATAACGAGGATAATGGCTGTTACGTTACACATTCCATCTCCAGAGCATACCTTCGATGTAGGAGTTTTGTGTGCGGATTACCTAAAGGATATAAGATGATAACCAAACCGACGTATAGTGAGCTTCGTAAGGCTTGTGACATCACGAATGAGTTTGCTGATATGTTACATTCTTATAACTATGTCTTCAGAGGAACCGACTACAGTAATAGACTGATTCGCGAGGTATCCAATCCTATAGGCCTGGGTCCGATGCTGTTAGAAGACTGGATCAGAAACGTAGTCTTGGGAGGCAAGCTGCTGTGAACGTATCCCTAATAAAACCTAGATCTATCGACGATCCTGCGTCGACAGGCTATACAGAGAAGATCACGGATGCGACTGACAATTATATAAGAGAAATAGAAGCAGCAACTATTAACAGTAACATTAACTGGCTGTCTATATACAGAAATACGGCAGTACACGTCCCAGACGTTATTCCAACTATTAGTGTACTTAACTACACTGCAAATCCACTAACACAACAACTAACAAAAGAAAAATAAATGCATAAATATTTAACTAAAATCGTTTGTCGTCGACCCATCTTTAGTCAGGTGGATACGACATTGGTTAGAGAGCTTAAAACAGCAGGCTATACAGCTGATGCTGTGTCTCATTGGGAGGCTATTCCAGACAAGTTAATCATACTGGATACACTCATTGAGCCTGGCCCCAAGTACTTCGCAGCCATTGAGCGAGCATTCGACAGTATGTATACCGGTACGAACTTTAAAGTACTGAGTATGGAGTTGATTTAATGCTCTTGCTAGGGGCGTGCACTATTGGCCTTCTATGTGGCCATGTGTCATGGCAGTACGGTCCTTTGATAGGTCATGCTTACTTGATAGGGCTATTTACAGGAGGCGCTTGGTGTGTATTTTGTAAGTGGTGGTACAAGAATGAATATAAAGAAACGAACGATTAAAGCAGAGGAATACACGACCCACATGTATACATGTAAAAGCTTTTGTAGTGATGTAATGCTGTTTCCTTGTAGCAAATCGGAAAAGGAGACGGATTTCTTCTCATCATGTGTTACTAGATTTCCGAGTATCGACAATGACTCAGATGAGATCGCTGTTAGAATTAGATACATGCTAAAGGATCTATGCAAATAAATATTATTACACCTTCATATCGTCACTGGTTTCTTACCCGAATATACTCTGTATTGCTGCAGGGTAAGATTAAATGTACGGACACCCAGGTACGCTGGCACATCATACTTACCGAGCAGGAAAAGGAAAAACTGCCTAAGGAGCTACAAGCCTGCTCATGGGTAGTTATTCACGATTATAACCCAGATACGGCTAACAACTACTATGGCATATCCTCAGGTAAGATAAACCAAGCGGTTGCAACTCTGGGCGGCGATAGTTTTATATACCTACACAGTGACGACACCTTACTTCCTGTTGATACATTGTCCGCGTGGGAGCAGGTAGCTACAGCTAACCCAAACTCAAAGATTATCATCTCCACACATCACTTAGGTCACTGTACCTATGGAGATCCTAAGATGAGCACCTTTGCTTGTAAGCCTGAGAACATGCGGGAGCACCATACTTCAGGAGAACAAATGCTGCTCCATAAGAGTCTGTGGAAGCCTTTTGAACGAGAAGGCAACATGGATAGTATCTATATGAACGAGCTTTGGAACACAGTTCCAGGTTTGTTCTATTTCGTACCAGGCATCGCAACAATGCATAATGCATTACACGATGAACGCTGGTCAGAACAAGAACGACTTAAAGTCGTCTACAGCATTCAATAAAGGAATAAGATGAAAACAACTAACATATCGGAAGTACTGCTCTTTGTGTCAATAATCATAGTACTCATAAGTCACGCAGCAACTAGTGTGGCTTTCTCGGACTTAAAAGACAGTGCCATCGTAGCAGGAGTTGCACGTTATAACCCAACTAACGCCAGATTCGAATGGGTGCTGAACAAATGACAAATATAAACAAAATAGAACAACAAAATATTTATCACGACAGTTATATTGCAGGATTAAAGGTAACTGTAGCTACATTGAAAGAGCAGATACTTAAACTTGAGAATCGTTTAACAAATAATGTTAAAGACTACGTCGTAGTGAGAAAGCTGGATCGGATAGCTTCCTCGTTAGAGAGTAGGAAATGACTGTGAGTGTGAGTATGGAGGCTCGACTTATATCGACCTTCCCCTTCTCAGACAGGCTTACAAGGTTGGCTGCTCGCGACTATGAAGGCTGCGTACAGACTGTGTACAGTTGTAACATGGGGGATAATCATTTGACCTACCAGGGGCAAATTGACCTGTTTGAGTTTTATGCGCTTGATGGAGGCATTAGGCTGAATGCTTCGCACAGCGCATTTAATCAAGGTGTGAGTACAATGCTACGTCTGATTCAAGAGAAGATTAAGAAATGAGTGAAATGCTTATACCCAAGTACATTAACCAGGCCGAGAAAATTGTAATCATGGATGTCTTTGGAGAAGAACGCTGCCCGTTTGACTCGAAAGTACCACTACTCCATATTGGTATAAGACAGCGCCATTTAGAGTGTAAACAGTTAGCAGATGTACCTGCGCAGTTAGCCTTTAGGCTTGTTGGTTATTTTACTGACGGACACAGAGAGATGTTAGAGGGCTTAACAAATGTTGAAAAACCTAGGTAAATTCATAGTATACACTGACTGTGTGGGAGCCTGGAGTTTCAGTATAAACTCCGCACTCGTGAAAGAAGCGATCACCAATAAGCGTAAAACAACGCTTCGCACTACCATATACGACAATGTAATGGTTATGACGATAGAGATCGGACAAATAAATCTAGGCTCATACAGAGAACTAGTTAAAACAATCAAAGGATAACTTATGGGCCATAGCCTATATATAATCATTCCTCACGAAAAGGAATGGCTTGTTTCTGCTTTGCGTAAGCACTACAAGAACAGCAACGAGGTTCTCGGATTCGAGAATCATACGCACGAACAAGGCCCTTACACCAGTAAGTGTCTGACAAATAAGAATAAAACTCACAACTCATTAGGGATAATGATAGGGTTCAACTATTCAGTGTTGAATAAACCTGAGTACGAGTATGTATGGGGAGTACTGTCATTATTAGCGAGGAAGTACGGTATCCGTGGAAATCACAAGGAAGCCGTACCTTTCCTAGTGCATGACGGTACGACTAAGTGGCGAGTGTTGGAGCAACATCCAGCTAATAATGCAGGTAAGAGAACCTACCTGGTTGTTGATCCTCACGGGCGTATAGAACACCGTAAGAGGTCTACTCGTTGGCTTCCTACGATCAAACGTACAGCATACAAAGTATTAGCGTTTCTAAAGGAACCCCTACTGTACCTGAGACGGGATCGTATCACAGACACAATCACTGCTGAGATATTTAACCTGTGCGATGTGTTGGATCAGGAGGCCAGTAAGAAGCATGGTGTAGTAGACCTCTCACTGGAGAATGCGCTACCTAGTAATTACTTCAGTACTACTCATGAAGGTCTGCTAGGGTATAATACTCAAGCATCAGTAGTTAAAAATATGCTCAAGCTAACAAAAGAAAGAATTATGGCGAATGGCTAAAAGGATCAAATTTAGACAGTATAAGACAGAGAACGGCACAAGTAACCACTATCTGACTAAGTTAGGTAGGACGGAGAAGCTGCAAGCGGTACCACGAGTAAACAATACTAGTGATGTGCTGAACGCAAGCATCCTAGGTGATGTGTTCTCGATAGCTAGAAACCTGAAGAAGATTCTGACATCTAAGGAGTAAAATGGAAAAATCAATAACACAACAATTGGATACATTTAAGTTGAAGGATAATACTCCTCTAAACCTCGATATACCTGCTGACATCGTAGAGGCAGCCAATAAGGTTCACATCTATATGCACAGGAACAAGCTGGTGAGTTTGATGGGTCTTAGCTTCAGAGAGCTGACAGACCTAGACCATCGGGAGTTGGTATGAAGTTGCATTGCGACCAGCTCAGTATTAATAAGGCTGAATCTGCGTCAGAAGATTATTTAAACGCTGTTTTAAGATCTTCAGAGTTCGCACGAACTAGTGACGCACCGTTTATGCTTACAGAGTCTATCAATGAACTATGTGACGCTGTCTTTCCTGAGGAGGGCTCATCGATCGTTCAGGAAGATTTATAACCAAGGATATTAAAGATGCTTAAAGCTTATAAAACATTATTAGACAAAGGATGGAGTTCATCTCCTTTTCTTTTTGTCGACTTCGACGGAGTCTTAAACACCAACAAGGAAGCAGTAAACGAAGACTTTAGAAAGGAGTGCGTCGAGAATCTAAACAAAATTATTCTTAACGTACCTGACCTAAGGATCATTATCTCTTCTAGTTGGAAGATAGGACGAACATTATTACAACTCAGAGAGCTCTTAGCTGGTGCTGGTATGGTACAACCCCATATCGTTGTAGATAAGACTCCTGACTTATACTATATATCTCAGGAGTACTTATATGTAGACTCTGCGTATCCCGATATGGAAAACGTTAGGGCTGCAGAAATTGCCTGCTCGGTTAATACCAAAAACATTATTTGGTATTTAGCTATAGACGACAATCCTGACAAACATATGGAAGCGTATACAATCAGAACTACCATGAAAGATGGGTTAACCGCCTTACATGCGGAAACGGTTGTTGAACGGTTCAGAGAGATGATGCTATGAACTATTTAAACTCTATAGATCCATGCAACGTCGATGCGCTGTCTTTGCAGGAGGATGGAGAGCTTGCATTAGATCGGGATTATCATAAATCGATAGATACTTTCCTTGTGGATATGTTTGGCGACTATGAGGCAACAGATATAGAACAAATCCTAAACCATATGTGTAACGAGGTGGAGCTTGAGGAAGAGGCAACGTTTCCTATCGATCCATACATGCAGTGTCCGGAGATAAATCGGATAAAAGGTGTGTATGAACAGTAAGACTATACTGTTCCCAACAAGTATCATATGGGATCTGTTAGGCCATAGGCTATCTGCTGAAATGAATGATTATCATCTCATTGCATCTACAAGTGAGCCAAGTTTAGATTATGTTATCTTCGATATCGTAGAAGATGTTGTATCTGAAGCCAATAGAGGTATGACGAGAGAGGCTGTAAAAGACATCAGTCGTGTTAATGGTATGGACCTGCATCAATACCTTAAGGATAGATTAGATAAAGGAGAGCATGAAGATGCACGACTTATGTGAGCTTAATGTAACTAAGATGCAGTTACGTAAAAGTTATGTATTGGCGGCACATTATTATGAAGGTGCAGTTAAGGCTGTAGTAGGAGACTTCCACCAACGCTCGCAATTAGATACCGCAATGATTCTAAAGGTTCCATAGATGCGTCAGACACTGGCTAAACTAAGACTGGAATACGCAGAAAACCAAGGACTGTTAATTCGACTACTTAAAAAATGAAACTAAAAATAACACAATATTTATGGCTGGCGTATGTATACGCAGCTTGTTGGATAACTTCAAAACTATCCATATACTCACTGATATATCTTATACGGTCTGAGTCAACACAGCACAAAGATATAGGAAACGTACTCTATAACCAAAGGTATCAATACCCTGAAGACCTAACCCGCCCCACCGTCGTATTGGAAAATTGGGCTTTTCCGACCGTCACAACTGCATCCCTACAGGAGGTAGCTCTGATGGATATGGCTCGACTTGAATCGAAGTGGTGCTTCGTCAACTCACAAGGCAGTTCGGCGGCTCAACATAAGGCATGGCAGACTCTTCAGGAGTTCACTAAGTCTGAGGTAATGTTCTACAAAGGAACTTTCTTGGACTGGTTGCAGGGTACCCCTGTAGAAGATTCAGGAATTGTAGCTATGACATGCTTGCCTAACCTGATACTGACTTATCTAAGTCTGAAGTTTCTCTATGGTGCAGATACCAGTATGGAGACTTGGTTCCTGTCGTTTGTGCCATTGATTAAAGGCTATGAACCAGCTGCCACTAACAACCATCTAATGTTTAAAGCGATTACCTTGCGCTGTCTGTCCAAGCTGTACACATACGGCAGTGCTAATAGCTTAGAGTGTGAAGCTGAGGCGCAGCTAGCCTTCGATACTGCTCTAGAGCAGGTAGATAACTTAGGTAAACCTGTATTAGAGGCGGTACGCACAAATGGAGCTGGATACTCTCGAATGTTCAACGAAGCTGCAGTTGCGTACTGCATGCTCGCATTTGGTACTTGGCAACCAGACAAGGTTAAAAACATGAAAAGCTGGTTGGATACATATACCTCACCAGCATCATATCCAACCCCTACGCCAGGAGCTCCAATCTATCCACAAAATAGATTGTATTGTATGTGGGTATGAAAATGTATAATAGGAAATATACCTATGACATGGGTGATATACAAGGCCTACTTATCCGTCCGTTTGAAGCTCTGCATAACCAAGCTCGTCGGAATCAGTTCAGCGCTTGGGCGCAAAGACTATACCGAATAACACCTACAATATACCTTCGATATGAGCACTGTTCACATCTGTTTACAGGTGTTCGTGGTGGAATGGAGCTAGCAGCGACATTAAATAAGTTATGTAAATTGGATCATAAACAGAGGATGATAGATGCAAACATTTCTACCGCATAAAAGCTACGCGGCATGCGCAAGCTTTCTTGATAAGGCTCGATTAGGCAAACAAAGAGTCGAAGTTCTTCAAATAATGAAATGCCTTGTTGGTGAGTCTGATGGCTGGAAGAATCATCCATGTGTAAGAATGTGGAGAGGTTACGAATACTCGTTGGTACACTATGGTGTTTGTATGTGTAACCAATGGAAAAGCCTTGGTTACAAAGATACTTGCAAAGATAAGATAGTGGCGTTGAGGGATAAGTGTCGCTCAATTTCAGCGAGGCATCGAGTAAGTCCTCTGTGGTTGAATGATGATCTGATAAGGTCGCATCAATCCAACCTTGTTCGTAAGTTTCCGGAGCACTATAGAAGGTTCTTTCCTGATGTACCCAATGATCTTCCTTACGTATGGCCTGTCGAAAACGTGGCACAGGTCAGTGAAGACATATATCACTGGAACAATGCAGAGATTAGAAAGGATTATAGCTTTAATCTAGGATATGCTAGACGTATACGTGAAGCTATTCGACCGGTACTGCTCTCGGCAGTTAGCACATCAGTAAAATCTAACGCCACGCATCAAGTAGAGGCAGCAGTCAGGAGACCTGTATGCCATTAGTTACTACACCAACTATAGGAGACGTAGGGCTAACTCTACTTCACAAGCTTAAATTAGTGAAGGTTGTCGTATGAAAAAATTAATAGCCCTACCAATGACTAAATGGAGAGAGACTGTAGATATAACGAATGTTCGGGACTGCCGTAATTTTGGTGAGGGTTGTTACGAGGCTGCTGATATCTGTCACACGCTTGTCACTCAAAGACCTTCAATCAAAAACTCAGACTATAATGGGTTCTGGGAGCATGAACCATTCTTCGTTGGTACAGCCTTTTTGAAAGAGATAAAGAAATTATGCAAACATTAATTATACCTGATATACATACATATCACACATGGATAGAAGACTTCTTAGAAAAGACTCCACATGACCGTGTTGTCTTTCTTGGAGACTACTTCGACGACTTCACTGATACAGTGCAGTCGAATGTGGATACGGCTAACTGGTTAGTTCAGTCGTTAGATAAACCAAACCGTACACATCTGATAGGTAATCATGACCTAGGTTACCTGTGCGCCTTCTATCACAACTGGTGCTCGGGCTGGGAAGAAGAGAAGTATCGTTCTCTTATACAACTACTGAATCCGAACTGGAATAGACTCAACTTCGCCACAACAGTCGATGGTATGTTGCTGACGCACGCAGGCGTACATTCCTGCTGGTTAGGTCGCTGGACTGATGATGAGAAGAACCTGTTTATACAGGCTGACGATATTGAGCACTACTTGAACAACTATAAGAGTGATGTTATCGGCTGTGGCGCAGCCAGAGGAGTTATATGCTCTTACGACGGTCTACGTTCATGGGCTCCTCGAAAGGGAGTTTATGGAGGTTGTTTGTGGTTGGATTGGAGAAATCTATCCGAAGACAAGGAAGAATCCGTACCGTTTCAAATTGTAGGACATACTCCAGGTTCAGTTCCTAGGGAAACCGATCACGCTATCTGCATGGATGTGAAAGGGTTGGTAATGGAAGTAACAGACAGTCAAACATGGAAGTATCTATGGCGTTAAAACCGCTTATAACAGCTGAAGACTGGTCGATATACTATAGCGATAAAATGCATGTTATTGGTGAGTATGTTTGTTGTGAGCGTTATGTGAATAATGCTGGGTTTAGGTACGAACAGCACGTTGTCGAACTATTGAAGCATCCGGTAAGTTTAGCTGTAGGTGTGTTCGGATATTATGCCAACACCGACGATATACTTAAAAATAAGGTAGGGCTATGACCCGTCTCGTATCCTACAATAAGTGGCGTAAGCTGCATGCAAACGTTATGTATCAGCTTGGAGAACACCGCAGCTGTGAGATGCATGTATACAGAGCTATGGCTCTCGATAATAGCCGCCATTGTTTACTAGGCCTTAGTAAGACCAGGGCTATGCATATGTGTAACTCGTTTTTCGGGTCAGAGTCCAATAATATAACCAAACAGCTAAGATCTGCGTTAGTATAAAGCTATGACTATTGATCATAATCAAATCATGCAACAAATACACCATGGCGTGAATATACACACTGCAGCTAATGAAATGGGAAGGTCTGCCTGGATCATAGGTACGGCTAACCATGGCTTCATGATGCAGCACAAAGTATTACGTTCCATGTTTGTGGGGTTTAACAATGTACAACACGCACCTCGAACTGGCTTCTCTAGGACTAGAAGTGCGGGGTTAATATTGAACCCTACCTCGTTGTGGGACACAGAAGCGTTAGGTGATGACTTATTCAACCTGGTCGGTTCTCAACTATCTAAATTGAAGCGTTAGTTCCTGCATAATGCAAGGAACATGAAAAAGAGGGTCCTATCCCCTCTTTTTAGCTATACGACATAAACGCGAATGGGTAATATGTATTAACAATTTCGAAACACTATATGAACAACAGCGAGTATATTAAGAGTCTTATCAAAAAAGCCGCCTATGGCATTAATAATCCTTCTATCATAACTATATTACATCAGCTCGCTGAACAGAATCATGTTAGTCCTACTGCCTTCGAAGCCTTACATGGAGCAGCAACCAGGCAAGCAAATCACCTTATTCGTCACGTAAATGAGCATTTTCCTGAAGTGGCTCAAGCTTATCAACGTGCACAGTTACAAGGCAAAGTACCTTCTCCGTTCCCTATCAGAAACCGTGGCAACCTACAGCCTGGTATGAAACTCCAGAGAGCACAGCAGGTTGGCTCGCACCCAGCCCCAGGACTGGACGGCCACTTAGACGGCCACCTCGACGGAGCGTCACATCTAGACGGCAATAGAGACTTCACGCTGTAATAGCTTTTTAGCTATACCTCATTTACTATCCATTGTAATATAACGAGATGGATCTTCGAGACGTCTCTAACTATGTTGCGTTTGTAAAACAGGCGTACGCATATGATCCGATTCCTGTAAAAGTGACTTTCGTGAAGAAGGCTTTGACATCTTTGGCCACAGGTAACGCCGTAGCTAAAGCTGCACCTATAGTAGGAAAAGCTGGAAAGCTTGGACTATCTGCAGCTAAGTTCGGACTAAAGGCAGCTCCAGTTCTAGGTGGAGTGATGCAGGGAGTAGATACGTTGAGCGAAACTTACAATACCGGCAGTCAATTGATGCACGGTAATATAGGCAATGCCTTGTCTAACGCAGGTTCCACTATAGCTAAAGGAACTGGAACAGTTCTCAACTTCATTCCTGGTGCAGGTTGGTTGGGACAGCTAGGCGCTATGGGTGCTGGTGAGTACTTGGACACAGGGGCATACAAGCCGAATCCTGTTGCCGCTACTCCAGGCGCACGACATAATACACCTACGGGGTTGGTAGACTACAACCCGATGAAATAATCATGAAACTAAGTACATTTGTAGAGAATTTTCTATCTAAAAAAGGCAACAGCTTTATGGGTGCTCCAGCTAGTGCTGGATTTGCTCCTGCTTCTCCGGCTCCTGCCATTAAGACACCTGCAGTCAAATCAACGCCTGCGCCTGTCACACCCAACACTCCTCAGGTATCTCAAAACATTTCTTCAACTCCAGTTAACCATACTCCTTCACCTACGCAAGCTACACCTATGAAAGTCGGATCTATCTACGAAAGCGTCAGCAAGAAAGCATTCTTCAATCCCTCTGCTAGAGGAATTACCTCGGTACAGGCTGGAAAGATTCCTAACCTCGAAGCTCCTGTGCAGACTGGTATGGCGGCTGAACATATAGGCAGCGGTAAATCCTTATTCTCTAAACCTAAAGTGGCTAGTCTGTCTGAAGTGCTACAGAAGAAAGCTCTCCTGGGCTTCAACCCAGCTAGTGCGGCAGCTGCTACTGCGGCTAAAGCCAAGAGCTACATGGGTTTAGGTAAATATCTTCCTGACGCTCGTACTATCCGATCTGCATCCAAAGGTTCTCAGATTGGTATGGGTTTAGGCACAGTTTTAGGTGGTATTAAAGGGTTAGTTGATCCAGGTCAAGACGCGGAAGGACATAACAACTCCAGCATCTGGGGAGGTATCACAGGTGCGGTCAGTGGTGGTATAACCGGGCTAGCTGCTGGTGGAGCTATTGGTGGTCTTCATCATGCTACTATGGAAGCTCCTGGATTGGCTGAAAAACTTAAATCCTTACAAGCCACCAGAGCGGGAAGAGTTTCTCCAAAGATCTCTCCTACGGCTGTAGCTCAAGCTCCAGTACAACCTTCCGCTCAACCCTTCAACGGGATACCTATTCCTGACTCCTTTAAAGGTAAGGAAGCCTCATACCACGAATCGTTTGTTGATGGAGTTATCGACACGCTGGCTGACTTTGAAAAGGCTGGCTTTGCTGTAGATCCTAACATACTTTCAGGCATTGGTACGGGTGCCCTTGTAGGTGGCGGTATAGGTGCAGCTAGTGGAATTATGGATTCGTCTCACAACAAAGATCAGACACTATGGAACGCAGTTAAAGGCGGATTGACTGGCGCAGCTATTGGTGGTGGTGTTGGAGGAACTGGAGCCTATCTAATGCCTCATGGACCTATCGCTGCTGGTACTCAGACCTTTCTTCAGCCCTTCATGTCTACCGCTGGAACAGCTAAAGATCTAGGTAGCGGTATATGGCAAGGTGTCAAAGACACAGCTCAACAGGTGATTCAGTAATGACTCCTCCATACGATCATAAGAAGTATGCGAAATTGCCTTGGGAAGTAATCCATTGGGCGATTAAGAATCGTTACTCTAAACACGGGGACCTATCTAAGGAGATCCTTACACGTAGTGGTAAGAACGCCGCTAAGTCTAAGGCTACTAAGAAAGCTCTCTCCATAACTAAGAATCCCTTCCGCATGCCTGCCAAGGAACTCAACTGGCACAACGAGCTAGCTAAGAGTACGGATATGCAACACGTTTATCTGCACAAAGATGCGTTCGAACAGGGCTTCCTAAAGCGTGCTGACGCTTACAAAGAAGCAGGCTTTGGAGACTTTCTTAAAGCTATCTCAGGTAAGCCTCATGTACCTGAGGTGGACTGGGTGAGTAAGATCAAGGCAGGCCCTACGCCTTCTAATCCTGTACCTAACTGGGGTAAACTAAAGACTCGTGGAGCCACACAACTTCCGCCTGCTACACCTATTAGTGATGAAGCCGCTCGTTGGCATTCCGACAAGTTCATTCCTTAAGAACTAGACAAAAATTACAGTTAAACTAAACTAGCTACTATGCCTTCCAAGTCTAAAGCACAGCAATCCCTATTCGGGATGATCCATGCTTATCAGAAAGGCGAGCTCAAACATCCTTCCGAAAAGATTAAACATATGGCCAAAACTATCTCTGCAACCGACGTAAAACATTTTGCTGAAACGAAGACTAAAGGTCTTCCTGAACACGTTAAAGAAGCATTCGAACGAGGCATTGAAAAAGCAGCACGTTCATGGGGTGAATACGGAAAGTATATCATGCCTAATGCTCAAGGCCTTCGAGCTGCTGTAAAGCCTACTCTCAAAGGTTTAGCTGCTACAGGTACCGGTACAATTGGTGCTCTAGGTGGTACAGCTTTAGGTGCAGGTGCAGGCGCTCTCCATGGTGCATTTGGAGAGAAAGACGAAAACGACAGTCGTTTAGCTAAAGTTCTTCGTGAGACCGGTATTGGTGCTCTTGGTGGTGGTATCGTTGGAGGTGCTGCTGGCGTTGGGGCAGCTAAAGGTATTGGTTACATTGGAAAGCATCTCGGAGACGACATCGGAGGTATCCATGGCGCTCCTCAGCGTGCAGCAGCTCTTGTTGCTGATCGTAATGCGGCTATTGAAGCCTCGCGTCTACAAGAAGAAGCTCTTCAGGCCCAACATCTAGTAAATCACAACGAAGCTCTCCCTCAAGAGATGCGTGATGTAACACAAGGCCGTGTTAATCCTACTTCTATCTATGATCGTAATCGTGATCCTAGAGCTTATAAAATGGCCTTCGAGCGTGGATTTAAGAAACGCTCTGAAGAGCTTGAGCATGAGCGTGGCAACAGTACATTAGGTAAAACTTTAGCTATTGGAGCCGGGGCGGGTATAGCTGGTGCAGGAGTGGGGCTTGCTTGGAAGAACCGAGAAAAGATTAAACCTATAGTTTCTGATTATGTAGCTAAGGGCAAATCGATGGCTGAACAGGCTGCAGCTAAGGCTAAGTCGTTGTTTGGTAAAATCAAATAATCACATGCAGCCGTTCCCTAAAATGAACGCTCAGCAGCTCTTTAGATGGGCTATGGAGCAAAACGAGCTTAGGAACCTGCAGAAGAAACTAGTCAAACACACACTCATAGGTGGTGGTGTTGGTGCTACTGTTGGTGGTTTAGACGGTGCGTATCTAAACCATTACAAACTAGAAAACGGTAGATTACATAAGAAAGAGAAGCATCCTGTCAAAGACGCTATCAAGGGCGCATTGTTTGGTGGTTTAATGGGGGCGGGCTTCGGTGTCTCTACCGGTACAAGCGCACACATTAAAGGTATTCCGTCACGTGGAGTTGATTACCTCAAAGCTGAGCACATGATCAATAACGCTATGGAGGTAGATGCCATTAAGCGTGAAGCAGCTAGGGTCTCTGAGGAGTTAGCTAAGGCTAAAGCCCGTAAAGGATCTATAAACGTCAAAGGGACAACCCTACCCACCCTAAGCCAGCTTAAAGACAAAAAAGCTTCCAGTCTTGTAGAGACTCCCATTTCACGCTACCTTGGTAGGTAATGAAGTCCAAAAAGCTCAAGAAGTCTGAAAAGCTAAAAGAACTCCAACCTGCTACCGATACAGTTAAGGATGAAAGTCCCTATATCTATCAACGAGACAAGATCAACTTCGATCTTAGCATTCGTGATAAGATTGTCTTAACCGACAAGCAGAAGAAGTTAATTGAGATAGGTACACACAAAGATACCCGCCTTCTCATGATTGAAGGACCAGCAGGTTCTTCAAAGACTTTTATAGCCATGCGCATCGCCTTAGAGCTATTAAAGGCAAAGAGGGTTAGTGATATAATAATGGTTAGGGCTGCAGTGGAATCCGCGTCGTCTGGTTTAGGATTCATGCCTGGTGACTTGAGTGAAAAATTTGGTGTCTATACCGCACCATTCCTAGATAAGTTGGATGAGTTGCTAACCACCGATCAAATATCAAAACTCAATAAAGATAACCGTATTAAATTTATTCCTCCAAACTTCATGAGAGGACTGTCTTACAATTCAAAGGTGGCCCTTATTGATGAAGCCCAGAATTTAACATTCGACGAACTAAGAACGATCCTTACACGTATGGGTGAATACACACGTACGATTGTTTGTGGAGACTGCGAGCAATCAGATCTTCCGGATAAAAAGTCTGGATTTAAGGCGGTATTTAAAGCATTCAACACGGATGAATATAAACAGAAAGGTATACACTGTTTTTCATTAGGGGAAGAAGACATCGTTAGATCGGAGTTCTGTCGACTGATAGTTAAAGAATTCAAGCGAATGGAAGTGTCTCGTAAAGAGCATAAGTATTAACTCCGTAACCGGTTGACGAAATGTTTAACACCTGTACCTTGTTAGCATGGAAGCAATAGGTTATACAGATCAAACATTACATGAGTTATTTGAGTTCGGCTATGCTGTGGCTGAATATCCAGAAGAGATTAGAATCTTAGTTAATGTCGGTGACTGCGATAAGTTGCAAATATCTAATGAGCTGAACAATAAGGGTTTAACCGTAAATTACGGTAAAAACAAAAGATTCTTTAAGTTTATGGAAAACGTCAGCATCGGAAGTATCTGCTCCTCTCTTGAAGATGGAGTCTATACAGTAGCCATACTTAAAAATGTTTAGATACCTAAATAAGTTTATCTACTAAAAGGGGCTTAATCGCCCCTTTTTCGTGTTTTTAGATATGTTTGAAATTGATATCCGACCTCGTTGCTTTAAGATTATTTAAATGAGCGACGACAACGACATCTCCTTTCGCAAAATCGAACGGAAAGAATTCAAATCCACCATTCCAGAGCATCTTATGGAAGGGTCGTCCCCTCAAACGAGATTCATCATGGATAGCCTGTCCATCAACGCCCAGCAGAACGAATACATAGTAGAGGCTGTATGCTCTATGTCAGAAGGTGTTAATAACCTCCACGTACGTCTAAAGCCTATTGAATCCCTTAAACGTCGCCTCACTGACTATAGAGTCCTGCTTGCGGCTATCGTTGTAGCTTTCATTAGCTTTGTTGAAGTGGTACCAGCCGCAGTCTGGACAGCCAAATGGATTTCAAACCGTACCTCTTACGACGGATCAGTAGAAGTAAGTAGTGGCTTACAGATCACCCCTAAAGACAGCTCTGGTGTTGCCATCCACAATCCCCAACTTTCCCCCAAGAAAAGCTCGCCTCTCGTAATTGAGCAAACTACAGCCAATTAAACACTCTTAGGGTGACCGTCCTGTCCTGTTATAAATTCGGACGACATTTTAGCTTCCTTAGGATACAGTACTACCTGCTTAGCGGCTTCTTCAGTGTGAGTAACTAAAGGCTCCCAGGCTGACACTTCGGCAATTTTTTCCTCTTCCTTCTTAACTTCTATAACAGATTGTATAACAGGCTCTGTAGCTGGAGTGGTCGTTATCTCGTTTGACGCAATAGGCGTAGACACTATCGCAGGCTGCGTAGCTGGCTCTACTTGAGCAACCGACAATGTTGTTTGTTTTCTGTGCTCGATAGAGAAGTTCAAGGCTAGTACAAGACTCACCGCCAAGGGATCAAATATACACACAAGCACCAGGATGAACCACTTTACGATAGTGTTGATGTTTAGTCCTGTAGCGTCAGCTATAAACTTAAAGCTTCCTATATCACCATGAGTGTTGATCTCGGTAGCTGCGGATAGGCTCTGTTCGTTGAAGTCCTTTATTTTAGCTAACTGAGCTTCCATGTCCTTACGTAGGTCAGACATCTCTTTATCTGTGTTTGTTACCAGGGAGGTTGTGCTCCTAACTAATGTGGAGGAGGAGTGGTCTG
>Ga0265327_10003206_pt1 | contig 15938 bp, 22 predicted proteins | sample 41621metaG_FD_202089 | JGI IMG/M metagenome (GOLD analysis project Ga0265327, IMG submission 202089) | Rhizosphere microbial communities from Carex aquatilis grown in University of Washington, Seatle, WA, United States - 4-16-21 metaG | ecosystem: Host-associated > Plants > Roots > Rhizosphere... | reverse complement strand
AAAGTCTCTCGGCAACCCCTGGCACTCGCACATTACTTCGAGCGAAAGAGTACGACCTTCGTTAGGGGCCATGCCGCTGCCGCAGTCATTGGCTCGAATTCTTCCGTCAGTGCTTCCCTGTCTCGCATCGCAGGTAATAGCCGGGAACGGAAAGAGAGTTGTCCTAGCCATCGTCACTGAAAGTGATTTGCCGTATACGGTTGTGGGAGTGCCAAACCAAAAGCGCCGCTTCCGCATCGTCTTTCCGCCCAAATCCCAGTCGCAAAGCAGCTCGCTCCACGCCTCATATCCATCTACCACAGGATCGGGAGCCGTCGCCACGTTTTCCATCAGAAACCATTTTGGCTTCGCGGCAGACACGCAACGCGCGAATTCTGGGACCAGGTTACCAAACTTCGGCTTATGTCCGTTCGCACGAACCAAACGCGAAAGGGCGCTAAATGCCTGGCATGGCGGGCCGCCTATCACGCCATCGAATTTCCCCGCCGGCGGCGTGAACCGTCGGATGTCACCACCCCAAATGACATCCGGGCCTCGCACGACGCAAAAACCTTCAGCCTCGAATGCCATGTCTAGCAAGCCGATGCCGGGGAAAAGACTCAGAACCAAATTCATTCCTCACTAACCTCCCTTCAATTGCGTTAGCGAAATAAGCTAGTTGACTGCCAGTGTCCGGTCGATCTCTGCGAGTCGCGTGTCGAGCGTCCGGCTGTGAACCATTTGCAGGGCCGCCACGATCTCTGCGGCAACCTTCTTCAGCCCGGGCTGTTCAGGCAATTGCCCCACGATCAGCTCCGCGCACCGCTCAAAGTTGGAAGGCGCTGGCGTGTTGTGCGCCACGAACGGCCACCAGTCTCGCCGTAGCATTCTGGCTGCTTCGATTTCTCGTTCGCACGTTGAAATAAAGGCTACGTCCGCAAGCAGTCCCAAGCCATTGGATCACCGCCGCAGCCACCTGCGCATCACGAAACGTCACGCGATCAGGATGCCGCTGGCCTTCGGGGCAAAGCAGATGCTCGACCAGCGTGTAGCCTGAATTCAGCCATGCGTGACGCTCGTTCTCTTTCTTCCACCGCTCGGCATAGATACGCTCAGGGTCGGACACGAGTCGGCCAGGATGCAATCCTTCGTGCGGCGGCTCCAGGACGTCACTCAAAGCCTTCAAGGCAGCCTGCGCGTGCCGTTCGGGGCATTTCGGCGACTCGACTGTACAGTCCTTTTCCTCGCAGTAGTGGCGATCGTCTGTTGCGTACAGCAGCAGCCGCTCGGCCTCCTTCAGTTTGTCGAACGCGGCTTGGTCCATAATTGTCCTTTCAAAGTCAACTAGCCAGTTCGGCTAGCGGATGCGACATCGCGGTTATGCGGATAAATTCGGCCATTTATCTGCCAACTCCCAATCGAAATCCAAAGCGTCCTCGGGTATCGGGAAGAGTTCAGTCGAGACACCGACAATTTTCTGCACGGCTTGCCGCCGATGGAATAATCGAAGCGCACTCTCGGTTTTTTCATACGTGTCGAACTGCATCTGGCGTGAATGCCGTCCGGCTGCGGTCCTCAGCAATTGATCCTTTAATCTCACGGGAGCCGACGTCTCTTCGATAAATGGGGCACCGTTTACGATGCCGCAGAAGGAGGTCAGCTCGTAATGCTCGTAATGATAAAATGCGCGGGCTACTGGTGCCCTTACATTCGCATCACGCATCCCTGGCTTTGACAGCTCTTTGCGAGCAAACTCTATTGCCTCTCGGTGCCGCCAAATAAATCCAAAAAGATCGGAGTCATCGAGGGTTAGCCCTCGCGTGAGGCGAACAGCAAGCATCCGCCGAGCAATTGCGGGTTGCTCATGCGATATCGGTATTCCTAGATAGCCAGCGACGTCTTTCGCGCCCCGCATGGCGCCCTCGTCCATCGGGGCGTCCGCTGCAGACGCAGTCGGATAACGATACACCCACATCCACTGGCCGAGGCCTGTCTCGACGATTGCCGTAAGACGATGTTGGCCGTCTTTCAATTTGCCGTCGGGTCCGAAAGCAACTCCTTGATGCGTGAGGACAAAACGGCGTCTAAGCATCGCGGTCGCCAGTTTTTTTAGATTCCGTTTTCGCTTGTCGCGATTGAATTCCATCTCGCTCAGTATTTGTTCCGCCCTTTGCGGCGAAAAAAATTCCAGTTCCCAGTCGCCGTGATCGGGTGCAGCCCCAAACATTTGGCGGCCGGCATCCCGCCTGCTTATCGGCCAGGTAGCCATTGAACGGTCGCCGTTGGCCTGCTGTTCTTTGGTCATGTCCATTTGACTCGTTTCCTTATGTTTGGTTTTTCGCGAATAGCTCTTCGACTTTTCGCACGAACGACTCGTGCTCATCGAGCGATTGCTGCCACCGGCGAAGCGTCGCTTCTGATTGGGCGAGCCATCGATTGATCTCTTCCAACAGCTTGTCGCGCTCATCCATCTATCGCGACCTCCGTTATGGCGTGTTCGCGGGCACGAGACGGGCAGCCGTCGCCGGAAGGAATGCAGAAGGGCGAATGCGGCCGCCCGGCTCTTGCTGCCGGTGATCAAGCCGGCAACCCCGCGGCCATCGAGTGTAAGGAATTCCTGCCGGCAGTCAACTGCTTGCCAGGGGATTGGGCCAGGTCGCTGTAGAAAATTCTTACTAGCCCTCGGACGAAGCACTAGCTCGACAAGCTAGGGGTCACAAGTTCGAGTCTTGTATCGCCCACTCTGCTGCCGTCGTGTATAAACCGAGGGATGGACGACATGAAAGACGCCGCCGAGATCCTGGCCAATATTTCGACCAACCTCCGCCGCGCGCTCGAGCAGCGCAACCTCTCGCAGCGGAAGCTGGCCATCCTGTGTGGCGAGAATCACGTGATGATCTCGCAAATGGTCCGCGGCGAAAATATGCCCGGCGTGGTCCGCCTGGCCAACGTCGCGGCCGCGCTCGAGACCACGGTCGACTACCTGATCGCCGACCACGCGGAAGATATTTCATACTCCCTCGACCGCCGGAAACGCGGCAAATCGCTGGCTTCCGCCGGCTAGACCGCAAAATCTTCCCCGCCGCTAGTTGACAGGCGGCAGGAATTCCTTACATTCGGCAGCCATGGAGCTAACGGGCTCCGGGGCCGCCGTCTCTTCGCTCGCCTTCTGTGACGAGCACCACCCAAGCGGTGATTGAGTCTGGCGGCCTCGACGCCCACATCAGGCGCGGGGGTCACGCGGCATTAGGCCGCGGGTGGATTTTGCATGACGCGGGCGTCATTCGTAGGTCAGAGTTTTTCTAGCGAGCCGGTGCAGTCCCACCGGTCGCCGAACTGCTTTGACGGATCCATCGGCCGCCTCCCACCGGACGGCGGCCGCCGTCTAGAATGCGAGGCTCTTGATGATCTCTTTCAATGCGGACGTCTCGGGTGTTGGTCAATCGTTGCGGGAGTTTCTCGATCGGCAGTACGTGGTCCTGCGGCCGGTGCGGCCCAGCTCCCATCTGCAAATGCGGGTCAGCGTCAAGCGGTTCGAAGAGTACCTCGGCCGCCCCGCGATGGTCGACGATCTGGAGCGGCTGACGATCGCCGGCTGGCTGAAGTGGCTCGGCGAGCGGGTGGCGCCGGCCACCTGCAAATCGAAACGCCGCGACCTGATGTCGCTGGCCTCGCTGGCCCATACCGAGGGGCTGTTGCCGATCCCCTTGTTCCGCGTCCCCAGTCCCAAGCAGCCGCGGCGGGTGCCCGAGGCTTGGACCATGGACCAGATTGTGCAGCTGCTCACGGTGGCGCGGCGGCATCCGCAGGCCGACGTGATGGTCGCCACCATCGCCGTCTGCTGGGACAGCTGCTGCCGGATCTCGGCCGTGCACATGGCCCGCGCCAGTCGCTACGACGCGCGGACGGGGACCGCCTGGTTGTACGAGTCGAAGACTCGCACCGAGCGGCCCTACGATTTCGCCGACAGCACGCGGGATGCCCTGGCCCGGCTGCCGGCCGATCGCCAGCGATTGTGTGGCGACGTCTGCATGGCCAGCCGCTGGCGGTGGATGGGGCACCTGTTGTTCTTGGCGGGCTTTCCCAAGTCGAGCCGTTCGAAGTTTCATCGCATCCGCCGCTCGCGGTACACGCGGCTGGCGATCGATCATGGCTTGCAGGTGGCGGCCGCGGCCGCCGGCCACGCCTCGATCGACATGGCTCGGTTCTACAACGACACCTCGCTGTACCCTACGCCCGACTTCGTGTCGGGGCTGGCACTGCCCAAGCTGCCGTAGCGACGGCAGCGGTATTGTCGTCCAACAAATTTCGACGCGGGGCGCCGATCGTGGCGCTCCGCGTTTTTCTTTTGGCGGGTGTGCAGCCCGCCTCGGTTACTGGCCCGGCGGCGGCCGGCACTGGGTGTCTGTTATCTGTGCCCCGCAGACGCTTCGGCCGCCGCCTTTTTTATGTCCCAGGCGTCCCTGCGGGGCTGCCGTTAAACACAACGACTCGACATCGACGACACCACTACGCTGCGGCAGCGCTCGAGGCGCTCATCGCCCGCGCTCACAGCGACCATCTTGTACCACCTCCCGAGAGTGTGCCGGCCAAGGCGTTCGCGTACGCCGACGCGATGCTCGCCTACGAGAATGACGTCTATGGGCCGGAACCAGAGCCGGAATTCGGGTCGCTTATTGTCGCGGAGCGGCTCGACGACGAAGAGGGCGGCTCGTCAACCTTGTCGTCAGTCGAGATCGATGACGCCGCACCGGAGCCGATGAAGGCCGTGCTCCGCGACCTGGTCAGTGATGCCGCTCGTAGCGGTCATTACCTCCGGGCACGTGTGTCTCCTGGCGAGGCCGACAAACCGGCGGCCAGTCAATCCACCGAATCAACCACGGGTGACACCGGGATTGGTGAAGCCGCGGGTGACAACGCCGGGGCTGGTCAAGGGAGTGAGGGCGTGGCCACGGACGGCCAACCGGCATTGGCCGGAGCGAGTGCGGGCCAGGCCACCGACGCGGCGGCATCGGCTGCCGCGGCCGACGCGGGTGCGACTGTCAACTGATCGACACGTGCTGGCCCTCGCCGCCGCGTGATGTGGCGCGGCGGCGAGGTGTTCGGCAAAGCCAAATCAAGGAGGGCCAGGCGATGCAGTTCACTGTTTACGTGCCGCAGGTGGTGGAGATTCCCGACGAGGATCTGGCCAAGATCCATGCCGGCGTGCTGTTGCAACGCGAGCTGCGGCGACTGCCGTCACCGTCCGCCAACGTGCTGACTAGCGAGCTGATCGGATTCGCGGCCGGCATGGGGATCGTCGACGAGTTCCCTGCGGGTGCGCACGTCGATGCGGCCGAGGAGTTTCCCTGGTCTTCCCCCCAGCTCGACGAGGCGGCCCTGGCTGGTCGCTGCTCGATCCCGCTGGCCGAGTACATCGACCGGTTGGCCGCGGCACAGCTGGAGCCGGGCGAGATCGATCACGATTGCGGAGGCGAGGCGTGATGCTGCTGGACCGCACCGATGGCGAGCACTCCCGCACGCGGCTGGTATCGGCCGCCGACGTGGTGCGACTCCGCGAGCGGGCGGCCGCGGGCGTCAGCGACGAGCTGCTAGCCAGCGAGTTCGGCCTGGCAGTCGGTCATGTCGCCTCGATCCGCGCTGGCCGCGTCTGGCGTGGTGTCGGTGGTCCGCTCACGCAGCGTGCCACGGGGAGGAAGAAGCGGTGAGCGACAGCGGCCAGCTCTGTCTGATCGACGGCTGCTCGCACGTTTGCAGCTGGGGCGGCGACCAGAATTGCGGCCGCCCCAGCCCGTTGTGCAGCGGCCACGAGTTACGGCTGGCCGAGATCGCCGGCGAGGAGTTTGTGCAGCGACTGCGGCTGGTGTGGTGTTCCGCCCGCAGCTCGCTGCTGCGACGTCACGAGTTGCTGGTCGAGGCGCGGCAGCTGCTGCGGGGCGTTCCTGCCCACGACGTGGCCGCCACCCAAACCAGTCTGCTGCCGGAGAACGAGGATTTGCCAGGGGGATATCCATGAGCTGGATGAGAACGCGTTCCGGCCGGCGGGTTGATCTATTCGATCCCGACCCGGCCACAATTGACCTGGGCGACATCGCCTTCGCGCTGTCGCACCAGAACCGCTTCAACGGCCACGCCGGTTGCTATAGCGTGGCCGAGCACTCGGTCCGCGTGTCGAAGGTCTGCGCGAGCGACCCGCTGGCGGGGCTATTGCACGATGCGGCCGAGGCCTATGTCGGCGACCTCATTCGTCCGCTGAAGGCGCATCTCCCCGGCTTCGACGCGATCGAGCTGCGGCTGCAGGCGGCCATCGGCGTGGCCTTGAAGGTCGCGCCGGCCCGCTTCCTAACGCCGGCGGTGATCGAGGCCGACCAGGTGCTGCTGGCCACCGAGAAGCGGGATCTGATGCGCGACGCTGCAGACTGGGGACCGCTGCCGCCGCCGCTGACCGAGGAGATCGTCCCCTGGAATAATTGGGTCCGCGCCCACCGGCTGTTCGTCGCCACCTATCGGTATCTGATCGAGCAGGAGGCACCGGCCGCATGACCATCCTGCAACGGAAGGCGGAGACTGCGGCACGGCTGCCGCTGACGATGCTCGCCTCGGGCGAGCTCGGCTGCGCCGCGGCGCTGGCCGCCTGTTATCTTTGGATTGAATTGGCGAGCGGTCGACCGCAGACGATCGTCATCAACCATTGCCAGCTGGCCCGCGACCTGGGGTCGAGCGAGACCTCGGCACGCCGCTGGCTCGATACGCTGCGGCAGAAGGGCTACCTCGAGGTCCGCGACGCCGACCCGCGGGCCGGCACCACGACGGCCTACATCTTCAACCCGGACGACGTGATCGGACGTCGTGGGGTCGCCGCGGGCGATCCCCAGGGCCTGCTATTTTCGGAGCAGGCCCTGCCGTCACCACCATCCTCGCGCGACGGTTCTGGCGACACAACCGTCGCGGTTCTGCGCCCAGAACCGGCCTACGCGCACGCGCGTTCGGTTCTTAGAGAATCTAAACAAATACTTACCCGTTCTCCTTCGGTAACGTTCACCGGCCCCGCCCAACGGGAACAGGGGGTCGACGGTTCTGGAGTCACTTCCGTCGCGGCTGTGCTCGCCGTGGCGGGCCGCCGGTTGCCGACGCCCGAGGAGCGGGCCGCATCGGTCGAGGACCTGGTGGCCTGGCAGCTGCGACGGGTGGCCTGTCCGAATCTGCGGCAGGCGCCGTGCCTGAAGGTGGCCTGGCGGGTGGTCGAAGGGGAGATCCCGCAACGCGAGGTCGACGCGATCCTGACGGCCCTCGACGCGGCCCGCAGCAGCGAGGCCGGTCTGCCGCGTGATCCATCCGGCCAGCCGATGCCGGCCAGCCAGTTCTACGTCGGCCGCGTGAAGAATCTTTTCCGCCGCCGCGGCGTCGATTGGAACGCCGCCGCTCATCCACCAGGAGCCTGACCCGATGTCCGCGATCCCCGAAACGATCACCGTCCGCGTCCCCAAACCGTGCGAGCTCGAGGTCCAGGTGCGGGAAGAGAAGGGCGTCTGGCTGTACGGCTACCGGTTGCAGGCCCCGGCCACGCCCGAAGTCAAAACCAATATTTACCTGGGGGGCTCGACCTCGCGGGCGGTGGCTATCGACGCGGGGCTGGAGCGGGTCGAGCGGGTGCTGCTGGACTTCGCCAAAAAGACCGGCCCGGCCGAACAGGAGCGGCTCGAAAAAATGGCCGCCTGCGCCGCCAAGCTGCGACGGGACTTTGCCACTCAGAATGGTGCCTCCCCCGCTGCCGCCCCGCCGGCGCCGGCGAAGAAACCCGCCAAGACCAGCCCACTCGAGGCGGCCCGCCTGGCCGGTGCCGCACCGACGGCGGTCGAGAGTTTAGCTCCGACTAAACTCTCGCCGCCCGTTGTCGCTGTACCTCCGCCGCCGGTGGTGCTCGTCGACCCCGAGTTCGATGCTCTCTGCCCGCGGCAAACGCCCGAGGAGGAGTCGCTGCTCGAGTCGTCGCTGGCCACCGAGGGGTGCCGCGACGCGATCACGATCTGGCAGGAGACGGGCCTGGTGCTCGATGGCCACACCCGGCTGCGAAAGTGCCGCGAGCTGCGGATCGAGTTCGCCACGCGCGGCCTGTCGTTCCCCGATCGCAACGCCGCGCTGAATTGGATCATCGCCAACCAACTCGGCCGTCGGAATCTCTCCGACGAGCAGAAGAGCTACCTTCGCGGCAAACGGTATCAGGCCGAGAAGCAGGCGGTGGGCGCCGGTTTAACGGCCGGGCCAAAGGCCCGCAAGTCTTCGAGTGGTAACGATTGCCACTCGAAGACGGCCGACAAACTCGCGGCCGAGTACGGGGTCGCCGAAAAGACAATCCGCAGTGACGCCGACTTCGCCGCCGGCGTCGATGAGATCGCGAAGACCGAAGGTCCCGAGGCCCGTGCCGAGATCCTCTCCGGCAAATCGAAGCGGACGAAGCGCGAGGTGATCGCCAAGGTGAAGCCAAGTTTAACGGCCTCCCCGGAGGGGCGCCCGAGCAAGCCAAAGGATCCTCGCCTCAACGCCTGCGGCGTGTTCGTGAAGGGGCTGGAGACGATCAAGATCAAGACGCCGGCGGGCACCAAGGCCGTCATCGACTTGGTCGAGGCGGCTCCCGGCGACTGGCGCTATGGTTACGACTCCGGCTGTCGAGCGGGGAGTAGCAGCGGACCAGCCAAGATCACCGGCAAGGCTTGCAGCTCGCGCGAGCGGGCGATCGAGGCGGCGGCCCGCAGCATGCTGCACTGGGCTGGCATCCACGGCAAGTCGGCCGGCTCGGCCCGAGAGTCTCAGCTGGCCGCGGCGCTGCACAAGGCCATCGAAAAGTTCATCCGCGACCAGGTGGCGAAGCGCCGCGACGTCGAGATGGTGGCCGAGGCCGGCAACCCGGCGGCGGGCGTGCAGGTGCCTCCGTGGGCGGCCGACCTGCGAGCCGAGACCGTGGCCCGTCTGCACCAGCTCATGGACGCTGCGGCTGGCCAGGTGCTGAAGTTCGCTCGCAAGGCCCAGGGTAAATCGCAACCGCTTACGCCCGCGTCGATCGAGGCGGCGGCCGGCTTTGTATTCACCCCCGGCGGCGGCGTGCTGCCGGCGATCCTCCGCGTGGGCAAATCGAAATCCCAACCGGCCGCGAAGGTCAAGGCGAAGTGATGGCGCGGATCGTCCAGCTCGGCATTCGGATTACGCCCGGCCTCGACCGGCGGATCCGCGCCGCGGTCGAGCGTGACAATAGCCGCCTCAAGAAGAACGATCGCCGTATTAGCCGCGCGCAGTTCGTGATCGACGCCCTGACGGCGTGGTGCGACGCGTGCGAGGATGAGGTGCGGGGCAAATGACGCGGGCCGAGTGGGAACGAATCGAGAATTATCGGGCCGGCATGGGGTCGGCCATGTTCGTCAAATTACACGGCCGCACGCTGTGGAGCACGGCCCGGCTGGTGGAGGATCTCAAGGATGAGACAAAGAATACCGACCGTCGCTATCGTCTATCGTCGCGCCGGCCGCCTGGGGTTTAAGTGGGATGACCTGCTGCCGGCCCTGCAGGAGTATGTCGATCGGCATCTGGCGCCGGTGTGGCAGTGCCCGGCGCGGTTGATCGCCACCAAGAGGCCGCCGCGGTCCGCCTGGCAGCTCGAGCTATTGCCCACCTCGGATGATGCGGCCGCCGACGGCTACCACGATCGGACCGCGGCCGGGCTCCCCTATTCGCGCTCGTTCATCGAGACCTCGCGCGCGGATGGGACGCTGCCGACGGAGGTGATCTCGCACGAGTTGGCCGAGATGCTGGCCGATCCGTCGGCCAGCGAGTGCGTGTGGCATGAGAAACGAAACCTGTTCTTCGCCAAGGAGATCTGCGACCCCGTGCAGGGGACGCCGTTCGATGTGGCTGGCCTGGCGATGGCGAATTTCGTTCACCCGCGCTGGTTCGGCCTGGCGTGTCCCCCGCCGCCGCCGCGATCGCGACTGCTGTTCGTCGACCAGCTGGGGGAATGTTCGCGGCCGTTCCAGATCCTGCGGACCGGCTACATGCCGGTGTTTCAGCGAGGGCGCTGGACGAGCATCTTCGGCAGCCGCCACCTGGGCAAACCGAGTCTCCGCGCCGCGCGGCGGATGGGGGCACGATGACCGACGGCCTGGGGATCAATACCGGCCAGCCCTGTGCGGCCTGTGGTGGCCGTGGCTTCCGCGACCATTATTCGCGGTTCACAAACCGCACCAGCCGGGTGAAGTGTCGCCGCTGCCGTGGCACGGGGAACGAACCGCGCCGGCGGCGGCAGTGGGGGAGGGAGGCCTGATGCGACGACGCGCCTGCGAGGGGGCCTACCATGCCGGCGTGGCGGCAGCGGCGGTCCGCCGGCTCGGGCGGCGGCGGGGGACACGCCAGGCCGAACCAGCGTGGTCGCACCCGTCGGCCGATACGATCGAGGCGGCGCTCGATGTCCTCACCCGGCTGCAGAACGTGCTGGTGCGGCAGCCGCGGGTGTGGGGCGAGGCGGGCTATGTCTGCCTGCAATGGCAGGAGGGACTGACCAGCACCACGCTGTGGATCGCCGCCGGCCGATCGAAGGTCGAGATCGACTTCGCCGAGCCGCTGCAGTTGCAGGGGGCCGTCGAGCGGCAGATGGGCGTCTCGATCTGGTCGGCCGCCGGCCGCGAGCGCGAGGCGGCGCTGGCGGCCCTCGACGAGGGGGAGCGGGATCCCGCCGGGCGGCGTGCGAAACCGAATGCCGCGCCGCGGAAGGTGTCGGCCCAGTGTTCACGCTGCGGGGCGGCGGTGCTGCGGACGGCCAGGCAGCTGAAGGCCGCCGCGGCCGGTGGCCGGCTCTATTGCCCCCGGTGCCGGACAGAAAAATTCCGCCCGCTCGGGTCGGGCGGTTGATTCACTTCCATGGAGGACACAATATGGACATTGACCCCTACAAACTTCTCGGCGTGGGTCGTCGCGCGAATCTGGAGACGATCAAGCGTCGGCACCGCGAGCTGGTGATGGAGTGCCACCCCGACCGTTGCCCCGGCGACGAGGCGGCCGCCGCGCGGTTCAAGCAGATCCAAGAGGCATTCGAGTTGCTGGCGGATCCAGAGTCCCGGCGGGTATTCGACCAGACGGGCGAGCGGCCGTCGCGCGTGTCGGGTGTCGAGCGGCAGCAGGCCATGTCGCTGCTGGCCCGGGTGCTCGAGGCTTTCATCAATGCGGCCATCCAGCAGCGGTGCGACCCGACGGAGGTCGACGTGGTGGCCCAGATGCGCGAGGCCTTGCGTGGGTCGATGCAGGATGGCCGCGGGAAACTGGACGACCTCCGCGCCCGCCGCGACCATTTGCTGGCCGTGGCAGCTCGCTTCCGCATCGACGGAGACGCCGACGAAATGCTGGCGGCGATCGCCACCGCGCCGGTGGCCCAGCTCGAGGAACAAATCCGCAATTTCGATCTGCAGATGAGCACGCACGAGCGGGCCCTGACGCTGCTCGAGTCCCGTTCCTTCAGTGTCCGCCACGCGGCACGGGGGGCGATGGGGCCGACCTGGACGATTGGCACAAGTAAGCGCAGCATCTGATGAGAGCGGGACGTCTTGCATGCCGGGCTGCCCGTGTGATAGGGCAGCCGGCATGAGTGCCAACCATCTGCTACGGTCCCGCTGGTCCCTCCGCGCTCTTTTGATTGCGCTGGCCATATTCTGCCCGGGCGGGCTGGTTGGCACCGCGCCCGCCCGGGCGGCCACCATCGACCCCGGTACGACCGGGGGCGTGTACGGGAAAACGGATCCCGCCACGGTGGCCGGCAACGACGCGGCGATCGCCCTGGCCCTGCAGAAGATCACCGCGGCCGGCGGCGGCGAGCTCTCGATCTCGGGCCCGCTGGCTGTCAGCAAGACGATTGTCTACCCCGGCACCACCGACGCCAGCGGCAATCTGTGGGCTGTCCCCTGCTCGATCGCCGGCAACGGTGCCGACTCCCGCCTGCTCGACGTCGACGGCGGAGTGATCATCGTCAAGCCCGACTCGCATTTCCCCACCTACAGCCCGGGGAAAGACATGCGGCAACGGCTGGCCAACGTGTCGATCGTCGGCGGCGGCGTGCAGGTGGTCGGCGGCGGCAAATACTTTCGGGCCGATAACGTCACCATCAGCGGCGTCAGCGGCACCCCCTACGGGCTCGACGTGTCGCTGTACGATGGCGGCTGGCTCGACGTCAATGTGCATGATTGCCAGCCCGGCACGGCCGGCTTCTCGATCGTCAATTCGCATGCCGTGGGGGTGAATCTCACCAGCCGCGTCAACGATGCCGGCGGCCGCCTGGTCGACGCCGTCGTGCACGGCCGCGTCTATTGCGAGGGGAACCGCGGCCTGGGGTGCGACCTGCTGCGGGTCAATCGCAGCTCGATCGCCTGGTGGCTGGAAGGGAACGCGGGCGAGTTCCAGGCCCGTCGCCGCGACTGCTGGGGGAATGTGTTCTTCGGCCAGGACCAGTCGGCCCAGAACCAGGGGTACGACGACGACGCGATCTCGGCCGCCGGCAACCAGCAATCCTCGCAGCTCGAGAACCTGGCCGGCGTCGGTCAGTTGCTCGCGACCTGCGACAACTCGCACACGACCTTTCCGGCCGGCGAGGTGCAAACCGCCGGCCAGACGCTGACCATTCATCCGGCCGCCTGGACCGATCCACCTCCGCCGGCCGGCTCGGCGCCGAATTGGGTCGAGTTCCGTCCGACCGGCGCGACGAGCTGTGGCGGCAACTGGCAGGCGGGCGACTATCTGCTGCTGGTGCTGGACATCAGCTGCGACGCCCCCACGGCGGCCTGGCTCGCCAGCCAGACCGGCCCTTGCCTGCGGTTCTCGGCCAATCCGCCGACCAATGTCGGCATGAACATCTATATGACCGGCAACCGGGCGCGGACGGTGGTGCTCGTCAAGGCCACGGCGGCCGGCAGCGGCTTCCGGTTTTTCACCTGGCCGCTGGTGAGTGGCGCCGGCGGCCAGCCGCCGACCTTCGATCTCAATTACACGGTGCGGTCCTCGGTCCGTTACCTCGCCAACTAGAGCGATCGATGAACGATGAAAAAACATCAGCATCGGGACCGCGACTACTATCCGAGTCCCGACCGCAGGTCAGGCAAAACCTGCGATCGATCGGCGACGCCGCCAGTTTCATTCGCGACGCTGATGTGCTGCTGTTTCGGCCTGCTGATGTTGCTGGCGATCTTATTACCATTGTGGGTCGTGGGCAGTATTCGCACGCCGCCCTCGCCGTCCGCACCACCTCGGGGCAGCTCATGTGCGCCGAGGTCCGCGAATGGTACGGCGGCCGGCTGGTCACGCTCGCCAGCCAGGTCGCCCAATATCCCGGCCGCATTGATCTGTTTGAGACTAACCCGGACTCGCGCTGGCGCTTCGATCGTCGACTGGCTGTCGACGCGATGCAGCAGCAGGCGGGCTGCCGTTACGGCTGGGGGCACATCTTCGCCACCAGCCTGTTGTACGTTCCCCTCGCCCGCTTGTTGTTCCGTCCCGACTTCAACGCCACCGACACGGAAAACGCCTGGCCGCCGTATTGCTCGGAGGCCGTGTCTCACGCCCTGGCCGTCGGCGGCGTCGATCCGATCCCGCTGCTGGCGGACCGCTGGACGGCGCCCTCGGATCTGGCGCGTTCGCTGTTCCTCCGCTACCAACTAACGCTCGTCCCTTGAACCGGGTGGCCCTCCCGGGCCGACCGCTCAACAAAACATGCTGCTGGCTCATACCGAAAAATTCGCGCTGCTCGCGCTCGGCACGATGCTGGTCGTGGCCGTCGTGATCATCGCCCGCGACCTGCGCAACGGAGATCGACGATGAGAGTGCTACCGGTTGCCACGTGCATCCTGCTGCTGATCGCCAGCATGGTTGACGCGGCCCCCACGACCAATCCCGCGACGGCCAGTTTTCGCATCGTCGTCGACGACGGCAGCGGCACCAGCTACGGCTCGGGCACGGCCATCGGTCCCAACCTGGTCATCACCAATTCGCACGTGGTCGATCACAAGCTGGGACCGGCCCGCGTGATGCGGACCTCGACCGGCCAGGTGTGGCAGGGGCGGGTCGTGGCCGGCAACCGCTCGGCCGACGTGGCCGTGATCGAGCTGGCCGAGACGGTCGAGCTGCCCTACGTCGAGCTAGGCGAGGATCCGCAGCCGGGCGACGAGGTGCGGGTATTCGGCTACGGTCAAAGCGGCCAGCTGGCCGGCGGCGCCGGTCAGCGCAACGCTAAGGCCTACGGCGACAACGCGACCACGGCCGAGGGGTTCGTGTTCTTTGAGAGTTCGGTCATCACCGAGCCGGGCGACTCCGGCTCCGGCGTGTTCGACCGCCAGGGCCAACTGGTCGGCATGAATTGGGGCGGCGACGGCACCAACTCAATGTTTGTGCCGGTAACCTGCATTCGCAAATTTCTTCGCGGTGTCGGCGGCCGACTCCGCGGCGGTGGCCGCGCCCTGTTCGGTCCACGGCAGCAACAGATGGGCGGCCAGCCTGGCTGTCCCGACGGCCGCTGTCCGGTGCCGAGTTTGGGCGGCGGACCGGCCGGTCGCACGCTGCAGCCGGTAGCCAACATCGAAGACTCGGACCCGCCTCCGCCGGCCCCGGCCCAGACGTTCGCCTCTCCCCCCGTGCTGCCCGGTCCCGACCTCAGCGAATACGCCAAGAAGGCCGACCTGGCCGCCCTCGAGGACCGGCTCACGCAGCGGATGCCGCCGCCGCCTGACCTGTCGGGTGTGGCGCTCAAAACCGACATTCCTCCGACGCCCGATCTATCGAACGTGGCGACGCGGCAGGACCTCATCGACCATGCCGCCGCGGTGGCGAAGAACCTGGCCGGCAATCAGCAGCTCGTCGACCGCCTAAAGGACGACCTGGCCATGGTGCCGGGCGAGATCCAAAAGGCGCAGGCCGACGGTCAGCAGAACGCGGCCCAGATCGCCGTCTCGGCCGTGAAGGGGATCCTCGAGGCCCGGGTGACCGAGGCGGGCGGCGCGCTTTCCTATGGCCACATCCTGGCCATCGGTGCGGCGGGACTATTCGGCATGACGCCGCTCGCCGTGGCCGGCTGGCTGGCCACCCGCGGCCTGGCTCAGGCGGTCGCCGTTCGCAACTCTAGCAGTGGCCCCGGGGGTGCCACGACCCCCTTTCGCACCTAGCCCGGCCCGTAACGAGGCGGCCTCGGGCGCGGCTAGTGCGGCCGCAGCGGCCGCCGCTGTCTCATCAACGCAAACCATCGTCAGCCAGGCGCCGCCCCAGGTCGTGCGGCAAGTGGAGCAAAACTATCAACGGGTGCCGACCGTGAATCGGGACCATGAGTTATTGCAGGAAGCGATGCGGCGCGAGGTCGCGGTCAACCCGGCGGCCGAGCCCACGATCCGGCGGATCCGCAGCGTGGCCGATCAGTTGCGCGGCGGCCAGCCCGGTTCGCCGGCCCTGGCGGTAGGCATGCCAACGGCCAGCTCGCTGGCTCTCGGCTGGACTGACTAGCGAGTTCGAAAGCGTCCCAGGAAAAAAGCGTTCACACGGAGGTCGAGCAAGGTAGCTCGCAACAACATGCCCCAACTTTTCGGCAACGATCGCGTCCTGTTGTACAACGTCGACCCTTGGAATCGGCTCGGGTTCGGCGTCCCCAACTTCGGATCTCCCTCGCAGCTCTCGCCGGGGACGATCGACACGGTCGGCACGCTCAACCAGTCGCTGTGGAATCTGGCCGACGAGATCGGCCGCCTGCAGCTGTTCATCATGACGCACGTCGACGCCGCCCGTTCGCAGCCGCCGAGCGTCAACACGGTGATGCGGATCGGCAAGATGCTGAACCGCGTGCAATCGGTGTTCGCCGCGCGGGCCCGCGATTATCCCGACCAGCGGATCGAGCCGGGGCACCAGACTCCCGCGCTGAAGGTCTGGAACATTCACCCGGTTCCCTACTTCCA
>Ga0265327_10003205_pt1 | contig 15943 bp, 14 predicted proteins | sample 41621metaG_FD_202089 | JGI IMG/M metagenome (GOLD analysis project Ga0265327, IMG submission 202089) | Rhizosphere microbial communities from Carex aquatilis grown in University of Washington, Seatle, WA, United States - 4-16-21 metaG | ecosystem: Host-associated > Plants > Roots > Rhizosphere... | reverse complement strand
GCCCGTGGGGCTGCTGGTATTCCGGCGGCGGACCGGGCTCCGGCTCGTGATAGCGGACGGGGCTGATGAGGGGCAGCACCGGGCCGGCGCCCAAGGTCTGGGGCGGATCATGTTCGGCCGAGGCGGCGCCGCCCGTGGGCTGGCGCGACGTGCCCAGCTGGAGCATCAGGCTGTGGCTGACGGCGTTGGGGTCGGGCATGCCGCCCCCCATGCCCATCATGGCGCCGAGGCCCGGCCGACGGCCGCCGCCTTGCCCGCCCATCGACCCCATGCCGCTGGTGGTGGCGGCGCTCATCCAATAGGTGGCGACCGGGCCAGTGACCACCTGGCGGCCGCCGCCACCGGGCGCGGCCGCCGGCGGATGAGCCGCGGGCGCCGCGTGCCTGGCGGGCGCGCCGGCCGCCTCCCCCGCGAATGCCGCCGTCGTCAGCAGCAAGGCGATCCGACCAAGCTTCATGGGACTCTCTCCAAAACGTCGTTCGTCGAACGACATAGCAAGAGGTCAACCCGCGCCGCTAGGGTGTTTCCGGTCCGACACAGTTTAGCGGCGTTAACCCTGCAGGTCGCGCCAGGCCAGGGCCCCGTCCCCGGGCCAGGCCGTCGCCTCGTGGACGCCGCGCGCCACGGCGCGGGCCAGGCAGTCGGCGGCCAGGGCGCCCAGCCGGGTCAGCGCCGCGCTGGACGGCTCTGACAGCGGACGACGCGCGGTCGACAGGGCGAAGACCACGTCGCCGTCGGACTGGGCGTGCACAGGCCGGATGGCCCGCGCCAGGCCGTCCTGGGCCATGATCGCCACCCGCTTGGCCTGGGCGGGGGTCAGGGCGACGTCCGTGGCGACGCAGGCGATGGTGGTATTGGCGCGCAGGGCGGCCGCGGCCGATCCCTTGGCCGGCCCCCAGTCGTCGGGGGCGGCGCGCAGGCCGTCCAGGGGCAGGCCGCCGAACTCGCCCGACATCTCGTAGGGCGTCGCCCAGAACGTCCGGCCGCCGGGCGCCAGCACCGAGCCGAAGGCGTTCACCGCCACGACCGCCCCGACGGTGACGCCGTCGTCCGTGACCACCGAGGCGGACCCCAGTCCGCCCTTGATGGCGCCGGCCATGGCCCCGGCGCCCGCGCCGATGCTGCCGAGGTCGAAACGCCCGTCCTTCGCGCCCGCGGCGGCGGCCACCGCGGCCAGGCCCATCGCCCGGTAGGGCGGCTCGAGGCCCCACCGCTTGTCGCCGCCGTTGGCCAGGTCATAGAGGATCGCCGCCGGCACCACCGGCGACAGGGGCACGTCGGGCCGCGTGACCATGCCGTAGCCGCGCCCCTGCGCGCCGAGCCAGGCCGCCACCCCGTCCGCCGCCGCCAGGCCGTAGACCGAGCCGCCCGCCAGCACCACCGCGTCGACGGCGTCCACCAGGTTCTCGGCGGCCAGGGCGTCGGTCTCCCGCGTGCCAGGACCGCCGCCGCGCACGTCGGCGGCGCAGACGGCCCGCGCATCCGGCAGGATGACGGTCACGCCGCTGCGCACCTTTGCATCGGTCGCCTGCCCAACGGCCAGCCCCGGCACATCTGTGAGCAGGTTCAGCATTCCTGGTCTTGCAGACATGCTCTGGCAGTCGCACAAGGCCAAGCCGGTTGTCGAGCGCCTGCGTGGCGTCGATCATCAGACGGCGGATCGGGGGCGTGCCGGCCCCGCCTGACAGTGAGGGTCGCGCATGCGTTTCGTCCTGGGTCTTCTGGCCGCTCTCGCCCTCACGGCGCCGGCGGCGAGCCTGGCCAAGACCGCCGCCCGCCCGGCCCACCGTCCAGCCGCTGCCTCACCCGGTCCGCATAGCATGGTGGCCGCGGCCAACCCCGCGGCGGTGGAAGCGGGTCTGAAGGTGCTTCGCGCCGGCGGCACGGCCGTCGACGCGGCGGTGGCGGTGCAGGCGACCCTGGGCCTGGTCGAGCCGCAGAGCTCGGGCCTCGGCGGCGGCGCCTTCATGACCTACTACGACGGCCGCACCCACAAGCTGATCTCCTACGACGGCCGCGAGTTCGCGCCGGCGGGGGCGACGCCGGACATGTTCATGGCGGACGGCAAGACCATGAGCTACCCGCAGGCGGTCCTCTCCGGCCGGTCGGCCGGGACGCCCGGCGCCATCGCCATGCTCTACATGGCGCACAAGGAACATGGGGTCCGCCCCTGGTCATCCCTGTTCGGCGAGGGCGAGCGGCTGGCGACCCAGGGCTTCGTGGTCGGCCGTCGCCTGGACTACATCCTCTCCTCGCCCTTCCCGCCGCAGAACAAGGCGCCGGACGTGGTGCGCTACTTCACCAAGGCGGATGGGACGCGGGTCAAGGCGGGGGACGTGATCCGCAACCCGGCCTACGCCGCCACCCTGCGCCTGATCGCCGCCCAGGGGCCGAACGCCCTGCTGAGGGGCAAGGTCGCCGCCGACATCGTCAAGCGCCTGTCGGAGGATCCGACCCCCGGGACCATGACCCTGGCGGACCTGGCGGCCTATACGCCCATCAAGCGCGAGGCGATCTGCCGGCCCTACCGGGTGTGGATCATCTGCGCGCCGGGGCTGCCCTCGGGCGGCTCGGCGACGCTGGAGGCGCTGGGACTGCTCGAGCACACCGACATCGCCACCCGCGGCCCCGCCGACCCGCAGGCCTGGCTTGAGATCGCCGAGGCCGAGCGGCTGATGTACGCCGACCGCGACCGCTATATCGGCGACCCGGCGTTCGTGAAGGTCCCCGTCGACGGCCTGCTGGATCCGGCCTACCTGGCCGAGCGGGCCAAGCTGATCGGCGACCACGCAGGCCCGGCCCCGGCGCCCGGCGTACCCCCCGGCGCGCCGAAGGCCGGCGCCGACTCCACCCTGGAGCCCGGCGGCACCACCTCCTTCGCCGTCGTCGACAAGTGGGGCAACGTGGTCTCCATGACCACCACCGTCGAGAGCATCTTTGGCGACGGGCGGATGGTCGACGGGTTCTTCCTGAACAACCAGCTCACCGACTTCTCGTACAACCCGGTGGACAAGGACGGCCGGCCGGCCGCCAACGCCGTCGGGCCGCGCAAGCGCCCGCGCTCGGCCATGTCGCCGCTGATCATCCTCAACAAGGACGGCTCCTTCTATGCCGCCGTCGGCTCGCCCGGCGGGCCGTCGATCATCTCCTATGTCCTCAAGGCCACGGTGGGCCTGCTGGACTGGAAGCTGTCGATGCAGGACGCCATCAACCTGCCCAACCTGGTGGCCCGGGGCGACAGCTTCACCTCCGAGCCGGCGCGCTATCCGCCCGGCGTGGTCGACGCCCTGGCGGCCAAGGGCGTGGTCTTCCGGCCCGGCTTCAACGAGGAATCCGGCCTGCACGGGATCGTGGTCAGGGACGGCCACCTGGAAGGCGGCGCCGATCCCCGCCGCGAGGGCGTGGCGCGAGGGTTCTGAGGAACCCTCGCCGCTCCGACGCTATGCCAGGGCCTCCACCGCCTCGCGCACGGCGGACGGCTTTTCCAGGATGACCATGTGGCCGGCCTCGGGCACGCGGACCAGCTTGGACCCCGCGATGGCGGCCTGGAAGGCGGGGCCGTAGACGGGCGGGATCAGCTTGTCGCTGTCGCCCCAGACCACCACCGTCTTGGCCTTCACCCGGTAGAGCCGCTCGGCCAGGCCCCGCTCGGGGATCGGGAACAGCAGCTTGCCGGCCATGCCCATCTGGCGCGCGTTGCGGATCAGGTAGTCCTGCAGGAACTTCGGGTCGTCCATCTTCAGGCCCGAGGTCATCAGGGCCGCGCCCGCCTCGGCGTCATGGAAGAGGTATTTGGGCATCTCGAAGGGCAGCAGCGAGAACATGTCGACGATCGGATGATCGTCCAGCCACAGCCCCGCCGGGCAGATCAGGGCCAGGCGCGAGACGTCGTTGGGGGCCAGGGCGGCCATCTCGGCGGCGATCATGCCGCCCATGGAGTGGCCGACGAGGATGGGGTTCCTGATCCCCAGCGCCTCGACCACGTCCCAGCCGTGCAGGGCGAAGTCGAGCATGTCGCGCAGCGTCTCGCACTCCTCGGTCTCGCCATAGCCCGGCAGGAACGGGGCGTAGACGTGGAAGCGCGAGGACAGTTCCTTGAGGATCGGATCGTCGGGGGTCATGCCCCCGGCGCCGTGCAGGAAGACCAGGGGCTCGCCCTGGCCGCCCTCGAGGTAGCGGATGGCCGCGTGCCGGGTCTGGACGGTCTTGGAATCCATGGCTCGATCGTCCTTCTACTCGGCCGGAACGGGGTTGCGGGCGGGCGCGCCGGGGGCGCTGGTCGGCGCCGCGGGCAGCGAGCCGGGGACGGCCCGCTTGGCGATCGGGTGGCACCAGAAGCGGTCGTCGTCGGCGTATTCCGGGAACATGTTGCGCAAGTGCGGCATCACCTTCTCGGCGAACAGCTTGGTGGAATACATGCACTTGTCGGCCGGCATGTTCCCCACGTGCATCAGGCAGAAGATGTTGCCCACGTGCAGGCCCTTGATCAGTTCCTCCATCCGCTGACGGACGGTCTCGGGCGAGCCGGCGATGACGTGGCCCTGTTCGGTGAGATCCTTCCAGGTCAGCTGGGTATAGCCGCCGCGGGGCGGGGCGTACTGGCTGAGGGCGCCGGTCTGGATGGTCTTGATCGTGCGGTAGCCGGGGGCGTCGGCGAAGCCCGGATAGACGTGCAGGCAGCGATTGTAGAAGTAGCTGACGTGCTCGGAGTAGAGCCGCTCGGCCTCCTCGTCGGTCTCGGCCACGCAGATGGTCTGGGCGAAACCGGCCCGGTAAGGCGACTTGTCGGGCGCCCCACGCTCCTCGACCCGGTTCCAGTAGCCCTGCATCAGGGCCTTGGCCCGCAGGTAGCCGGAGAAGCTGAGGTAGGAATAGGAATAGGTGTTGTCGATGCAGAAGTCGTAGGTCTCCACCGACCCGCCGCCCGGGATGTGCACCGGCGGCATGGGCTGCTGGATCGGCCGCGGCCAGATGTTGACGTGGCGCAGCTTGTTGTAGCGGCCGTTGAAGGCGAAGGGGTCGCGCTCGGTCCAGGCGCGTTTGATGAGGTCGTGCGCCTCGGCGTACTTCTCCCGGGTCAGGGCCGGGATCTGGCCGTAGCAGTAGTTGGTGTCCATGGACGTCCCCACCGGGAAGCCCGCCACCAGCCGCCCGCCGGAGATGCAGTCCAGCATGGCGAACTCCTCGGCCACGCGGACGGGCGGGTTGTAGAGGGCGATGGAGTTGCCCAGCACCACGATGGCCGCGTCCTTGGTGCGGCGCGCCAGGCCGGCGGCGATGATGTTCGGGCTGGGCATGATGCCGTAGCCGTTCTGGTGGTGCTCGTTCACCCCGACGCCGTCGAAGCCGAGGGTGTCGGCGTACTCCAGCAGGTCCATGTAGGTGTTGTAGACCTCGTTCGACTTCACGGGGTCGAACAGGCGCTGGTCGATGTCGACCCACACCGACCGGTGCTTCTCACGGAAGTCATCCGGCAGATAGGGCCAGGGCATCAGGTTGAACCAGGTGAACTTCATGGTGTCCTCCAGCCCGCTGTTGGCCGCGGGTTCGTTATCGACGTTCAGTCGCCCAGAACCGTAAGGCGCCAAAGCGGCGAAGCGCAATCGCTGAAACTGCGACGCAAGCAGGTCGTTTTGCAGGACGCTCCAGCGCGGTATCGGACTACCGTCGCCCCCGTAAATCACCGTAGTTTACGGTGCAGGGGCGCGTTCGCGGCCCGCGCCTGACGATCGATGTCCCAGGGTTGAGCGCATTCGCGCTAAGGTCAAGGCGGCGGCGGACGTCGTTTGCTATAGCTTACAACGTACACTTATGGCAGACCTGCGCGCCGCAAGACATCGATAGGGAGGATCGGCCATGACCGGCGACGCGCGCGAGTTCGAAGTCATCGTCTATGGGGCGACGGGCTACACCGGCCGACTGGTGGCCGAGCACCTGCTGAAGACCTATGGCGCCGACGGAGACCTGGCCTGGGCCATGGCCGGACGCAGCGCCGCCAAGCTGGCCGAGGTTCGCGACCTGATCGGCGCGCCCGCCGGCCTGCCCCTGGTCATCGCCGACGCGTCCGATCCCGCCTCGCTGGACGCTATGGTCAAGCGGACCAAGGTGATCATCACCACCGTCGGCCCCTACCAACTCTTTGGCGACGCCCTGGTGGCGGCCTGCGCCGCGGCGGGCACGGACTATGTGGACCTGACCGGCGAGTCCAACTGGATCGCCGCCAAGATCGCCGAGCACGAGGCGGCCGCCAAGGCGTCGGGCGCGCGCATCGTGTTCTCGTGCGGCTTCGACTCCATTCCCTTCGACCTCGGCGTCTTCTTCGTGGAGAAGCGGGCGGTGGAGGCGTTCGGCGCGCCGGCGCCGCGCGTGCGCGGGCGCGTTCGCGGCATGAAGGGCGGCCTGTCGGGCGGCACCATGGCCAGCGGCATGGCGACCATGGCGGCGGTCCAGCGCGACCCGTCCATCGGCGCCCTGCTGGCCAATCCCTTCGCCCTGACCCCCGGCTTCCAGGGCCCGCCGCAGCCGGAAGAGAAGGTTTATGAGGACAAGGTGACGGGCTCGTGGGTGGCGCCGTTCATGATGGCCGCCATCAACACCAAGGCCGTGCACCGCTCCAACTTCCTGATGGCCCACCCGTGGGGCCGCGACCTGCAGTACGACGAACTGATGATGATCGACGGCCCGCCCAAGGAGGGCGCCGCCCCCGACCCCGGCTTCGAGATGGGCGGGGCGCTGAAGCCCGGCGAGGGCCCCAGCAAGGAAGAGCGCGACACGGGCTTCTACGACATCCTGTTCATCGCCGAGGCCGCCGATGGCCGCCGGGTCAGCGCCGCCGTGAAGGGCGACATGGACCCTGGCTATGGCTCCACGTCACGGATGCTGGGCGAGAGCGCGGTCTGCCTGGCCCGCGACACACCGCGCTCGGTGACCCCCGGCGGCTGCTGGACCACCGCCTCGGCCATGGGCGACGCCCTGATCAGGCGACTGGAGGCCAACGCCGGGCTGACGTTCGTGGTGGAGAGCTAGGGGGCGGACCGACGGCCTTTCAACCTCTTCAACTCTAGTCACCGTCATCCTCGGGCGTCAGTCCCGAGGATCCATACGCGCAGGTGGCTTTGTCGCGCAGCGGCAGCGGAGCGGCGCACGGCGCTTGGCCGGCGCCCGTGCGCGGCTCGCCCTTCGGTACGAGCCGTCCCATTCCGCGAGATCATGGGCCCTCGGGACTGACGCCCGAGGGTGACGGTGGAAGGGGAAAAATGGGACGAGGCGCCGGGCCCCTTCACGCGCCCGCCTGGTACTCGAAGTCGACCAGGAAGACCCGCTCGCCGGGGCCATGCTTGGCGGTCTTCAGCAGGTCGACGACCCCGGCGAACCCGGACCGGCGGGCCAGGTCGGGGGTGATGTCGGACAGGGCGATCTCACGCAACCCCGTGACCTCGATCGCGCCGTCGCCCAGGCGGTAGCGGCCGCCGACCTTGACGTGCGGCCGCTGCCAGATGCGGACGCTGCAGGTGACCCCGCCGCGCATCACCGGCTCGCGCAATCGCTTGGTGAAGGTCATCGGCGGGCCTCGCGTCAACGAACGGTGTTCCCTGGGCGCAAATTTCGCGCTATGAGGTCGCCACCGCAAGAGGAGTGTTCCGTGGCGATTTTGATCGACGGGTGAGCCGACCGCGTCCGCTAGAGCGACGCCTGCCCCCGACAACCTGATCAATCTTCGCGACCCGCCGTCCCTGGACGGGGGTCCGACCGCCGGAACTCAACATGCCCCATACCCACACGTCCGCCCCCGCGGGGGCGAGCGCGTCCGCGATCAATCCGTCGCCGACGCCCTATGCCGACCTCAACGCCCTGCTCGTCCGCCTGGCGGAGGGCGCCCGCCAGCGCCTGGGCGAGGCCTTCGTCGGCGCCTACCTGCAAGGCTCCTTCGCCCTGGGCGACTTCGACGAAGCCAGCGACGTCGACTTCCTGATCGTCACCGAGGGCGATGCCGCCCCGGACGTCCTGGCGGCGCTGCAGGCCCTGCACGCCGAGTTGCACGCCCTGCCCTCGTCCTGGGCCCAGCGCCTCGAAGGGTCCTACGCCCCCGCCGCCATCCTGCGCCACCGGGACGGCCAGCCCCGGGACCCTCCGGGCGAACCGCGCGGCGAGGACTGGGCCGACCCCGCCACCAGCGGCGGGCCGGCGAAGGTCTATCCCTTCCACTTCAAGGGCAACGGCGAGGCCTTGCTGGTGCGCTCCGAGCACGACAACACCCAGGTGGTGCGCTGGATCACCCGGGAGGCTGGCATCGTCCTGGCCGGACCCCCGCCGGCCGAGCTCATCGACCCCGTCCCCGCCGACACCCTGAAGGCGGAGACCCGCGAGGTGCTGACCCGGGTGCTGCGCCTGGTCCTGGACGAAGGCCTGGCCCTGGACCAGCTGTGGCTGCAGGCGTTCTTCGTCACCCTGGCGTGCCGGATGCTGCACACCCTGGATATCGGCCGCATCACCTCCAAGAAGGCGGCCTCGGCCTGGGGGACCAAGGCGCTGGGCGCGCGCTGGGCGCCGCTGATCGAGGCGGCCATGGCGGTCCGGCTCGAGCCGCTGGACAGGCGCCTGGCCCCGCCGGCCGCGGAGAGCGTGGCGGAGACCATCGCCTTCCTGCGCCATGTGCGGACCCGGGCCGTGATCGAGCGGCAGCTGGCGCTCAAGCGGGGCGGCCACGGCGGGCCCCAGGCCGGGCGCGGCGGCGGACGCCCGGGCGGTCCCCTCGGCGGCAAGCCGTCCGTGGGCCCCGCGCCGATCCGGCCCGGAGGGCGCGGGCGGCGGGGTTAGGGGGACGCTGATCCCACAGCGCCGGAGGTTCCAACTCCAGCCGCAACCCACCCCTCCGTCATCCTCGGGCGTCAGTCCCGAGGATCCATACGCGCCGCCAGGGGTGTCGCGCAGCGGCAGCGGAGCGGCGCAAGCTGGGCGGCGAGGTCTTTGCGTGGCTCGCCCTTCGGAGCGTCGCCACACTGTCTCACGGGTTCATGGGCCCTCGGGACTGACGCCCGAGGGTGACGGCGAGGGATAGGAAGCGGCGACCGAATCCGAAGCGCGCCCCGCCGCCTCAGATGGCGATCTCGCGGTCGTTCTTCCCGGCGGCGCGCTGTTCGTTGTAGCTGGCCTCCATCTCCGCGAAGTCCTTCCGCTTGGGGCCGAGGTAGCCGAACAGGAAGGCGGCGACCTTGCGCATCTGGATCTCTTCGGAGCCCTCGGTGATGCGGTAGCGGCGGTGGTGGCGGTAGATGTGCTCGAAGGCCTTGTGGCGCGAGTATCCGATGCCGCCGTGCACCTGCATGGCGCGGTCCGCCGCCTCGCAGCACAGGCGGTTGCCCCAGTAGTTGCACATGGAGACCTTGTCGGAGATCTGACGCTCGACCTCCTTGTGGGGCAGGTTGTCCATCTCCCAGGCGGTTTTGCGGATCAGCAGGCGCAGCATCTCGGCCTGGGTGGCCAGCTCCACCAGCGGGAACTGGATGGCCTGGTTGTCGGACAGCGGCTTGCCGAACGGCTTGCGCAGGCGCGCGTACTTGACGCTCTCGTTGATGCAGTAGACCGCCGCCCCCAGGGACGAGGCCGCCTGGCGGATGCGGTTCTGGTGCACGAAGCTCTGGCCGAGGCCGAGGCCCCGCCCCTCCACGCCCCAGATGGCGTCATCGGGGACCCAGACGTTGGTGAAGCTGACGCGCGGGTGGTCGGTGGGCATGTTGAAGGTCCACAGCCACTCCTCGATCTTCACGCCCGGATCGTTGGCCGGCACCAGGAAGACGGTGATCCCCGTGGCGTCGCCGTCCTCGCCGCTGGTGCGGGCGAAACACATGCAGTGGGTCGCCACGTGCATGCCGGTGGTCCACATCTTCTGGCCGTTGATCAGCCAGCCGGCGACGCCATTGCGCTCCTCGCGGACGGCGCGCGTCTCCATGTGGGTGGCGTCCGAGCCATGGTTGGGCTCGGTGAGGCCGAAGGTGGCGCGGATCTTCCCGGTCAGCAGGGCGTCGCCGTACTTGTCGTACTGGGCGTTGGTGGCGAACTCCTTGAACATCAGCACGAAGGGGTTGTTGCCGACGATCGAATGCTCGTTCTGCAGGTCGTTGTGCAGGCCCAGGCCCTTGGCGGCCAGGTGCTCGCGGATGATGGCCATGGCCAGGTTGGAGCCGCCCTTGCCGCCCATCTCCACCGGCCAGGCGTAGCGCAGGTGGCCGGCGTCGTCGGCCAGCTTGCGCGCCTTGGCCAGCAGCTCCTCCCACTCGTGGCGGGGTAGGCCGTCATTGTCCCAGTCGGTGCGGGCGTGTTCGCGCCGGTGGTCGAAGAACCGGATGTTGTCGTCCTGGTTCTCCAGCGGCTTGATCTTGGCCTCGATGAAGGCGTCGAGCTCGGCCAGATAGTCCTGCAGGTCCTGGGGTACGGCGAAGTCCATGGCGGTGTTCCTTGAGCGAAGGCGGCCCCTTCAGGCCTTGGGCGCGCGCTCGGCGAGACTGGCGCGATAGGCGGCGTAGGTGGGCTGGTCGACCGCCAGCTTGGCCAGGGTCGTGGCCCACAGGTGATCGGCGAGGCCGGGTGTCTCGAGGCCCATCGCCCCCTCGGCGATGCGGTGCGAGAGCTCGGTGTTGAGGCTGACGAGGTCGCCGTCATGGCCCAGCAGGGCTTTCAGGCGCTCGCGCTCGGCGGCGTCGGCGGCGGGGGCCAGCTCCAGCTCGCGCTTCATCATCTCAAGGGCGTTGGCGGCGACGCGGGCCTGGAACGAGGTGGCGCCGGTGGTCTCGGCGGTGACCACGGTCTTGAGGAACTGGGCGACGGCGCCGATCACCTCGGCGGGTGTGGGTTGGTCTTGCATGGATCAGCTCGCCAGCAGCCGCAGAAGGTCGATCTCGTTCTCGGAGGTGCGCCGGGCGATCACCGCCCGCTCCACCGAGGGGTCGGCGCCGCGGAAAGCCATGGTCATGCCGGCGCACATCACGCCCCAGCGCATGGAGCCGTAGACTTCCCACCACAGGGCCTGCTCGCGCTTCACAGGCGCGCCGCCGGCGGCCTCGTAGCCGGCCCAGAGGTCCTCGCGCTGGCCGAAGCCGCCCACCGGCTTGTCGATGGCCCCGAACCGCCACGGCGTGGTGCAGATCCAGCCCAGGTCCTCCATGGGATCGCCCACGTGGGCGATCTCCCAGTCGAGGACGGCGCGAACGCCGTCAGGGCCGACCATCAGGTTGCCGTTGCGAAAGTCGCCGTGCACCAGGCGCATCTCCACCGGGTCGGGCGGGCAGTTCTGCTCCAGCCAACGGAAGGCCAGGTCGAACACTGGACGGGGCCAGCCGGAGGCGTGGTAGGCGGCCTTGTACTGGGCCACCAGCTCGGCCGGGGTCTGACGCTTGAGGCGCGGAAAGGCGGCCGGATCCATGGTGTGCAGGCGGGCCAGGATCTCGCCGCACTGGTGCGCCAGCGTCTTGCGCGCCGCCTCGAAGGCCTCGGACTTGACGATCCGTCCGCCCAGGGTCTCGCCCTCGACGAAGGTCATGATGAAGCCGTGACCCAGGCCGTCGTCGGGCTCCAGCACGTGGCGCACGCCCGGCACGGGCACGCCCAGGGCGCCGGCGGCTTCCAGAAGCTGGGCCTCGGTCTCCAGGCCGATGGCGGTCTCCGACACGCGAGTGCCGCCCGGCGCCCGGCGCAGGATCACCGGCGTCGGACCGCCGGCCTCGTCCAACTCGAAGCGCCAGACTTCCTGGGTGGCGCCGGCCGTCAGGCGCTTGAGGCCGATGATCCCTCGCGCGCCGAGATGGCGCCGGGCGACCTCGCCGAGTTTGTCTTCCAGTTCACTCAAGGCTCAAACCCTTCGCGCCGCGGGCCGATCGGCCGCGCCAGCCCCCACGACGGCGGCCTTGGGCGCGCTCCCTTGCTCAGTTTTGCGGGACCCTAGCGCAGCGGCGAGGGCCATCCAACGGTCACGCCAGGGAAGCATTGACGAAAATCAGGACGCGTTCCATTTATTGCAGGAACCTCAACGCCAGAGGCTCTACCGCTTCGTCGGCTTCAGGCGCCGAGCAGGCCCTGCGCCACGGCCTCGAACCGGGCCGCCAGCGGGTACATGTGGCGATACTGCAGGATCTGCTTGGCCACCAGCTTCAGCCGGGTCTGGAAGTCCAGGGGCTGGAAAGGATCGATCAGGGGCTGGTTGAAGGGCTGGATGTCGCCCCTCTGGAACTCCAGGGCCATGCTGATGCGCGGATGGGGGGCGAAGCGGCTGGACTCGCTGCCCCAGTGCAGCACCGCCTGGTTCCAGCAGAAATAGTCGCCCGGCCCGCCCGGCAGGGCGCGGATGCTGGCGGCGTTGATGTTCCAGACGGCCTCCTGGTCGGTGTTGTAGACGGGGTCGCGGTTGGCGGGCAGCAGGTACATGCAGCTCGTCAGGGGCGTGGCGTCCATCAGCGGCGCCCAGACGGTGAGCGACAGCGGCGCCCCGTTCGGCGCCAGCGACATGCGGCCCTTGTCCCGATGCGGGCGCCAGCCGGCCTGGCCCGCGGCGGGATCCACATGCCAGGTCCAGAAGTCCGGCAGCATCCGATAGTCCTCGCCCAGGAAACGCCGCAGCATCGGGTCCAGCGAGCGGAAGCAGGCCCAGGTCTCGTCGAACAGGAAGATGAACGGCGGCGGGATATCCAGCCGGGCGCAGGTCTTCACCGCCTCGGCCAGGACCGGCGCCAGGCGGGCGAAGGTGGCGTTGCGGTCCTGGAAGTAGCCTTCCTCGTAGAGGCGCTCGGCGACGATCCGCGCGTCGGCTTCGCCGGCCGGCAGGGCGGCCGCGGCCGCGGCGCCGGGGCCGGCGGGCAGGGTCAGGTCGGGGAAGTTCTCGGCCCAGAATTCGGGCCGGGCGAGGTCGCTCGCCAGGGCCGGCGCGGTCCGCTCCAGGGTGTCCGGCATTGCGCCCTCCTCGACGGTGTGCATCGCCAGCTTGGACCCCAACGGGCTCAGGACGTCAACGCCGGCGCGGCGGGCGTGCGCCCGGCCCAGGCGGCGTCGTATTCGGCCCACATGGGCGCGCAGTCGAGCAGGACCCGTTCCTCCATGGCCCGGTCGATGGCCATCACCGTCAGCCCGGCCTCCATGGATTCCTGCGGCGTGACGGGGAACCGCGCGCGACCCTCCAGGGCCGCCAGCAGGTCGGTGGCCATGGCCTGGTCGGCGCCGTTGTGGTTGTCGTCGGTGCGGTTGGCGTAGTCGATCCGCTCGGGCTTGGCGCGGCTCATGGCCGGGCGGATCATCAGCTTGTTGCGCACCAGGTCGGCCAGCAACGTGCCGTGCGTGCCCGAAACGTACCACCGCCGCTCCTGCAGCGAGACATGGCTGTTGGAGTGGAACGACAGGCGGAAGCCTGAGTCGTACTCGACGATCGCCACCTGGTGGTCGGTGACGTCCATGTCGGAGTGGAAGGCGTCGTTGGCGCCCATCCAGCCGGCGTCGCGCAGGGCGTAGGCGGCCTCGCCGTTGTCATAGGCGCGCGGCACGTCGGTGCGGGCGGAGTCGAAGATGGTCTTGCCGCCGAAGCTGGCCACCCGCGCGGGCCGGGCCCGGGCCATGCGCCCGAAGATATCGAAGTCGTGGCAGACCTTGTCGAGCATGAACGAGCCGCCCCACTCCTGCCGCCGGCGCCAGTTGCGGGCCAGGTAGCCGCCGTGCTCGGGCGGCAGGTGCTCGGTGGCGTCCATGGACACCAGGGTCCCCAGTTCGCCGGCGTCGACCCGGGCGATCACCTCGCGCACGATGGGCATCGAGCGCATGACCAGGCCGATATAGAGCGGCGGCGTCTTCACGTCGGCCAGCAGGCGCGCCAGGGCGAAGGTCTCGGCCTCGGTGCGGACGATGGGCTTTTCCGCGAAGATCGGGCAGCCGGCGCTGAACGCCGCCTTCAGGTGGTCCAGGTGCAGGTGATTGGGCGAGCCGATCATGATCAGGTCATAGGGTCCGGCCGCCAGCAGGGCCTGCGGATCGGCGAATGGGCGTCCCATGGGGATGCCGGCCGCCGCCAGGATCGGCGCCCCGACCGGCGCGGGGTCGACCTGGCCGGCGATCTGAAGCGACCAGCCCACCTCCTTCATGGCCGCCAGGACGTGGGCGATGCGTTGGCCAAGGCCGATGACGCCGATGCGATAGGCCTTCATGGATGCGCGCTCTCCTTGGCCGGCAAAGAGCCACAGCCCGCGGCCGGGGGCAACGTCCCGCCGGACCGAGGCCGGGCTTGCAGCGGCGTCAGGCTCCCCAGAAGCCCCGCAGCGACGCGGCCAGGGCGCGCCCCTGGTCGAGGCCAGCCCTGGCGGCGGCGGGCCGATGGCGCGGGTTCATGAGGTTCATGCCGAAGGCGGCGGTGCTGGCCTCGTCGGGTGTGATCAGATGGGCCTTCCCGCCGGCGCCCTCCAGCACGTCGATCTCTCGCTTCACCGGGGCCATCATGCGGTCGCCGAACTCGCCGGCGGCCAGGCGAACGGCGATGACGACGGTGCGGTCGTGTCCCTTGGCGAGGTCGGCGTTGGTGGCTGAGCGCATGCCGCCGTCCATGTATCGGCGGCCATTGATGGTGATGGCGGGGAAGACGCCGGGCACGCTGCAGCTCGAGGCGACGGCCCGCGACAGGTTCACTTTCGAGCCGGCGTCCCAGACCACGAACTCGCCGCTGGCGGTGTCCACGGCCGTGCAGGCGTATCCGCGGCCGGGCCAGACTCCTTCGCCGGCCTGCGCCAGTTGGCGGCCAAAGCCGGAGAGGAAGGCCTCTTCGTCCACGGTCTGCGCCGCGAGGGAGAACTCACCGATCTCCCGGCGCACGACCTGGGGATCGCGTTCCCCCGAGGCGGCCTCCTGCATCTTCTGCAGCAGGATCATCATGTTGGGGGCGCCGGGGCGTTCCTCGGCCACCTGGCTCGGGATGTCGCGCGGGCGATCCGCCTCGGCGATGATGGGGGCGGCGATATCGCCCGCGGGTCGTCCCATGGCCACCAGGGCCCCGACCACGGAGCCGGCCGAGGTGCCCAGGGTGTAGTCCGCCTGGGCCAGGTCGACGCCGCCCTCGGCCAGGCCCGCCAAGAGCCCCGCCTCCCAGGCGATGCCGACCGGACCGCCGCCGCCAAGGACCAGGGCTCGTGACATCGAAAAACCTCTCTCAGGCCGGGGGCGGCGCGGCGGCTATTGTTGCGGCACGTAGGGGGCGGAGTTCAAGACCCCCTGCCAGGGCAGCCGCCGGACGCTGACCAGCGGTCCCTTGGGATCCTTCACCGCGTGGACGTCGTCATAGATGACCCGCACGATCAGTGGCTTGTCGGTCAGGATGATGACGGCGCAGCCCAGGCGGAAGGTGCGCGCGCCGCTGGGCCAGGGCGTCGAGTTCTGGCCGGTGGCGCAGCCGACGACGCCGACGGTGATCTGCAGGGTCTGCTTGGCGTCCGGCCCCTGGGAGGTGGAGGTTCCCGCCGCCTCAATGGCGTACTGGCCGGCCGTCATCTCCGGGATCACGCACTGGGCTTCGGAAGGGCTGACGACCTTGCAGAGGCCCGGCGTGATGTCCCGCTGCAGATAGTCGCCGAAGGCCTTTGGCACGCTGGCCGGCGTCGGCTGGGCCAGGACCGTCGTGGGCAGGCCCGCCGCCGCCAGGACGGGCGCGACGAGAAGCGCCGGGGACCATCTTCGCATGCTTGATCGACCTCGCTCGGGGCCGCCCTCCGCCCGTCGCGGAAAGCTCGACTTCTCTTAGCGCGAGTCTGCGCCGTCCGGGCCCACGGGGCGCCGGTTGAAAGGACGCAGGCTGAAAAAAGTTCGGCCGGCCTGGTGGGTAACCAGGCCGGCCGGGTAGAGTTGAGTGGACCGTCTGGTCCTTGGCCTAGGCTACCACTGGTAGCGGACGCCGAGGGTGACGGAGGTGTCCTGGTAGCGGGACTTC